>Ga0326727_10000535_pt1 | contig 156148 bp, 127 predicted proteins | sample MB2enrmetagenome_FD_207643 | JGI IMG/M metagenome (GOLD analysis project Ga0326727, IMG submission 207643) | Lab enriched peat soil microbial communities from McLean, Ithaca, NY, United States - MB29MY | ecosystem: Environmental > Terrestrial > Soil > Wetlands > Peat | place: USA: New York...
GTCCAACTCGCGCATACAGGCGATCTTCAATTCGCGGGAATATTCTTGTCGGGGCACCAGCATTGTTCTCCTCCGTTCACTGTAGCTGGCCCCTTAATTTCCTGTCTCAGTTTTTGGGTGCACTCCATCACTGTCCATTCCCCCTTCTTTCCCAGAGTCAGCTTGTAGACCGTTCCATTGCCGTGAGGCCACTTACCCTCTGTCGTACCGTAAATGTCTCCGGCCTTGTCGAGCACGGGAGTGCTTGGAAAGACGACATTTTTAAAGGTGTAGATCACAGTCGGATTCCAACCACCCTCGCCGTTCGGTGACAGCTCGAATACTGTCGAAACTGAGGCGCCGAATATGTTTCCGGCGGCATCCATGGTCAACCCGGCATTGCAGGTAACGGCGCGGTAGATCACTTGCTCCGTCCAGCCGCCAGCGGACGGGCTCAACTCGAAGACAGTTCCGGGTGCGATGCACTCGCCGTCAGGGGTAGTTGTGCCGTAGAGATTGCCCGCCGGGTCCATGGTCAGACCGCTTGACGGATTGGCACCGTCCCCGTCGTTCGCAAAGCTGTACAGGACAGTTTCCGTCCAGGTTGTTCCCACGGGACTCAGTTCGAACACGACGCCCCATCCATATGCACCGCCTGCTTCCGTTGTTCCGTAAAGGTTTCCCGCGCTGTCGAGTATCACGTCAGTGTACATTGGATGCGACCCGTCCACGCAGAACGGCGCAGAGCAGAAGCTGTAGAGCACGGTCTCATTCCAGCCTCCGCTGCCGTTCGGGGAAAGCTCAAATACGGTTCCACGTCCCAGCCGTCCCCCGCCGTAAGTGGTCCCATAGAAGTTGCCAGCACCGTCAGAAGTGAGGTTGGACGCTGGGAAGGCGCCATCGGGGTTGCCCGCGAAGTTGTAGAGCACAGCCTCGGTTTGGGCCTGCGCCGGGCGGGCGGCAATCAGCAGCAGCGCGGAAATGAAGGCCAGTGCCAGAGCGGCGCGGATGGCGCGCACACCCACACATTCGCAAAAGGCGCGAATGTGTGGGGCACCCGCTGCTCGTTTCGTCGAGCCCGCTGCCAGTTTCGTCGGGCCGACTCTCGGGCCGACATCGGGAATGTTCCAACGTCCTTTCGCCCTACTGATCGTCGCTGGTGAATGCATAGTCCCCTCCTTCTAGCTCTGTTCTTTGTTGCGAGCCCCCGATATCGCGCAGCTTGCCGCGCACTTGGCGACGTTAAGGTGCGCGAGTTGACGAGCATCCTACGGAGTCACTTCGAACACAACGCCCCCTCCGCTCGATCCGCCAAGGACGGTCGTGCCATAGAGGTTGCCCTGGCTATCAAAAACCAAACCCGCGTAGGGATACGCCCCGTCCATCCCCCCGGTGAAGGTGTGCAGGATTTTTTCCGCACCGGCTGGCGTTACCTCAAATACGACTCCGCAGCCGCCACCACTACCACAGCTGAGGTCTCCTCCGCTGGCGGCCGTGCCATAGAGGTTGCCCTGCGCATCCAAGACCAGGCCTGCCACGGGATGTGCCCCATCCGTTCCCCCAGCGAAACTGTGGAGCACCGTCTCTGTGCCGTCTGGCGTCACCTTAAATACAGTGCCCTCATCGCCTGCACCACCGTAAGCGGTTGTACCGAAGAGGTTGCCTTGCGCATCCCGCACCACACCGTTTGGGTACGATCCATCGTTGTGCTTTATTCCCTTGAAGTTGTACAGGATCGTCTCCACGCCGGTCGGGCTTAGCGCAAACACCGTCCCGCAGCCTCCGCGGCAATAGCCGTGCCCGCCAGTACCATAACCGTAGGCCGTTGTCCCATACAGATTGCCCTGAGCATCTAGGACCACGCCCCCGTACGGGAATTTTCCGTCCCCTTGGCCCGGTATAAAAGCGAAAAGCACCGTTTCGGTGCCGTCCGGGGCTATCTTGAATACCTCGCCTGCTGCGTGGCCGCCTTTGGAGGTCGTGCCGTAGAGATTGCCCTGGCCATCGAAAACCAACCCCGAGGAAGGAAAGGCGCCACTTGCTCCGCCGAAGCTGTAGAGCACCGTTTCCGTACCGTTGGGAGCCACCTTGAACGCCGTTCCCCTCTTGCTGGTTCCACCGATAAGGGTTGTGCCGTAGAGATTGCCACTTGCATCCCGGACCAAGCCGGCCTGTGGAACATGTCCGTCTTCCTTCCCAGAGAAGCTGTGGAGCACCTTCTCGGTGCCACCAGGAGTGACCTCAAACACCGTACCGCAGCCTGAGGGGCAGGTCTTGCTCGTAGCGCCGCCCCTCTCGGCTGTGCCATAGAGGTTGCCCTGCGCATCCAGAATCAAACCTGCGACGGGTCCGCCACCGTCGCTGCAGTCTGGCTGAGAGCAAAAGTTGTAGAGCACGGTCTCGGTTTGGGCCTGCGCTGGGCGGGCGGCAATCAGCAGCAGCGCAGAAAGCACAGCTAGTGTCAGAGCGCCGCGGATAGCTGCGGCTGCCAGTTTTGTCGAGCCGAATCTCGGGCCGACATCGGGAATGTTCCAGCGGCCTTTCGTCCTCCTGTTCGCCCCCGTTGAATGCATAGTGTCCTCCTTCTTCAAATAGTTTTGTTCTTCGTTCGGGGCCTTGCTTCGTTCAATTCCGGTAGGAAACTCTCGGACGCGGCGCGCTTGCTTCAAGAGCAACCCGTCATTACGCCAGCCCATTCCGTCCGGAAGGGGGATGCCAAGATGGAATGAGTCAGTGAAACTCGGACTGCGATGATTGTTTGCCCGCGAGGGACGGGTGTCAAGAGTTATTCCTTGTTGGTGAAATCCCGCCCTGACAAAGGGTTGTCAGCACTTGCTTATCTCATGGTTAACATTGGCTTTATCGATTTGGAGGTGCGATTGAACGGTTCCCAATCATGCGGCGCTCTTGACCACGTTACCCAAGACTTTCCGCCCTGGAATCATGTTCTCCGATCTGTGCATCAAACCGTCTATAATGATGTATAGGTTCCTCGATATCCTTGGGGCTAAGAATCACCTGGGGCTAAATCAAAGAGATTGCAGATCAAAATTATGTCGACGAAGTTGAAGGTCACCGTGATTGCCAGTTCGCTGGCTATTCTGCTGTTCACCATTGTTGGCGGTTATGTCAACGTGCGCGCTTCTTCGAATGAGGGCGCGTATCGCCAGATGTCGGTTTACAGCGAAGTGCTGTCGCGCATCCGCAACGATTACGTGGAAGAGCCCAATATCGCCGGCGTCACCGAGGGCGCGCTGCACGGCCTGCTGGAGTCGCTCGACGCCAATTCCAGCTATCTGTCGGCGGAGGAGTACAAGCGCTACAAGACGATGAAGAGCGACGGCAAGGCCAATATCGGCGCCGCCGTCTCCAAGCGCTTTGGATACGCGGCCGTGGTGGCGGTGATTCCCGGCGGCCCGGCGGACAAGGCCGGGATCGAGAACTCCGACATCATCGAGTCGATCGAGGGCAAGGGCACGCACGAGATGTCGCTGGCTGAGATTCACGCCATGCTGTCGGGCGAGGCCGGATCTACGATCACCGTGGCAGTGGTCCGGCCACGGCGAGCCGAACCGGAGAAGATAGCGATCACGCGTGAAGTGGTCGTCATCCCGCCGGTTGGCGAAAAGATGCTGGCGGACAACGTCGGGTACATCAAGGTGGACGCGTTCCCCGAAGGCAAGTCGCAGGAAATCGCCGCGAAGATTCACGACCTGCAGAAGCAGGGAGCGAAGAAGCTGGTGCTCGATCTGCGCAACTCGGCCAGTGGCGAGGAGTCTGAGGGCGTTGCCACCGCCAATCTTTTCCTCGACCATGGCACGATCACGTACTTGCAAGGGCAGAAGTATCCGCGCCAGGCTTTCAACGCCGATCCCGCCAAGGACATCACCAAGCTTCCCGTAGCGGTGCTGGTGAATCGTGGCACGGCGGGCCCGGCCGAGATTGTGGCCGCCGCGATCCTGGAAAACGCTCGCGGCGACGTGGTCGGAGACAAAACCTTCGGCGACGGCTCGGTGCAAAAACTGATCGAGATGCAGGACAACTCCGCCCTGATTCTTTCGATCGCGAAGTATTACTCGCCGGGCGGAAAAGCAATTCAGGATGCGGCCGTCACCCCGAACGTCCTGGTCGCCGATACGGCGGAAGACGACGGCGGATTGCCCGACGAAGAACAGACAGCGGCTCCCGAGGAAAAGAGAGACCGGAAGCCGAAGAACCAGCAGGACGACCAGCTCAACAAGGCGTTGGAAGTGTTGCAGAACCGGGAAGCGAAGAGTTAGAGATTTCAAGGTTTCAGGGTTTCAGGGTTTATGATCGCTCGCTTCGGCGGGCGATTTTTTTTGCTTATGAGGATAATGCGTGATAGCCAAGACTTGACCTTGCACACCACGCTGTCGGATGGGGTCGCTACTGTCAGGCCGTAAGAAGGTTCTTGAGGGTAATGGCTGAAGGGCGAACAAACGGCGCAAAGTTGTAGAAACGCCCGATAGCGACAACTGACTTGTCCGGCAAGCACACCCTTCAAGTAGCAAAGGGCACTCCAAAGGGCCATCCTGTCGGGTAAACCCTCCGGTCTGTAGTTTTGCCTGCTTTCTTCTCAGCCATGTATTCACGAAATTCTTGGGTTGTCATTACTGATCCAAATCGCTGTGCAAGCTGAACCTGTTCCAGTGGCGCTCTCCCGATCTTGTCGACCAGGTCGCCATTTGTGTTCCAGTCGTCCATGGACACAAAAGCCACTTCGTCGCTTACGTCTGCAGCAGCGACGAATTTCGGCCAGAGTCTCTGATATGTCTCGCCAATTACGACTGCAATGCCCAGGCTTTCAGGAATTCCCGTCCACCACCATGACTTGACTGGATGCTCTTGTCCTCCTGAAACAGTTGCTCCCATCCACTCGTAATTGCTAAGGACGCGCACGTCGCCGTAAATGGGTCGGATGAGTCTTGAGATTTCCTTCCAGAGTCGCTGCACCGCGGTGGCCCAGCCGGGTTGAGAGAGCGCGCCCTTTTCAATTTCAATGGAGAGGTGATTTGTTCGGAAGCCAAGCGTGTGTGCGCCTAGCGGACTGGGAAAACCAGCGTAGACGGATACAACCGGCCGGTGGGGATACCAGACGATCATGTCATGCCTGTTTTCATCCCAAAACCGAAGGAAGTGATCTTTCCCGGCCTCGGCATAGACATGCTGGGGCGGTTCGTATTGTCCATAGCGTTTTGGCAGAACCTCGGGCATCAGTCGCTCAAGTAATCCGACGAACTGTTCGCGTCCTTGGCGGCTCTCGATTGGACTGTCAAGAAGCCACCACGACATCGTGATGACGTCGAATGGCACCTTGCTACGGGGCGACAAGAACCGCTTAACCCCTGAGGGAAGCCGAATTGAACCATCCTGCTGATCAAGAACAATCCCGTGGCTGAATCGAGCTATATCACTGGCGCTGGATTGCGCCAGGCGGAACGCCTCCTTTGTAGCTTTGCCTTCGACGTTTAGGTTCGTCAGCCATTCGATTCCAGGTAGAAGTCCGTTGATTTCGTCGGGTACATCCTCTGCCTCTACCCTGTCGGATGAGGAGACAACGATCTGCCAATCCTTGCGCTCAAGAGTCCATGAAGCAGGGCGTTTCTGCCACATTTCTGGGTGCCGAAATGCATTTTGTTGCAGCGGTCGAACAGACCATATTTGAAGGTCGTGGCTCATTGCGCCCACGATTTTAGCAGTATTCGCCATCGCCGCAACGACCAAGGTCTGTTGTCTGTGTCCGATACGTGGAGCTTGCCAACCCTGTCCGCAAGGTCGAGATCGAGCTATTACAGATAATGCGTCAACGCCTGCCACTTCCGTGAACATTGAAGCCTTAAAACTCTAAAACCTTGAAACCCTGCCCTTGCGTTAACATTGAAACACCGAAACTCTGAAACTTTGAAACTTGGCCTCTTTGAAGATCGTCTACCAACATCTTCCGACTGTAGAGATTGCCGGACGGAAATTGGTGGGACTCGTCCTGTTCGGATTGCTCGTCCTGTTCTCGGCCGCGGTGGGCGCGGCCACTGGGCTGCTGCTGGTCTACTCGACGGACCTGCCGCAGGTCGAAGAACTGGAACGCTACCGCCCCAGTTCCGTCACCGAACTTTATGACGGGCAAGGCAGAGTCATCGGCACGTTCGCGCTGCAGCGCCGCGTCATCGCCACCTATGACGACTATCCGGAAGTTCTCCGCAACGCGCTGGTCTCGATCGAAGACAAAGATTTCTACCGGCACTCGGGCATCAACATCTGGCGCATCGTAGGCGCGGCGTATCGCGATATCGAATCCGGCGGGAGAGTGCAGGGAGCATCCACGCTCACCATGCAACTCGCGCGCAATCTGTTTCTCTCTCCCGACCGCTCGTTTTATCGCAAGGTGCAGGAGGCGCTGCTCGCCATCCAGATCGAGCGCCGATTTACGAAGCCGCAGATCTTCACGCTCTACGCCAACCAGATATTCCTCGGCCACGGCGCCTACGGATATGAGGCCGCCTCGCGATACTATTTCAGCAAACCCGCGAAGAAGCTCGCACTGGAAGAAGCCGCGCTGCTCGCTGGGCTTCCCAAGGCGCCGCAATATTACTCGCCCATCAACCACCCGGAGCGCGCCCTCAAGCGGCGCAACCTGGTGCTCAATGCCATGCTTGAGGACGGCAAGATCACCGCGGCTCAGGCTACCGATGCCAAGAGCAAGCCGATCGTGCTCGACTTGCAGAAAGATCCGAATTCGCTGGCTCCGCACTATGTGGAAGAAATCCGGCGCTACCTCGAAGCGAAGTATGGCAGCGACCAGGTTCACGAAGGCGGGCTGCGGGTTTACACATCGCTCGACATGGATCTGCAGAAGTCGGCGCACCAGGCGCTGCTCGACGGCCTCGCCGCCTACGAGCGCCGGCATGGTTGGCGCGGCAAACTCGCGAACGTAATCGCCCTGGGCCAGAAGCTCGGCCAATACGAAGACCCGGATTGGGATGAGGAGCCCGAAGTAAACGGATACATGCACGCGCTGGTCACACAAGTCTCGCCGGGCGCCGCTGAAGTGCGCTTCGGCCAGCGCACAGCCACGCTCTCGCAGGCCGATGTGGCGTGGACGAAGCTGAAGCTCAAGCTTCCCGACATTCTCCGGGTGGGCGACATCGTCTACATCAAAGTGCTCGCGCTGGATGCGGGCGGAAGATCGCGCGTCAGTCTGGAGCAGGATTCAGGGGCCGAAGGAGCGCTCGTCGCCATTGACAACGCGACCGGAGAAATCAAGGCCATGGTCGGCGGGCGCGACTTCAACCTCTCCAAGTTCAACCGCGCCACGCAGGCGCTGCGCCAGGTTGGGTCGTCTTTCAAGCCGTATGTTTATACCGCTGTGATCGACCAGGGCGGCAGCCCCGACGACACCATTCTGGATGCGCCGGTGACTTTTCAAACTGCCTCCGGCCCTTATTCGCCGCACAACTACGACGAGAAATTTGAGGGCACGATCACGCTGCGGCGGGCGCTCGCGCAGTCGAGAAACATTCCCGCGCTCAAGCTGGCCGACCGCATCGGCATTAAGACCGTGATCGACTACGCGCGCCGCTTTGGCATTACCTCAACCATTCCCGCCTATCTTCCGGTGGCGCTGGGCTCGGTGGAAATCACTCCGCTGGAGCAGACCTCGGCCTTCAGCGTGTTTCCGAACGATGGAGTGCGCGTCGCTCCGCGCTACATCACGCGGGTGACCGACTACGAAGGCCGCGTTCTGGAAGAAGATTATTCCGACATCAAAGACGTGGTCAGTTCGCGCACCGCGCGCGTGATGACCTCGATGCTGCGCGAGGTGGTGCTGCATGGCACAGGGATTGCCGCCGCGAAGATGCCTTATCCGCTGGCCGGCAAGACGGGGACGACCAACGATTTCACCGACGCCTGGTTCGTGGGCTTTTCTCCGTCGCTCACCTGCGGCGTCTGGATCGGCTACGACGAAAAAAAATCGCTCGGGGAAAAAGAGACTGGAGCCCGCGCCGCCCTGCCCATCTGGATGCAGTTCATGAACGTCGCGCTGGCCGGGAAAGAGCCGGGAGAATTTCAGCCGGCGCCGGCGCAAGGGAACGCAGTCGTCGCGCAGAAGAAAGTTGACACCCCCGACGTCGCGCCCGGCGACGGGGAATTGCACTAGTGGATACGGATTCAAGTATCCCGTAGAGACGCGGGTTACAGCGTGAGACGGGGCAAGCCCCGTCTCTACAAGAGTGGTCAAATTACCTTCCGTATCAGTCGGCCAACCCGCACGATTCGATAAAGAGGAAAAAGCGCTTCGGGCAATCGCACCGCCGCAATATCTCCCGCGCCTGGCGCCCAGACCAGCCGCCAGAGATATCGCCAGCGGTCGCGGCGTCGCTCGCGCAGTTTCAGAATCAGGCGGAAGTATTCCGTGGATTCGAAATCATAGGAGGCGCCGCGAGCGAGACGCCCGGCGAATTCCCTGCCGAGCGCGGCCACCCGAGGATCGGCCGCGATCATTTCTTTCGCGGGTTCGGGAATCTCCGCCCGAAGCACGTTCTTTACTAGCCAGAAACTTACACCGAGAATACGAGCGATTCCCAGCGCGCGCGCCCGGGAAAACACCTGCGAGTAGTCGATGGTCTGGATGGTGGAGGAACGGGCGTCTCGCCCGTTCAGCCGGGCGGGGACGCCCGGCACTCCATTGACAGACAAAGTCTCGGCAATATCCGCAAGCCAGATCAGCCGCGTCCAGAGATGCTTGGCGGCGTGCAGGCACAGCACCAGCAGCGAATCTTCGGGAGACAGGCAAGGCACTTCGCGCCCGACGACAACAGTGCGGCCGGCGCGCGCCAGCAGATCCTCCACGCGCAGACCGTTCATGTGCAGATCAATCGCATAGAAATGCGGCAGCAGCGCCCATTGCAGTTCGACCAGGTTCTTTCCCGCCGCGCTGTCAAACGCGCGCTCATAGCCTGTGTGCAGCCAGAATCTCTCGACGGCGGGAGTAAGATTCGCAGAAGGGCGATATCCGATTTCGGCAAGAGCCTGCTTCGCTCGCTCGAAGTTGACCGAGGAGATCAGGAAGTCGAGATCCCCAAAGCTTCGCAGGCCGAGATCGCGGTAAAGCGATTGCGCCAGCACCGGCCCCTTGTACGGGACCGCCCGCAACTGCTGGCGTTCGAAGTGCTGCATGATGCGCGCCAGTTCGGCAGTGAACCACAAGCTGCGCCGCAGGTTCGTTTCGTACGCGGATCGCAGCGAGCGCTCGATTTCCGGCGGAAGCCCGTGACCGTGCTCGGTCAGGTTGCGAGCCGCGAGAGGAAGAACTCCATGGTGCTCAGCCAGGCGAAGAACTTCGCTCCAGTCGAGGGTCGAGAAATTCCAATTCGCAATGCGCTCGATCCGCTCCGGCGACAGCTCCGCTCCAGCCAGCGCGCACAAGAGATCGAATTCGCTCTCGCTTTGCAGCGCACTATTCGACGCGGGAGACGTAGCCAAGGATTCGGTCATGGGGCGTATTCCGGCAAATCGACAAAACGGCCCGAGCCGGAATCAATTAGGATCGCGAATCGCCACTATAATACAGAGTCTTCGACGCGCATCCGATGTTTGTTCGCGGTTTCGCTATTTCACTTCGATGGACCGAGTCGTCTTCGAATCCGTTCGCAAGATATTTCGCCATCGTCCCGCTCTGTTCAATTGGCTGGGGATGGAGCGGGGCGGCGAAACAGTTGCCTTGAAAGACGTTTCTTTCTCGGCGGCGCGCGCCGAGGTGTTAGTGCTGCTCGGCCCGAACGGCAGCGGAAAGACCACGGCCCTCAAGCTGATCTCGACCATGCTTTTGCCCGATGCCGGATCGGTGCGCGTGGGCGGCTTCGATGCGCGGCGCGATGCCGGTGAAGTGCGGCGGCAGGTCGGCATCGCCGTGGCGGCCGAGCGCTCGTTCTTCCCTCGTCTCTCGGCTCGCGAGAACCTCGAATTTTTTGCCAGCCTCGACGAAGTTTACCGCGGCGAGCGCGCGCAGAGGATCAAAGAAGTTCTGCGCGATACCGGCCTCGAAGAGCAAGCCGACACGCTGGTCATGAAGTTCTCGAGCGGCATGTATCAGCGATTGGGGATCGCGCGCGCCCTGGTCAAGCGCCCCAGCGTGCTATTGCTTGACGAACCGACGCGCAGCCTCGACGCCGGCACCACGGCACACTTCTGGGCCACGATCCGTGCCTTGGCGCGGCAGCAGACCACGGTTTTGCTCGCCACCCATAACTTCGCGGAAGCGGCCGCCGTCGGGGATCGGCTGCTGCTGCTCGATCGCGGCGAATTGCTGGCCGATCGCGCCGTGGGCGACGGCGAAAGCGCTGACGCTCTGCGCTCCTTTTACTTTCGCATGACCGGCGAGATCGATGAGACAGATTTGTAATATGGAGATTTTGTAATGTGGTAATCGGGTAATTTTGCAATTTAAAAAGCGCAGGGGCTTATTAGATTACCCAATTACCCGACGGAAGTATGTACTTTACGCAAGGCTGAATGGTCCCGACCGGGATCAGCATTAACTCATTAACATTCCCGCTTGCATTCCCAGAACAGTCAGGAGTAGTATTTGTTTGGTGGCGACCATTCGTCGCCAAAGGAGGAAAACTATGCGGGACATTGGCCCTGTATTGCGCGAACGTCTTGAGACAATCGCCCGCGAGCGGGCCAGATTAGACCAAATGGAGGCCGGAATAAAGGCACTGCTGAAATTGGAGAATCAAGAACTCGTCGCGTCGAAGAACGGCAACGGCGATCAGGCTGCCGAGACCGGCAATACTCCGCTCGCTGATTTTGTTCTCACCACTCTGAAGCAGGCCAAGCGATCCGTCACGGTGGCCGACCTGAAAACTGCCGCAAGTAATGCCGGGTTCGACTTCGGACAGAAAAGCCCCGGTCGCGTGCTTCATTGGGCTCTTGTGGGGAAAATGCGATCTGGCATCGTGGAAAAAGTTGGTGGCAAGTGGCGGCTGAAGGAGGTCACACAATAGAAACGGGCCGTTTTTAGGCGGCCCGCTGTCTCAAGGGTTTTCGCAAGCTCCCCGGCCTGTGGTTAAGGCTTGGGATAAAGGAGGTGCACCATGCATTACGTGGTGTTCCTCGCAATCGTCAGTCGTGACGGATTGACGATTGCCGTAGTTGGTGCCCCGTTCGCGCTCACGCGCGGCGGGGCATCAGCCCGTAGCCCTCGTGCGCTTTATATCATAACGCCGTTACATGCATTTTTGCTAGTGATATTCAAGGCGCTGGGGATGTTGTAAACAAAGAAGTTAATTTAGTCCCGGCGTGGCGAAATTGGAAAACGCAGCTGATCTGGGATCGGCTGGCGGAAACGCCTTACGGGTTCGAGGCCCGTCGCCGGGACCAGCTTTCCTTGTAACACCCAAAAATCTTCCCGTCAAGCGATTTTTTACTTGACACAATGCTTGCGCTATGTATAAAATTAGTTCATGGAAAAGCGACACCATCTATCGAACTCGGAAGCAGTCGAAGCGATTCCATTAGCGTGCTGTGATGAAACCGCCGCTGTGGAATTCCTTGAGAAGCAGCGTTGGGGCAGCACTCCCGCGTGCGTCAAGTGCGGCAGTGTCGAAGTCTACAAGATGACCGATGCCAAGACTGGGGAGCGCAATCGGCGCTACCTGTGGCGCTGCCACGATTGCAAAGAACAGTACACGGTTCGGCTCGGAACAGTTTACGAAGAAAGCAGAATTGAGCTTCGCCATTGGTGCTATGCATTCTGGCGTGCGGCGACCAGCAAAAAAGGCGTATCTGCGCTAGAAATTAAGCGACATTGCCAGATCAGCTACAGGTCTGCTCTATTCCTAATGAATCGCATTCGTTTCGCTATGGCACCAGCCCCGGACAGCCCGAAATTGAAAGGCACAGTCGAACTGGACGAGGTTTACATTGGACCGCGCAAACCGCGCTACAAAGGCGTGAGTGGGCCGGGACGCTCTACCCTAAAGACTCCCGTATTCTGTGCCGTGGAGCGTGGTGGACAGCTTCGCCGTCGCGTTGTAGCTGATGTCACAGCCGCTACGCTGCGTGATGCGATTCGCGAGGACGTTGACAGCCGCGCCCATTTGATGACTGATGAATACTCTGCTTATCGCTGGCTTAAGAAAGGCTGGACGGGCCGTCACGATTCAGTTTGCCATCGGACTTTTGAATATGCTCGGGGCGACGTGCATGTGAATACCGCTGAAAGCAGCCATGCCCTCATCCGGCGCGGGCTGATCGGCATCTACCACAACGTCAGCCGCGAATACCTGCATCGGTATTTGTGGCAGTTTGATTTCCTCTGGAACAATCGCCAGATGAACGACGGCGAGCGCACCGTCACTGCGATACAGGCAGCGGAAGGAAAGCGGCTGATGTACAAGGACCCAGTTGCAGAGCGAGAGTATATTAAAAATCGTGAGCAAGAAAAAGGCGGTGAGCAACTCGAACCATTCTAAGCAAAAGGCGACTCCCGGCCCCAAGGCAAACAGGTTAAAACTGAGCGGGAACTGGAAAGACCTCGTGAAGAAATCCCTGTCGAAGAAGAAACCAGCGGAAGGCTGGCCGAAATAGAAGGGGCTATTCGTGTCCGCTAAGCGGACACGCTCTATTTTCCTGTTCACTCAGCCTTGCGTAAAGTACATACTTCCGTTACCCGATTACAAAATTACAAAATTGCGTTCTTATGACTTCGACTCTGGACAAGCTCTACGCGATCCTGCGGCGCGATCTGCTTACGGCGATCCGCCACCGCAGCGGTTTCGTAGTAACTCTCGTCGGAGTGTTCACCGAATTGGCGGCTTTCTATTTTCTATCCCGCGCCATCGGTCCCGGCTTTCGACCCGGTGGCGTCGAGTACTTTCCTTTCCTTCTGGTGGGCACCGGCGTCTACACTTTTTTCGTAATGAGCGCGCAAGCCTTCCTGAGCGCGGTGCAGGAAGCGCAGCAGACGGGAACGCTGGAAGTGCTCATGACGACCTCGACCGCGCCGGCTGAACTTGTCGTCCTCAGCTCTATTTCTGCGTTTGCCGGAAACCTGGTCAATCTGCTGGTCTATCTTTTCGCGGGAGTGGCAGTTTTCCGGGCGTCGATCCACGCCAACTTTTTCTCGTGCGTGGCGGTCTTGATTCTTTCTCTGGCGATCGCCCTGGCCCTGGGGATCGCTGCCGCTACGCTTCAGGTTGCATTCCAGAAAGGCTCGGCGCTGCTGTGGCTGCTCGGCTCCGGGCTATGGTTTCTGAGTGGAACCATGTTCCCGATCCAGAGCCTGCCGCGCCCGCTCGAGCTTCTCGCTCGCGCGGTTCCTCTCACTTACGCCATCGATGGAATGCGCAGGGCGCTGCTGGAGGGGCAGTCGATGATCACGATGGCTCCAACACTGGCTGTCCTGGCCGGGTTTGGCGTGGTCCTGCTTCCAATCGCGCTGGCCGGCCTGTCGCTAAGTTTGCGGCGCGCACGCCAGGATGGAACTCTATCGTTTTATTGAGGACGTTGGTTCGCCTTCCTTGGATTGCGACCAAGTCATTATGGCACTGGGGAAATCCGTGTAGTACACTGCCTTTACTCTTATCAAAACTGGGGGGTAAGGCAAATTTTTTGTACCGCTTCCCAATGCCAGTTCTCGCACAAAACTTCGTGACGCTGGAAAGCGACGCGAGTGCGGCGCGTTCGAGTTGGAGCGCGGAGCGTTCAGCGTTGGCCGCGGACGTTTTGCGCCGCAGCGGCCGTTTGCGTCTGCGCGTTCACGGGGAAAGCATGCTGCCGGCTCTTTGGCCGGGCGATGTGGTCGAGATCGCAAGCTGCTCGCTCGAAGACGTCCGGCCCGGCGAGATCGTGCTGGCCCGGCGGGAAGGCCGCTTGTTCCTGCATCGCCTCGTCCGGCGTAGTTTTGTCGCCCCCGGCACACCGAATGGCTTCCTGCTGCGCGGCGATTCCGTGCCGGGTTCCGACCCTCAGTTTCCTCCCGAAGCATTGCTCGGCCGGCTTGTGCGCCGCGCCAGCGAAGGGCGCGCCGTCTCTGCTCCCGCTCTGCGCCCGGGGTTTGGCGCGAAGTGGTCGCGCGCTGTGGGAATGTTGTTCTGTCATTGTGGAGTGGCACGGCGTCTTGCTCTGAGGCTTCACTGCCGCGGGAAGGCATCGGCGCGCGAATTGCGACACGCGGAGCCCGGCGCGGATCTCACTTCCACAGAGTGGGGAGAGCTCTGATGGCCGCGCCCCGAAAACTCGCGTGTGTCGAGATCGGAGGGATTCCGATCGCTTTGTCAACCTGTGACGAGCGCTTCCTCGATCTGCTGCGCCAGCGCTATGAAGGGTTCCTGAGTTCCTCGCGGCCCGAGTTTGAGCTGGAGTTCGATCTCACTGACACGGGCCCGGTTTCCGATGACGACGTTCGGGTCCGCCGCGAAGGCAACAATAAAGACTGGCTCATCGAGCGCGGAGACTTCCACGCGCGCTGGGATCCGCGCACGGGACGAGGCAGCGTGCGCCAAAATGCGAACCCGTATTCTCTCGATTCGGTGCTTCGCATTGTGCACAGCCTGATTCTCGCCGAGCGCGGCGGATTCCTGCTGCACTCGGCCAGTGCGATTTGCGATGGCCGGGCTTATCTCTTCTCGGGCGTATCGGGCGCGGGCAAGACCACGATGGCGCGGCTGGCGCCAGCGGACATCACTCTTCTTACCGATGAGATTTCCTACCTGCGCCCGAGCGCCGGCGGGTACGCCGCATTCGGCACGCCTTTCGCCGGAGAGTTGGCTAGGGCCGGTGAGAACTGCACGGCTCCGGTCTCCGCTCTGTTTTTTCTGGAGAAGGGTGCGGAGAACCGCGTCGATGAGTTGACCTCCGCGGAAGCCGTACGCCGCCTGATGCGCAATATTCTGTTCTTCGCCGAAGACCGTGGTCTGGTGGAAAAACTTCTCGCCACAGCATGCGATTTCGTCGCCAGGGTTCCCATTCGCCGCCTGACGTTCTATCCTGATGCCAGGGTGTGGGACCAAGTGCGAAATTTCGACGGCAACTTCGCACGCGACTTCCAGGGGGTGCCCGAGCATGCCTGAGAATTGCATTTATATTGCGCGCAGTTCTGCCGTTGCCGCCCGCGCGCTGGCCGGCGAAATGATGGTCATGAACTCGGCTGATTCGACGTTCTTCACGCTGAACGAGGTGGCAACCGCCATCTTTCAAGCTGCCGACGGCCACACTCCTCTGCGGGATATTGTTCGCGACCGGGTCTGCGAGCAATTTGACGTCGATCCCGAACAGGCCCAGGCGGATGCCGAGCAGTTCGTCGCCGAACTTTCCGGCCACGGAATTCTTCTCGTCTCGAATCAACCTCTGGCCTCGGAGGCCCCCTGATGAGCCTGATGAGTGAAGTCGGCCAGAAAGCATTCAACCTGGGCGTGCCCATCGCCGTGCACATGGACGTCACGTATCGCTGCAACGAGCGCTGCGTGCATTGTTATCTCGATCACGACGACCACGGCGAGATGACGACCGGCGAAATCAAGGACGTGCTCGATCAACTGGCCGAGGCAGGCGTTTTCTTTCTCACTTTCAGCGGCGGCGAAGTTTTTATGCGCCGCGACTTCTTTGAGATTGTCGAATACGCCCGGCGGCTCATGTTCAACGTCAAGATCAAGACCAACGCGGTCATGATCCACGAAGAAGAAGCGCGGAGAATCCGCGAACTGGGCGTAGACACGATTCAGATCAGCGTCTACTCGCATCGTCCCGAAGTGCACGATGCCATCACCAAGCTGCCGCACTCGCTCGGGCGCACCATCAAGTCCATTCGCTTTTTACGCGAACAAGGGCTGCGGGTGACCATCGCCAATGTGCTGATGACGGTGAATTCTTCCGACCATATGGGCGTGCAGAAACTCGCCGCCGAACTCGGCGCGCATTACACGCTCGATCCCACGATAACGCCGATGATGGATGGCGACACATCCGTTCTCGCGCTGCGCATTCCGGGGGAACAGCTCACGGAGGTTTTCCACAATCCCGCGCTGGTCGGCAGCCAGGAAGAATTCTGCGCTCCTCCCAAGCCGCCCTCGGCGGAGGATCTTGAAGGTTACTCGTGCAGCGCGGGCCATTCTTTCTGCTACATTTCGCCCTACGGCGATGTTTTTCCCTGCGTGCAGTTTCCACTTCCCACGGGAAATATTCGCCGGCAGAAGTTTTTGGACATCTGGAATTTTTCTCCGCAGATGAAAGAGGTCCGCTCGATCCAGGCGAAGGACCTGGACGTCTGCTCGTCGTGCTCGCACGTCACGAGTTGCACGCGTTGTCCGGGGTTGGCATACGTGGAAGGAAGTATGCGGGGGCCATCTACCGCGGATTGCGAGAAGTCGTTCTACCGGACGGGCGTGCCGACGGCGAACATGCTGCGGCAAGGGCTAACAAAACCGCGCAGCAGATCAGGCAATAGCGCACCGCTGATCCAGATTCGGCCGATCGCCGTTCCCGCGTAGTTCCTGCCGATGGAGCGCCGGGCGGATCGCCCGTCCAGCCGGGCGGGAGCGCACGGCTCGCCATCGGCAATCGCGCTTGCCGTGCTAGAGTTCGCTCCCCGCCGCCGCGCTGTGGCTGCGTTTTAGATCGACCACAGCTTCCAGGCTGGCCAACTGCTCCAGGATGCGCTGCAAGGCCTCGCGGACCTCGTGCGCCGGTTCATTGAACTTCAGCGCCGCGCCAATACCCATGTCCATGCGCACCACTTCGCCCTCAATCGAGAGGTTCGTATGTTCGTGCGAGAAGGTGAGGTTGAGGCGCGATCCGGGCAACAGAATGCCGCTGGTTTCAACATAGCAACCGCCCAGGCTCAGGTTGGTCACGATGGCCAGCATCGCCCGTTCTTCATCGCCTCCAGAAATTTCCGTTCCAGAAATTTCGGTGGTGAGCCGGCCCCGCACCCGCGGGTACAGACGGCGGTTCTTCGGAGTCGACTGACTCTGCTTGTGCAGGTACATGCGCTTGTCGGCTTCCGAGAGGAGCTTTTCGGCATCCATCCCGTCTTCGGGATATACCGCCTTGCCCACGCTCAGCGATAGGATGTCCTCTTTGCAAACGTCCATTCCAGCTTGTTTTGCCAGGTCCCGTATCTGTTCCGCTTTGCGCGCGGCGGCTTCCGGTGTGAGTCCAGGAGCGATGACCACGAATTCGTCGCCGCCCATGCGCGCGACATAATCGTACTCGCGGCTGGTTTCCTTCAGGGAGTGGGCAAACAGCCGCAGTACGCGGTTCCCTTCCAGGTGTCCGAAGCGGTCGTTGATCTGCTTGAAGCGGTCCATGTCGGCGACCATCACGGTCAGCGTTTTGCTGTCGCGTTTGCAGCGCGCCAGTTCCCGATCGAGTTGCAGGAACAGCGAGCGCGCATTGGGAAGACCGGTGAGGTAATCGGTCACCGCCGAATTCTCCGCCTGCTCGTACTTCATTGCGTTCTCGACGGCGAGCGCCATTCTGGAACTTACCGCTACCAAAATGCGCAGGTCGTCGGAGGTAAAGAAATCTTTTTCCGCATGGTACAAAGCGACCACGCCGACCACGCCCTGCAAGCCCTCGAGCGGAACGGCGAGCGCTGAGTTCAGCGTGCTGTACTTCGAAGCATCGTTCAGATAGCCGGGCTCGACCGAAGGATTGCCATTCAGGATCGGTTTCAGGTTTTGCGCTACCCAGCCCGAGAGCCCCTGTCCCATCGGAATGCGCAAGGAAGCAAACAACCGGAAGTTCTCGCCATTGACATATTCCGGCACCAGTTCCTCGCCGTGACGTACGTAGATCGCAATCGCATCGTAGGGCATCGCCCGGCGCGCCTTCACGGCGAACACCGAGAGGGTTTCGTCCAGACTGAGCGAGGCCCCCAAATCCTGGCTGAGTTCGAAAAGAGTCTGCGCTTCCTGACGGGCGGCCGCGATCGAACCCAGAAAACTGCGCTCCGGCAATTGCCGTGTTCCTTGCGCCTCAAACCCGGCTGCCGGCTGGACGGCCCCCCCAGCCTTCGCGTCTTTGCCGTCTTTGTCTTTGTCTTTGTCTTTGACTTCCGTGGATAATTTCTGCTTACTTAGGCCGTCCGTGCGTTGGTGAACGAGTTGCTCCAGTTCCACGTATTTTCGTTCGAGCACGCTGACCACCTGCGGATCAAAAGATTTTCCCGATTCCTCCACCAGGCGCGCCATCGCTTCCTGCAGAGGCAGCGCCCGCCGATATTGGCGGTCGGAAGCCATCGCGTCCAGAAAATCCACCGCCGCCAGGATGCGGGCGCCAATGGGAATCTCGGTCCCGCGCAATCCCCTCGGATAGCCCGTCCCGTCGTACTTTTCGTGATGGGCGCGAACGATGGGAACGACCGGGTATGGAAAGCACACGCGTTCCAGAATTTCCGCTCCCACCAGCGGATGAATCTTCATTTTCTCGAATTCTTCCGGCGTCAGGCGGCCCGGTTTCGAGATGATGTGCTCGGGAATCGCCAGCTTGCCGATGTCATGCAGCAAGGCTGCGGCCTGCAAGGCATCCATTCCCTCCCGGTCAACCTTGAGTTCCTTCGCCACCTCGACGGCGTAGACGCGAACCCGCTGCAAGTGGTCGTGAGTGGTCTGATCCTTGGCCTCGATGGCGAGCGCGAGCACCTCGATGGTGCGCAGGTGCAAGTCGGCCATCTCTTGCACGTGCCGCTTCTCGTCTTCCAGTTTGCCGAGGTAGAGGCGGTAGGAACGGTAGATGAGGTACACCACCGGAAGCGTCAGCAACGACGTCTGCCAGTCGGTAAAGCCGTGCAGCCAGCTCATCATGCCGGCTACGCCCGCGCCCACCAGGTAGTAGGGGAAGCTCCAGAAGTAGCAGTCTGCCCAAATCTTTCGCAGCGACTTGCCCTCCGTCAGCGAGATGACGGTGGCAACCGGAAGCGTGTTGGCCACGAAGTAAACGCACGCCGCCAGAAATAGCAGTGTGGAGGGGTTATTCACCGCGCGGTGCGACCAGGAGTAGCGATACGCGGCGAAGGTCCCAGCGATGGCCAGCGCGGTCGAGCAGACGTTGAAGGCGACTTGAATCGGAATCGGACGATCGCCCAAGCACTGCACCACCACCGCCGCGCAGCCCAGCGCCATGGCTTCCGGAAAGCTCAGTTCCAGCACGCCCAGCAGCAGAAATAGAAAGTTGACCGACATTGTCCCGGTAATGCCGGGCAGGTTCACCTTGAGCCGCGAGGCCGCCAGCGCAATCACCAGATAACAGATAAATTTGAGCGGATTCTCGCTCCTGCCGTGCATGACCGTATAGGTCAGGACGGCGGTCCCGCAGAGCACGACCACGGCAACAAAAAAGCGTGGCGCCGCGCTCATGTCCCTCCAGGATTGAGGGCGAGTTTTCATTTCGGACGCACTCCTGCCCGGGAAGCCGGGTTGCAATTCCCAGGCGCGAAAACACGGGTACACTCATTGATAACAGGCGCCGGACGGGGCACGAAAGGATTCAGACATTTAGAGGTAAACTTCCGTAACGGGGGCAGGTGACCTTTTGGCGCTCTTTTGCCTTGCGAGCGCCGGGAATAAGGCTCATCGGATCATCGGGTCATCGGATCATCGGGTCATCGGGTGATTGAAAGTCAAAGGCCAAGGCTTTTGAACTTAGATGGCCCGATGACCCGATCACCGGATGACCCGATTTCCACTTTCCTTCCGTGACCATGGCCTTTGTCCGATAGGTTTGACTTGCCAGAACCCTCGGGCCTAACATTAATCGCTCTCTCCCAGGAGTGATCCCCGGAATGATCGGCCAGAGTGTCTCGCACTACCGTGTCCTCTCGCAGTTGGGCGGAGGAGGAATGGGCGTTGTCTACGAAGCCGAGGACATCAACCTCGGCCGCCATGTCGCGCTCAAGTTCCTGCCTCCCGAAACGGAAAAAGATCCGCTCGCGCTCGACCGTTTTCAGCGCGAAGCGCGCGCGGCTTCCGCTCTGAACCACCCGAATATCTGCACCATTTACGAGGTTGGCGAGGACGGCGGACGCCACTTCATCGCCATGGAGTTGCTGGAAGGCGAGACGCTCAAGAGCCGGATCCACGGCCAGCCCCACGGCCAAACAATCGACCTTGAGCAATTGATCGATCTCGGCACGCAGATTGCCGACGCTCTCGACGCCGCCCATGCCAAGGGAATCGTCCACCGCGACATCAAACCCGCCAACATTTTCGTGACCAGCCGCAATCAGGCCAAGATTCTAGATTTCGGTTTGGCCAAGCGTACCGCCAAGCCTTCCCTGCAGTCGGCCGCCACCATCGGTTCCGCCGCGACCGTGGACGAGCCGTTCCTGACCAGCCCCGGATCGACCGTCGGGACCGTGGCGTACATGTCTCCGGAGCAGGCGCGCGGTAAGGAGCTCGACGCCCGCACCGACTTGTTCTCTTTTGGCGCCGTGCTCTATGAGATGGCTACCGGCGCAGTACCCTTCCGCGGCGACACGTCCGCCGTTATTTTCGACGCGATTCTGAATCGGCCTCCGGCGCCAGCGCTTCGCCTGAACCCCGACTTGCCTCCGCATTTCGAAGAAATCCTCAACAAGCTGCTCGAAAAAGACCGCGACCTGCGCTACCAGAGCGCGGCCGACGTACGCTCGGACTTGAAGCGCCTCAAACGCGACTCCGAATCGGGCACGATTGCTGCCGCGACTGCCTCCAGCTCTTCCATTCGCAAACCCCCGGCGCTCGATCAAAGCCGAAAGCTGCCCCTGTGGCTGATCCCGGCTCTGATCGTCGCGGTGGTCGCCGCCGGCATCGGCTTCGTGTTTCTCAAGCGAGGCCACGCCCTCACCGAAAAAGATTCGATCCTGATTGCCGATTTCGTAAACACCACCGCCGATCCCGTCTTCGATGGCACGCTCAAGAAAGCGCTGGCCGTCGATCTGGGGCAGTCGCCGTATTTGAACGTCTTCCCCGATCAGAAGATTCGCCAGACATTGCAGTTCATGGGCCGCAGCCCCGGCGACCGCATCACCAGCGACGTCGGGCGCGAAATCTGTCAGCGCGATGGCATCAAGGCCATGCTGAACGGCAGCATTGATAGCGTCGGAGGCCAGTACGTCATCACTCTGGAAGCAACCAACGTTTCTTCCGGCGATTCGCTCGGACGCCAGCAGGCTCAAGCGGAGCGAAAGGAAGATGTGCTGAATGCGCTGCACGGCGCCGCCACCAAGCTGCGCGGGCAACTCGGCGAGTCGTTGTCCATGGTGCAGAAATACGACATGCCCCTTTCCCAGGCCACCACTTCCTCGCTCGACGCGCTGAAGGCGCTGAGCCTGGGCGACGCCAAACACAACATGAGCGACGAACTGGGCGCTGTTCCCGATTACCAGCGCGCCATCGAGCTCGATCCTAATTTCGCCATGGCCTATGCCCGCCTGGGTGCGATCTACAACAACCTCGGGCAGACCGCGTTGTCGGAACAGAACCGCCAAAAGGCCTTCGAACTGCGCGACCGGGCCAGCGAACGCGAGAAGCTTTACATCATGTCGCACTACTATTCCGACAGCGGCCAGTACGACAAAGGCATTACCGCCTACGAACTCTATCGTCAGACCTACCCGCGCGATGCCACCCCCTTCACCAATCTGGCAAACATCTATAACCAACTCGGACAATTCGACAACGCGTTGGACAACGCCAAGCATGCCGTGGAGATCGACCCTGATTCGACGGCCGCCTCTTTGAATGTCGCCATCGCTTATGGCGGGCTGAACCGGGTTGAGGAAGAGCGCACCACCCTCAACGCCTTAGTCCAGCGCAAGGGGACCAGTCAGGCCTTCCGTGTGATGCTGGCGAATTTGGACTGGGCCCAGGGCAAAGACGCCGACATGGAGAAGGAACTGCAAAGTGCTTTGGCGGCTCCGGAAGGAGAGTTAGGCGTTCTCCAATTCCGAGCCAGCCTCGCCGCCACTCGCGGGCAAATGCGCCAGGCGCGCGAGTTTGCCCGCCAAGCCGAGGAGGCATTGGATCGGCTGCACCTGCAAGGCCGGGCAGAAATCGAGGCAGGAATGACCGGCGACGAAGCCTTAGCGGGTAATTCCGCCCAGGCTGAAAGCGAGGCTGGCGACGCGCTTCGGCAATCCCGGACGCTTTCCGTGATGGGGAGTGTCGCCACAACGTTCGCTATTTTGCGCCAGGACCAGAAGGCCCTCGCGTTGGCCGACGAAATCCAGCGCACCCATCCGAACAATACCATGGCAGTGAACGTGACCGTCCCCATGATTCGCGCGGTCGCCGCCCTGCGGCCGGCAAATCCCGCCAAGGCCGACCCGGCAAAGGCCATTGACTTCCTGAACACTGCTGCCCTCTACGCTCGCGCCAACGCCGGAGTTTTCTACGCCCGTGGCATGGCCTACGAGCACGCTGGACGCTACGCCGAAGCCCAGCAGGATTTCCAGAAGGTCCTGGACATGAAACCACGCAGCGGCCCCGACATAGTGTTCGTTGCCGCTCAACTGGAGTTGGGACGAGTGTTTCAGAAGGAGGGCGACGCTCCCAAGGCGCGCGTCGCCTATCAAGACTTTTTCGCTGCCTGGAGAGACGCCGACCCCGACGTCCCGCTGCTCCACGAAGCCAAGGCGGAATACGCGAAATTGCAGTAGGGACGCGGCTTGCCGCTAGGATCCCGAGCAAGAAGCTTGAACCGCAGAGAGCGCAGAGTTCGCGGAGAGCTTCTTGCTTCTGTGTTTGTGCGCGAGACCCAAAGTGTTCGCGTGAGATGCGCTTCGGGCAGCCAGTTTTGGACTCTCGTGCCTGTTTTGCTCCGCGAACTCTGCGTCCTCTGCGGTTAAGCGTTTTCGCTCAGGTCCGAACGACAATTCCTAGGGCACTGCGGGTGCGCCGCTCCGGACGCGGCCTCCAACGCCTACTCCTAGAAGTGGAACCCGAGTTGAGCCGTCAGCGCGCGCGGCGTTACATAGTGCGTCCCGCTGAAGGTCGAAAGGAAGTTATACAGCGCCAGCTTGTTGGTTAGGTTGATGGCGGTCAGTGTAAGGCTCCATTTGTAATGATCGCCTTTGAACAGATTATCGTCGCCCACCGAAGCGTCGAACAGATTGCGTGACGCGATGCGCGGCGGATTGTGGTCGTCGTTCTCGGCATTGATCGCCGGCACTTTTATAAGATTGGATCCGAACTGCGATGCGGGGCAATTGTAAGGCAGGGGCACGGTGGGAGTTGCACGCTGAGATCCACAAAAGAACCCGGCCTCGGCCTCCTGATCGCCAGAAAGGGGCACCCCGCCCACGTTGGAAGCGATCAGGCTCACGTTCGGCACGGTACCGACGAGGACTGATCCCGGGCAGTTGTTGCTTACATCTACCCCGTAACACGGCGTTGCTCCTGCGACCAGTCCGCTGTCGTAGCGCCAGTTGAAGCCAAACCACGGGCCAACCTTCCAGGGCTGGTATTGCAAGTGGGTCGTCTGGTTGAACTTTTCGTCGTGGTCGATGCGGAACGGGAGCCCGGTGCTGGTCGACACCGTCGCGCCCGCTCCGCCGATCTGCGGCTGGAAAAAGCGCGCCGCTACGCTGGAGAAGACCATTTGTGCCGAAAAGCCGTGCAGGTTCGGCACACTCACGCGGCCCGCATATCCGGGAATCTTGGCGTTGTGCCACTCAATGGGGAAAGTGATCGGGGTATTGCCGAGCACACTGAAATCATAGCCATTGTGCGTGTACTTCGTGATCCACTCGCCGGAAAAGACCAGGTAGCGCCCGAACGCTTGCTCAATCCCAGCGTGGAACTCATTGCGAAAACCGGCACTCAACGGATTCGTGGCCAGCGAGGAACAGAGAAGCAGCGGGTTTAGGACAGCATTGCTGCATCCGATGCTGGAAAGCACGAGATTCTCATTAAAGGGAGATTCCAGCGTGCGCGCGTAAGAAACGCGCAGGATCGTATTGGTTTTCTTGACGTTGTACGCGATCCCGAGACGAGGTTCGGCCTGCCGTGCGATGGTAATCCCGTTGTAAAGATCGCCGCGTATACCGAGGTTCAAAGACCAGTGTCCAACTGTGATCGCGTCCCGAAGGTAGAGAGCAAGCTCCTTGACGTCCGTGCGCCCATTGAACGTGTAGAGGCCGCTCGTGGAGTTCGGGCAGTTGTCGTTCGGAGACGGAGTCGTCCTGGTCAGGTCATAGCAGCCCAACAGCGGGTTGAAATTGGGGTAAAGAGCCAGGTTCGCGTAGGAGTCGGTCGAGCCAGGCGAGCCCGGCGCATTCAGGTTGGAAGCGATGTTTGGCTGGTATTGGCCAGCGCATTGCGAGGGATCGTTGATCCCCGGCGCAGGCGCCGCAACATATTGCTGCTGGCCATTGGGAAAGGTTGCCAGCGTTATGCAGGGCGCGTTAAAGGTTGGATCGACGATGCCGAGAGTGTCATTCTCTCTGAGCAACGTTTGTTCGTAGGTGGCTCCAGCCTTGATGTTATTCACCCCTTTGACGTAGGAGATATCGGATCGAATCCCCATATTGGTGAGGGTACGGTTCTGACCCACTGACTGTCTTTGCAGACTCGGCGGACCCAGGTCCGCGAAAGGGTCGCGGCTGGGATAGTAGTTGTAATCGTCACGGCGCACGAATGCGCCCAAAGTAAATACCGAGTTGTTACTTATAAGGCGCGTCCACGAAGGCGCAATGTTAAAGGTCCCAATCTTGGAGCGCTGGTCGGTCGCTCCGACGGTATCGCCGTTGGGCGCTACGCCGCCATAGGCCGCCATTTGCGGCTCAACCCCGTACAGCCCAATCCAGGGCGTCGCATTTTGGGCGTCCAGTGAATTCGGTGTCTGGAACCAGCTCCGGCTGTAGCCGAAGTCGAGGTGAATCGAGTCGGCGGATGAGAGTTGAAAGTCCACGCGGTCGAACAGGTTCTCTTCGTTGCCCTTGTCGTGCGATACCGCGTATTCGGGCGGATCGAGGAACCGGCCGGTGTTCAAGCCGCCGACGGAGATGAAGTTTCCCCAGTTCTTGCCCCCATAAGCGAGATCGGTTGCCACGTCGGCTGTTCCAAACGCCCCATAGGAAGTGGTCACGCTCCCGTGCGGTGTGGTTATGCCCTGGCCCGAGCGTGTGGCCGCCACAATCACCACGCTGGTCTTGCCTCCGTATTCCGCGGGCGGCGCGCCGGCGATGACTTCCATGGATTGAATCGAGTCGAGTGGGATCTGGTTGGAAAAGACTTTGCTGTGCTGGTCAGTATCGGGCTGGCCGTCGACGTTGAACGAATTCTCCGCGTGGTCGCCGAGTCCGTGGAAGAGGCCATTGGAATCCGCAGCGATTCCCGGCGTGGAGAGAGTAACCAGCGAACTCAGGGACGACGATGCGCTCTCCAACGGAATTTTGTCGAACAACTCCTTGTCGATGTCGGAGTGGAAGGTCGGATCGTTTTCCACCATATCTCCCGCATCCTCGACCGTAACCGTGTCGGTGCTGCCGGCCACCGTCAAACTTACGGTCACAGTCACAGGCACTACCGACCGGGTCTCCACATCCTGCGCGTATTGAGCGAATCCCGCAGCCGTCACCGTCATGTGATACGGATTAAACGGTACGTTCGCGAAACTGAACTTCCCGTTACTATCTGTAGTGGTCGTACGGTCATAGCCGCTGACCGCGTGATGAATCTCAACGCTCGCATTCGCCACCACCGCGCCCGAAGGGTCGAGGACGGTGCCGCTAATCGATCCTGAACTTCCGCCCGACTGCGTATTCTCAGCCCCTGCACTCAACACAAAAGCAACGGCAACCATAGCCGCAACCAGCCAACTCTTGCGAAACAATTGCATGATTCCTCCAAATAATGGTTCTGGAGCGAGTCCGATCACAGATCGCATATCTGACGATCGAAGATCGCGGCCTCTTGGGAATACTTACTGGATTGGGCGCGGGATCAGAACGCAGGTGGAGGACGAATAAACTGGGTGGTGACGGGACGGAAGATCGGGGAAACTTCTGCCACCAGAATCGCCAGGGCTGCCGTAGCCAAAACCGGCGCGGGCGCAGGCGTCTGGGTATTAAGTCCGGCATGAGCGGTCGCGCAAATCGAGCAGGTATGGTGGGACGTGGTCGAGTTCTCGGGATGCGAGTGGGCCGCCTGCACCGTCCCCATCACGCACACCAGGGCGACCGAGAGCACACACACTGCTCTGACCCATCCGCCCCGATTTGCCAATACTTTCAACATGCCACCCCGATGTCGATCCAGACGTGTTGCTTTAGACGATTCTATCCTTAGATGGTCATCCACGGAAATTCGATGCCCGAAAATGATGCTTTTCCCCGCGCCCTCCGGAACATAGCCTTCGGGCTCCTGGCCCGGGCTGACGCGGGGCGGGGCTCAAATTAGAATGTCTGCTATGCCCATCGCTGAACCGGCTTCCTCCTCCTTATCCACCGCGCTCGACCTCGCCTGGGTTCGCTCGCAGTTCCCTGCCCTCGCGCAAACTGTCAACGGACATCCCATGGTTTTTCTGGATGGTCCCGGCGGCACGCAGGTGCCGCAGCAGGTGATTGACGCCATCGCGGACCATCTGGCGCGCAACAACGCCAACACTCACGGCGCCTACCAAACCAGCCGCAACACCGACCGCATGATCGAGGAAGCGCGCGCAGCAATGGGCGATTTCCTGAATTGCGATGACGATGAAATCGTTTTCGGCCCGAACATGACGACGTTGACTTTCGCCCTGAGCCGCGCCCTCGGCCGCGAACTCGGCCCGGGAGACGAGATCGTGCTCACGCTGCTTGACCACGACGCGAATTTCGCGCCCTGGAAAGCGCTGGAAGAAAGAGGCGTAACCGTCCGCGCGGTGAAATTCAACGAAGAAGATTGCACGCTCGACATGCACGACCTGGCGGACAAAATCGGCAAGCGCACGCGCCTGGTAGCCGCCGGCTATGCGTCGAACGCCGTGGGCACGATCAACGATGTCGCCGAGGTGGTTCGCCTGGCGCGAAAAGCGGGAGCGCTAACTTACATCGATGCCGTCCACTACGCTCCCCATGGACCGATTGACGTGCGCGCCCTCGACTGCGATTTTCTGGCCTGCTCGACCTACAAGTTCTTCGGTCCGCACATGGGCGTGCTCTACGGCAAGCGCGGGCACCTGAAGGGGCTGCGTCCGTATAAGGTCCGGCCCTGCACCGATGAGATTCCCAGCTGCTGGGAATCGGGGACGCTGAACCACGAATGCATCGCGGGAATCAAAGCCTGCGTCGATTACTGGGAAGAACTCGGCCGCCGAGCGCAGCCCGCAGTCACGACAAGGCGCGCTGCGATTCTGGCCGCGCACGAAGCCATTCATCAGCACGAGCGCCAGATGACCGAGAAGATGGCCGCGGGGCTGCTTGCGATTCCCGGGCTGAAGCTCTACGGCATCGCCGATCCCCGCCGCTTTGAGAATCGCTGCGCGACGTTCGCCGTCCGCATCGCAGGCCACACGCCGCTGGAACTGGCAACGAAGCTGGGCGAGCGCGGCTTCTTCACCTGGGATGGAAATTACTATGCCCTGAACCTCACCGAACAGTTAGACGTGGAGCGCCTGGGAGGATTTCTGCGCATCGGCCTGGCGCACTACAACACGATGGAAGAAGTGGAGCGGCTGCTGGCGGCGCTGCGGGAGACTGTGGCACATCTCACATAGGGACGGCCGCCCCGGCCGTCCAGTCCCGCGAAGCCCGACTGCGGAGATGCTACGGTCGAAGCTCCTCCACGCGGCCTCCGCGTCCCACCAGCGCTACGCTCGCCAGCCCAATGAACAGCCCGTGTTCGATGATGCCCGGAGTATCGCTCAGGGCAAGCGCCAGCGCCGCCGGATCCGCAATCTTTCCGAAGCTGCAATCGAGGATGTGATGGCCTTCGTCGGTCACGAATGGCTTGCCGTCGGACTCGATGCGGAGCTTCGGGGTCGCGCCGAGGGCGGCGATCTTTTTCTCGACGACGGCTCGCGCGAAGTCGATGATCTCGACTGGCAAAGGAAATCTGCCGAGCGCGGGAACGATCTTGCCGGAGTCCGCGACCACAACCATTTTCTTGGACGCGGACGCAACGATCTTCTCGCGCAGCAACGCACCGCCTCCGCCTTTGATCAGGTTCAGCTTGGGATCGACTTCGTCGGCGCCGTCGATGGTGATGTCGATTTCCGGGTGCTCGTCCAGCGTGGTCAGCGGAATGCCGAGCTGGCGCGCCAGATCGGCGGTCTGAGCGGAAGTTGGGATTCCGCTGATTTTCAGTCCCGCTTTCACGCGCTCGCCCAGAGCGACGACTGCAAAGTAGGCGGTTGAGCCCGTGCCCAATCCGACGATGTCGCCGTCACGCACCATCTTGGCGGCGGCGCGTCCGGCGGCTTCCTTTCCCTGTTCTTTTTCCCGATCATTGGCCATGAATCACCTGCATCATCCGTTATTCTATATAGAGCACCTATGGCGACTTCAACTCGGAATACTAGCAGGGGCACGGCTCCTCGAAGCATGGAAAACTACGAGCGGGAACGCGTGTTTGGGCTGTTCCGGCAATTTGGATACCTGGAAGCCGAACTGGACCCGCTCGGCCTGTTGCTCCCGCAGCCGCATCCGGACCTCGAGATCGACAACCAGTGGGCACGGGAAGCGCGGCGCTTTTATTGCGGAAGCGTAGGCGTCGAGTTCATGCATATCGCCGACCCGGAGCGGCGGCGCTGGATTCAGGAACGCATTGAGATTGCGGCCGAACCGGCCGCAGTCGACATCGACATTGATCAGGAACGCGCGCTCGACCTGCTTGTGCGCGCCGAGCTGTTTGAGCAGACGCTGCAAGCGCGCTATCTGGGCAACAAACGTTTCTCACTCGAAGGCAACACGTCTTTGTTGCCGGCGATGGATCAGGTTCTGGACGTAGCCGGCGAGCGCGGCGCGGTGGAACTGGTGATGGGCATGAGTCATCGGGGACGGCTGAACGTCATTATTCATTTGGCAAACCGTCCCCCGGAGCAGGTTTTTGCCGAGTTCGAGGATGTGGATCCACGCAGCGTATTGGGGTCGGGCGACGTGAAGTACCACATGGGCGCGACCGGCGAGTACGTCACCAGGAGCGGGAAGAGAATTCATATCCACCTGGCGTCGAATCCCAGTCACCTCGAAGCCGTCGATCCGGTGACGGTGGGACGCACTCGCGCCAAGCAGGATCGCGCTGGTGAAAACGGCAAGGCGAAGTATCTGCCCGTGCTGGTGCACGGCGACGCCGCGTTCGCGGGGCAAGGCATTACGGCGGAGACGCTGAATTATGCGGACCTCGCCGGTTACACGGTGGGCGGAACGATCCATGTAATCGTTAACAATCTGATCGGGTTCACAACCAACGCCCGCGACGAGCATTCTTCGCGCTTCTCCGCGCAACTCGCGCGGCGGCAGGCGATTCCGATTTTTCATGTGAATGGCGAAGATGTGGATGCCGTGATGCGGATTGCGCGCATCGCAACCGAGTACCGCTACAAGTTCGGCACGGACGTGGTCGTGGACCTGATCGGCTACCGGCGCCATGGGCACAGCGAAGTGGACGATCCCACCGTGACTCAGCCGCTGATGTATAAGGCGATCAAAGAGCACCCGCCGTTGTATCGGATTTACGCCAGGCAAATCGGCATGACTGACGACAATGTCGCCGCGCGAGTGGGGACGGTCAGGAGCGAGTACGAGTCCGCGCAGAAGAGCGCAACGCAAGTCACCAAGAAGCCGCTGATGCGCGATCTGCCAAAGTACTGGGACGACTATTTCGGGGGCCGGTATAAAGCGGAGTATGAACAGCCAACAGGCATCGCGCGCGAGGAGTTGGCGGAACTCACAAAGCGTTTGACCGCGTATCCGGAGGGTTTCCACATCCATCCCAAGGTGAAGAAGTTGCTGGAGCAGCGGCAGGAGATGGGAACGGGCAAGAGACCGGTCGACTACGGCATGGCGGAGGCGCTGGCCTTTGCGAGCCTGGTGAAGCCTAACTTGGGGAAGCAGGGGATTCCGGTGCGCCTGAGCGGGCAGGACTCGCGGCGCGCTACCTTCAATCAGCGGCACTCGGTGCTGCTCGACATTGAGGATGAGACGGAATACATTCCGCTGCGCCACATTGCGCAAGGACAAGCCGCGTGCGACATCTACAACTCCACGCTTTCGGAAGCGGGCGTGATGGGATTTGAGTACGGCTACAGCCGCGATTATCCCGAGGCGCTGGTGCTGTGGGAAGCGCAGTTTGGCGATTTTGCCAACGTGGCGCAGGCGGTCATCGATCAATTTGTGTGTGCCGGCGAGGACAAGTGGAACCTGCTGTCGGGCCTGGTGCTGTTGCTGCCCCACGGCTACGAAGGCCAGGGTCCGGAGCATTCGAGCGCCCGCATCGAGCGATTTTTGCAGTTGGCGGCGCGCGACAATATCCAGATTTGCCAGCCCTCGAATGCCGCGCAGTATTTCCACCTGCTGCGGCGGCAGGCGCTGCGCAAGTGGAGAAAGCCGCTGGTGGTGTTCACGCCGAAGAGCATGCTGCGGCATCCGGATGCTCTGTCTCCGCTGGAAGATCTGACCCATCGGCAGTTTCTGCCGGTGATTCCGGACACGGAAGCGCAGGACGCCAGGCGGATTCTGCTTTGCTCCGGAAAAATCGGACACGAACTGCGTGCGGAACGGCAGAAGCGCATGAACAAGGACAAAGACTTGAGCGCCGCCATTATTTTCCTCGAGCAGATGTACCCGTTCCCAGAGGCGGAACTGACCGCGGAATTGGAGCGTCACGGTTCAGCGCGAGATATTGTGTGGGTGCAGGAAGAGCCGTCCAACATGGGCGCTCTTTCCTACATGCTGCCGCGCTTAAGGTACATCGCAAATGAGCGGCCCGTGATTTCGGTGAAGCGCTCGGCGAGCGCGAGTCCGGCTACCGGTTCGGCAAAAGCGCACGAGGTCGAGCAGAAGACGCTGCTGGCGCTGGCGTTCACGCAGGACTGAGAACTCGCGCAGCGAGAGAAAAATAACGGCCCAGGAGCGACTTCCCTGGGCCATTTCAATCATCCTGGGCTTTTTCAATCACGGGCAGACGGGGCCAGCCCCGTCTCCACAACGACGAACGGTCGGCTTGCGGCTGGCTTACGGCCAGCGCTTGGCCGCATCTTCCCAGCCGACGCGGGCCGGGGCGGGTGCACCCTGGGCGGCAACCACTGGCGGAATTCGCACCGGCTGCGGCGGCGCGGTAGCCGTTAAGCTCGGCTTCGGCACTTCAACCAGCGGCTCTTTTTCGTCCGAAAGCAGCGGGGCGGCGATGCGCAAGGCCTCAACTTCTTTTTCCAGCCGGGTCAGTTCAAGTTCTTTTTGCCGCAAAACTTCATACACATTTTTCATGCTCAGCACCTGGGTTGGAACAAGGGATCAAGCGCAGAGTATGGTTCCACCGGCAATTTGTCAAGGAAAACGGCGCCTGCGAGTGCAAGAGTGGTTATCGAGACACGCTATTTGAACACCACGACGGCGACCAGGATGCCCAGGATCAGGACGACGATCGCCAACAGATTGACGTGGTTCGCCAGCCACGATTCTGATACGGGCGCTGCGTTTGCGAGGAAGGCGGGCACAAATTCCTCCGCCACGGGCGCCGCGGGGGCGGGCGATGTGTCGGACGATGCGTCCTGCTCCTGCCCGTGTCGCAGGATTTCGCGCTGCTCTTTCTCACGCTGCTTCTTCTCGCTATCCTTCTTCTCGGCATCCTTCTTATCGCAATCGAGGCAGAGCGTTCTCCCCTCGGAAACGGGGAATCCGCAGGAAGCGCATTTCTGCACGCGGAGCATGGCCTCGGGGACCGAGGCGGGCTCCGGCTCTGGCTCTGGCACCGTTACTGGCTCTGTTACTGGCAACGCCGATGAAATTACCGGCGGCTCGGCGGGAATTGGCGGCTCGGCGGGAAGGACCGGCGGCTCAGCGAATTCCGGGTTAAGCGGAATGTCAGTGGGAATGTCAAGGGGAATTGCGGAAGCCTGCGGCGCGCTGCTTGCCGTGGAGAGTTCGGGCAAAGGTTCGACGGGCTCTTCCGGCTCTCGCTCGGGCGCCGGTGCTGCTGCGGAGTTCTGGCGCTGCTCGGCCAGATCGAGGGCGGTCAAAGTGAGGCCGGCCATGCGCTCGAGTGCGATCAGATCGCGCTCTTCGAAAGCATAGGGATGATCGGAAAATAGTTCGAACAGGCCGCAAACCTCTCCGTCACTCCGCAGCAATGGCAAAACCACGATGGATGCAATGCCCAGCGCCCGGCAAGCTTCCAGATTCACGCGCGGGTCGGTTTCCGCGTTGTCACAGCGCAGCAACTGCCGGCGGGAAATACTTTCGCCGGTCAGTCCGGAACGCACCTGCAATCGTGCGCCGACTGCCGGCGCCGAAGCGCCAGCGCTGGCTCGGCAAACCATCTCCTCACCCTGGGGCAGAGCGAGAGCAGTTCCGGTCGCGCCCGTGATGTACTGCGCGCGTTCCACTAACAACTGGAGTGCGGCGTCCAGTTCCATTTCTTCAAGCGCGCGGCGCCCGTTGGAGCGATCCCCTACTGCGCCGGCTGCGCCCACTGCGCCAACTGCGAATGACTGACCCCGCCGCGCGATCGTGTCCTCGGTGCTCGCCGACGGGAATCCATCTTCGGGTTGGGGGGATCCGTGCATGGAACTCGTGTCAAAGCCACGCTCCGGCAATCAAAAACAGCCAAAGATTCCACCGAAAGGGCTGAACCGAGTCTCGCCTTGGAGAGTCAGGCTGTCAAGGGCCGGGGATCGGAGATGCCTCGGCAGCATCCGCTGCAGGTCTGGAATGCGCTATTTCGACCACAATGCTCGGCACCCTTAGAAGTGTGTTGTGAATCAGACAATGATGCACCGAATTCTCGACGCCAGCCCGATGCTTCTCGCTAAGCGCTACCGGCACCTCGATTTCGATGCGAAAGTTATCAACGCGCGCGGGATCCTTCAGTTTCTCGGCGGTAACCCGCACGCGGGTGCCTTCGGATGCCAGCTTGAACTTGCGCAGATATTGCGCCGCGTAGAAGCCTGCACAGGAACCCAACGAAGCGAGCAGGAGTTCCGGTGGAGTCATGCCTTCGTCATGGCCTCCATTTTCGGGCGGCTGGTCGCTCACAATGGCGTGCTGACGCGCCTTGATTTCAAACTGTAACGCTCCGAGATGTTCCACGGTTACTTCCATTAATAGCCTCCGGACCTATCGACAGTTCATTTGGGACTAAAAAATGCGACGTACACCTACTTCAAAGCTTGGCGACTGAGTGCTGCGTCGAGGTGAGTCCGCACTAGATCGCGCGCCCGGTGCAGTCGCGATTTCATGGCGGCTCGCGAGATTCCCAGTCTCTGCGCAACCTCGTCACCCCGCAAATCTTCGACATCGCACAACTCGTAAACCGGGCGGTACAGCGCGGGCAACGCATCGACGGCTTCGTCCAGTAGTCCCTTCATCTGTTGCCGGGCCAGTTGCACATCCGGAAGGGGCTCCGCTCCGGGCACCTCGCGGCCTTCGTCCTCTAACATCGAAAGCTGCAACAGCGGGAGCAACGACTCGCGCTCTTTCAATTGCCAACAGACGCGTTTCGCGATTTGCGCGAGCCAGGCTCGAAAAGCTGCCGATTCGCGCAATTGATCGAGATGGCGGTACGCCTTTAACAGGGCTTCAATCAGCACGTCTTCAGCATCTTCGCGATTGCCGCACACACGGATCATCTGCCGATAGACCGCATCCTTGTGCTGCTTGGCCAATGCTTCGAAGTCCACGGATCCATTGTGGCATTGCTGAGACTCCAACGCACAACATACCGTCACGGACGAATCTCCGATCGTTCTGCATGAGGATTATCCGTCGGGCAATGACTCTGTCTGTTCCAGGGCATTTTTTCCAGGATGATCCCCATCGCGCAGATGTCAGTGAGTCCAGCGAAGGTTAGACCCAAACCGACGAATCCGCAGAGGTAAACCCAGCGCGGATCGGCCGCTAGTGCCAGGATAGAGCCGGTCAGCACCAGCAGTCCCGCGCCCAGACGGACCTGCCGCTCCAGCGACCAGCGCGTCTTCACGCTGGCCACGACCGGTAAGCCGGCTTCGATCCATGCTTTCGTGCCGCCCTCGAGGACCCTGATCTGACGCTGGCAGGGCTCCATTAGGCCGGCGGTCATGCGTGCGCGCTTGCCGGACTGGCAGATGAGGACGAGGGGAAGAGCGAGATTAGAACCGAAATCCTCGAGGCGTGCTTCGATCTGGTCCATCGGTATGTTGACCGCACCGGGGATGTGGCCAGAAGCGAATTCGGTACCTGAACGCACGTCCACAAGCAGGGCCGCCGCGGATGCCTGACCTCGCAGTTGAGAGACGGTTACGGTGGAGCTCATATTCCCCCTACATAAGGGAAGAGCGGGATTCTTGGGAAAAGGATTCAGGACTGCTAAGGTAATGCGATTGAACGGATATTTAGCCGGAGCCCGATCGGGCGGTTCCCAAGAATGGCGCGAGTTACTTTGATTTCTCGTCTTTGTGCCGCAGCCAGTCGATAAACATCTGTTCTTTTGGTTTGTCGTAGGCCATGAGCAGGTGGCGGATACTGCGTCCGCTGACAAAGTGGCAAACTTCTTCCGCCAGATTCTTGGCGTGGTCGCCGGCGCGTTCGAGAGACTGCGTCATGAAGATAATCTGCAGGCTGGAGTGGTGCGCGACATTCTCCGGATTTTCGATGTGGCGCAGAAAGATGATATTGCGCAGGCGATCCATCTCGGCATCGGCGCGGAGCACGTCGATCGCCTTCTTGACATCCTTTTGCGAGAAAGACTGGCCCACATCGGCCAGCATTTTTTCCAGAACCGTGGCCATCTGGGTCAAGTCGCGAGTATCCTGCGAATCGATGCGGCCTCCCGCGGCTTGCGCGCTGGTGGCAAAACTCAAGAGCAGGTCACCGATGCGCTCGAGTCCGATCATGACCTTCATGCACGCCAGCAGTTGCCGGGTTTCAGCCTCCGGAACGCGCGTGATGGTCGCGGTCACACCGGAGTCCACTTCCACGTCGATGGCATCGAGGTCCTTTTCGCACTGCCGGATGGCGTTCAGGCGGGACATGGATCCGGTCGCAATTCCTTCGGCTGCGATGGCCGCGGCTTCGCGCGCAAGTTCGCAAGCTTCGACCGTTCGCCGCACCAAGCCCGAGTGCAAGGGCTCAAGCGGAGGTGTTTTTACGCTGGCTGTGCTCATAGGTCAAACCGCCCTGCTTCGTTGGATGCCGCATCCGCTCTGGAGGACGCAAGCAGTATCGCGCCAGAGTGTGACACACATTCCCAGTAAAATCATAATTCCCGGCGTTCCGGGGCAGGTTACAACCCGGTGAATTCCTCGTGGCTGAATGAAAAAGCCGTGGGCCCTTGCGGACCGTCAAAGAAAAAGAGTCATACGGTGGAGGCACGGGCGGGGACGCCCGGCTCTCCACCAGCAAGTTTGGATCACTTTCCGCGCACGACGCGAAAGGCATAAGCGTACTTGCCGGGCGCTTGCGCCGGAAGTTGAATATGCAAGCCGTCGGTCTGCTGCTCGAACCTGAGTTTCGCATCGGAGCCAAGCAACTCCACAGATTCGACTCTCTCGCCGCCGGGCGCGTTGCTCGCCAGAGAATGGATGACCGCTTCCCCGCTCGATGGCCAGCCGAGTTCAATCGCGTACAGGGTGTTGCCCTTGGTGGTGAAGCGGAAGTCTTCGGCGGTGTAGTCGCTGGTGTCGGTTTCGTGGAACGTTCCTGTTACAACTTTGGTCGGGCCTTCCCCATAAATCTTCCATGGCCGCGTGCCGTAAATAGCGTCCCCGTTGACCTTCAGCCATGAACCCACGTCCCGCAGCACTTGCTGCGCTTCGTCGGGGATGGTGCCGTCCGGGCGAGGGCCGACGTTCAACAGCAAGTTCCCGTTCTTGCTCACGATGTCAATGAGTTCGCGAATGATGAACTGCGGTGTCTTGAAGGTGTCGTTCTCGATGTAGCCCCACGATTTGTTGCTCACCGAAGTGTCCGTCTGCCAGTAGAGCGGGCGAATCTCGCCCAGTTGGCCGCGTTCAATGTCCAGCACTGCGGAATGCTCCTGCATCGCGTAATCCTTGTAATCGATCACTCCAATGTGATCGCCGTACTTGAGCGACGCGTTATAGTAGAACGCCGCAAAACGAGTCAGGTTCGGACGCATCGATGCCTGCCCGATCCACCAGTCGAAGTACATGACGTCGGGATGATATTTCTCGACAATTTCCGAGGAGCGGGCAAGCCAGTCGTCGGCCCATGCCGAGGAAACGTAGGTAAAGTCATCGTCAAGCGGCGTGCCCTGCGGTCTGTCCAGCCAGTTGTGCGCCGGTCCGTAAAAGTCCGCGTATTTCGGATCGTTGATGTCGGACGGAATGCTGCGGCCCACGCCCAGAAAAAAATCGTGCTCCGTGCGGTGTGACGAAGCGCCAAAGTGGAGGCCCTCCGCGCGCACCGCCTTCGCCAAATCGCCAATCACGTCGCGGTGTGGGCCCATCTTCGCCGCCGTCCAGTCGCTGAGGCCGCTGTCGTACATGGCAAATCCGTCATGATGCTCGGCCACGGGAACGACGTACTTAGCGCCCGCCTCCTTGAAGAGCCGCGCCCAAGCTGCGGGATCGTAGTGCTCGGCCTTAAACATCGGAATGAAATCTTTGTAGCCAAACTTATCTTGCGGTCCGTAGGTGGCAATATGGTGCTTGTACTCATTGGAACCTTCGCTATACATGCTCCGCGGATACCACTCGTTGGCAAACGCGGCGACCGAGTAAACGCCCCAGTGAATGAAGATTCCGAACTTAGCGTCCTTGTACCAGTCGGGCACTTCGTATTTCTGGAGCGATTCCCAATCCGGCCGGTACGGACCGATAGCGTCCACGCGGTCGACTTCTTTAAGGATGGTTCCGCGCTGGGCGTCATACTTCGCACTGGCTTTCTGCCAAGCCTGATCGATCGCCGCCGGGTTTTCAGAGGCGGTAGGCGCAGTCGGAGAAGTTGCGCTCTGCCCAACCATCGAAGAAGAGAGAACGGCAAACGCCAGCAAGACAAGGCCGGCGCCAATAACTCTGCGAATAAGGCTCATATAAGATGGTATTAGTGAGAACATGGGATCCTTTCCACAACAACGCTGTTGAACTTGCGAAACTGTCAAATCCTTCTCCGAGCTTCCGCCGTCTTTAAATCGTTTCTTCCCGATATCCGGCTTTGGCCCCGGCAAAGGCATAGCCTGCCACAAAAATATACGCCACGAGCGGCACCAGATAGGCCGGAGCAATGCTGTGGTACGCCTCGGCAATCAGGCCCATCGCGGGCGTCAATACTGCCCCTCCGACGATGGCCATCACAATCAGCGAACCGCCGATCTTAGTGTTGGGCCCAAGTCTTTTCAACCCCAGCGCGAAAATGGTCGGAAACATCAGCGACATAAAGAAGCTGGTGAGGAACACCGCCCACAGTCCAGCCCAGCCTGGGTGCAAAACGCCGAACCCAATCAACAAGACGTTCACCAGTGCGTATGCTCCCAGAAGTTTGTTGGGAGCGATGAAGCGCATCAGGTAAGCAGAGGTAAAGCGGCCGACAAGGAAGGCGGCCAGAGTCCCAGTTAGAAAATATCCCGCCACTTTCTCCGTTTGGTGCGTGAATTCCTGAACGTACTGGATGAAGTAGCTCCAGGTGCCCACCTGCGCGCCGACATACATGAACTGCGCCACCACCGCCAGCAGAAAATGTGGATACCGGAACAACTCCCGGAAATGCCCATGGTCGCCGCCCGCTTCGTGCTCGCTTTGTATGCTGGGGAACTTCGTCCGCCAAATCAACAGCGCCCAGAACACGGCAATCGCTCCCAGCACCAGATATGGCTTCACCACGCGTAGCGTCTCCGAGCGCAGGTAGGCGTCATACAAGCGCTGCGCCTTCATGGAATCAATCTGCTGCGGATTCAGTTCCACGCCTGAGAAAATAAACACCGTGCCCACCAGCACTCCGCATATGGAGCCCAGCGGATTGAATGCTTGCGAAAAGTTCAAGCGTCTTTCTGAACTCTCCGGGTCGCCCAGTTGCGCAATGAAAGGATTCGAAGCGGTCTCCAGGAAAGACAACCCGCTCGCAATGACGAACAAGGCACATAGGAAAAATCCATACCTTCCAACGATTGCTGCCGGCCAGAATAAAAATGTGCCCAAGCCGAACAGAAGCAACCCGATCACAAATCCCGCCTTGTATCCCAGCTTGCGCATAAGCAGGGCCGCAGGCATCGCCAATAGGAAATAGCCCATGTAGAAGGCCGATTGCACCAACCCCGCCTGCAGTCGGTTAATGGCAAACGACTTCATGAACTGCCGGATCAACACATCATTCAGGTTGTTGGGGATGCCCCACAGGAAGAACAGCGCCGTCACCAGAATGAACGGCACGAGGTTTCCAGCCGGAAAGAGCGGGCTCGGTTTCGGTTTGCCTGCAACTGTGGTCGGACCCGCAACATTCGAAACACCCATCGTTAAACGCCCTCTTTATTCGGAAATGCCCGGCAGCTAGTTTCCGACTCACGCCAAACGAATCATCGCCTTCTCGATCCGCGACTGGCCGACTTTCGATTCTCGCGCTTCATCGCCAAACGCAGCCGGCCTTCGGCAGCGGCATTCCAGTAAGCGCAATCCAGTTCGAAAAAAACGGAAGTGTATGGAATCGTCATATTGGTTTTGATGACCAGCACACGAAACGTCTGACCGGCGCGGTCGAGCTTCGCGATGATCTCCTCGTGCGGAAGAACATTGACTTCGAAATCATCCAACAAATTCACCAGCCGATTTCGATAAGCGCCGATTCCGGGCGCATCCTGCTCGGGAACAAATTTCAATTCCCGGTCGGTATAAACGATGGGTTTGACGTGCCCGGATGCGCGAAGCATTCCCAGAACCTTCTCCACGACCACCGTCTGTTCCGCGCCGGCTACGATGGTTTCGATTCCGTCCCGCGATTGTGCCGGGTACGCTGAATCGGCAACCACGAGCCAGTTACGGTGTCCGTAGAGCGGCAGCCGGTCCTGTAAAATCCGCTCCCAATCCGAGCGAGAGGGTGGCGGCAGACTTACACCGGCGTCTTCGGCTGCGCTCTTCATTCTTATTAGGTCTCCTCGTCAGATGAGTTCATCGGCTAAGTTCATCCCGCGGCCAACTCTTCGTCGAAGCACACAGCAACTTTGCCACACTTACCAGAAGCCATGAGCGCATATGCGTTCGCCGCGTCCGCGAGCGCAAAGCGATGCGTAATGATGTCCGCCGGATGCAAGTTCCAGCGCACCAGGCGCTCCACCAGTTCCTCCATCAACCAGGTCGATGTCACCCATGAGCCGTAAATCGTCTTCTGATCGTGAATGATGTCGGGGGACGGATTGAATTCGACCGTTCCCCCTTCCCCGATAAAAACAACCTTGCCCCACTTGCGCGTGGCGCGGATCGCCGTGGCCCGAGCCGGGGCATGCGCGGAACACTCCACTGCGCGCTCGACTCCGAAGCCGCCGGTCAGGTCTCTCACCTGGGTGACGTTGTCGAGCCCAGCACTCAGCACGACATCGCACAGCCCGAGATCCTTCGCCAGTTGCAGGCGCTCTGGCACCACATCGATGCCGATGATCGTTTGCGCGCCCAGCTTGCGGCACAACGCCCCCGCCGCCAGTCCAACCGGGCCGAGTCCCGTGATCAGCACCGCATCATTCCCACTAATGCCGATCTTCTCGAGACCCTCATAAACCGTCCCGAATCCGCAAGCGACCTGCGCGCCATCCGCATAGGAGAGCCGATCGGGAAGAGCGATGAGATCCTTTTCCTCCGCCACCATGTAATCGGCCATCCCACCGTCGCGCTGCCAGCCATACGCGCGCCGGTACTTTTCGCTGGTGCACGAAATCATGTATCCCCGGCGGCAATCGTTACAAACGCCACAACCGGAGATGTGATACACAATGACCCGATCGCCCACCTGGAAGCGCCGGCATCCCGGCCCAACCTCCACGATCTGGCCGCTTGGCTCATGTCCGGCAATAACTCCCTGATATCCTTCCGGCCCTTTGCCCAAGTGTTCGTGATAGATACAACGGATATCGGAGCCGCAAATAGTCGAAGCCTTAACCCGCAGCAGAACTTCCCCATGTTCCGGACTCGGCACCGGCAAGCTTCGAAGCTCGACGGTGCTATTTCCCGGCAGGAACGCCGCTTGCATAGTCTTATCGATGGTCTGACTCATTGTGTGATCTCGCCGTTCACATCCCAGAGGTCTTCCCAGGATTGTCCTTCCTTCCAGAGAAAGACCTGCCCCTTGATCAAGCGGCAGTTCCGGTCGATCTTAGTTATCTCATCCATTTCATCCCGAGTTATAGGCTCACTTACAACGCCCAGAAGATTGCCGAGGTAGTGGCGCCGGTTGGTGGAAAATGGAATCGGCGTCTGACCGCGTTGCACCGCCCACTTGATGCAAACCACGGCAGGATGCACTCCAAGACGATTGGCGATTCTTACAATCACCGGATCTTCGGTCGGCGCGGTATCCAGCGCAGTGCGGTCGCGCTCCGGCCGCCCCGGAGACCCGATCGGACTGTAGCCCACCGCAACCATACCGTTCGCCCGCACAAACTCGAATAGCTCCGGCTGCTGGAAATGGGGATGCAGTTCCATCTCATTCACCGCGGGCTTGATCCGGGCATCCCCGAGAAGCAGCTTCAACTTAGGGACGGTCATGTTCGAAGTGCCAATATGGCGAACCAGTCCGCGGTCCACCAGTTCTTCCATCTTTCTCCAGGTCTTCATGAAGTTGGCATGGATGTAAGGCCGCGCATCGGCGCTGCGCGAAGTCACATCGCACCCGGGCGGATGAAAATTGGGAAAGGGCCAGTGCACCAGATACAAATCCAGATACTTCAACTGGAGATCCGCAAGCGATTTCTCGCAAGACGGAATCACATCGTTTTCACCATGCTTGTCGTTCCAGAGCTTCGAGGTCACCCACAATTCTTCCCGCCTGACGCCGGTGCGCATGACCTCTTGCAACGCGCATCCAATACGATCTTCGTTGCCGTACACCGACGCGCAGTCGAAGTGCCGATAGCCCACAACGGCGGCGTCCTTTACCGCTTCCGCCACCTCATCGGCCGAAACATGGTCGCTGCCAAATGTCCCCAAGCCGATACCAGGCATCCGGGCGCTGGTGTACAAGCGTCTCTGCGGCACAACCGCCGGATCGACATACTCACTTGCTCCTGGTTCGCGCGTACCCTTTTCATTCATTGTGGAATCTCGTAGGCTGCGTGGCGCGGAAGCGCCGCTTATCGATTTGCCGTGCCGACCCTCAGTTTCGAGCGGAGCCATTCAAGAAACGGACCGGGTAGAAGTAAAATCGGCCTGATTATAGCTCAGAATTTCGATGGACGCCTTCATGGCCAAGATTAACCTAAGATTAGCCCCACCGGGAGCCGGTTCCGCCCCGAGTCACAGGCTACTCGGAAACCGGCCCACCTGCCAGAGCTAACCGGCATCCGGCTCGGCAGCGGGCAAGATGAACAAAAAGGTCGAGCCGTGGTTCAGTTCGCTCTCGGCGCGAATCGTTCCTCCGTGCGCCAAAACGATGTGCTTGGCGATGGCGAGTCCCAGCCCCGTGCCTCCGGATTCCCGCGAGCGCGCTTTATCCACGCGGTAGAAACGCTCGAAAAGACGGGGCAGATGCTCGGAAGAAATGCCGGGTCCGAAATCCCTGACGTAGAATTCGACGCCGCTCTTTTCCAGGCCAGTCTCGGCCACGCGGGCTCCGAGAACAACTTTCTTTCCCGACGCCGCGTACTTCAACGCATTCTCGATCAGATTGGAAAAAATCTGGTGGATGGCTTCGCGGTCCGCATTCACATTGGCGGCTGGAACCGAGTTCTCAATCTCCAACTCGACGCCATACGAGCGCGCCACTTCACGGAAGCTCTCCAGAGCATCCCGCAGCAGTTCTTCGGTGCCGACCCGCTGAATGGCGAAGCGATGCTCGCCCGACTCGACGCGGGCCAGAGTGAGCAGGTCTTCCGTAAGGCGAGTCATGCGGGCCGCGTTCTTGCGGATGATTTCCATGAACTCGCGCAGGTGATTGTTTTCGGGAGGACTGTCGAGCAGCGTCTCCGTGTATCCCTGAATGGAGGTCAGCGGCGTGCGCAGCTCATGGGAAACGTTGGCGATGAAATCGCGGCGGCTCTTTTCCATGCGCTCGGTCTCGGTGAGATCGCGGAGCACGGCGACGGCGCCGCCTCCGGGCATGGGCGCCGCGGTGACGTCGAAGGTGCGGCCGGACGCGATGGTGTTCGAGCGCGCGGAAGTGACGACCTGGCCGCGCGCCGCTTCTTGAATCGCGGCGAGAAAATCCGGATCGCGGACGCTGTCGATCAATGGCGCGTTCAGGCGGGGAGCGCGCAGCAGCAGACGGGCCATGCTCCGATTGGCCCACTGGATGCGCCCGTCGGCATCGACTGCAACCACGGCATCCTGCATGCTGTTGAGGAGAGTTTCCAGTTCGCGCTGGCTGGTTTGAACGCGAGCGTAACTTTCTTCCACGCGGCGCGCCGTCTTATCGAGCGCCGCCGCCACCTGCCCGATCTCGTCCGTCGCAGTGGACGCGATCCTGGCCGCGAGATCTCCGCCGGCCACACGCTCGGCAAAAGTCACGATCCGCTGCAAACGCCGGCCAACATATTGGGAAGCAACCGAGGCCACCAGCACCGCGAAAATGAAAGCGCCGAGCGATCCCCAGAACAGGGCCTTGCGCAGTGGACGATCGGTGATTTCGATCTCGGGCAGCGGATAGGCCAGGCGCACCGCTCCCCCGGAAATAGGCGCCGCCACGTACACAAAAGGAACGTTCACTGTTCGACTCTTGCGTTCATCGAGGCCGAGCTGGCCGGCGAGCGCGGAAACGAACTCCGGGCGATGCGCGTGATTCTCCATTGTGCTGGGATCGGCTTCCGAATCGGCCAGCACTTTGCCGGTCGGATCGATGACCGTGGCCCGCGCCCCCGCCGCCTGGCCTTCCTGGGAGGTGATATCGGCAAGGGAGTGCTGCCGGTCCGTCTCCACGCGATGGGCGAACATCAGCGTTTTCTCTTTGAGATTGCGCTCGATCTGCTCGCGCAGCGTGCGTTCCCAGACCCTGTGCACGGTCAACTGCAGCGTGATCGCGGTGGCGCCAATCACCAGCAGAAACACAACCATCAATTTAAAAAAGATGCGGCTTCTCAACGCGCGACCTCAAAGCGGTAGCCCGCGCCCCGCACTGTCTTCAAGTAGCGCGGATTCTCGGGATCGGGCTCAATTTTCTCACGGATGCGCCGCACATAAACGTCCACCGAGCGCGGCGTAACGTACGCCGTATCGCGCCAAACCGAGTCGAGCAACTGGTCGCGAGTGAAGACGCGCCCGGCGTGCCGCATAAAGTAGTCGAGCAGCCGGAATTCGGTCGCTGTGGTCGGCACCTGTTTTCCGCGAACCGTCAACGTCATCGCGCTCGGGTCGATGTGGATTTCGTCGATCTTGGTCGGCAGTGGCGGCAGCGGCCGCTCAAAGCGGCGCAGCACCGCTTTGACGCGGGCCACCAGTTCGCGCGGACTGAAAGGCTTGGGAATGTAATCGTCGGCGCCTAACTCCAGCCCCAGAACGCGGTCCGCCTCGCCGCTCTTGGCGGTCAGGAAAATCACCGGGATCGACGCCAGCGACACCGATTGCCGGATCTGGCGGCAAAGTTCCAGGCCGTCTTTTCCGGGCACCATGATGTCCAGCAGAAACAGCGCCGGACGCTGGCGTTCAGCATCGGTAATCACCAGATTGCCGGTCGAGTAGAGCCGCACGTTGAAGCTGGCCCCTTCCAGATGATGGCGAACCAGGCGGGAAATATCCGGATCGTCTTCCACTACATAGATTGTCGGCTTCACGCGAACCATTGTATCTGGGAAATGTTTCATTTCAATACCGGGAGCATTGGCGGTAGTGATTCAGTCTGCTGGGCATGGCAATTCGACTGGAAGTCGCTTCAGAAATGGTTCGCGGGAGGACACGCCAAAGCGATGAACTCGTGCAGCATGCCTTGGGCCAATGCGGATCGCAAGTCTCGCCCACTCATCCGCTACCGTAGGCCGCTAAGAAAGGAATGCATCTCACGCAGTACGTCTGCTTCGTTTGACAAATAGACGTAATGATGCGCACCACGCAACCTAACCACACGCGCGATTGGCACGCCCCCTTCAAATGCCTTCGCTTGGCTTTCTGTCAAAACTGTCAACGCCGCGGAGTAGGCCTTGGCCGCCTCACGCACCTTGGGATCGGTACTGTTATCGACCCAGTTCCCTAGACCGTGGGGAATCCCAAAAATCACGAGCGCGGGCACAGGAATAACGGTGAACTTCTTCATTCCTGCCATAAGAGTCGCGTAACCCGGAAAGTCGCGCTGTTTCCCAAGCCGCCCGTCTGAAGTGGAATCCCATTGCTGCCGGAGCTCCGCCTCGGGATATGTGAATCCAAGAACTCGCAGATAATACTGTTGCAGCGCTCTAAAGCTGGCCAGATCGGATTCGCCTGGCGATGGAGGTTGAGGCCCGCTGATACCTTGAAATTCATTCATGGTCGGCCCCTTGCCGTTATCGAACGCATAGGGATATCCGGCTTCGAGGTAAACCAGCCCCGCGACACGATTGGGGTACCTGCTGGCAACCGAGCTCAACTCCTCCCCGGCGATTGAGTGTCCCACAAGCAGCGGCCTTTTCAGATTGAGCGAGTCAAGGACGGCGAGCACGTCGTCACCGAGGCGGTCGGCCCCGTACTCCGAGGCGGAATAACCAGATTCTCCGAAGCCGCGTCGCGTTATGCCGTAAACATGGGAGCTGCCCGTTAGCTTGGGCGCGAAGTCATCAAATACGTGCGCTGTGTCTCCCCCTCCGGCAAGGAGCACGAGGGGCCTGCCAGAACCGCCCCAATCGAGTACCTCCAGGCGAACGTTCTTGTCTACTGTCACAAACCGTGTGATGTGAGGGGATGGGTCTTTCCAAGAGGCAGGCTGTTGTGAATAAAGAGGAACTGCGAGGAAGATAATCAGCATGGAACAAGCTCGTCGAACGAATCGGTGCATAGCTGTGCCCTCTCCGCAACGTACGTTGTGCGGGGGCGCGATGTTCCCCGACTTTCTTCGCGCACCCGCAGTTCCGCAATCTAAAAGGCAATTGGGAGAGAGTGCCTAAACCATCGAGTCGCGGGCTCGGGCGGTGCCCGGTCGTGAAACGGCGAGATTCCCAAACTGATCCACTACCGCATCGGCGCTGCACTTGATTTTGGGTGGCGCAGCGCCGGGGTCCCCAGCACGCCCGGTTTTGGCGTGATGGGGTCGAGCGGTTCACCGCTGCGATGACTGGCTTGTTTTCGTCGTCGGCTTTAGCCGCTGCGGTCAAACTGCAACGTGGAAACCAATTTCCGGCCACCTTCTAGCGCAGCGCCATTCCTGCATCGGCGCAAAAATCCATGGCCACAAATTCCCGCCGCAGAAATTTCGGAAACGCCGCAGCCGCAATCATGGCCGCATTGTCGGTGGAAAGCGCGCGCGACGGAAAGAAAACGGGAAGGCCCTCGATCCCCGCTTCGCGCTCAAACGCGGCCCGCAATTCCCGATTGGCGGCCACTCCGCCGCTCACGAAAAGAGTTCGAACCTCATACTCGCGCGCCGCAGCCAGCGTCTTCATGACGAGATCGTTGACCATCGAGCGCTGGAAAGACGCCACCAGGTTGAGGGTTTGCCGGTCGCAGAGCCTCAGAGTGTCTTCGAGCGTCGGCTTGTCGATTTCCGCAAGCGCCCGGCGGCGAGCCTCAATCGCGGACTTCAGGTTCTGCGTCTCGACATATCGCAAAACCGCCGTCTTGATTCCGCTGTAGGAAAAATCGAAGTGCGGCCCGTCCTCTTCCGCCCGAATTTGCTTATGATCGAGTTGCTTGTGATCGCGCCGATCGCGATGCTTAATCTGCGAAGTTTGAAACTTGACCGCCTGCGGATCGCCGTGCGGCGCCAGCCGGTCGATGATCGGTCCTCCGGGATAGCCGAGCGCCAGCAGCTTCGCGACTTTGTCGAACGCCTCTCCGGCAGCGTCGTCGCGAGTGTGGCCGATATTCCGGTAGGTCCAAAGATTTTCCCGCAACTGGGCAAGATAAAGATGCGTGTGGCCGCCAGAGACCACCAGCGCGAGCACCGGGAAATGAAGGTCTCCATTTTCGCTTTGCCGTTGCTCGAGCAACACGGCGTGGATGTGTCCCTCAAGATGATTCACGGCGATCAGCGGCTTCTCAAGCGCGAAGGCCAGCGCTTTGGCAAAGCTGATGCCCACCAGCAGAGCGCCCGCCAGTCCCGGCCCTTGCGTGACCGCGATGGCATCGACGGACTCATAAGTCTGTCCCGCTTCGGCCAGGGCCTGGCGCACCACCGGCACAATGGCCCGCAAGTGCTCGCGCGAGGCGAGTTCCGGAACCACTCCGCCATAAGGCTGGTGCGTGGCGATCTGCGAGGCAACCACGTTCGACAAAATCTGCTGCCCCGAGCGCACCACGGCTGCGCCCGTCTCATCACACGAGCTCTCGATGCCGAGTATGTCCGCGTCAGGCATAATTAGCTCTTGGCTGTTAGCTGTCGGTTCCTAGCCATTAGCTTCTGGCTCTAGCTTTCCAGTTTAGACGATTTGAATGGACCTCCAGCGTTTGGTGTTGCATTGACTAAATGCTAAGTGCTAAATGCTAAATGCCAAACAACGCGCCGCCGAAATCGTCCGCAGCCTGCGCGAACGCGGATACCAAGCCTACTTCGCCGGCGGATGTGTCCGCGACCTGCTGCTAGGCCGCGAGCCCGCCGACTACGACGTTTCCACCGATGCGACTCCGCGCCAGGTCATGCAAGTCTTCCCGCAGACTTTCGCCGTAGGCGAGCAATTTGGCGTGGTGCTGGTGCCGCTCCAACACGACGACTCCCCCACCACGCTGCCCGGTGGAGCGACGGGCGCCCCTTCGACAAGCTCAGGGCAGGCCCTCGCCCGTCACAGCGCCGTCATCGAGGTCGCCACTTTTCGCTCCGACGTCGGTTACTCCGATGGCCGTCATCCCGACGAGGTTCGCTTCAGCAAAGACCCTCGTGAAGACGTCGAGCGCCGCGATTTCACCATCAATGGCATGATGCTCGATCCGGCAACCAACGAGGTTTTGGATTTCGTCGGCGGGCGCGACGATCTGCGAGCCGGAATCATCCGCGCCATCGGCGAGCCCGAACGCCGTTTTGCGGAAGACAAACTGCGTATGCTCCGCGCCGTGCGTTTTGCCGCGCGCTTCGATTACCAAATCGATCCCGCAACCATGGCGGCAATCCAAAAGTTAGCGCCCAGAATTCATCAGGTCTCATGCGAGCGCGTGCGTGAAGAACTGACCAAGATGCTAACCGAGGGCCGCGCCCGCCGTGCGTTTGAGTTGCTGGACATGACCGGCCTCTTGCCAGAAGTCCTGCCCGAAATCGCCGCCATGAAGGGAGTAGAACAATCGCCGCCCTACCATCCCGAAGGCGACGTGTTCGTGCACACCCTGCTGCTGCTCGATAAGTTGCCGGCTGGCTGTTCGAAAACGCTAGCCTGGGGAGCCCTGCTGCACGACGTAGGCAAGCCGCCAACCTTCCGCGTAGCGCCCGACCGCATCCGCTTCGATGGCCACGTAGAAGTAGGCGTAAAGATGGCCGCCGAAATCTGCCGCCGCTTGCGCTTCTCGAACGACGAGACCGATCAAATTCTGGCGCTGGTCGACAATCACATGCGGTTTGCGGATGTCCAGCGCATGAAGCAATCCACGCTGAAGAAGTTTCTGCGCTTGCCCGCCTTTGACGAGCATCTGGAGCTGCACCGCATCGACTGTCTTTCCAGCCACGGCCAACTCGACTCCTATGAGTATTTGCAAGAGCAGTTGCGTTCGTTGCCGCCCGAAGCGATTCGCCCGACTCCGCTAATTACCGGCCGCGACCTGATAGAAGCAGGCTATGAACCCGGTCCGCGCTTCAAAGAAATCCTAACCGCAATCGAGGACGCCCAACTGGAAGGCCGACTCGCATCGCGCGAGGCAGCGATGGAGTTTGTGCGCCGCGAATTTCGCGTGTAACTTCAAAGGACAAAGATGACGACGCTTCTCGTGCTCGCGCTCGGCAAGGTTTACTATCTGCGGAAACCCTTCAGTGGTGTTTGCAAACGTGGGCCAGCCCCCAACTATGACGGGGAGATCGTAGCCGAGTTCCCCGCTGCGCAGCTTGCCGTTGGGCTCCCCTCTCGCCAAAGCTCCGCCAAGGTGGTCGGCACGTGGACCTCGTCCAGCCAAGCCGATTGCAGAACTTCTGCCACGACTTCCTCCCAGTGCTCCCGGATCACCGCCCGGACGGCATCATCGTGGTACAAACGCTGGCAAAATTGGCAGTGATGAGCGTACATACCCTCCCATTTGATCTCCGGGTTGTGCTGTGCAGCCCACCTCACGATCCTTTCGGGCCCCTGGTAATGGATCCAGAGTTTGAGGAAGTCCTCCTCGGAATCGGCGATGGCGCGGCGCAGGAAGCCGGAATTTTCCACCCGCTCCACATTGAGCTCAGGAATCACACGCAACCCGAGGCCGCAGCATGCCCCGACCCGTCCGTCGGCTTGAACGGTGTAGGTTTGCAGCACGCTCTCGCAACCTATGCGCGTCGCGGCGTTGCGTCGATCAGTCGCCGAACCTTCCGGATAGCGGTTCACGGCGCCATGGCTCAGCGGCATCCACGGACTCGGCTCGGCCGTTAGCCACTCTCGTTGCTCCTCCGAAAGCCCGGCCACGAGCGGGTGCTCCATCAGTGTTTTCCGGATGACGCTGTTGTCTTTTTTCAGTTCCACCATGACGTGAACTCGGAACGAGCGCTCACACGCCGCCACAATGGCATAGGCGACCCGCTCGATGGGCACAAACCGGGCGTGCTCGTCGCCGGTGCTGTAGTTGATTTCCGAAAGTCCCGCATCAATGAGATGCGCAAGCTTTTCCCGCGCGGTTTCGAGATCCTTCGCCCAATGGGCATTGGTTACCAGCCGAACGGGAAAGCCGAGACGACGTGCGTGGCTAACGCAGCGCAGTAGATCCTTCCACCGCAGGGTGGCCTCGCCCCCGGTGAATACCACGTTAAAAAATCCCAACTCCTTGGCCTCGTCGATTGCCGCAATAACGTTATCGACATGAAGTCGGGTCCGTTCCTGGGGGCTCGAGAGCGTGCCGCAGTCCGCGCAGGACGCCGTACACGTGAAGGTAGGCATGATCGCGAGCGTGCGATATCCCCGGAAGACGTGCCGCTCCGGCTTCAACTGGATTGCCGCGCTCGCGGCCGCCGGATCTGGCGTCGACCTCATGCGCCCTCCCCGCCGGTCGCGTTAAGCGCTCCAATTCGCGCGAGTTCTTCCGCATAGGCGACGAGGGCGTCAATCGTCACCCTGGCATACATCGGTCCAAGGACGCGGGACTCGCTGCCGTCAGCTCCGGAGTCAGCGCCAGCATCAGCGTCGCTGTCGGTTCCGTCGGCGCCGAAGCCACTGCCGCTGGCGACGCCGACCGAGGTTTGGTCGTAATGCGGCCCCCCCGTGGTGTGGGGAAGGCCCGCATCCGAGTTCTGGTCCTGCCCCTGTTGCTGGTCGGTCGGAACAATGAATCCGCTCATGATAAGGGGGCTCGAGGTAATGAAGAAGGCCTGTAAAGGTCCGAAGGCCAACATCCCCTCTTGTCCGATGGAGCTTCTGATCAAGGAGAGCACGACATGGTTGCCGCCATGATCGACCACTGCGCGACCGAAATCGATCATAAGCTTCTGGCGCGTTGGCCGGCGTCCGCGGTGCTCGAGGGCGTAAGCCTTGAGCCAATCCAGCAGCTTGCGGTTGGACAGCACGGAGTAGAGAAGCTGGTTGGTGACCGACGCTTTTTGCGGCGGCAATTCAACACCTTCAACGTATTTATGCAGCACTTGCGCGGGGTCGGTGACAAACTGCTCCCGCAGCAGAAAATCCGTAGACATTGCTCTGAATAGCGCTTCGACTCGCCTGGTGATCCCGGCTCGCCGCAGAATCAACGGCTCGCGTTCTTGTTTCCGCTCGCCGATAACATTTAAGTGAAATGACCCGTGGGTGTCCATGTATCCCTCCCGGCCCGCTGCGACGCGGACCCCGTGCCTTGTGAAAAAGTTCTCCGCCTATGGACGGAACCTTAAGTCTTGCGAGGCCCAATCGGATGGTCTAGCGAGGAAGGTCACGAACCGAGAAACGAACTACCATCCTTGGCTCAGGGATATACGCCCGACCCTAACACAAGTCAACTGAAATTTGAGGGCCCTTGGGGCCGGGTGCCCCTCGTCTCGCGGTTTTCGAGACGTGGGATGCCGCGAGCGTATTCACTTCCGCAATCTGACCCCTGACCTTTTTCATCACATCCAGCCCGTGTGCGCCATCACAGACTCCCAACCCGACCAGTGCGACAATGTTTTCTGGTTAGAGCGGAGCAGAACCTTGTCCGTCTCCAGAGACGGTCCCCAAGCCGGCCCAAAACCAGTTTCGGGTCTTTGAAAATCGACGAAAAATCGACGTTGAAGGAACCAATCGCGCAGCAAATTATCTCCAAAAAGCCGCCAAAATGCGCTTACATCATAGCTAAGTCGTTATTTTTGAATACTTTGGAGTTAAGTAATTTAGATTGAATACTTTGCAGAGAAATGGGGGGGAGGGGGGGTACCCCCCCTTTTTCCGCTACGCCCAAGCGCTCTCCGGTCAAATCTCATCAAGATTTCGGACTTTTCGCGGGCGAGGGCGCCCGCTCCACACAACCGACCTTATTCTTCGTTCCTGTCCTTGTCCTGCGTAGTGGTCTGCGCCGCGTCGGTCACGCCAGGAACCGGCTTTTGCAGATCGATCAACGGCAGTCCCGCTTTCTTCAGCTTGTCGTTCAGCTCCGGAATATCTTTCGACTTGAGTTGGGCCCATGCCGATAACTGCTCTTCCAGCGCCTTTTCGAGCTCTCCGAACATCGCCGACTGTTGCGTTGTCGGAGCGGCATCGGCGCTGTCGAGAGCGCTGACCAGCGCGTTGAGTCCGCCGTTCAGACGCGACAGGCTGCGGCCTTCGGGCGTGCTCAGGAAGCGCGCTCCGTAGTCGCCTTCCTCGCCCTCGATGGGCGCGGCTTTCGCTTCCAGCTCGGCAGCCGTTTTTGCGATCGCGGCGAGCTTGGCGTTCTTAGCAGGCCCTTGTCCGGCAAGCGATCTCAACTGTGCTCGCAGGCTGCGCACCTGTTGCAGGGCTTCGTAATCTTTGTGAAGAGCGTCAGCAATCTTCTGATCCAGCTCGAATTGCCGGCGCAGATCTTCGGGCGAAGTCTTTACTCGCGGATCCATGCGGATTTCGAGCGGCTGCGTGTACTGCTTTCGGTTCACGGTCAGAATCAGGGTGTACTGTCCGGGCAGCACGGTCGCTCCCAAGGGATAGAGTGGGGTGTCGTGGTAGATCGCCGAAATCGGGTAATCGCGCGTCAGCACCTCAGGGGCAGGATAGGTCAGGTCCCAAAGGAAACGGTGCATGCCAGCCTTAGCTGACAGCGTTCGCGCCGGACGCACCCAGTACATCGGGACGTTGAATTCTTTCGCGTTGACCGGTTCGGGCTTGTCGGCGCTGGAAAAGTGGCGCACAACTCGTCCGGATGAAGCATCGACGATTTCCAGAGTAACCACGCCGGATGCCGCGCTGTTCAGCCAGTAATCGATCAACGCGCCATCGGGAGGGTTCTGTCCCGCAGGTTCTTCGGGCGGCAGCGGCGTGTCGGTGTTGTTGTTGCGGCGCACGCGGTAGGTGAGTTGCGGCGCGTAAAGATGCGCCGGAGCATTCGCAACTTCCGGACTGAACTGGCGCAGCGGCGTGATGTTATCCAAGATCCAAAAAGACCGGCCGTGAGTTCCGACCACGAGATCGTCATGATGAACGACCAGGTCGCGGATCGAAGTCGGCGGCAGATTCATCTGCAGCGACTGCCAATGATCGCCGTCGTCCCACGACACGTACACGGTGCGTTCGGTGCCGGCAAAAAGCAGTCCCTTGCATTCTGGATCTTCCCGCACCGTGTTGACGGGCTCATTATCGGGCAGGCCGCTGACGATCTTCTGCCACGACTTCCCGCCGTCGTGCGTGCGGTAGATATAAGGATGCAGGTCGTCGAGGCGGAAGCGATTCACCGCGGAATAGGCAGTTGGGGTATCGAAATGTGACGCGTCCAACTGCGCGATCTTGCTCCATGGAGTTAGTTCGGGAGGCGTCACGTTTTGCCAGTTCTTGCCGCCGTCGCGGGTCACGTGAATCAGACCATCGTCGGTGCCGGCCCAGATCAGGTTGGCGTCTTTCGGAGACGGAGCAATCGCATAGATCACTCCGCGATGCTTGCCCTTCTCCGGATCGGCCTCGATAAACGGCCCGAGAGTCGCGGGAGAACCCGGATCTTCGCGCGTGAGGTCGGGGCTGACGACCTGCCAACTGTTGCCGCCATCGCGCGTGGCAAAAAGAACATTCGAGCCGAGATACAGCACGTGCGGATCCGCCGCCGAGAAAATCAACGGCGCAGTGCGATTGAAGCGATACTGCCCGGTCCGCAGAACCACCGGCGAAACGTCACGCGTCTGGCCAGAATTGCGGTCGAACACCGTAACTTTGCCGCCGTAAATCAGATTGGGATGGAGCGGGTCGGGCGCGATATAGGCGTACTCTTCGGCGCCAACCGTGGTCCAGTCGCGAAAAGTTATTTCGCCGAAGTCGCTGCGGCTGGCGGTGCCAATCGAGCCGCTCTCCTGCTGTCCGCCATAGACCCAGTAAGGAAACTCGTTGTCGGTGATGACGTGATAGAACTGCGCGGTGGGCTGGTTGTACCAGGAGCTCCAGGTCTGGCCGCCATTCACGCTGATGGTCGCGCCCTGATCCACGGCTAGGGCGATGATGTCGGGGTTTTCGGGATTGATCCAGATAGTGTGGTAGTCGTCGCCGCCGGGCGCGCCCTTGATGGCCGTGAAACTCTTGCCCGCGTCATCGGATCGGTAAGTCGTGGTGTTGGCCACATAAATGACATCTTTATTTCGCGGATCGACGCGCACGCAGGCGAAGTCATCGCCGCGTCCCCAGATGCGGTCTTCGGTGTTCACGAGCTGCCAGCTTTCGCCGGCATCGTCGGAGCGATAAAGGCCGCCGTTTTTGCGCGCGTCCACCAAGGCGTACATGCGATCGGGATCGCTCGGCGACACGGCGAGGCCGATGCGGCCGAGCTTGTCGGCCTCAGTCGGCAATCCTTTGGTGATTTGCCGCCAGTGGTCGCCGCCGTCGGTTGATTTGTAGAGACCGCTCCCCGGGCCGTCGTAGCTGCCGCCGGTCGTCCACGGCGGACGGCGCGAGGCCCACATACTGGCAAAGACGACCTGCGAATTTCGCGGATCGAACGCCAGGTCAATCGCGCCCACGTTGTCATCTTCATAAAGAATTTCTTGCCACGTCTGGCCGCCATCGAGCGAGCGGTAAACACCGCGCTCGGCATTCGGACCATAAGGGTGCCCGAGGGCGGCGACAAAAACGCGGTTCGCATCCTTGGGATCGACGAGGATCGATCCAATCTGCTCGGCGTCGCGCAGAGCGCTATCACGTTGACCCAGATGCTGCCAGGTGCGGCCCGCATCGGTTGACTTGTAGATACCGTTGCCTACGGAGAGATCCGGCCGGAGCAGGCCTTCACCGCTGCCAACGTAAATCGTGTTCGGATTCGACGGCGCCACGGCCAGCGCTCCAATCGAACCGGAGCGGTGGTCGTCGTTTGGTTGGTCATCCTTAGATTGACCATCGAAGATCGGATTCCAGGTGTGGCCGAAGTCTGTCGTCTTCCAAACTCCGCCGTTGTTCGGCGCCATGTAGAAGACATTCGGCTGGCCCGGAACGCCGGAAATCGCCACGGTGCGTCCGCCGCGAAACGGGCCGATCATGCGCCAGTGAAGTTCCTGGTACATTGCCGGGTCATACTGCTGGGCGGAAAGCGCGAAAGGAAAGAGCGAAACGCAGAGCACGGCGAGCGGAATCGAAAAGAAGCGCTTGTTCACGGTTGGTCCTCGAAGAAGAGCAAGGATAAATCACGGCGGCGGGGGATGGACAGCGGGGTTGCGATGGAGTGGCGGTCAGTTTCCCAGTGGCCGGTCACTCGGGCGCCATCGTCAAGGTTGCCCACTTCTCCCGGTTGCCCTTGTCTATTTGTATTAACTATGGTTAACTAAAGAGAATAATCGCTGGTTAATTTGCCAAAGCGAGGATTGCCGCTTCAGGGGCAAACAGGCGGGGAAATCACGTTGCGGGTAGCTCACTTTGCTTTTTTTATGTTGACGGTGGCGTATCTTCTTCCGGCGGAAGCGCTGGGACAAGGCGAAACCACGAGCGCCATCGTTGGCGAAGTTAGGGACGCAACGGACGCGGTTGTGGCGGGCGCCACGGTGACGATCGCCAACCCCGAGACCGGACTGAGGCGCAGCGCCAAGACCGACGATGCGGGACGGTTCAACTTCCCACAGTTGAAGCCAGGTACCTATTCGGTCAGAGTGGAAGCGCAAGGCTTCGAAGCGCGGCAAAATGACAATGTCGCTGCGGGCCTAGGTCAGAAGCAAACGGTGGATTTCACGCTCAATGTGGCCCGAACCACTGAGGCGGTGGAGGTAAGCAGCGAGGCTCCAATCATTAATCCAGAGAATGCCAACACATCCACCACTCTCGATGCGCCGGCGCTGGAGGACTTGCCGAATCCGGGCGGCGACCTGACCTACCCTCTGCAGTTTGCGCCTGGGGCACTCATCAACACAGCCGGGAGCAGCAACGATTTTGTCGGCGGAAGCAACGGGTATGGCAACGTGGAATTCAACGGACTCCCCGCCCTCTCCAATGGCTACATTGTGGACGGCCTGGAAACGAACGATCCGCTCACCAATCTCAACAGCGGCCTCTCCACCAACCTCGTTCTGGGATTGAATTCGATTTCGGAAGTGACGGTCAACACTCTTTCTTATTCCGTGGACCAAGGGCGATACGGAGCATCGCAAATCAACTACGTCACCAAGTCTGGCACGAACCAGTTTCACGGGAATCTCTATGAACTGTGGAATGGCTCGGCACTGAATGCGGCGGACTACTTCACCAATGCGACGGCGGGAAACCACAAGCCCAGATCGACCGTGAATCATTTTGGGGGCAGTGTGGGCGGGCCGATTGCGCACGACAGGCTCTTCTTTTTCTTCGACAGCGAATGGGTGCGGATCGCACTGCCCATTGTCACACCCACGATTGTTCCCAGCCTGACATTCCAACAATACGTCTTGCAGCAACTTTCTGGGGGGCAAACAACTGGCTGCGGGTCCAATAAGAATTGTTTGTTCTATCAACAGATGTTCTCCCTCTATGGAAACACCAGCGGCACACCCACCGCGATGCTCGGCTGCCCGCTTGGCGCCGCCGGGGATGGTTGCGCGAACCGGCAGAGCGTCTCGCACTCCAGCGACGACCACGAGCAGGTACAGACCGTCCGCCTGGACTACAACATCAACCGGAAAGATACGACTTGGTTTCGTTTTCAGTCGGACGCCGGGCTGCAAGCCGCGTACACGGACCCGATCAACCCGGTGTTCAATGCGCTTTCTCCGCAACCGCTCTATTCGTTCGCGGCAGGACACACGCACGTCTTCTCGCAAAGCCTGGTGAACTACTTCAATCCCGCATTCTCGTGGTACGAAAGCTTGTTTGGGCCCAGCAATCTTCAGAAGACGCTATCGGCGTTCCCCATCGTGTTGCAAGGAAGCGGCGCGAACCCCTTCACTCCCATGGGAGGGCTTGACAATACCTGGATTCAAGGCCGGCGCGCATCCCGGTTTTTCATCAATGACAATCTTGCCTGGAGCCGTGGCGGTCACGAACTGCGGTTCGGAACCAACACCCGCATCTTCCGCCTCAACGACTATGATTTCGGAGAAGGCACGGTTCCCACTGTGACCTACGCGACCTTGCAGCAATTTATCGATGGAGTAGCGAACACCGCGTCGACGACTTTCTCCTCCAACGCAAATGAGCCCTTCAACTTTCTCAATCTCGATCTGTACGCGCAAGACACCTGGAAAGTGACTCGCACGCTGACCTGGACGTTCGGTCTGCGCGACACCTTCAACTCCAATCCGCTGAATCCGCATGGTCAAGTTGCCCGTCTGAGAGGCCCCTTCGGTTCCGATGTCAGTCAACCGCTGAACGAGGCCATCCAAACCCATCTTGGCCATCTGTTCCCGGCCACACCGGTGGCCATTCTGCAGCCGCGAATGGCGATAGCGTGGCAGTTCGAGCCGAACTCCGTGCTCCGCACCGGCTTTGGAATCTTCAGCGACATTTTGCCGGGTACTGTGGCCGACCTGGCGGGCGCAAATCCTCCCTACGATAAGACCTTTCAGGGAGGAGTGCTGGGCAGCGTGGGTGGTACGGCCATCGCGCCGGGAGCGCCCAGCAGCGCAGTGGACACAATCGTTGCCGCGAATCAGGCATTTACTTCGGGATTTCCGCAGGGCCAGTACTCGCTTCCGCCGGTTGCGATGACGGCAGTGCCCAACGGCAAACTGCACGCGCCGTACTTCATGGAGTGGAGCCTGGGAATTGAACATCAATTCGGAACAACGGCCAGTTTCCAAGCACAATACGTGGGCACGCGGGCCGTCAACCAGCCGTATTCAACCCAAGTCAACGGCTACCAAACCGTGTGCCAGGGCTGCTTTGCGCCGTTCCCTTACCTGCAGCCTGCAGACCCACGATTCGGCGCGGTGACGCAGTTCTCCACCGGCGCGAACAGCCACTACAACGGTCTGCAACTGACCGCGATGAAACGGCTCGGCCATGGCTTGCAAGCACAGGTCAATTACACCTGGAGCCGTTGCATGGATACGGTCTCAAACGGAGGGTTCCTTCCATTTTCCGCAGGAGGGATTCTCTCGCCTCTGCCCGGAGACCTGGCCCGCGATTATGGCCCCTGCGACTATGACATCCGGCACAATCTCAACGCGCAGTATGTTTATCAGTTGCCGGTCAAAGTGCGCAGTCACGCGCTGGGCTACGCGCTCAATGGTTGGCAGATTTCTGGAACAGCGTTTTGGCATAGTGGAGTTCCGTTCTCGGTGCTGAGCACGCCCTATTCAGCGATCAACCCAATCACCATGCAGGAAGAGGGAATCGTGCAGGGCAGCGGGCCGCAGTTCGCGAGTCTTGTGCCGGGAGTGGATCCCTATTGCCGCCATTGCAACCTTCCCGCTACTCAAGGAGGCACGATTCAGTGGCTTAATCCGGACGCATTTATATCGGCGGTCGATCCGAGTTCAGGGAAGTGTTATGGCGGCGACAGTCCGCAGAATTGCCAGTTCGGAAACCTCGGCCGTAATGCCCTGCGGGGTCCCGATTTCCTCTGGAGTGACTTCTACCTGACAAAATGGTTTCCCTTGACCGAGCGTGTGAAGCTGCGGTTCGAGGGTCAGTTCTTTAATGTCTTCAACCATCCGAATTTTGGGCTTCCCAGCGTGGTGCAGGCCGGCATTCCAGGAAATCCCTCCACGCAAACTGGATTTGGGGCGCTCACGTACACAACCTCTCCGCCAACCGGTTTGCTGGGCGTCGGCTTAGGTGGCGATAGCAGTCCACGCATGATCGCCTTTCAGGCGCGCCTGGAGTTCTGAGACTACTCAAGATAATCAACCAAGGGCTCTGGTTCTACGGAACGACGAAAGCAGCAGCGCCCGGAGCGCTCGCGAGATAGCGGCGCAGCGCATCCTGCCATTCCGGCATGTGAATGTTGTAGGCGTGCAGGCTGTCCGGCGACAGAACGGAGTAGGCTGGCCGCCGCGCTGGGCGCGGAAATTCGGCTGTGGTTACGGGTTTGACTTTGGCCGGCAGTCCGGACGCGCGCACGATTTCGGTGGCAAACTCGTACCACGTGCAATTGCCGGAATTGGTGACGTGCACGATTCCGCGGGCGGACGCACGGCAAAGTTCGACGAGTGCGGATGCGAGATCGCGCGTGTATGTCGGGCTGCCCCGCTGATCGTTTACCACGGAAATCTCAGGCACCGCGGAAATCTCAGGACGAGTTGCGGCCAGCTTCAGAATGGTTGCGGGAAAACACTTGCCTCCGTGGCCGAACAGCCATGCGGTCCGGGCGATGCAGACCTCGGGCAGGATCTCGATGAGGCGTTCCTCGGCCCGCGCTTTACTCTCGCCATAGACGCTGGCCGGATTTCTTGGATCGCTGGTTTGGTAAGGCGATCCTTTGGTGCCGTCAAAAACGTAGTCCGTGCTCACGAACAGCAATCGCGATCCGGCTTCGCGGGCAGCCTCGGCCACATTGACGGCGCCCTCGCAATTTACCGCGAAGGCCAGGTCGCGGTTGGACTCGCAGCCATCCACATCGGTGTAGGCGGCTAACAGGAGAATCCATTCGGGACGGGAATCGCGAATCACGCCGCGAATGCGCGCGTGGTCGCGCAGGTCGACGTCTTCGACAGACAGAGCGGTCAATTGATCGTGCTCACCGCTCAGCGCAGGAACCAGATCGTGGCCCAGCAAACCCGAGGCTCCGAATAGCGTGACGCGCATAGGGGAATTGTAGCGGAGCTTGATACGTGCTGAATTCTGCCGACCTTACGCGGGCTTTCCGGATTTCAACGCAACGGCGATATAAGGCCCCGAGTCGTCACTCTCGTCTCGAATGTTCTGCACATGCCAGATCCCGGAACCCTCCATGGCAAAGAAGAGCGCCTTTGTCGGCTGAAACTCTTCTTCCGTGTTCAACCCTCTGTGAATCTTCTTTAAGCTTTTCTGGTAGTCGGTAAACCAATTAGAATTGTGGAGCATGCTGCGATTCGCCGGAAACCATTCCCCCCCGGCCCGATAGAACAATTTTCCAATGAATTCCGTCGACGAAAACTCCCGAAGGATCTCAATCGCAAACGGCTGCGTGCCCGGCAGGGCGGGTTTGGAACGCGACTTCTTTCCCAGAAAGAAATCTCCGTAGACGAACGTACGACTCACTTTTGCGTATCCCATAGCACCGGCTCTTTGATTTTCACGTAATCTTTGAACTTGGATTCCTTCTTCTTGTATTCCTGCCAAATCGTTTTCACCGTGGCGGCTGGGTCGTCCCGTTTCCACACGGCGTAGTTCACGCCTTTGATATCAGAAAAATGGCTGTCAATGTTTAGAATCTGAGGGGGGATCGTCAGATTCATACTCTCACTGTCACCAACCACGAGACCCCGAATATCCACTGTAGCGTTCTGTTCCTTCAATAAGATCATCGGCTTATTGTGGGCTTCCAGTAGGCCATATTCGTAGGTCACGTTGGGACGAAGCCCATCGAGCACCACAACGGCAAATGCGCATCCTTCGATCAAGTCGACAATCTGCGAACGCTGGTCTGCGCCACTCTCAAGCGCGGAAGGCGTCAGTCGCAGATCAAAATTTGGCGACAACACGATCCACAAACAAGGAAATAGGATCGGAACATAGGGCTCTCTGCTGGAGTACGAAACAAAGCAATATGGCCTTGTGCTCGTAGGGACGGATTTCCGCTCAACCGTCATACCGCTCAGACGATTATATAGCCTGCGGCGCGGCTTAAAGCCACGCCCTTTCAAAGCAAGATCCAATTTGCGTTTGTCCGCGGTCCGGTCTACTCGGTCTGAGTGGGTTGCGGTGTTCGCAGCCGCCGTCGCAGGGCGCGCAGGATGAGCGATCCGCTGATGCCGAAGCAGAGCACGGCGGCAAAGGCCACCAGATCCAGCATTCGGCGCGTCATCCGGAGGTAATCCGCAAAAAGCGATACCAACGCGCAGAGAATGCCGAGGACGTTAAGCCAGAGAGGAGAATGAATATTCGGAAGATCGCGGCGAAACCGAACCTGGAGCAGCAGCGCGGCCAGCCCGATGGCAGCCACCGTCACCAAAGCGGCGGGACTGAGAAAAGCATTCGGCCCCGTATAAATCACGACCAGGGCCAGCGCCAGAAGGAGCAGCCCTGAAGCGATCACCGTCCATCGGCGTGTTACGCCGGACCCGGGACTCGTCACCGCGCGATCTCCTCGCCTTTCCGCATTTTGCCATTGTACGTCGGCCTTTCCTTCCGCGCTCAGGCATTGCTCGTCGGCATCCATTCCGCCGGGCGATGCTCGCCGTGCGACATGGCGTAGAGGACCAGTTCCACGCGGCTCGAAATTCCCACCTTATCGAAGATGCGCAGCAGATATTTCTTGATGGTGTGTTCGCTGAGCCCCAATTCGGCGGCGACTCCGCGGTTGGTCAAGCCGTCGGCTACGAGCGCGACCACCTGCTCCTCGCGAGGCGTCAACAACGACCCCCCATGGGCGTTGAAGACACGCAGCGTGTGCACCTCCGATAAAGCCTCCACCGCGTAATTCATCTGCTGGCTGTTGATCCAAACCTCTCCCTGGGAAACGCAATGGATGCACTTGCAGAGCATGGGAAAAGGAGTGTGGGCAAAAAGGAAAATGCCCTTCGCGCCGGAGCGCAAGGCATTCACCACCTGTTCGCGGTCGTCGCTCTCGACCAGCAGCACCGGAGCGACCTTCGGATACGAAACTCGCAACCAGCGCAGCAGGCTGCAGTCTGCCAGGTGGGTTCCCGCAATCAAGACCACGTCGACGGGATTCGACTGCATGAATTCGTGGAGAGCGGACGACTCTAAAGCGACAGCGGAAACCCGAAAGTCCCGCCGGCTTTTCAGGGCCCGGGTCAAGAGTTGAGACAGAATAGGCCCCGAATCGGCAACCAGGACTTGCACTACTTCGGTCCCGACCGGTCGGGTTCCCGCGGACTGATTCGCAGAGCGCATATCTTTCACGCCCACCATTTTGCCCAAAGGCCCACGAAGCGGCTGTAGCCCCCGTCACACCGTTTTGGTGATGAATTCCGCGCGCCCCATGTCTACTTTCGCAGGGGTTACTCTTGCGCCCGACTTTCGCATCGGGACTCTCTCACCCCGCGTGCGCTCGGGGCCGGAAACCCAGCCCTAGCGGCCCCGCTGGTCGCTTCATCACTTTTTCAATGGCTGGGAAGTGCCCTGTACCGCAGTGGACAGTACTTTCCAAGTCTTGTTGTGTTCGCTACGTAACGTTATTTTGTACTTAACAGCTCAAACGTCCGAGCTGCTTGATTCGCCGTTCAGAGCAACGGTGAGAGTCCGGAGATGAATGCAATTACTAAACACGTCGTTTTGGGGGCTGCAGGCATGCTCATCCTGCAGCCAGCCGTGGTCACTTCCGCTCAGGAGACTGTGCCGTCGCCGGCTTCGGTGCCTGTGTCCTCTGCTCCGCCAACCGGCAAGCTTGCGGCGGCGGAGAGCTCGCAGAGCCAGGACCGGTCGGGCACGGACGGCTCCACCCACGGAGCGGTCACACAACCCGTTAAAGCGGGTGGCATGGGAGATCCTGCATTCGGAGGGGAACGCCACCCGCTTTATCGGCTTTCGAAATCGGACACGGTGGACGTAAATTTCACTTTTTCTCCCGACTTTAATCAGACCTTGACCGTGCAGCCCGATGGCTTCGTGGCACTGAAAGGTGCGGGCACTCTGTTAGCGGAAGGACTCACGGTCCCCCAAATGCAGCAGGCGGTTGCCTATGCCTACCGCGGCTTTCTCCACGAGCCCGAGGTCACCGTGACCTTAAAGGAGTTTGATAAGCCTTACTTCCTCGCTTCGGGTGAAGTGGCACGGCCGGGAAAGTATGAGCTGCGCGGGGATCTGACCGTAAATGAAGCCGTGGCGATTGCCGGCGGCTTCACGCAGCACGCCCGTCATTCGCAGGTCGTTGTGTTTCGCCGGATTTCCGCGTACGTAGCCGAATCCCACGTGATTGACCTGAAGAAGATGCTGGATTCTCGCGATCTTCACGAGGATCTCCACCTTCAGCCCGGCGATTTTATCTTTGTGCCACAAAGCCGGATTTCGAAGATACGCAAGTATGTTCCGACCAACTCCATGAGCTGGTACATGAACCCATTGCAGTTTTAGTGGAAAGGAGTAGCAGCATTCACTGATTGCGTCTCCAAAATCTGGCGAGTTCCCATAAAGCCCGCCGGGTGTGATCGGCTTTGCTGTACGATCCATGTCCGCGGAACGGAACCGAAACTCGCAGATCCTTCTCTCCCCCACGCCCCGCGAACTTGCGGCCACGCTGTTCCGGCGTCCGCGGCTCGTAGCCGCTTCTTTTGGCTTCGTATTGCTGGCGGCGATGCTCTTCGCCGTCTTCTCGGCGCGATATGAATCGCACTTCAAGGTTCTGCTGCGGCGGAGCCGCTTTGACCCCGTCGTTTCTTCTCAACCCGCCAGCCCCATGGATTTCACCCGTCCCGACATTACTGAAGAAGAACTCAATTCCGAAGTCGAACTCCTGCGCGACGAGGATCTCCTGAAGCACGTTGTCAAAATGGCAGGACTTGTCCCTGCGGACACGCCTGATTCCGATCGCCCAGCCGAGATCGAACGTGCCGCTCGCAAGCTGGCGCGCCGTCTGGATGTCGAAGCTCTGAAGAAGTCGAACCTTATCCAGGTCAGCTACAAGGACACCAATCCGGAACGGGCCGCCCGCATACTCTCAGCGCTTTCCACCGTCTACGTGCAAAGGCACATGAATCTCCAGCGGCCCCCGGCAGAGATCCAGTTTTTCGACCAGCAAACCGCGGAATACGAAAAGAGACTGCATCGGTCCGAAGCCGAACTCGTTCACTTTACTCGCGCTCGGGGCGTGGCTTCGGCGGCGCTGGAACGGGATATCGCGCTGCAGAAGCTAGGCGAGGCGGACGCGGCCTACCGCCAGATCGATCAGGATCGCACCGAGACCGAGCGCCGGATCGCGTCGCTCGGCGAGCAGCTCAAGTCGTTTCCCTCTCGTTCGGTCACGCTCAAGCGCTGGGCCGATAATCCGGAGGTTCTCGAAAAGATGAAAACACACCTGCTGGAACTCCTGCTCAAGCGCACCGAGCTTCTCAGCCGCTTTGAACCGTCCTACCGGCTGGTGCAGGAAGTGGAACAGGAAATCGCGGAAACTCGCGCGCAGATTGCCGCCGAAGCGCTTACTCCCGTGCGCGACGAAACCACCGACAAGGATCCCAATTACGAGTGGGCCCGCATGGAACTGGAGAAGGCCCAGGTGCAGCGGGACGGCCTGCGGGCACGGCAATCCGACGCTTCAACCCAAGTCACATCCCTGCGAACGTTTGCCCAGCAGATGCAATCCGACGCGGTGGATCAACAGGACTTGATGCGCACCGCCAAGGCCGAGGAAGACAACTACCTGCTCTACCTTCGCAAGCGCGAGGAAGCGCGTATCGGCGACGCGCTCGACGAGCGTCGCATCCTCAATGTGGCCATTGTGGAACCGCCCGTAGTCCCGGCCTTGCCTGTGCACTCCGCACTCCTTTACTTCCTGCTCGCTTTCGGACTGGCGACGGCATTCAGCGTCGGCGTCGCCTTTACGACGGAGTACTTTGACCCTACGATTCGCACTCCCGACGAAGCTCGCGGCCTGCTGGAAGTGCCGGTGCTGGCTTGGCTGCCAGCGTCTGAACCCGCGGGTCTGCGTCCTTCTATTATTTCCCGGATCGGCCGCCCTAAGGGGGTAGTCCAGTGAGCACTCTCTTTGGGCTTCTTGCCGAAACACCAGTTACCGCCGAGCGGCCGCGCGTAACTCCGATTCGCGAGCAAATCGAGCGTACAGCAGCTTCTCCGGCGGCTTCGGTTCACGATGAGCAGATCCATTCGCTGGTGCAACAACTTTTCTTCCGGCATGAGTCGAAGCCAGTACGGCACGTCGGATTTGCCACGGTCGAAGCATCGACTGAGACGGCGACACTATGCCTCGAGGTGGCCAGAGTTCTGGCTGCGGAAGACAGATACGACGTCGGTCTGATCGACGCTCACCCGGACTCGGTCCCTCTCGAGACCCAACTGCAGATTTCGTCCCCCCACCGTGCGGAGGCCACCTGGCCGATCGCACCACGTCTCTGGATGGTTCCTCGCCAGAGCTGGCTGCCGGACGCCGGCGGGCAGCGCATCACCGACCAGAATTTATCGCGGCTCCGTGAATTCACGACGGAGTTCGACTTTTCCATTCTGTCTTGCGCTCCGGTCTCCTGGCTCACGGCGAGCATTGGCCAAGCCTGCGACGGCCTGGTGCTGGTGCTGACCGCCAACAAAACAAGACGCCTCGTCGCCGCTCAAATCAAGGAGCAGATGAGCAAAGCACAAGTTCCCCTGCTCGGGACCGTCCTCGCGGAGCGTCGTTTTCCTGTGCCGCAAGGCCTGTACCGGAGTTTGTGAATCCTATGAGCGAATTGACCACAAATCGACTATGGGACACGGGACCCAAAGATCGCCCGTCGCAGTACGCCCGCATGATTCTTGGGACGTCTGCAATACCGCCTCCCAGGTTCGCGTCGACAGCCGGCTCCGCGCCCACGCAGCCAGTCAACGCGGTCGACGAAACCCCCACGAGACACGTTCAGGCGCGAACGCCGACTCAGCAACCCCTATCGCAACCTGCCGTCGATCGATTCACGCTTTGTGAGCTGATGGCAGCCGACCTGATCGTTCTCGTGGTGGTGTGCGGCGCGTTATCGCTGTTCTCTCCCGCGTGGGGCCTGCCGTGGGCTTATCTGCCGATATTTGCCGTTCTGGTGACGCTCTTCGGCTTCTGTGAGGGAATCTACAAACACGCCGGGGATCCATCTCCCGTCGGGATCGTCCCCGCCCTGGCGAGGTCAGCCCTGTTCGCGATCGGACTGGTCTTCATCGCTCAGTGGGGCGAAATGCGTCCTCTCGCCGCCTGCAGAATATTTGCCAGCAGCCTGGCCGGCCTCGCGCTGTTGCGCCAGTTGAGGCAGATGGAATGGAAGCGGCGGCGACGCGAAACAGAGTCGCGCAAGATCCTGATCATCGGCGGCGGTCCGGTCGCTCGCTCCATCGCCCGGGCACTGCGCAACGATCCTCTTCACCGCGCCACCGTCTGCGGCTTTGTGGATGACGACCAGCCTCTTTCCCCGGCGGTATTGGGGCGAATCGCAGACTTGGACTGGCTCGCTCGCGCCGAATTCATTGACGAGGTTATCCTCGCTCTCCCCGGTCAGCCCGCTCAGACGCGAGAAGCGGCCGAGGCCGCGTTCCGTAACCACCTGGACATTCGTGCCGTGCCCGATCTGCCCCCAGGTCCGTGGCCCGACTCAGGCATTGATCGCATCGGAGAAGTGCCCGTCATCACCCTTCATCGCGAGCCATCGCCTAGCGCCGCCTTATTTCTGAAGCGTTTGCTGGATGTCGCCGGTGCGGCGTTCGGTCTGGTGTTGGTCAGTCCTCTGATGGCGATCGTGGCCTTGCTGATCCGGCTGGACTCGCCCGGTCCGGCCGTTTACTCCGCGGAACGTACTGGAGCCAAAGGCCGCCGCTTCCGTTGCTACAAGTTTCGCTCCATGGTGACCGACGCCGCACACCTCAAGGAAGACTTGCGCGCCCGCAACCAGAGACAGGGCCCCATCTTCAAAATCGACGACGATCCCAGAATCACCCGCGTCGGCCACATCATCCGCCGCTACAGCCTCGACGAACTGCCTCAGCTCTGGAACGTTCTGCGCGGGGAGATGAGCCTGGTTGGACCGCGGCCTCATCCGATCGACGAAGTCAACCACTATGAACTTCACCAATTCCGGCGCCTTGACGTAAAACCCGGCATTACGGGCCTCTGGCAGATTATGGCGCGCGGTTCTCCGTCGTTCGAACTCAATATGCACCTGGATCTCACCTACATCGAGAACTGGAGTCTGCGCCTGGACCTGCGCATCCTCGCCGGCACCGTTCGCGTGTTGTTCGCGCCGAAAGGAGCCTGAGCGTCGCCATGGGCACACTAACCATGACCAGCCGCGCCCTAGCCCTAATCCGGGACAGTGACGACAACCCGCTTTGGCGCGCTGCCGCTCTGCTGCTTCGTCCTCTTCACCTGGGATTGGCCTTTCCCTCCATTCTCTATGTGGCCGCGATGACCGTTTTCCTGTTCCGGCCCCCAGACCTTTTTTCTTATTACGCCGACCGGATCGCGTTCGGCATTTTGGTCTTCTTCGTTGCTCTGCGTACTATGGCCCTGCGCGATAAGGTCCCGTTCTTTGCCGGACTCAGTTTGCCCATGCTCGGTCTCATGGCGCTGGCCGTGTTCCGCGCGCTGCGGGAGCCGTTCGACGCGCAAAACTGGAGCATTGTCGCCAGCAAGTTCATTGTCCCCTTCGCGCTGTTTCACGTCGCCGTGCTGGTCTTCCGGGGCGCATCGCAGCGAAAACATTTCGAAATCTTCGTTATCCTGGCTCTCGCCTACCTCGTATTCATTGCCATTGCCTTCCTCGCGGACGCCCGCTCCCTCATCTTTCCGCGCTTCATTCTCGACGAAAGCCTTGGCTTTCATCCCGACCGCGCGCGCGGCCCATTTCTGCAAGCGGTAGCCAATGGCGTTTCCTTGAACATCCTTGGAATTCTTGTCGTCGCGCTCTCCCAAAAACGCAAAACCATCGTCTGGTTGCTGTGGTTGGCCCTCCCCCTGGCCGTGCTCGCCACCATGACGCGTGCCGTTTGGATCTCGTTCGCCGTCTCCACCATTGTTCTCGGATTCCGCTTCATCAAACGCCGCCTGCTGGCGGCGTGCGCTCTGTTGGCGGTTGCGGCGCTCGTTGGATCCCTGGCCATCGGCTTCAGCAACCATCCGCTGAAGACCGCTCTCTTGGACCGCACCGCAGAGCGCGGTCCGGTGGAGGCGCGCCTGGCCGTGTACGACGCCGGCTGGGCGATGTTCCGGGAACGGCCGCTCACCGGTTGGGCTGCCGGTGGTATGTACGCCGAGCTTGGCCGCCGCATGGAGGGCTACCACCTCCGCACCTTCTACGTCCACAACACTTATCTCGCCTTGCTGGTTGAGTTCGGTGTGCCGGGGTTGGCCCTGTACGGCATTCTTTTCTTCAACCTCTTCCGCCTCTCCTGGCACCGCCCGCCCGGTGAGTCCGGCCCCGCCGCTTCCCTGCGCAAGGTCTGGCCCATCTTGCTCAGCGTTTATCTCTTCAATGCCTTCTTCGTCGACATGGCGTACCAGTTTGTCATTGGACTCATGTTCACCGTTGCCGGGATGCTGTGCGCGTCCGAGGAGTCCGTCGTATGACCACCATCGCCTACATCGCCAACGAGTTTCCTTCGCCTCTCGAGCCTTACGTGATCGATGAAATCACTGAACTGCGCCGCCGCGGGGCGCAGGTGATCTGCTGCAGCGGCAAACGCGTCTCGCCGAACGATCTCAGCACGGCGGAGCGCGCTTTCTGGGAAGAGACGCGCTTCTTTCAGCCGCTCTCCGACGATGAGCTAATGCGGGCCGCGCGCCGGCTCGCCTCCGATCGTCACCACCTCTGGCAGTTGTTGCGGCCCCTGCTGTGGGAGCGCGGCCCTTCCCCGACCCGCCGCGTTCGTACGCTAGGCCACACCGTGATGGGCGCCGCACTGGCAGAACAACTGGCGCCGCTCAATGTCGACCACATCCACGCTCATCACGGATATTTCGCCTCATGGATGGCCTTGACCGCTGCCCGTCTGCTCGGAATCGGCTTCAGCTTCACCCTGCACGGCTCCGATCTGCTGCAGCGCGGGGATCTGCTCTCGGCCAAGCTGCGGGCTTGCCAGTTTTGCGTAACCGTCTCCGATTTCAACCGCCAGTACATTCTCCGCAACTACCCTTCCACGCCCTCGCACAAAATCCTCGTGCAACGCCTTGGGGTCGATCGCGTTCTTTCCTGGCCCACACCCGCCGTCGCAGCCGAGGCCGACCACCGGCGCTTCTGTCTCCTTTCCGTCGGACGCCTGCATCGAGTGAAGGATTATTGCTTCCTCATCCAGGCCTGCGCCGCGCTTCGCGACCAAGGCTTCGATTTCATCTGCTGGATCGTCGGCGAGGGGCCGGATCGCCCGGCTCTCGAAAGCCAGATTATGGCGTCGGGGCTCCAGGGGCGTGTTTACCTGATCGGTTACGTGCCCCGCACCGACCTTCCCGGCTATTACCGCTACGCCGACCTGGTTGTCATGACCAGCAAGAGCGAAGGAATTCCGCTGGTTCTGATGGAGGCCATGGCTCACGAAAAACTCGTGCTGGCTCCTGCCATCACCGGGATTCCCGAACTGGTCGAGCACCAGCGCACCGGATTTCTTTACCAACCTGGCTCTTTACCCGATTTCGTCAACGCCGTCAGTTGGATTCATGACCACAAAGATTCCTTGACCGGCATCCAGCATGCGGCGGCGGCCAGCATCGCCGCTTCCTATGATCGCCAGCGGAATCTACGCGCTTTTGCGGAGCAACTCCTGGCTCGTATTTCCCAATCGGACGGTAACTATGCGCATCCTGTATTGCAACAAGTACGACTATCCGTTTAGCGGCACTGAAGCATATCTTTTCGACGACCTCGGCCCGCGACGTTTGACTCACGGGCGTAGCCTAGTTGCAGTTCTGCTCGCCGTCCTTGTCGCGGGATGTATCTGCCCGGCCCAAACCGCGCCCAAGCCCGAGTCCGGAAAGCCGACAGCCCAGGCCGCGCTCAAGCCCAAGCCCGCAAAGCCAACCGCCCATGCCGCGCCCGAACCCAAGGCCGACGCCAACAGCGAAGCTCTTTACGCCAAAATCGAAACTGGCCTCGCCGGGATCCGGACTGGGCTCGCCGAACTCCAAAGGATGCAAGCCCAACGCGGTCTAATCATTTTATGGGAGAAAACATGCCTTGCCGGCCAGCTCAGCGACGAGCAGAAGGATTACGTCGAAACGCTCACCGAATACTCGGCGCAGCACTATCTGCTCGCCGTGGGTGAGATCGACTCCTCCGGATGCAAACTCCGTTATCTGAACGCCTGCGAGCGGGTGTATCCCGGCCAGTGCGTTTCCGTGCCCGGCGAGATAAACGGCAGACGACCGTGAGAAAGGCTAACTATGCGCATCCTGTATTGCAACAAGTACGACTATCCGTTCAGCGGCACTGAAGCGTATCTTTTCGACCTTATCCACCAGATGGATCGGCGCGGTCAGGAAACCGCTCTGTTCAGCATGGACCACGGCCGTACTCCCGCTTTCACAGGCCGCAGTTATCGCATTCCATATCTTGACTTCAAGGATCCAAACGCCGGTTTCCTGAAGAAGGTCAAGATGGCGGCGCACGCCCTCTATTCACTTTCGGCTCGGCGCGCCATGCGCAGTTGCCTTGCCGATTTTTCGCCCGATCTGGCCCACGTCCGCGGAATCTATCACCACTTGTCGCCTTCGATTCTTTGGGAACTGAAGCGCCAGCGGATCCCTGTGCTCTACCACGTCAACGATTTCAAGATTTTGTGCCCCACCTACAATCTTGTCGCCGATGCCCGCCCCTGCGAACTTTGCAGTCACGGCGCTTTCCACCACGCCGCCACCAAAGGCTGCTATGCCGGCCCGCGTTCCAGCGCGGTGGTTCTTGCCGCCGAGGCCTACCTGCACAAATGGTTGCGAACTTACGAACGCTGCGTCGACATGTTCCTGGCTCCCAGCGAATTCGTGCGCAACAAGCTGATCTCGAGCGGCTTCCCCGCCGAACGCATCGAAGTCCTGCCCCACTTCCAGGCTGTGCCCGGCGACGAACAACTCAGCTCCGACGAAGGGTACCTGCTCTACTTCGGCCGGCTCTCGCCAGAGAAAGGCGTCTATGAGCTCTTGCGCGCCATGGTGCGGCTGCCACACATTCCTCTCGTCATTGCAGGAGACGGGCCCGAGCGTCCCCGCCTCGAGGCGCTGGCGCGAGAATTGAACCTGAGCCAAGTCCTGTTCGCGGGCATGGTCCATGGCGAGAAACTCCAGAGACTCATCGCCGGCTGCAGCTTCTCCGTGTTTCCATCCCATGCCTACGAGACCTTGGGAAAATCCATTCTGGAATCCAACGCCTGGGGACGGCCCGTCATCGCCAGCGATCTGGGTTCGCGCCGCGAGCTCGTCCAACATGGCGTCACCGGCCTCCTTTACTCCGACGGGGACCGCGAACAGCTCGCTCAATCCATCGGATTTCTGTTCGACCGCCCCGATCTCATCGAGAAGATGGGCGCCGCAGCTCGCAGTCGCGTGAAAGCAAACCACGACCCCGATCGACAGGTGGAGAAGCTGCTCGAACTCTATCACCGGCTCACATCCGCCAGAAAGCTTCTGTCCTTCCCCGCCGGACCGGAGCCTCCGCGCCCGCGCCGCAGCGTCCGGGTCGCGTTCATCGGAGGCCGCGGGGTGGTCTCCAAGTACAGCGGCATCGAATCCTATTACGAGCAGGCGGGCCACGAACTGGCGCGCCTGGGGCACGAAGTCACCGTATATTGCCGCAGCTATTTCACTCCTCCCATCGACACGCACAACGGCATGCGCGTGCGGCGGTTGCCGACCATCCGTTCCAAGCATCTGGAAACTGTTGTCCACACTCTGTTGAGCACCGTGGATGCCATGACGTCGGACTACGATGTCGTCCATTACCACTGCCTGGGACCGGCGCTGTTTTCTTTTCTTCCGCGGCTTGCCGGCAAGAAGACCGTCGTCACCGTGCAGGGTCTCGACTGGCAGCGCGGCAAGTGGGGCCGGATCGCCTCGCGCGTACTGCGCTGGGGAGAAGCGGCTGCCGTTTCCGCGCCCGATGCCACCATGGTCGTCTCGCGCACCCTGCAGCAGCACTACCGCCAACAGTACAAGCGCGATACCATCTACGTCCCCAACGGAGCCGCGCTCGCGCCCCGCCGTCTCCCCCGGAAACTGATCGAGTGGGATCTGCTCGCGAACAACTACGTCCTTTTCTTAGGCAGGTTTTCGCCGGAAAAGAACTGCCATCTCCTGATCAATGCCTTCGAAAACCTCCACACTGGCATGAAACTGGTCCTCGCCGGGGGATCGAGTGGAGGATCGAGCCACTCCGATGCCTACGCCGCCAGCTTGCGCCGCCACGAATCCGACCAGATCCGTTTCCTTCCCTGGGTCTCGGGAAGCGATCTCGAAGAGCTTCTCTCCAATGCCGCTCTGTTCGTGCTTCCGTCTGAACTTGAGGGCTTGTCGTTGGCTCTTCTCGATGCCATGGCCGCCGGGGTCTGTGTCTTAACCAGCGATATTCCCGAAAACAATGAAGTGGTCGATGGCGTCGGCTTCACCTTCCATCGCGGCGACCAGGCAGATCTTGAGCGCATGTTGGACTTGCTCATCCACAATCCCGATCTTCGCCGTCAATCCGCCGCCCGGGAACGCGAGCGGATCCACGGCCAGTATCTCTGGCCCGCAATCGCCCGCTCCATCGAAAAAGCCTATTACAACGTGCTGGGCTGGAGCTCGAGCGAACAGATACCGAGTGAACAGACCCAGATGCGCACTTCTGCGGCCCGGTAGCGCCGCTCGATCAGTACCGTCCGTCTGGCCCCAGCCAGACCGGACTCGCCTGATCTGCGCCCACCACCAAAGCCGGGCAGGATTTCGCGCTCGGCTGCGATTCCGATTAGAATCGGAAGTGGGTGTTCCACCCAAGCCGGGGTCCCCATCGCGCCCGCCTTTGGCGTGATGGCGTGGAAGCGCTGCTTGGGTGGGTTGCGATGCGGCATATCTGGCATGGAAGATCTCATCCTCGTCACCGGTGGCGCTGGCTTCATTGGTTCGAACTTCGTTCTCCAATGGATTGATGCGGAACGCGCGCGCATTCTGAATCTCGACAAGCTGACCTACGCAGGCAACCTCAACAACCTGCGCGCCGTCGAAGCCCACCCGCGCTATTGCTTCGGACAGGGCGACATCGTCGATCGCGAGCTGTTGCGAGACTTGCTGCGATGCGAAAAACCGCGCGCCATCGTTCACTTCGCCGCCGAAAGCCACGTCGACCGCTCCATTCACGGCCCCGACGATTTCGTCCGCACCAACGTCAACGGCACATTCAGCCTGCTCGAGGAAGCGCGAGCCTATTGGTCGGCGCTTGCGGAACCCGATCGCTCCGCGTTCCGTTTCCTGCACGTCTCGACCGATGAGGTCTACGGATCGCTCGGCCCCAGCGACCCGGCCTTCAGCGAGACCACTCCCTACGCGCCCAACAGCCCATACTCCGCGTCCAAGGCGGCTTCCGATCATCTGGTCCGCGCCTATCACCACACCTACGGACTTCCCGTTCTGACCACCAACTGCTCCAATAATTACGGACCGCACCAGTTTCCCGAGAAACTGATCCCGCTCATGATCCTGAATGCATGCGCCGGCAAGCCGCTCCCGGTGTATGGCGACGGCGAAAACGTTCGCGACTGGCTCTACGTCGAGGATCACTGCAGCGCCATTCGCACCGTGCTCTCCCAAGGCCGCGTCGGAGAAACTTACAACATCGGTGGGCGAAGCGAAAAAAAGAACCTGGAGATTGTCGGAGCCATTTGCCAACTGCTGGACGAACTGCGCCCGAACGACCCCGCCGTTCCCCACAGCAAACTAGTCACTTTCGTCAAAGACCGCCCCGGCCACGACCGCCGGTACGCGATGGACACGCGTAAAATCGAGCGCGAACTGAACTGGCGTCCGCTGGAGACGTTTGCGAGCGGCATCCGCAAAACCGTCTGCTGGTATCTTGAACACGAAGACTGGGTCCGCGACGTTACCAGCGGCAGCTATCGTCAGTGGATGGCGAAACATTACGCCACCGAGCGTTGAGACTGAAAGCCGAGACGGAAAGCCGAGACTGAAACTCGACATGACAAGAACAAAAACGAAGACCGCGCAACCAAATTACAAAGGCATCATTCTGGCGGGCGGATCGGGCACGCGCCTCTATCCCGTCACCCACGTACTTCCCAAGAGCCTGCTTCCGGTGTACGACAAACCGATGGTGTACTACCCGCTCTCCACGCTGATGCTCGCCGGCATCCGCGAAATTCTGCTCATCTCGACGCCCGAGGATCTGCCCCGCTTTCAGCACTTGCTCGGCGACGGTTCCCGCTACGGCGTCCATTTCCAGTACGCGCCGCAACCGAAGCCCGAAGGTATTGCGCAGGCATTTCTGATCGGCAGGGAATTTATCGGCTCCAGCGGTTGCGCGCTCGTGCTCGGCGACAACATTTTCTACGGACACGACCTCGTGAAGGAATTGCGCGCAGCAACGCTCCAGCGCAAAGGCGCCCGCGTGTTTGCGTACCCCGTCAATGACCCCGAGCGCTACGGCGTCGTCGAGTTCGATGCGCAAGGCAAGGCGCTCAGCATTGAAGAGAAACCGAAGCAGCCGAAATCGCGTTACGCGGTCACCGGACTCTATTTTTATGATCGTCAGGTCGCCGAAATTGCCGCGAGTCTCAAGCCTTCGAAGCGCGGCGAACTTGAAATCACCGACGTCAACCGCGCGTATCTCGAGCGCAATCAACTCAACGTCTGCGTGATGGGACGAGGCACGGCCTGGCTCGACACGGGCACGCACGAAGCCTTGATGGAAGCCTCATTATTCATTCAGACCCTGCAGAAGCGCCAGGGCCTCATGGTCGCCTGCCCCGAGGAAATCGCCTATCGCTCCGGCTACATCACCGGCGCGCAACTGGAAGCGCTGGCGCAGCCGATGCGCAACAATGGATACGGCGCCTACTTGCTGCAATTGCTGCGGGAACGCGTCTTCTAACTGATGAAAACTTTTCGATGAAAAAAATCGCCACCAACCTCCCCGGACTTCTGCTCCTCGAACCGCGTGTGTTCGGCGATGACCGCGGCTTCTTTCTGGAAAGCTACAACCAGCGCACGTTCGCCGAACTCGGCATCCCCGAGCCTTTCGTGCAGGACAATCATTCCTATTCCGAAAAAAATGTCGTTCGCGGCTTGCATTACCAGATTCGCCAGCCCCAGGGAAAACTCGTGCGCGCGATCACCGGCGAGATTCTCGATGTCGCGCTTGACCTCCGCCGCAGCTCTCCCACCTTCGGAAAGTGGGAATCGTTCAAACTTTCCGGCGAGAACAAACACATTTTATGGATTCCGCGCGGATTCGCTCACGGCTTCCGAGTCGTGTCCCAGACCGCCGATGTCCTCTATAAGGCGACGGACTTTTATGCGTCCGAGCACGAACGTACGCTGGCGTGGAATGATCCTGCGTTGAACATCGACTGGCAACTCGACGGCGAAGCGATCGTCTCTGCAAAAGACCAGCGTGGCGTGCCCTTCCAGAAGGCTGAAAAATTCGAGTAGCGCCGCGTCAATTCAGCCGGAACTCGACCGCAATCGTGGTTTCAACCTCAACCGCCTTGCCGCTGGACAGGTACGGCTCAAACTTCCAGGACTGCACCGCCTCCGTCGCCGACTGCACCAGCAGAGCGGGTCCAGACACAGGCCGCAAGCGTTTCACACTGCCATCCGGCGCAATCACCGCATCCAGAACCACCAGTCCTGCGGTCCCCGCCGTTCGCGCAGCCTCCGGATAAACCGGCTCCAACTTCGTTACAATCCGCTTCTCCATGGTTTCGGGAGAGACGCGCAACCCCGACTCCGCAGCCGACGCGCGCGCTTCCAGTTCGTTCCATGATCTCTGCCACTGCCACCATCCCAGAACGGCCAGCGCCAGCATGCAGGCGAACAGCGCATTAAATCCGCGGCGCCCGATGCGGATTCTGCGCCTTGGCTGCGCGGCTGGTTGCGCGGCGTCCACGGGCGCTTCCGTCTTTGCAGCTACGCTTTTCTCTTCGTTCTTGAAATCGCTCCTGAAGTCTTTGAAATCCACCGGCTGCGCAGCGGAGCGGCAAACCCAATACCGGATCATCTTCCGCTGATCCGCCGTCAGCCCCACAAACTCAAGCCCGCAACCGAGCCGTAACTGATAACGAACCAGCGCGCGCGCCCGAACCGGCACGCCAACATTCGGCAGCCGCAGTTCGACCGCGACCTGTTGGCCCGCGGCCAGTTCTCCGGCCACCACCGCGCCCACACCGGCTTCGCTGATGTCGGTGCAGCGCCCAGGCAAATTTTCGGGGACCCCAGATCGCAATGCGATCAAGTCCAGGGGTACGTTGATGGGGTGACGGGGAAAAACGCGCTGTGGCGTTTCGTCAAGCACCGGCGATGGAGCTGCACTCATCAGACTGCCTCCGCAGGATCGAAAATCTTTGCCATGCGGCTGGAATCAACGACGAACGCGGCGCGTGCGAAGATCGTTCCCCCGAGTATATCGGAACGCTGGGACGGACACGCTGAAATAGTTTTCCTCGGCGTCGGGTTCCATTCCTCGAAATGTTCCCCTACTCCATGTCGCGCCAGTTCGGCCCCACTCCGATTTCCACCAGCAGCGGGACCGCAAGCGCATGCGCGTTCTCCATGTGCTCCCGCACCAGCGGCTTCATTCGGTCCACTTCGCTCTCCGGCACTTCGAACACAAGTTCATCGTGTACCTGCAACGTCATCCGCGACTTCAGCCCGCGCTGCCGGATTTCTTCGTCGATCCGGATCATCGCCAGCTTGATCAGGTCGGCAGCCGTTCCCTGCAGCGGAGTGTTCACCGCCGTCCGCTCCGCAAACCCGCGCTGGGTGGCGTTCTTGCTGTTGATGTCGGGAATCGGCCGAATGCGGCCGACGAGCGTCTTCACTTTCTGGTCGCGCCGCGTCTGCTCAATGGTTGCGTCGATGAACGCCCGCACTCCCGCATATTTTTCAAAATAGGCGTCGATGAATTTCCTGGCCTCGCCCGGGTCAATGCCCAATTGCTGAGACAGTCCAAATGCCGACAAGCCATAGACAATCCCGAAGTTCACCACTTTCGCCTGCCGCCGGTGTTCCGGCGTCACCATCAGCGGCGGCACGCCAAACACCTGCGACGCGGTCAGCGTGTGAATGTCGTCCCCGCGCCGAAACGCTTCCACCAGCAGCTTGTCTTTCGAAAAGTGCGCCAGCAGCCGCAGCTCGATCTGCGAATAATCCGCGGACAGCAGTACGTGCCCCGGCTCCGCGATAAAGGCCGCCCGAATCTCTCGCCCAAGTTCCGTGCGAATCGGAATATTCTGCAAGTTCGGATTCGCCGACGACAACCTTCCCGTCGCCGTTCCCGTCTGCCCAAAAGTCGTATGCACGCGGCCGCTCTGGCTGCGAATGAGCGCCGGCAATGCATCCACATAAGTCGACTTCAACTTAGTAAGTTGCCGATATTCCAGCACCAGCCGCGGAACTTCGTGATCCGCCGCCAGTCCTTCCAATACATCCACCGCCGTCGAAATCTTTTTCCCTTTCCCGTATTTCGCGGGCATGGGCAGGGCCAGCTTGTTGAATAGCACGTCACCGAGTTGCTTCGGTGAATTTATGTTGAACTCCACGCCGCAACGCTCATAAATGTCCCGCGCCTTGGCTTCGGCCTCGCGCTGCAACTTCACCGACATCTCGCCCAGCACCGCCGGATCGATCTTCACTCCGGCGTCTTCCATGCGCGCCAGCACGGGCACCAGCGGCAAATCAATATCCTCGTACACCGGGGTCAGTCCAAAATCGCCGACTTCCTTGCGGAGCGCGCTCCCGAGCCTGCCCGTCACATCCGCCGCTTCCGCCAGATTGCCGCTGAGCTTCAAATTGAATCTTCGCAGCGCAACCTCCGGCAACGAATGCGACGAGTAAGTCGGATCGAGCAGATAGGAATACAGCATCGGATCATGCTTCACTCCGGCCAACGCAATTCCCTGCTCGCCAAAATGCTCCGAAAAATAATGCAGCGCGAACTTGAGATCGTGAACCGTCTTCGGCACAGCGGCATCTTCGAGCAGGCTTTTCACTCGATCGGCGAGCGTTCTGTCCTCCAGCGCGACCATCGCCCCCGCCCCCGGCGCATTCGAAATCGCAATACGATTCACACCTCCCGCACTCTGATCCTCCGCGTCCGCGGACCGCAAAGCCAGAAACCCCGACTGTGCCGGCTGAGGCTCGTCATCTTCCTCTGCGCTCTCGGCGCGAATGTTCTCCGTGTGCTCTGTCGGAATCGCCAGTGCGAGCGGCGCGCTCTCGCCCAAGCCTCTCAAATACTCCTCGAATTCAGCCTTCGATCTAATCTCCCGGTAGTCGCCCTGCTTCACTTCAACCACGGGAAGCAGTTCTTTCAACAACGAAGTAAATTCGAGCTCGGCAAACAGCGAGCGCAGAGATTCCACGTCCGGCTCGCCCACTTTCATTGCCGCAACATCCAGTTCGACGGCAACGCCGGTATCAATCGTCACCAGTTGTTTGCTGCGCAGGATGTTGTCGCGATTGTTCTCGAGCGATTCCCGATACGTCTTCTTCTCCACTTCCGCGGCGCGTTCCAGCGCCTGTTCCACGCTTCCAAAACGCTGAATCAGTTCCACCGACCCCTTGTCGCCGATCCCCGGCGCCCCGGGAATGTTGTCCACCGCGTCGCCGCGCAGCGCCATCACGTCCACGACCCTCGACGGAGGCACCCCGAGAAGTTCCTCAACCTTCGCCGCATCGCAAATCAGATTGTCCTTCGGCGGATTCAAAACTTGCACCTTGTCGTTGACCAATTGCAGCATGTCTTTGTCGCTCGACACCACAAACACCGGATACGATTCCGCCGTCGCTTTTCGCGCCAGCGTTCCGATCACATCGTCGGCTTCGTAGCCTTCGAGCTGCAAAATTGGGATGCGATATCCCTCCAGCGCACGCCGGATGTATGGAATCTGCTGCGCCAGGTCCGGCGGCATCTCGGCGCGGTTCGCTTTGTAGCCGCCATACTCCGCTTCTTTGAACGTCTGCGTCTTGATGTCGAACTTGCGGATCGTCGTGATCGCCTCCGCCTGCTGATTGCGGATCGTGGGCGCGCCCACATCAAACACCGCCGCCAGATACGCGGGCGAAAAATCGTCGCGCAGCTTCCGCAGCATGTTGACGAAAACATACGTCGCCGCCGTCGGAACCCCCGTCTTCGTGGACATCGGTCGCTGCCGCGCCATGGCGTGATAGGCGCGAAAAATGAACGACATCGTATCGATCAGGAAAATTCGGCCCTCACCCTGAGCGGAAGCGGACGGCAGCGCAGGCGCGGCACTCACTTGCGGCGGCGATTTCTTCTTGGAAGGCAACGAAGTCAGTTTAGCAGTTAAGGAACTCTACGCTCTTTACCAGCGAGAGATTATCTCGGCAACTCCAAGCCGCGAACCGTTACTGCAAACCCGGCAATCGCGTATGATATGAAGTTTTCGGCTCTCGCCCCGCCGAGTGCTGAATGCTGAGTGCTGAATGCTGCCCTTCAAGCTCGTCTACAGCGACGATTATTACCTGCCCATCGGCTCCCACGTCTTTCCCGCCGAAAAATACAAGTGCATTCATGACCGGCTGCTCGCGTCCGGAATTGCCGAGCCTTCCGATTTTGTCGTTCCCCGTCCGGCAACCGACCAGGACGTGCTGCTCGTGCACACTCCGCGGTACGTCGAAAAACTAAAGACGGGCACGCTCAGCGCGCGCGAACAGTTGGAGATCGAAGTCCCGTACTCGCCGGAGTTAGTGCGCGCCTTCTGGCTTAACGCCGGCGGCTCCATTTTGGCCGCCGATCATGCCCTCAACGACGGCGTGGCCATCAGCATCGGCGGAGGATTCCATCACGCCTTCCCCGATCACGGCGAAGGCTTCTGCATGATCAACGACGTGGCCATCGCCATCCGCCGCATGCAGGGTGACGACAGGATTCGCACCGCGATGACCGTCGATTGCGACGTCCATCAAGGCAATGGCACCGCCGTGATTTTTGCCGGCCCGCGTGTTCCCAGCGATTTGCTGCCCTCGACGTCTGATTCTGCTTTCAATCCCGCGCGCAACACCGCGCGCCCAGCCTTGCATGGAACAAGGCCGCGCCGCGCCCACGCCGAGGACGTCTTCACCATCTCGCTCCATCAGCAAAACAACTACCCGGTGTTTAAGCCCCCTTCGTCGCTTGACCTGAATTTGCCCGACGGGATCGGCGACGCCGACTATCTGGCGTGCATCGGCGACGCGCTCAGTTTGGGATTGGGCATGTTCAAGCCGGAACTCATCTGTTACCTCGCTGGAGCCGATCCTTATCGCGAAGATCAGCTCGGGGGATTGTCGTTGACGATTGAGGGATTGAAGCAGCGAGATACTCTCGTGTTCCAAATCGCCAAGGCCGAGGGCATCCCCGTGATGGTCACACTCGCCGGCGGCTACGCCCTGAAGCTCGAAGACACAATCACGATTCACTGCAACACGGTGGCCGCCGCAAAAGAGGTGTTCGCCGGGAAGGACTGACATAGCGCTTCGATATACTTGACGCTATGGACGTCATTCCTTCTCAACTTGCGCACCGTGAGATCTATAACATTCTGATCGGCGCCGTGGCGCCGCGGCCGATCGCGTGGGTCTCGAGCCTCAGCGCTTCCGGACAACCCAACCTGGCGCCCTTTTCGTTTTTCAACGCGGTGTGCGCCAAGCCTCCGCTGCTGGCGTTTGCGCCGGCGATGCGCTCGCCGAAGAAATCGGAAGCGGCGGCAGCAGAGCCCGCCGGAAAACCTAAAGACACGCTGCGGAATATTCGCGAGACCGGAGAATTCGTGATCAACGTCGTCACCTTCGAACTGGCCGAAGCCATGAACCTGACCAGCGGCGACTATGACGCGGCCATCAATGAATTCGAAGTGGCGAAGCTCGCGTCGGCGCCTTCGAAACTCGTGCGGCCGCGGCGAGTGGCGGAGTCTCCCGTCAGCTTTGAATGCAAGCTGCATCAGATTCTCGACTTCAATCCCGGTCCCGAGGGCAGCAGCCTGGTGATTGGTGAGATCGTTTCGATCCACATCAGCGAGCAGCACATAAAGGAAGGCCGCCTCGACCGGAACTCGCTCGATCTGATCGGGCGCATGGGCGGCATCCAGTACACGCGAACCACCCAAAGGTTTGAGATGGCGCGGCCGAAGGCGGAGTAACGAGGGTGAGAATTGAAATCCGCGTTAAGTTGGCATCTGGAGCAGTAGAATAAAGCCAATCGTGAGGTCGGACATGGAACAACTGACGCCGGAAGTCTCCAAGCTGCTGGAACAAGCCTTGTCCCTGTCGGTTGAGGAGCAGGAAGCATTGGCAAACTCGCTGATCTCCAACCTGGGCGGCGAGGCGAACGACGGGCCCGCTGAAGAAGGGGTGGACGAAGCTTGGGCGGATGAGATCAAGCGCCGCGTCGACGATATCCGCTCTGGCAAAACCAGGATGATACCGTACGAAGAGGTGCGCCGCCGTCTGGCGGCCCGGCTGGCGGATGCCGGGAAATAGGTTGTATCGCTTCGATCCACAAGCCTGGCTGGAACTGGAGGCTGCGGATGAGTGGTACGGGCAGCGCAGCCCCGAGGCAAGTGTCAGGTTCCTGGCGGCTGTCTATGACGCGCTTGAAACGATTGCCCAGTGGCCGCAACGCTGTCCTAAGTATGTGCATGGGACCCGGCGATTCATACTGTGGCGCTTCCCATTTTCTATCGTTTACCTGGACGAACCCGCCGTAGTGAGTATCGTAGCCATCGCCCACAGCAAGCGGAAACCCGGATACTGGAAGGACCGGCTGTGAACAGACTGAACTTCTGTGGTTGGATTTAGGAGTACCTGTTATGGGCACTGGCTTCGTTCTCGACTGATAAAATAAACAATCACCCTTATGTTCGAGAATCTCCAGGAAAAACTTCAGCGCGCTTTCAAGTCTCTTCGCGGACAGGCCGTCCTCACGGAAGAGAACATCTCCGAGGCGCTGAAACAGATTCGTCTGGCGCTGCTTGAGGCCGACGTCAACTTCAAAGTCGTCAAAGAGCTCATCGATCGCATCCAGGCCAAGGCCGTTGGTCAGGAAGTGCTGACCGCGCTTTCGCCCGGCGAGCAGGTTATCAAGATCGTCCGCGACGAGCTGGTCACGACTCTTGGCAAAGACACGGCTAAATTAAAGTTCGCCTCGCAGCCGCCGACCGTCGTGCTGATGGCCGGACTGCAAGGCTCCGGCAAAACTACGACCTCGGGCAAGCTCGCCAACTGGCTCAAGAATGGCGGACACCGGCCGCTGCTCGTCTCGGTTGACGTCTACCGTCCCGCCGCGCGCGAGCAACTTAAAGTTGTGGCGGCGGCGATCAAGGCCAACCTCTACGAAGGCGAGGTCGGCGAGGCGAACACGGCGACCGTCGAGCGCCTCGCCAAAGAAGCGCGCCGCGAGGCGATCAATTCCGGATGCGACGTGCTCATCGTCGATACCGCCGGCCGTCTCCACATCGACGACCAGCTCATGGAGGAGATGCAGTCGCTCAAGCGCCTGCTCAATCCGCAGGAAATTTTGTTCGTCGCCGATTCGATGACTGGACAGGACGCCGTCCGCTCGGCCGACGAATTCCACAAGAAGCTCACGCTCACCGGCGTCGTACTTACTAAGATGGACGGCGACGCCCGCGGTGGCGCGGCGATTTCCATCCGCCAGGTTACCGGTCAGCCCATCAAGTTTATCGGCATCGGTGAAAAATACGATGCGCTCGAGCCCTTCCATCCCGACCGCATCGTCTCGCGCATTCTCGGCATGGGCGACATCCTCTCGCTCATCGAAAAAGCCGAGTCGCAGATCGACAAGAAGAAGGCCAACGAACTTGCCTCCAAGGTCCTCAGTGGCGACGGCTTTTCGCTCGAGGATTTCCGCGACCAACTGCGGCAGGTTCGCAAGATGGGATCGATGCAAAGCCTCATGGGCATGCTGCCCTCGATCGGCGCGTTTTCCGGCCTGCAAAAAGCCGCCGACAAGGTTGACGAAAAACAGATCAACCGCGTCGAGGCCATCATCAATTCCATGACCGGATACGAGCGCAACCATCACGAGGCCATCAACGGCAGCCGCCGCAAACGCATCGCTCGCGGCTCCGGCACTACCGTGCAGGAAGTCAACAACCTGCTCCGCCAATATGCCCAGATGAAAAAAATGTTCAAGCAGATGGGCAAGCCCAGCTTCGCGCGGCGAATGGCGGGGATGAAGTTTCCGGGGATGTAGTCGGTCGTTGGTCGATTAGTCGCTTTGTTATCTGCGCTGTCGAATCAAAACAACTCGATGGGCGCGGCGTGACCGGATGCAGACGCGAGCCGGCTGTCGCGCGTAACTAATCGAGCGCCGAGTTTTTCGGCAAGCACGATATATGCCGCATCATACGCGGACAAATTGTGGCGGAGCTGCCAAATCCGGGGCAGCAGAATGAAGTGGGGATACCGAGTGATTCGCAAGTCGAGCAAGTCCTCGATTGCCCGATCGGCGCGGTCGGTTGAGACCGAGCCTTCTCGCATCAGACGCCGCAGTACCTGGCCGACCTCAAGATCGAGGAGGTGAGGAGCATGCAGGGATTCGTTATGCGAGTAGATGCGCCGCTCAATGCGCTGTCCCGCAGCGGTCTGGAGCAACCAGTCAATGGCGGCGGAGGCGTCGAGGACGATCACGGGCGATCACCGGTCATCGGTCATCCGCCATCCGTCGTCGGACCTGCGCTCTTCCTGCTTGCGATCTTCCTGCCCGTTCTTCCTGCACCAGGCGGGCAGTATCGAGTTGGGCGGCAACCGGTTCGCGCTTATGCAGACGCGCGCGGAATTCGGTCAGAGTTGGCCGCTCTGCGATCTCTTTAATCTCTGCCAGCAGATAGTCCGATAATGACATGCCCGCGATCGCGGCACGGGCCTTTAGAGTGCGATGCAGGGCATCCGGCACATTCCGAAGCTGGATCATCTTCGACATGTGCTAAACATACTTTCATGTGGAGCACATGTCAAGGCGGTTCTCCCCGACAGTAAGGATCCGCTGACGCCCACACATCCGCAAAGAACGCGAATGTGCGGGGCACCCGCCATCTTCCAAAAATCAGCGCCAATCTTGCGCGCCGTGATAGATATGAAGGATTTCGACAGCATCGGCTTTCACGGAATAGACCACGACGTAAGGGAGCGGGGTAAGCGCCAATTCTCTTGTGCCGTTCCGATGGCCGGGTCTGCCTCGGTTGGGTGAGGTTTTCAGAAGGCGGATACGCTGGTAGATTTCCCGCACAGTCGGTTCCGCGAAATGCGGGTAGTTCTGTTGCAGATAGTTTTTGATGTTTTGGAGATCATCGGCGGCGGGAACGGTCCATCTTATGCGCATCGGGCGGACGCGCCTCAGGGCTTGAACATGGCTTCAATACGGGCGTCCATTTCTTCTTCTTCGATAAACTCGCCGCGTTCGGCTGCCGCTAATCCTTTTTCCACGGCAGCCAGGAAGCGGGCTTCTTCGCCGAGATAACGGACAACAACATTCGTCACTAGCCGCTCGGGGACGGTCCCTGCTTTAGTGGCGACCTGCGCGATCTGCGCTTGCTGCTCGGGTGTAAAGTGGATTTCCATCGCCTTCAGAGTACGAAAAAACCTCGCTTGTGGCAAGGGAATGATGTCATGCAGAATCCCAAGACTGACGCGGCCATGGAATCCCAGGTCTCGAAAAGCGCGAGACCTGGGGCACCCCCGGGTCTCCTCTGTCAACGTTTAGGGGACAACTCGCGTCGTAGGTGTGAGCCACCTGCCACCGGGCCACGCGGCACCGGGCCACCCAACAAGTTTCGTTAGAAACCCAGATTAAGCCTTCCCGAAATCACCGACACCACCTTCACTCCAGAAAAGCCAGCCATCAGAGAGACGAAGATTACACTCAGCTGGTTGTGCAGGATTGCAGTTCCAACTTTGGGTAGACCGACGAGCACGTAGGCCCAGCTCGCAAGTAACCCAACAATCAGTCCTGTCGCAATGCGTGCCGATAACTTCCCACCTGAGTCGATAAAGGCAAGCCAGCCACCGATCAATCCACCCAAGAGGCTGCCGAGCAACGCACCTAGCCAGGTAACATTGATTTCACGAGTGGCGGGCGGATAGCCGTCCGTGGAAACCTCGATCTTCGATTTACCGAAGTAGGTGGGAATCAAGATCGTTGAGGAATCAAACCTGCCACTAGGAACGGTCGAGTGTTGAGGGTTGACGAGGATCACCCCATTGTTGCTATCGAAAAGCAGATCCCGCGCGTCGACGAGCTTCACAGGGTGGCCTTGCGGATCGTAAAAGACGGCGGTCAAGTTGTAGTTATCAACAACCGTGATTGAGGAAGGAGGATTGGCAAAATCGATGCCTTGGATATTTTCGCTAAACTTAAAGGTCTGCTGAGGGTTGCTTGAAAGCGAAACGCGAGGATTGGTGGCAGCGATCTGAACCGTGGCCGCCGAGATCGGATACTGAGAGGTCCAGCACGCCGAGCCCTGTCTGGTGTTCTTTTGGATAATCAGCGGATTTGGATGGATTAATCCGTTGCTCCACTGCAGCCAAACCTGGACATCACGCACGAGCTCATCTACGCCCGTATAGAACACCTGCACACGAGCACAGGTTTTTCCGTCGGCCCGAACTCCCCCACCAGCATCCTCCCCAGAAACCTTTAGCATGAGCTCCGGCTCGGAAGCTGGTGGCGGCGCAGGGATTTGATATGCATATGCGGCTAAAACCAGCCTCAGTCGTGCGGATTGGAGCCGGGGACCACCAAGATCACGCGAGATTGGTTTGGTGGCTTGAGGAACAATGTCGACCGGCTTGCCAGACTTTTTGTCGACCGCCTTGTTAGTTACTCGCGTTCCAGCTTTCTTCGCCGGACTCTTCGTCGGTGGACTTACGAGAACATAATTTGTCGCTCCGATTAGTCTCCCCTCCGACTGGCGAATCTTCAGCTCAGTTACGCCTGCCTCGGGAATCATCACGTCTACCTGCTTTGAGGATTCCCCTGGAGAGAAAGTTACTTTCGTGGTTGCTGTCTGACCGGAAGGTTGCTTCACGTTTAGCTCAGCGTCTACAGATCCGGGGGCTGCGATGGGCTTTCCCGATCCATCAAGTAATTGAATCCGCACCCTAACAGGTTGGCCGGCAGCGTTCTGGGAACCGAGAGGAGATACGTCGATCTTGGCGGGTCGCTGAGCAGCCGTCTGCGCTTGCTGACCCATTTGCGCACACGCACATGTCGCTAGCAACGAAAGCAAGAAAGCCAACTTGGTACACATCTTCCCCTCCTTTCGCAAGTGCCATTTGGCCCATTCTATGCTCACTGGATAGGTTTGAGCAAAACACGCACTCGCTTGATCCTTTCAATCGGGAAGCGCGGCAGGGGGAAAACTTCAGAAGCAATCTAGATCTCCACCACATCGAAGTCAGGTGTTTAGGACACCCTCGGCAGAGTCTTAGAATGTCAGTGATCAAAACACTACCGACACCCCTCGCCATTTCTTGCCGGACTTCGCAAAACTCCGTCCATTTCGGTGGATCGTAGCGACGTTTCTCGGCATCTAAACCTTGACAATGATTCGCTCAGGTTATAGCATGGACTTGAACGTAATCATCATCGCACTCATTATAAAGCACTTATCTGTTTTGGAGGATGCGCTATGGGAAAGATTATTGGAATTGACCTGGGCACGACCAACTCCTGCGTGGCTGTTATGGAGGGCGGAGAGCCGAAAGTTATCCCTAATGAAGAAGGTGGACGGACTACGCCTTCGGTGGTTGGATTCACCAAGACCGGCGAACGGCTGGTCGGGCAGGTCGCCAAGCGGCAGGCCATCACCAATCCTGAGAACACGGTTTACTCGATCAAGCGGTTCATGGGGCGGCGCTTCGACGAGGTGAATGAAGAAATGAAGATGGTCCCGTACAAGGTGGAGCGGCAGGGCGATCACGTGGCCATCGTGGCGCAGGGCAAGGAGTACACGCCGCCGGAGATCTCCGCGATGATCCTGCAAAAACTGAAGAAGGCGGCGGAAGATTATCTTGGCGAAAAAGTCACCGAGGCGGTCATCACCGTGCCCGCGTATTTCAACGACGCGCAGCGGCAGGCTACCAAAGATGCCGGGCGGATCGCCGGACTCGAAGTGAAGCGAATCATCAACGAGCCGACCGCGGCCGCGCTGGCCTACGGGCTTGACAAGGGTAAGGACGAGACCATCGCCGTGTACGACTTCGGCGGCGGCACGTTCGATATTTCGATCCTTGAAGTCGGCGAAGGCGTGATCGAAGTGAAAGCCACCAACGGCGACACGCATCTGGGCGGCGACAACATCGATCAGCGGCTGGTGGATTGGCTGATTGACGAGTTTAAGAAAGATGAAGGTCTCGACCTGCGCGGCAAGGGCAACGAGATGGCTTTGCAGCGTCTGCGGGACGCGGCGGAGCGCGCCAAGATCGAGCTTTCGACCACCATGGAGCACGAGATCAATCTGCCGTTTATTACGGCGGACGCTTCCGGGCCGAAGCACCTGGTCAAGAAGCTGACTCGGGCCAAGCTCGAAACCATGGTCGAAGATATTTTGCAGCGCTCGGTCGGGCCGTCGAAGCAGTGCTTGAAAGACGCGGGTATCGATGCCAGCAAAATCAACGAAGTGGTGCTGGTCGGCGGACAGACCCGCATGCCGCGCATTCAGGCGATCGTAAAAGAACTGTTTGGACGCGAAGGCCACAAGGGCGTGAACCCGGATGAAGTGGTGGCCATCGGCGCTGGCATTCAGGGCGGCGTGCTTGGGGGCGAGGTGAAAGACCTGCTGCTCCTGGACGTGACTCCGCTGACGTTGTCGATCGAAACGCTGGGCGGCGTGGCGACGGGGATGATCCCGCGGAACACTACGATTCCGACGAAGAAGACGGAGACGTTCTCGACCGCGGCCGACAGTCAGACTTCGGTTGAGGTTCATGTGTTGCAGGGCGAGCGTCCTTTGGCGGCGCAGAACCGGACTCTCGGCAAGTTCCATTTGACCGGATTGCCGCCGGCGCCTCGGGGGATTCCGCAGATCGAAGTGACGTTTGACATTGACGCAAACGGCATCCTGAACGTGACCGCGAAGGATATGGCCACGGGCAAGGATCAGAAGATTACGATCACGTCGTCTTCGGGATTGTCGAAGGAAGAAGTGGAGCGCATGGCGAAGGAAGCCGATGCGCACTCGTCCGAAGACAAGGCGCGGCGCGACGAGATCGAGGCCAAGAATCAGCTCGACTCGATGGTTTACAACATCGAGAAGATGCTGAAGGAGCATGGCGACAAGATCTCGGGCACGGAGCGCGGCGACGTGGAGAACGCGTTGGCGGACGCGAAGAAGGCCATCGAAAGCGGCGACAAGAAGCAGATGGACTCGGCGCGCGAGAAGCTGACCACGGCATCGCATAAGCTGGCGGAGCAGATGTACAAGGCCACGCAGGCAACTCCCGGCGCGGCGCCAGGTGCTGGGGGCGCGGGGCCGGGCGGTGCGTCGAGCGCACCGTCGGGCAGCAACGGCGCGAGCAAGAAGAAAGATGAAGGCGTGATCGACGCCGAGTATGTGGATGTCGAGGACAAGAAGTAAGCCCGCTGGCTTTTTGACGAGTGGCACTACAGTGGGGGCGCGAATGCGCCCCCAATTTGCATCACACTTAGCGACTTATGATCCCGGGCCCAGGAAAGAGGAAAGCGAATTGAGATTCGAAGTCAATGGACAGATGTTTTTTGTGAACTTCATTCCCGAAGAGGGGCGCTGGTATTGCTTCGCGCCCACCGCGACGGGAGTGCAGCGGATTCCCGTATCGATGGACGCCTCGCCATATGAGGAGTTCACCGTGTCGCTGGACGAGCAAGCGAAGGAAGTGGTGAATTGAGAAAGGCAGTTCTCAGTTCCCGGTTCTCAGTTCTCAGAATTCCGATTCATGAGCAACGCTTCAATACGTGCCATCATGCGGCGGGGACGAAGGATGTCATGCATGCACGCGCTACAATATTAGGCTGAATGCTGATGGCTGAGTGCTAACGGCTGACATGCCAACCCAAACCAAAGACAAAGACTACTACGGCGTTCTCGGCGTTAAGAAGTCGGCCTCCGTCGAGGACATTCGCAAGGCGTTTCGCAAGCTTGCGCGCAAGTATCATCCCGACGTCAATCCTGGCGACAAGACGGCTGAGGAAAAGTTCAAGACGCTTTCCGAGGCCAACGACGTCCTCAGCGATCCCAAGAAGCGGAAGATTTACGACCAGCTCGGCTTCTACTCCGACAACATCGATGCGGCTACGGCGGACGCCTACGCGCGCGGCGGCGGCCAGCCCGGGGCCGGCCCCGGCGACTTTGGCGGAGGCTTCTCGGGAGGTGGTCGTCAGCCCGGCGGAGCGGGCAACGTCGATTTTGGCGGCTTTGACTTTTCGGATCTGTTCGAAGGCGCGCGCGCTGGCGGACGCAAGAGTTCGAGCGGCGGGGGCGGCGGCTTCAAGGATATATTCTCCAGCATTTTCACCGGCGGCGGACGCGGCGAGGCGGCCGAGGCAGGCCCGGAGCCGGGCAGCGATCTTGAGTACCAGGTCAACGTGCCGTTCTGGACCGCGATCCGCGGCGGCGTGATGAAGCTGAATATCGCGCGGCGCGATGTTTGCGGAAACTGCCGCGGCAACGGATTCACGGAAGCTCCGGGGCAATGTCCGCAGTGTCATGGCAAGGGAACGATCGAACAAACCGGTGGCCGCATGAAGTTCAACGTCACCTGCCCGCGCTGCCATGGGACGGGTAAGAATATTTCGACCTGCCCGGTCTGCCATGGCGAAGGCAGTGTCGAGCGCACCGACCCGCTCGAGATCCGCATCAAGGCCGGAACCCGCGACGGACAGCGCATTCGCATCGCGGGCAAAGGCAATGCCGGAGTGCGCGGCGGCGGAGTCGGCGATCTCTACGTCATCATCCGCATCGGCGAGCACCCGCTCTTCCACCGCGAAGGCGACGACATCCACATCACGGTGCCGGTGACGGCGGTGGAAGCGGCGCTGGGATCGAAGATCGAAGTACCCACCATCGATGGCCGCAGCATGTTGAAGATTCCTCCCGGAACGCAGTCCGGCCAGAAGCTGCGCCTGCGCGAAAAAGGCGTGCCATCGGCAACACAAGACGGCGTGCGTGGAGACGAGATCGTCGAAGTTAAGATCACCGTCCCGATGCCGCGCGACGAGAAGACCAAGGAACTGCTGCGCGAGCTGGCCAAACTCAATCCCGAAGATCCGCGGGAAGAGCTTTGGGGGAAAGTCTAACTTCAAGAGCGGATAACCACGGGGTACACAGAGGAACACAGGGGAAAACCAAGGGTTCCTCCGTGCATCTCTGTGTACCCCGTGGTTAAGGTTTTGTCACTTTTCCCAGTTCCATCCGTCCACCATGCGCTTGATGCCGTCTTTCAAGTGGGCGACGTGGAAGTTGATCAGTAGGCCGACGTTCTTCTTGCTGAGGCGCAAGTACGAAAGCAACTCGGCTTGGTGGACGGGATGGATGGCCTCGACGCACTTGACCTCGACTATGACCAGGTTTTCTACGAGCAGGTCGATTCGATAGCCCAGGTCGAGTTTCTCTCCTTCGTAAACCACGGGCAGACCTATCACAGTCTCATCCGTCTAACCTGGCGTACAATTTGTGCTCAATCGTTAGGTTCGGAGAATGAATGGCGTCTACGCCCGTCGTTTCGAGTCCAACTTCCTTGTTGCCCTTGCGAATTGAGGGACTGGTCAAGCGCTTTGGCGAGTTGACTGCGGTCGATGGCATCACGCTGGAACTGAAGAGCGGAGAGTGCCTGGGACTGCTCGGCCCCAATGGCGCGGGCAAGAGCACGCTGATTCGCAGCATAGTCGGCCGCGTTATTCCGGACGCGGGCACAGCGTCGGTCTTCGGCGACCCCGCCGATTCCGCGGGCGCGCGGGCGGCGTTGGGATGGGTTCCGCAAGAACTGGCGCTCTACCCAAAGCTCACGTGCCGCGAAAACCTGGAATCGTTCGGCCAATTCCATGGACTGCGCGGTGCTGCTCTGAAAACGGCGGTGGAATGGTGTCTCGACTGGGCCGCCCTGACCGACCGCGCGCAAGAACCCGTGAAGAATTTGTCGGGCGGAATGAAGCGGCGGCTGAACATGGCTGCCGGACTGATCCACCGTCCGCAGGTGATCCTGATGGACGAACCGACTGTCGGAGTCGATCCGCAAGCCCGCAACCGCATCTTTGAAATGATCGAGAAACTGCGCAGCGAGGGCGTCTCCATGATTTACACGACCCATTACATGGAAGAAGCGGAGCGGCTCTGCGATCGCATCGCGATCATCGATCATGGACGCATCATTGCGCTCGGAACCAAGGACGAACTGGTGCGGAACGCTTTCGCCTCCCGCAGCGAAGTGCTGGCGCGATTCGAGAACGCCGACGACAGTGTGGCCGCCTGGGTGAAACAGCGTGGAGGAATCTACGAGAACGGAATGGCCCAGTTCACCATCGAGCATGCGACTGAAATTGCCGGGTTGCTCGACGCCGCGACCAAGGCGGGGCATGACTTGGCAGACATTTCGCTGCGGAAACCAAACCTTGAATCCGTATTCCTGCACTTGACCGGAAGGGAGTTACGCGATTGATTTTCCCCATTGTGCGCACCGCACTGATTGCCCTGCGCCGCGACCGCGGCGCTCTGGCGCTGAGCTTCATCCTGCCGATAGGTTTTTTCACCATCTTTGCCGTGATCTTCGGCGGACGCCATGACACCACGCCCAAAGTAAGTCTGCTGGTGGTCGATGAAGATCACAGCGCCACTTCGCAGAGCTTGATCCGCGGCCTGGAGCGCGAAGGATCGCTGTCGGTAGCGAGAAGGCCGGCGCCGAAGCAAGGTGTGGAGCAGCCGGAATACACGGCCGCAACGGCAGAAGCCGCGGTGAAAGCCGGTACTGCGCCGGTGACCCTCATCGTCCCGCATGGCTTCGGAGAGAATCCAATTTCCTTCGGCGCACCCAATCCGAACCAGCCGACGATCCAGTTGCTCAAAGACAGCAGCGACATGATCGCGCCCCAAGTGATCGCCGGGCTGCTGCAGAAAGTTGCCATGACCTCGATGCCGGACGTTATGACCGAGCAGGGATCGAAGTACATGGATAAATACGCTGGCGGCTTTACCCCGGAGCAGAAGAAGAGAATCGACGCCGGCCTCGAAGCGCTGCGCCAGCGGGAAAGCGCAGAGAGCGGCGGCCAGCAAACCGCGCCGGCCGATCCCAACCGCGGCATGCCCATTGCCGTGACCACCCGCGACGTAGTCGGCGAGAACAAGAACAATCCCATGGTGTCTTTTTACGCCGCTGCGATTGGCGTCATGTTCCTGCTCTTCACCGCGAGCGGTGCGGGCGGGTCCCTGCTCGACGAAGCCGAAAGTGGAACGCTCGACCGGGTGCTGAGTTCGCGCGTGACCATGGGAACGCTGATGGCCGGCAAGCTCTGCTACTGCGTGTTGCTGGCCTTCTCCCAACTGGTCGTCATGTTTGTCTGGGCATGGCTGGTTTTCAAACTCGATTTTCTTCCGCATATTCCCGGCTTTGTGGTCATGGGGCTCTCGACGGCCTTTGCGGTGGGAGCCTTCGGGATGTTGCTGGCCAGCATCTGCCGCACCCGTGCGCAACTAGGTCCGCTATCGACGCTGGTGATCTTGCTTATGTCGTCGATTGGGGGAAGCATGTTCCCGCGTTTTCTGATGCCCGAAGCGATGCAGAAAGCGGGGTTGCTGACGATCAACGCCTGGGCCATCGACGGCTTTACCAAGGTTTTCTGGCGGGACGAACCGATTTCGCACCTCTGGCCGCAGGTCCTGGTGCTGCTTGGAGTGGGCGTCGTGCTGTTCGCGATCGCTCGCCGACTCGCCCGGCGGTGGGAATACTCGTGAACAGGCTTCAGCCACAGTCCAACATTTGCAGACCCTCCTCCACGCTCTCGGCGTCTCGGCGGTGAACAAGCACTCGTCGCCGTTACCTCCGTACCTGCCCTCCTTGGCAAGAATTTTCGCTATTTCTTAAAAATATTCTTGCATCTCTGAAAATTTGCCGTAATCTCACAACTGCGAACTAACTTCACCGAAATGCCCGGGAATCGCTGTCCACCCTGGGAGCCGCGTAACGAAAGTCAAGGGAGACGCGGTGGTGAGAGTGAGTCGCCCAGGGAGGAAGCCATCGAAATTGGCAACAGCCACCGCAACCACTAACCTTTCGCAGCCTGCTCTCACCGTCGCTCCCGATCTCACGAAAACGAAAAAGTCTATTCGCCTCACCCTGTGGCCCCTGGTCGCCGCGACCTTCTTTATGGTCTCGGGCGGGACCTATGGCACCGAAGACATCGTGCACGGCGCCGGCTATGGCAAAGCGATTCTCATCCTGCTGCTGACCCCGCTTCTCTGGAGCCTGCCGACCGCGTTCATGATTGGCGAGCTTTCGAGCGCGCTGCCCTTTGAAGGCGGTTACTACGCTTGGGTGCGCCGCGCCATGGGAAATTTCTGGGGATTTCAGGAAGCCTGGCTGTCGCTGGTAGCGTCCATTTTCGATATGGCGATTTATCCCACGCTGTTTGTCGCCTACCTCACGCGCATGTTTCCCTGGTTCCAGGAAAATCATCGCGGCGTGGCCGGCGCGCTGGGCGTGGTAATTGTCTGCGCGGCGCTCAACATCATGGGAGTGAAGGTCGTCTCGACGACTTCGCTGTGGCTGTTCTTCGCCCTGTCGGCGCCGTTTGCGGCGATCTTTGTGCTGGCGCCGCTCAAGATTCACGCGCTGGCAAGTGCGGTGACCAAGCCGACTACTTCAAACGTCGACATTCTCGGCGGCCTGCTCATCTGCATGTGGAACTACATGGGATGGGACAACGCCTCGACCATCGCCACCGAAGTCGAGCGCCCGCAGCGAACTTATCCGCGCGCCATGCTGGCCGCGGTGGCCATCGTCTCGGTGAGTTATGTGCTTCCGTTTGCCGCCATGTGGATCACCGGTCTTCCCGCCAGCGCCTGGGAAACCGGCGCCTGGGCCGATGTGGCGCAATTGATGGGCGGCCCGGTGCTTCGCATCGCCCTGGTCGCGGGCGGAATGATGAGCGGCTTCGGCATGTTCAATGCCCTCGTCATGAGCTACTCGCGGCTGCCGCTGGCCATGGCGCAGGATGGCATGTTGCCGAAAGTTTTTGCCAAGCTGCATAAGAAATCGCGCGCGCCTTGGGTCGCGATTCTGGCGCTGGCGGTTGGCTGGGGCTTGGCTCTGAACCTCGGCTTCGAACGGCTGGTTACGCTCGACATCATGATTTACGGCGCCAGCCTGACGCTCGAATTTGTCGCCTTGATCTGCCTGCGCATTCGCGAGCCGGAATTGAAGCGGCCGTTCCGCGTGCCCGGCGGCCTGTCTGGGGCGATTGCGGTTGGGATTCCTCCAGTGCTGCTGTTGGGATTTGCCATCCTCCGCAGCGAACATGAAGTCGTGCTCGGCATGTCGGCGCTCTTGCTTGGCTTGATCGTGATCGGCGGGGGCGTCGTCGCCTACCTGATCAACCACGCGCTGAAGCCGGCGGGCTGGACAGCCGCCACGCCGAAACCAGAGCTGGCCGCGTAGCTTGCCCGCAAATCGATCCTTACTGTAGAGACGGGGCTGCCCCGTCTTTTTTTTTGCCTAGCCTTGTGGCGATGCCTGCAAGAAACCTTTCACCACAGGGGACACAGGAGATTACGGAAGTGGCTCGCCTGCACGGAAATACTTGACGCTGGAGGGGGCAGCGCCAGTATTGTCCTGTGTTTGAGACTCAGCCTACGAGTACGCCCCAGAAGATCGGCATTATCCTTTACGGGTTAGTGGCTGGCGCCAGCACCGTCGTCGTCACTGCCGCCACATCGGGTCTCCTCGTGGGTCTCGTCTCGCGTGTTCTTTGCAATATTGGACTGCTCCATCTGGGAGATGAGATGTCGTTTTGGTTACCGATCATCGCTGTCTATTTTGGCTTTTATCTCGGCATCGTCGTCGGCGCGATCGTCTGCTGGAAAGTGTGCCAGTCCCGATTGCGCCGAGTACCGTCTGAGTGAATTGCATCTCACCTTTTGACACCGCCGTCCCTTCCTCCCTCGGCGCTCTCGGCGTCTCGGCGGTGAAACAGCGCTCCGAGCAGTAGAATGATCTTGACGGCACCGAGGCGATGACCAAGCGTAAATCCAAGGGCGCGTACATGATCTCGGCGGTGGCTGAGATGTATGAGATTCATCCCCAGACTTTGCGCCTCTACGAGCGCGAAGGGCTGCTCAAGCCGAGCCGCACCGAAGGCAACACCCGGCTTTATACCGACGAAGATTTGCAGCGGCTCGAGTTCATCCTGTCGCTGGCGCGCGATCTGGGCGTCAACATCAGCGGCATCGCCATCATTCTCCAGATGCGCGAGCGCATGGAAGAAATGCAGCGCCAGATCCAGGAGTTTGTGCAGTACATCCAGCAGGAGGTGCTGACGCGGGCCTCAGCCGCCGCCGATCCATCCAAAGGCGCGATCGTGCCGCTGCGGCGGCCACTCGTCCCAACTGTAGATTCAGCCCGGCGCAAAGACTCCTCAAGGTAGTTAGGGTTCCCGCTGTGTTCCTCTGTGACCCTCGTGGTCTAGAACTCCAATGGGACCTTTAACCACAGAGTTCACAGTGGGCCACAGGGGAATTCCACAGGGGAATATCGCCGGCCGAATTTACTGAACTTTCATCTTCGCGCAACCAACCGTTCTTTGTCAGCGGCTAGCGTGTAGCCATGAAACCAGAAAATCCAGCCGCGATACCGGACGCCGCGATTGCGCGCGTGCCATCGGCAACCGACAGGAGAGACAATAGAGTTAATGAGAAAAAGCTCCAGTTGACCCTGGAGGCCGGACATTCGGGCAGTGCCGTGGTGCTGCACTGTCAGGGCCGGATCATCTTCTGTAGTGAGGCTCGGGCGCTCGCGAACATCGTGGCCGACGTGTTGCCCGCCGCGCGCCGGATGGTGGTGAATCTGGCGGGAATCGATTCCGTGGACAGCAGCGGCTTGGGCGAACTTGTAATGACCCACATGTGGGCGGAAGCGGCCGGATACACGCTGAAGTTTGCCAGCCCCAAGAGATCGGTTCGCCATCTCTTCGAAATCACCAACCTGGTATCGGTTTTCGATGTGTATGCCAGCGTTCCGGAGGCGATGGCGGCGATGGTTCAGGAAGAAATACAGTCGGCATAGACGCTATTTTTCTCGCTGGAAGCGATAGCGCCCGCCTCGGTCTTTTGCCACCTGCTCCGCCACTTTCAAAAACGCTCTTCCGGCGTGCGACAGCCCGGATTCCTGCCGATACACCAGCCGCAGCTTGCGCTGAAAATGCAGATCGCGCACCGGAACGCGGACCAGGTCTCCGCGGTCGATCTCGCTTTCCACGCTGATCTCGGGCACCAGCGCGACTCCGTTTCCCATGCACACGAAACGCTTGATGGCTTGCAGCGTGGGCAGTTCCACGTCCATGTGCAACGGGGTCTTGTGGCGGCGGAACGCTTCGATCACTTTATCGCGGTACGGAGACGCGACGATGTGGGCCACGAACGACTCCGCGCCCAACTGCCGAACGCTGACTTCGCCCGCCGAGGCCAGCGGGTGGCCCGGAGGAACGACAAATACCAACTCGTCCAGATAAACCACTGCCGAGCGCAACTGCGGCTCCTGCGGATCGTAAGAAAGCACCCCGAGTTCCACATTGTGCTTGAGCACATCGTCGGGAATGCGGCTGCCCAGCGAGCGCCGCACCGTGATCTTGATCGTGGGATGCAGGCGGCGAAACTCGGCCAGCACCGGCAACAGATAGAGCGCGGTAAATTCATTGGCGGCGATCGCCAGTTGGCCCTTCTGTAATTCGCGCATCTCCACCAGCGCCGTCTGCGCGTCCTGGCGCAGGTTGAGCAACTTCTCGGCGTATTCCTGCAAAACGCGCCCGGCGTCGGTGAGCACTCCCTCGCGCGAAGAACGGTCGAACAGCGGCTCGCCGATCTCCAGTTCAAGTTTCCGGATGGTCTGGCTGACCGCCGATTGCGTGCGAAACAGCTTTTCGGCCGCCCGCGAAAACCGCCGTTCGCGAGCCACCGTGAGGAAGACTTCGAGTTGCGATAGGTCCATGGGGATCAGGTCTCAGGTCTCAGCTCTCGGTTTTCAGATCCAAAGGTTTCCGGCCGCGATTGTCCGAAGCAGGGGTTCCTGAGACCTGAGACCTGGCAACTGAGACCATTTATCAAACATAGATTTTGCATCAGCTCCCCTAATACTATCACCAATACTAATGTTATTGTAAATATAATAACCTTTTCTTTAAGCCCAATCCGCCGATAGAGTAGAAGAAGCAATCTTCGCTGGAGGGACAGAATCCATGGATCGGCCGCGCATTACTATCTTCGACACCACGCTTCGTGACGGCGAGCAATCGCCGGGGTGCAGCATGAATGTGCAGGAAAAGACGCACCTGGCCCAGCAACTCGACCGCCTCGGCGTCGACGTCATCGAGGCCGGGTTCCCGATCGCCTCCGACGGCGACTTCGAAGCCGTGCGACGTATCGCCGCTTCGCTGCGGCGCCCCATCATCGCCGGCCTGGCTCGCGCTTGTACCGGCGACGTGGACCGCGCCTGGCAGGCGTTGCAGGGAGCCGCGCGGCCGCGTATCCACGTTTTTCTGGCAACCTCCGACATTCATCTGAAATACAAGCTGCGCATCACGCGTGAGCAGTGCCTGGAGCAGGCACGGAGCGCGGTCCGGCACGCGAAGTCGTTGTGCTCAGACGTTGAATTCTCGCCCGAAGATGCCACTCGTACCGATGTCGCGTTTCTCTGCCAGGTTGTCGAGGCGGCGATCGCAGCCGGCGCAACCACCGTCAACATTCCCGATACCGTCGGCTACAGCATGCCCGAGGAATACGGAAATCTCATCCGCACGCTGTGTGAGAGAGTCGCCGGCATCGGCAAAGCAACGATCTCCACGCACTGCCACAACGATCTTGGTTTAGCGGTCGCGAACTCGCTCGCCGGAGTGCAGCACGGTGCGCGCCAAGTGGAGTGCACCATCAACGGCATCGGCGAGCGCGCCGGCAATGCATCTCTGGAAGAAATCGTCATGGCCATGCGGGTGCGCCCCGACCGCTATCCTTACGAAACCGCCGTCGCCAGCGAGCACCTGTATCCTGCCAGCCAGATGTTGGCGGAGATCACCCGCGTTCCGGTGCAGCCCAACAAGGCCATCACCGGCCGCAACGCGTTTGCGCACGAGGCCGGAATTCATCAGGATGGCATGCTCAAGAATCCGCTGACCTACGAAATCATGACGCCCCAATCGGTGGGCGTGCCCGATTCGCGGCTGGTACTGGGCAAGCACTCGGGCCGCCACGCGCTGGCTCTGCGCTGCGAACAACTGGGACACCAGTTCGAGCGCCGCGAGCTCGATGAGATCTATCGCAGGTTTGTAGTCCTCGCCGACCGCATCAAGAAGGTTCAGGACAGCCATCTGCTCGAACTGATCCAAGACGTGAGCAGCGGCGGCGTCAACAGCGACGCCGCCGGCCAAAGCAAGAAGTTTCCACCCGCCACGGCCACTTTACCCTTCCCGCGTGCCGCCTCCGCTACCGCCGGAGGCAACGGCAACGTCAATGACGCGCATCCGGCTCAAGTATCCAGCAGCGCCGGCCAGGCGCAGGCCCGGCCGGGTTGTCCCGCGCCTACCAACTGGTTCGGCGGGGCACCGGTCCCCGTCACCGATTCTCACAGCGAGCAGGAAGACTATCTCTGGGGGGTGTAGCCGCGGGGTGTACAACTGCCGCCGGTAGTAATCGCCAAGGAACGCCCTGAAACCGGGCTACCACAGCGGTGTTTCCTCGTATATCCTTTCGGAAAGAAGCGAGGACTCCATGCAACTCCGTGTCACCTCCCTGCCCGGAGACGGGATCGGCCCTGAAGTTACATCCCAAGCCATTTGTGTTCTAGAAGAAGTGGCCAGCGGCTTTGGCCACGATTTCGAACTTGACGAAAAAGAAATCGGCGGCGTTGCTCTGGCAAAGTTCGGCAATCCCTTGCCGGACGCTACAATTCAGGCCTGCCTCGCCTCCCAGGCCGTGCTGCTTGGAGCCGTCGGCAGTCCAGCCTTCGATCACAATCCTCGCGAACTTCGCCCCGAAGCTGGACTGTTGCGCCTCCGCAAGGAGCTCGGAGCTTTCGCCAACCTGCGTCCCGCTGTCTTTTATCCCTCGCTGGCTGCCTGCTCGCCGCTGCGCGAAGAAGTGGTCAAAGGAACCGATATTCTCATCGTGCGCGAACTGCTCGGCGGATTGTATTTCGGCCAGCCCCGCTCCATTGATACTGAGAACGACGGCGCACCCGGCGCGCGCCAGGCCGTCAACACCATGCGCTACAGCGAGGCGGAGATCGAGCGCATCGCCCGCGTCGCATTTCAACTCGCGCGCACCCGCCGCCGGCGCCTGCTCTCGGTCGACAAGTCGAATGTTCTGGAGTGCTCGCGGTTGTGGCGCGAAGTCGTCACCCGCATCGGTCGCGAGTTTTCCGATGTCCAGCTCTCGCATAAGTACGTGGACGCTACCGCCATGACGCTCGTCCTCAAGCCTGCCGAGTTCGACGTCATCCTTACCGAAAACATGTTCGGCGACATCCTGTCCGACCAGGCAGGCGGAGTCGTGGGATCCCTCGGCCTGCTCGCTTCGGCCAGCATCGGAGGCGCGGTCGGTCTCTACGAACCCGTTCATGGATCGGCTCCCGACATCGCCGGTCAGAACGTCGCCAATCCGCTGGGCGCCATCCTCTCGGTCGCCCTGATGCTGCGCCACACCTTTCATCTAACGAGAGAAGCGGAGTGCGTGGAGGCTGGCGTCACCTCAATCTTGAAGGGAGGCTTCCGCACCCGCGATCTGGCGCGCCCCGGCGAGCGCACCGTCTCCACCATAGAAATGGGAGCCCAGATCGCCCACTTTGTGCGCTTGGCCGCGAGCACGAATCGTCGAACCGACTCGTAGTTTGAAGGATCGATGAGCCGGGCCACGGGCCTCCGATGAGAGAATCGGAATGGATTGCAGGGAGCAGAGCTATCGTGAATAAAAAAGAAGACCAATTGGAAATCCAGAAAATTCTAGAACTCCAAGAACAGATTAAGCAGCGACTCATTCAATTGGGCTTCGTGGGTGATGATGATGTCATGGGCAACATCGAGCATCACCTCGCGGAACTCTCGTTCTGGGGAGAAAAACTAAGCCATGAATCTCTCCCCACTTTTTTGACTCTCCCGCTGCAGAAGAAAAAGGAACTCGGCGAATTGGTTGTGGACATGAACTACGAACTAAATGAAATGAGAGGAGCAATTGAAGACATGGAACCGGCTCTTGTTAGGTTGATGAACTTCTTAACGCGCAATTAGGGTTGCGCGTTCCTGGCCATCTGGCGCAATTTTTCAGGGCATCACACTCTTCTACAACTTCTCGGGAGCGGTCGCCACCCCGGCCGCATAGTCCCCAGTCATCGCATTCCATCGGATCCGCAAAACTTCCACGAACATTCGCATTCCGTCGCGGAAAGGATGAAGCCGCGTCCCTTCGCTGTGCGCCCACAGCACCGGAACCTCCTCCACGCGCAACCCCGCGCGCCGGGCCAGAAACAGAATCTCCGGATCGAATCCCCAGCGTTCAATTTTCTGCAGAGGAAAGATGCGTTGCGCGGCGTCCCGCCGAAAAGCTTTGAATCCGCATTGCGTGTCCGCAAAACGCAAGCCCAGAATCACCCGCAGCACCAGGTTGAAGATTCGTCCAAACACCTGCCGGTACAGGGGCTGCCGCTCGGTCTGCAGTTCCACCCGCAGCCAGCGCGACCCGATCGCGATGTCGGCGCCTTCGCCAATCGCGTCGAAAAGTTTCCGCGCCTCCGTCATCGGGGAAGAAAGATCGGCATCCGTGAACAGGCAAATGTCGCCGCGCGCATGCAGCATCCCGTTGCGCACGCTATACCCCTTGCCACGGTTCCCGGGATTCTCCACCAGCAAAATCTGCGGATGCGACTTGCCGTATTCGCGCACGATTTGCGCCGTATCGTCGCTCGATCCGTCGTTCACAACCAGAATTTCCGCGTCCCACTTTTGTTCCTTTGCATAGCGCAGAAGTTCATCGAGCGTCGGCCGGATGCGTGCGCTTTCGTTATAGGCGGGAATGACGAAACTGTAGGTCATCGGGTGATCGGGTCATCGGGCCATCGGGCCATCGGGCCATCTAAACTCAAACGCGAAAGCTCTTGACTTTCAATCACCGATGGCCCAATCACCCGATGACCCGATTTTCTCACGCCACTTGCCGCCGCTTGTCGAGCATGGCGAAGAACTCCGCGACCAACTCCTCGTCCCAGAGTCCGCTTTGCGCCTCGGCCCGCATGGTCACCGCGGCCTGCTCATGGCCGAGCGCCGGCTTATACGGACGCTCCGTGCGCAACGCATCGTAAACGTCCACCACCTGCAGAATGCGCGGCAGAAGCGGTATCTCGCCCTCCCGCAGGCCATCCGGATAGCCGCTGCCGTCCGAGTGCTCGTGGTGATGCCGGATGATCGGAAGCACCAGCCGCAACGACTTCAACGGACGGCAAATCGTCTCCCCGGTCACCGGATGCCGCTTCATGATCTCCCACTCCGCCGCCGTCAGATCGCTGCCTTTCTTCAGGATTTCATCCGGCACCGCGATCTTTCCCAAGTCGTGCAGGTAGCCACCTCGCTGCAGAGCCACAATACTCTCTTCATCCACTCTGAGAAAACGCCCCAGATCCGCGGCGTCGCGCGCCAACCGCTCACAGTGGCCTTCGGTGTAAGGGTCCCGCGCCTCCACGCTCCGCCCCAGCGTGCACAGCACCGAATCCGCCGTCTCCAGTTCGTCGGTGAATTCTTTCAACTTCAGCAACGAACTCACGCGCGCGAACAATTCCTCGGAACTGATTGGCTTGGTCAAAAAATCGTCGGCGCCCGCCTCAATTCCCTTCACGCGGTCTTCGCGAGCGCTCAGGCCGGTAATCATGACGATCGGAATCAACCGCGTCTTGGAATCCTCTTTAAGTTCGCGGCACAGTTCGTAGCCGCTCTTGCCCGGCATGATCACGTCGAGCAAAATCAGGTCCGGAGCTTCGCGCCCGATCTCCGCCTCCGCCGCATCCGCACTGTGCACCGCAACCGTTTGATAGCCGCGGCTCGCCAGCAGTTCCTTCAGCAACGCCGCGTTCGCCACATTGTCTTCGACTACCAGAATCGACTGCTTGCGGCGCCCTGCCAGCAAATCACCCATACCCGCATAAGAACTCGATGGCGGAGAAAAAGTTGTCCGGCGCGATCGTGGCGGAAGACTCATAATTTTGCCTTGCTCAATTCGCTGCGATATCGCAAGCTCGCCAGCGGGAAAACATTCGCCAATCGACTACTTCCCCGCAACTTTGGCTTTTTCTCCCGCGACCGGCGCCGCGCTCGTGCTGTTTTCGCACTTGTGCGCGTTGAACTGGTGCTGAACTCCCGGCTGCCCCAGTTGACGAGGGTCTGCCGAGAACTGCGCATTGCAGGATTCACAAATTCCCAGCGACGGCACGTTGCTGACTCGTTTCAAGATCCTAAGACTGCGCTTGGCCATGATCCAAGTCTCCCACACCCCCACAAACTACGCCACCGCGATCCACATAGAGACAGCGGGTGCCCCACTCATCGCGTACTTTGCGATGAGTGGGTCGCCGCCCAGCCCCGCAAGAAAACCGAACATTTTCCCTGTTCAACCGTCATTGCAACGCCTTCCGCGCCCGTGCCACTCTTCCATCATGCTGCGGAAACTCTCGCTGATGTTCGTCCTGATATTTGTCATGCTCTGCATGCCGTGGAGCGAATGCGCCGCCGTCCCGAAACCCCATGTCATCACGTTTGGAAAATGGATTTCCGCCAAGTGGCCCAACGCCACCGGACAGAAGCTCCTAGACCTGAAAGTGCGTCCGTTGTTTGTGGATACAAGGCTCAAGGAATACACCACCGGAACTCCGCATGAGCTGACCGACCGCCTGTTCGTAGTCCGGCGCGCCTTTCGCGTGAACGATGCGTTGCCCACGGAGACTGCCAACTCTAACGCCAGCGCCAACGCCCCGCGCTGGCAGTGGCAACGCGGAGGCTGGCTGTTAGTCGACCGCCTCACCGGACGAGTCTCCCAGCTCAACCTGCCCGAGTTCGATCCCTTCTATTCGACCGCCAGTTGGTATCGCGACTACATCGCCTACTGCGGAGTCTCCGAAGACGGCAAGAAACTCTACGCGGTAGTAGCCCAGGTAGGACGCCGCAAGCCCATCCTGAAAAAAGACGCAGGCGAACCCGCAGGAGCCGACGATCCCGACTCGGAGTGTCCGCCTCCAGTCTGGGAGCGCACCCCGATAAGAGTAACCTTCCAGCCCGGCGACAAGCAGAAGTTAGTCTTCTCCATAAGAAGCCGAATAGTGGACGTAGTAAACGACGCTGAAGAGCCAGAAGAGTAACCGGCCAAGGACCGATTTCTGGCTAAGTCGAAAAATGATAGGATGCTCTTCTGGCGCACGTCACACCCAGGATGAGTCACTGGCGGGTGGCCCGCAGGCTGGCGGTTCTTTTGCTAAGAATCAGCGAGGTGCATGATGGACTATGTTGTTTTGGTCGCTTTGGGGGCAGTCGCCCTCGTATTTGCATTTCTTTCCTGGAAGTTCTGGCAACAGGCTATAACCCTGCGCAAACGCTATGCAGGAATTATAAATATTCAGGATGAGGTTGCCGCCGCGCAACGGAAGCTGGAGCAGGCGAAACAGGCTTGGGAAGATTTTGAGCGCGAAAGTCAGCAGCGCCGAACTAAGCTCACTCAAGAGTGTGAGCAGTCAGAGTCGAAGCATGAGGAGTTAAAGAAAGAGATATCTCTGCTGGAAGAAAACCTCGAAGACATTTCATTCGGACTCTACAAGCCACACTTTAGCTTCAAGACCTCCGAGGAGTACAAGGTCGCGCTTGAAAACCTGCGCGACCGCGAGCGGCAATTGATTCGGGAGGGCCAGGCCGCGGTCTGCCAAACGAAATGGACCGTGGGCAATAGCGCCAAGGAAGGGCAACGAATGACAAAGCAGTACACGAAGTTGATGCTCCGCGGCTTCAATGGGGAATGTGATGCAGCAGTTGCAAACGTGTCGTGGAACAATGCGGAGAGGATGGAAGAACGCGTCCGTAAATCTTTCGAAGGGCTCAATGAATTGGGAAGCACCATGCAGATGTCGTTAACGCCGAAATTCTTGCAGCTCAAACTTGACGAACTGCGGCTTACGCACGAATACGAAGAGAAACGGCATGAGGAACGAGAGGAGCAACGGCGGATCAGAGAACAGATTCGCGAGGAAGAGAAGGCCCAACAGGAAATAGAGAAAGCGCGTGAACAGGCCGAACGCGAGGAAGCTGACTACGAAAAAGCTCTGAGTAAAGCAAGGGAAGAGGCGCTAAAGGCGACAGGATCGCAACTTGAGAAACTCACTAAGCAGATTAATTCATTTGAGGCCAAGCTGGACCAAGCGCGCCAGAACAAACAAAGAGCAATTGCTCGTGCTCAACTCACAAAATCAGGCTTCGTCTACGTGATATCCAATATCGGCTCCTTTGGAGAACGTGTTTTCAAGATTGGCATGACGAGGCGATTGGAGCCTATGGACCGTATAGACGAACTTAGCGATGCGTCGGTTCCTTTCCCGTTCGACCTCCACGCGATGCTGTACTCCGACAATGCACCGGAGCTTGAGACGGCTCTACATAGGTTGGTACAAGACCGACAAGTTAACCTGATTAATGGTCGGAAGGAATTCTACGGGGACGTACAATTAGAGGAGATCGAAGCGTTCGTTAAGAGCCGGGGCCTGAGCGCTCAGTTCATAAAGATTCCCGAAGCAGAAGAGTATCGCAAAACGTTGGCGCTTCGCCAGCAACGTGCCGCCGCAGCGCAGCCGCCCAAATAACCCGCCGCCCCATCCTACGCTTCAGGATGCCGCGCCCAGCCCCCGCCTTATCGGGGGTGTTCGTCGGTCGTTGACTCGACTTCAGACTTCGGAGCAACGACGATCCCCACTTGACATTGCAAGGTATAATTAAGATTAGAGCGAAGCCCAGAGTGGCCGTAGCCGCATTTCACCCTAAGTTCTTTGAAATCTAGACTTTGCGCGACTTAGTAAGTTGCAACTCGTTGATTCGAAAGGATCAGAGCCATTGCGCATCCTCGCCAACAAGGCCCTAACTCCAATGTTGTCAAGACTTTGAGCGACTTAGTAAGTTGTAAGTCCTTTGTTTTCAGCGCGCACTACAAATCTGTCCCAGGAAAATGGCTCTAATTCCAATGTTCTCAAGACTTTACCTATAAGTCCTTTGAAACCAAAGACCTGGGAGGAAAAAGTCCCTAACCCTATGATTCCAATAGACCGCCTGTGGAGTTTTTTTCTGGGTAGGCTGACATGTTTACCATATAGTAAACAGCACGAACCCAGGGCAACCTGCTCCCAGAAAAATCCGCCTTAACTGAGAACTGGGAACCGAGAACTGAGAACTGCAACTTCAGTCTCCCGCAGCTTCGACCGCGGGAAGCTCTTCCGCCGCACTCCGCTTCGAGACCTTCGCGCTGGTCACCAGCACCACCGAAGCCACGATGATCGCGCTCCCCATCAGGATGTAGCGGTCGATGCGCTCGTGCAGAACCAGCCATCCCAGAAACACCGCGACCACGGGATTGACGTAGGCGTAAGTAGAAACCTTCGAGGTCGGAACGTGCTGCAGCAAAAAGATGTAAGCCGTGTATCCGATCCAGGAACCGAACACCACGAGATACAGAATCGCGCCCACTCCGCGGAAAGTCCAAGTTACGCTCGAAGGCTTCTCGACGAGCAGCGCGAAAATCAGGTTCCCGATTCCCGCGAATGTCACTTGCCACGCCGTGGCGCTGAACGGATCGGCAGCCGCGGTCTGCCACTTTTTCGAGAGCACCGAACCGAACGCCCAACTGAGGGATCCGAGTTGCAGCCCGAGCGACCACCAAAGTTCGCGATGGCCGAGGGCAGTGGAGTGGCCCAAGCTAGGACGAAGATCGGGCCAGATGAGCACGATCACACCGGCGATGCCGATTCCGAGGCCGATCTTGCCGCGCCGCGCGATGTGATGGTCGCCCAGCAACAGGCTGTCGAGCACCAGAAACCAGAGTGGCGAAACCGCGATCAGCAGCGCGGCCAGACCGGTGGGGACGATCCGCTCCGCGTAAGAAAGCGTGAGATTGCCGCCCATGAGAAGCAGAATGCCGACCGCCGCCAGATGGCCAAGCTGGCGCGCCGAGAAACGAATGCGGCGTCCGGTCAGCGCGCAGTAAGCGAGCATGACCACGCCCGCGACGAGGAAGCGCGCGGCACACATAGTGGCCGGAGGAATCTGCTCCACCGCAATGCCGATGCCTAGATAAGTCGAGCCCCAGAAGATATAGACGAGCCCGAAGGCAACAACGATCTTCCATCGGCTCGCGGACGCAGCAGTGCTCATGGGAGTAAGAGTTGGAAAAATTCAGAATATCAGAGCAGAGATGACCGAGCGGTGATAACTGAGAAGCGCGATCGCTAGGCAGACGACCACATCCCCATCTCAGCGAGGATTCTGCCGGCCGCTTCGGCGCCGGAGCGAACGCAGTCGGGGACGCCGATGCCGTTGTAACCGTTGCCCGCGAGCGCCAGGCCCGGAAGTTTCTGGCGGAGCGATTCGATGCGCTGCAAGCGTTCGAGGTGTCCGACCGAATACTGCGCCATGGCCGACTTCCATTTGTAGACGCGCGCAAACAGAGGGTCGGCATTGAGCGCAATGATCTGCCGCAGTTCGCCGCGAACGATTTCGAGAATTTCTTTCTCGCTCGTTTCCAGGATCTGCTCGTCGCGCGCGCCACCGAGAAAGCAGCGAACGAGGGCACGATCTTCCGGCGCGCGATGCGGAAACTTGTTGTGGACGAAGGTGGCCGCAAGCATACGGTGGCCCTCGCTGCGCGGTACCAGGAATCCGAAGCCTGGTGGCAGCGAGCGACGCACTTTTTCGTCGTAACCGAGCGTGACGGTCACCGAAGAGCTGTACTGAATCTCGCCGAGCCCGCGTGACAGGTTCTCATCCGCACTTTGCAACACGTCCGCAGCGGCATGCGCCGGAGTCGCGACGATCACGGCGTCGAACTGGTCGCTCTGGTATCCGGCAGAAACAGTCCAGGCGTCATCCTGTCGAACCACTAACTGCACGATCGAAGACGTCTTTAGCGAGTTCGCATCCAGACGCGCGACCAGGGCATCGACCATCTGCTGCATGCCCTCTTTGAGCGAAGTGAACAGCGGCCGCGCTGGGACGCTCACTGCTGCGCCCATTTTCTTGCGAGCCTTGAGCATGGCGCGGCCCAGACTGCCGTGTTTCGATTCCATGTCAGCAAAGCGAGGCACCACAGCGCGCACGCTCAACCCCGATGCTTCGCCACCGTAAACTCCGGAGAGCAGCGGATCGGCGAGAAGTTCGACCATCTCGCGCCCGTAGTGGCGTTCCACCATCTCGGCAACGGTTTCGTCTTCGGAGGCCTTGCGCGGCGGATGGAACCATTCGGCAGCCATGCGCATTTTCGTTCGCCAGGAAAAAAGCGGCGAGAATACTGTGGGCATGATCTTGGTGGGCACCATGAACATGAGCCCATCGGGCATCACACGCAGTTTGCCCTTGGCTACGATGTAGGTCTTGCGCTCCGAGTCATTCGAGCCGATGAGTTGGTCGCCCAACCCGATCTCGCGGCAGAGGTCGGCAGCCCAGGGCTTTTCGGTGAGAAACGAATCGGGTCCGGCTTCAACCAAGCAGCCGTCGACGCGGTCGGTGACGAGCACACCTCCCAGGCGCGGGCTGGACTCGAACAAAACGTACTGGACATCCGTGCCGGACTGCCGCTTCTCTTCGATCACGTACGCGGCCGAGAGGCCGGAGATTCCGCCGCCGATGATGGCTATGCGTTTCATATCACTTAGCACTTAGCACTTAGTACTTAGCATTCAGCTCTTAGCTCTTGGCTGCTGGCTCCTAGCTAAATGCCCCGCGCTTTCACGCGGCTGCTTACTACTTCCGCCAGGGCTGCTGTTAATGTCTTTGAGCCGTTCAACGACTCGGCTCGCCACAGGCGCATGCCTTCTTTTTCCGCAAACTGTTTGAAGGCTATGTCGATATCGTAAAGCACCTCGACGTGATCGCACAGAAATCCGATGGGATGCAGGAAGACACCGCGATGGCCCTTTGCTTTTAAACTCTTGATCGTTTCCTCCACCGTGGGGCCGATCCATGGGCCTCCGGACATGCCCTGGCTCTGAAAGGCGAAGGTCCAATCCTTAGCTTCAAGGCCCGCTTCTTGCGCGACGAACTGCGCGGTTTCCTTTGATTGCCTTTCGTAGGGATCGCCTTCCGTGATGGTGCGCTCGGGGACGCTGTGCGCGGTAAAGATTACGGGCAGTTCCGCTCCATTTTCGGCGCTGGCTTTTCCCCAGCTGGAGCGCAGTTTTTCCGCAAACGCGTCGGCGAGCAGAGGTTGATCGTGCCACTCATCGACGAAATCCAGAGCGAAAGGAAGATTTCCGTCACCGCTTACGGCGGTGCGGTAGAGGCCGACGCTGGTGCGCGAATTCTGCGGCGCGAGGCAGACGGCGATGACTCGGGCGTAGCCCTGTCTCGCAATTGCTTTCACCGCATCGGCGATGAAGGGCTTCCAGTTGCGCATGCCGACGAAGACCGGCATGTTCAACTTCTGCGAAAGTTGATCGGCTTGCAGAAGAGTCCAGCAGGGGAGCGGCGAAAAACCGATCAGGGAATAGCGACGGCGGATCTCTTCGACTACTGCTGGCGGCAGCGGTCGTCCGCCGGTGACATAACTCAGAAACTCGGGAACCTGATCGGAGTTCTCGGGGCTGCCGTGGGCCAGGAGAAGCACGGCGGTCTTCGCCGACGATTCCGAGGCGGCAAACGAACTCACCCGATTGGCGCAATAGCACTGGCTCGCGAGGCCCAGCGGGCAGGCCGTCATTTGTGAACTCCCCTCAGCGCCTGAAGGCGCTTTCATAACGCAGCACTTGCGGCATCGCTAAAGCGACGCCCTGATACGAACCTCACCTGCGCTTCGTCTTGAACTCTGCCGAGTGCTCGCGGATGAAATCGCAGAGCGCTTTCACGTTCTCCACCGGAGTCTCGGGAAGGATGCCGTGACCTAGATTGAAGATGTGGCCGGGGCGTCCGGCGGCTTGGCGCAAGATGTTTTCGGCGCGCGATTTGAGTTCTTTCCAATCGGCGAAGAGCAGCACCGGATCAAGGTTGCCCTGCACGGCGCCTTTCAGGCCGAGGCTCCGCCATCCGGTGTCGAGCGGGATGCGCCAGTCGAGGCCAATGACTTCGGCTCCGGTTTCCTGCATCGAGCGGAGAAGCGTCGCGCTGTCGGTGCCGAAATAGATGACGGGCGCGCCGGTCTTTTGCAGGCGTTTCACCAGGTCGGTCACATGCGGAAGAACGTGGCGGCGATAATCTTCGACGCTGAGACAGCCCACCCAGCTATCGAAAATCTGAATCGTATCGGCACCGGCGCGCACCTGCTCGGCGGAATATTCGGCGGTCACCGCGACCAACTTCTGCATCAGTTCGTTCCACGCGGCGGGCGCGGAGTACATCATCTTCTTGGTGAAAAGATAATTGCGCGAGCCTCCGCCTTCGATCATGTAGCTGGCGAGCGTGAAGGGAGCGCCGCAGAAACCGATGACGGGGAGCTTGTCGCCGAAGTGCTTGCACACGAGCTTCACCGCTTCAGAAACATACCCGAGGTCGGCGGCACGATCGGTGCGCAGGCGGGCAACGTCTTCAGAGGTGCGCACCGGCTTTTCGATTTTCGGCCCCTCGCCGGCGGCGAAGTGAAAGGGAAGTCCCATGACTTCGAGCGGGAGAAGAAGATCGGCGAAGATGATGGCGGCATCCACTTTGAGGATCTCGGCCGCTTCAACGGTGACCTGGGCCGCGACCTGCGGCTTCTTGCAGATCTCGATCAGGGAATATTGTTTGCGGATGGCGCGATACTCAGGCATGTAGCGTCCGGCCTGGCGCATGAACCAGACCGGGGTGCGTTCGGTGGGCTGAGCCTTGGCGGCGCGAATGAAGAGAGAGTTGGAGGCGGACATGAACGATCTAATTTAGCATTTTCGAGCGAACTGCATCGCTAAAGGCGCTGGAGGACGAGTCGGCGGTGATTCGTTCGGCGGCACGGGAGTTGGAGCAGGCAAGGCGTAGGGGGAAGCTCCCAGGTCTCGAAGACCGCGAGACCTGGGGCACCCGGGGGCTGACTCCGCGTAGAGACGCGGCTTGCCGCGCCTCCGGAGACGGGGCAAGCCCCGTCTCTACGGGAGAACTTCATACGCGATCAGGAAGCGCTCGGTTGTTCTTTGGAGCTGGAATTGGAAACCGATGGAGTCATCAAGGGCATCGCATTCGTTCTCAGGTAAGCGTCCACACTTGCGGCGGTCTTTCGGCCTTCGGCGATCGCCCACACAACCAAGGACTGGCCGCGCCGCATATCTCCTGCCGCGAAAACTCCGGGCACCGATGACATGTTGTTGTGGTCCGTGGCCACGTTGCCGCGCGGATCGAGTTTCACTCCCAACTGCTCGATCATGCCATTTTGGACCGGTCCCAGAAAGCCCATCGCGATCAGCACTAGATCCGCTTCCACCGTGAATTCAGTGCCTGGAATCGGCTCGAACTTTGGCGGCGGGCCGACCCGCACGGCATGAAGTTGCTGAACGTGACCGGCTTTGGAGTTTGAATTGGAGCCGGTGAGTTTTGTGGTCGCTATGCTCCAGTCGCGTACGCCACCTTCTTCGTGCGCGGCTTCGGTGCGCAGTTGATTGGGCCAGAGAGGCCAGGGCGTGAGCGGTGAGCGGTCGTCGGGAGGCTTCGGCATGATCTCGAACTGGTGCACGGACAGAGGCTTTTGCCGATGACAGGTTCCGAGGCAATCGGCGCCGGTATCGCCGCCTCCGATAATGACGACGCGTTTGCCAGTCGCCAGAATTTCCGTTTCCGGTTCGATGGTGTCGCCGAGGCAGCGGCGATTTTGCTGCGGCAGGAACTCCATCGCGAAGTGGATTCCCTTCAGCTCGCGCCCGGGGACGTTCAGATCGCGGGGCTGCTCGGCTCCGCCTGCGAGCACAATCGCGTCGAACTCGCGCCGCAGATCCTCGACCGCGACATTCCTGCCCACTTCCGCGCCGGTAACGAATTTCACGCCCTCGGCGGATATCTGTTCCAGGCGGCGATCGATGATGTGCTTCTCTAACTTGAACTGCGGGATGCCGTAGCGCAGCAAGCCGCCGATGCGGTCCGATTTTTCGTAGACCACCGCGGAGTGTCCGGCGCGGCACAACTGCTGGGCTGCGGCCAATCCCGCGGGACCCGAGCCCACGATCGCGACTTTCTTCCCGGTGCGGACTTTTGGCGGCTCGGGATGGATCCAGCCTTCGGCAAACCCGCGCTCCACGATATTCTTCTCGACTTGCTTGATGGTGACCGCAGGCTGATTGATCGCCAGCACACAAGACGCTTCGCAGGGCGCGGGACAAATGCGGCCGGTGAATTCCGGGAAGTTGTTAGTCGCGTGCAATTGACGAACCGCCTCTTTCCAACGCCCGCGATAAACCAGATCGTTCCAATCGGGAATCAGGTTGTTGACGGGACATCCTGTCTGGCAAAAGGGCACGCCACAGTCCATGCAGCGCGCACCTTGGGTGCGAAGCTTCTCTTCGGAAAAATCGAGATAGATCTCGAACCAATCGTTGACGCGCTGAGAAACTGGACGTTGCGGGGCAAGCTCGCGCGCGTATTCCAGGAAGCCGGTGTCCTTACCCATGTTGCACCTGCTCGGGCAGCGCCAGAACGGCGAGCGGCGGACTTGGGATGTAAGGCTGGCGGCTACGGCTCACTCCGAGCACTCGCTTGTGCTCGTGAGGAAAGACTTTGATAAACCGGGATAACGCCTCAGACCAGTTGTCGAGAATCCAAGCCGCGCGCGGGCTGCCGGTCAGTGCCAGATGCCGCGCGATGAGATCTTTGACGAGATTTGTTTCGACAAGCTGGCCTTCGACGAGTTGGGCATCCTGCGCTTCCAGAACGGGCTCGAGGTCCACCGAGTCCAGATTGCAGCGCTTTTCGGTGAAGTCTCCGCGCTCGTCAAAAAAATACGCGACGCCGCCATTCATTCCGGCGGCAAAATTTCTTCCACAAGCTCCGAGCACCAGGACCAAGCCGTTGGTCATGTATTCGCAGCAGTGGTCGCCGACGCCTTCGACCACCGCGGTTGCTCCGGAGTTGCGAACGGCAAAGCGCTCGCCGGCGACCCCGTTGAAAAAGGCTTCGCCGCTGGTCGCGCCGTACAGGGCAACGTTGCCGATGAGAATGTTTTCTTCGGGGGCGAAACTGGACCGTCGCGGCGGATAGACAATCAATCGTCCCCCGGACAGGCCCTTGCCTACATAATCGTTGGCCTCGCCCTCTAGCGTAAGGGTAACTCCCTTGGCCAAAAACGCGCCCAGGCTCTGCCCCGCCGATCCTTCGAGGTGAATCCGGATGGTATCGTCGGGCAGACCGGCGGAGCCGTGGCGGCGGGCAATGGCTCCGCTCAGCATTGTCCCCACGGAGCGGTGAACATTGCGCACTGGCAGTTTGATCTCAACCGGCGCAAGGGTTTCGAGTGCGACCTGCGATTCGGCAAGAATCTTGTGATCCAGCGCCTGCTCCAAACCATGGTCCTGCGCCTGCACGCATCGGCGTGCCACGTGCGACGGCATAGACGGATCATGGAGAATGGCCGATAAATCCAGGCCTCGCGCCTTCCAGTGATTCATGGCTGGCTCCACGTCGAGCATATCGACGCGCCCGATCATCTCGTCCATGCGGCGGAAACCCAGTTCGGCCATGTAGCGACGCACCTGCTCCGCCAGAAAGAAGAAAAAGTTGATGACGTGCTCGGGCTGTCCTTGAAATCGCTTGCGCAACACGGGATCCTGCGTGGCGATGCCCACGGAGCAGGTGTTGAGATGGCACTTGCGCATCATGACGCAGCCCATCGCGATCAGCGGCGTGGTGGCGAAACCGAATTCTTCGGCGCCGAGCAGCGCGGCGACCACGACATCGCGGCCGGTCTGCAGCTTGCCATCGGTCTGTACGCGGATTCGGCTGCGCAGATCGTTTAGCAAGAGCACCTGCTGCGTTTCCGCTAACCCCAGCTCCCAGGGAATGCCGGCGTGCTTAATAGAACTCAGCGGTGAAGCTCCTGTGCCTCCGCTGTCGCCACTGATCAGGACAACATCCGCGTGTGCCTTGGCCACGCCCGCCGCCACCGTGCCCACTCCGACCTCCGCCACTAACTTCACTGAGACGCGGGCTTGCGGATTCACATTCTTCAGATCGTAGATTAGTTGTGCGAGGTCTTCGATGGAATAGATATCGTGGTGAGGCGGGGGCGAGATCAAACCCACGCCTGGGATGGAATGTCGCAGGCGCGCAATGACCTCATCGACTTTATGCCCGGGAAGCTGCCCGCCTTCACCGGGTTTTGCGCCCTGCGCCATCTTGATCTGTAACTCGTCCGCATTGACGAGATAGTTGGTAGTTACTCCAAAGCGCGCCGAGGCGACTTGCTTTACCGCGCTCCGCCGCAGGTCGCCGCTCGCATCTGGCTTGAAGCGCTCTTCATCTTCGCCACCTTCGCCGGTGTTGGACTTCCCTCCGATGCGGTTCATGGCGATGGCCAAAGTCTCGTGGGCTTCTTTGCTGATCGAACCGAATGACATTGCGCCCGTGGTAAAGCGCTTCACGATCTCACGGGCTGGCTCTACTTCTTCGATCGGAACCGGCTTGGCGCTCTTCTTCAACTTCATTAAACTGCGCAACGTGGACAGGTTGCTGCTTTGGTTGTCGATAAGGTCGGTGTATTCCTGGAAAGTCTCGGAGTTATTCTGCCGCACTGCCTGCTGTAGTTTGCCGATGGTCAGCGGGTTCAGCAGGTGATACTCGCCGTTGACTCGCTGGTGGTAAGTTCCTCCGACTGCGAGGTCGGTTTCAGACTCGGTCAGGGAGCGGAATGCGTACTCGTGCTTCAACTGCGCTTCTCGGGCAAGCACTTCCAAGCCAACGCCATCCAAGCGCGACGCCGTCCCTGCGAAATAACAATCGACCAATTCCTTGTTCAGCCCAATAGCTTCGAAGACCTGGGCTCCCTGGTAACTCTGTAACGTCGAGATACCCATCTTGGCGAAGGTCTTCAGCAAACCTTTAGTCGCCGACTTGATGAAGTGCTTCACGGCAAGTTCTGGAGTTACTCCGTCGGATAACTCGCCGCGCCGCGCCAGGCTTTCCACGCTCTCCAATGCAAGATAAGGATTGATGGCGCTCGCCCCATAGCCACTGAGCAGCGCAAAGTGCATCACCTCGCGAGGTTCGCCCGATTCCGTAATCAGAGCGACCTGGGTTCGCGTCTCCTCCTGGACCAGCAGGTTATGCACGGCGGCCAGCGCCAGCAGGCTGGGAATGGGAGCGTAATCTTTGTTCACGCCGCGGTCGGAGAGAATCAGCAGCGTGTAGCCGGCTTTCCCCGCGAGCGACGCTCGTTGGCACAACTCGTCCAGCGCGCGCTTCAGTCCCGCTTCTCCTTCACTGACACGGAACAGCGCGGGCAGCGTGATGGCCAGCAGATCTCCGGTTGAGACGCGGCGAAGTTTTTCCAGATCGAGGTTGGTTAGAAGCGGGTGGGCCAGCTTCAGCATGTGACAGTTCTCGGGCTCTTCCGAGAGAATGTTGCGCTCGCTTCCGATGTAGCTGGTGAGCGACATCACGATCTCTTCGCGAATTGGATCAATGGGAGGATTCGTGACTTGTGCGAAGAGCTGCTTGAAGTAGTTGAACAGCGACTGGGGCCGGTCCGAGAGACAAGCGAGCGGCGTATCCGCCCCCATCGAGCCCACCGGCTCCTGACCCTTCGAAGCCATCGGGCAGAGGATCATGCGCAGGTCCTCGTCGCTGTAACCAAACGCGCGCTGCCGGCGAAGAAGCGTCTCCACATCCGGACAGTGCATGCGCGTGGGTTCGGGCAAATGATCGATGGTGATCTGATTGTCCTTGAGCCACTGCGCGTAGGGCTGCCGCAAAGCCAGCCGGTGCTTGATTTCTTTGTCGGGGACAATGCGGCCTTCGACCGTATCCACCAGGAACATCTTCCCCGGCTGCAGGCGGCCTTTCATCTTGACCTGTTCCGGCTCGATGTCGAGCACACCGGCTTCGGAGGCCATGATGACAAGCTCGTCATTCGTGACCACATAGCGTCCAGGGCGCAAGCCGTTGCGGTCGAGAATCGCGCCGATAACTCTGCCGTCGGTGAACGCGATGGCCGCCGGCCCATCCCACGGCTCCATCAGGCACGCGTGATATTCGTAAAAGGCGCGCTTCTCCGGCTTCATGTGAGGGTTCCCTGCCCACGCTTCTGGAATCAGCATGGCCATCGCGTGCGGAAGGCTGCGCCCCGCCTGCAACAGGAGTTCGACGGCGTTGTCGAAGTTCGCGGAATCGCTGCCATGCGGGGTAATGATGGGAAAAAGCTTCTGCAGATCGTCGCCAAACAAGGGAGACTGCAGCAGCGACTGGCGCGCGTGCATCCAGTTAACGTTGCCCCTGAGCGTGTTGATCTCGCCATTGTGCGCGATGTAGCGATAGGGATGCGCGCGTTGCCAGCTCGGGAAGGTGTTGGTGGAGAAGCGCTGGTGCACCAGACACAAGGCGCTGATCACGTCGGGATCGGAAAGCTCGCCGTAGAAATTGGTAATCTGCGGGGCTAGCAACAGACCTTTGTAAACGGTGGTCCGGCAGGAGAGCGAAGGGATGTGGAACACATTCGCATCCGGGATGCCAGAGACTGCCATTTCACTTTCCGCGCGTTTGCGCACCACGTAGAGCTTCCGCTCGAAAACGTCTTCATCGGTGAAGACGCCGCAACCCACAAAAATCTGTTGGATGTAGGGCTGCGAACCACGCGCCACGCGGCCGATGGCGGTAGGGTCAACCGGCGTATCCCGCCAGCCGAGCACCGTCAATCCTTCCTCGCGGACAATGCGCTCCAGAATACCTTCGCATTGCAGGCGTTCATGTTTCTCCACCGGCAAGAATGTCATTCCAACGCCATAAGCGCCGGGCAGAGGCAGCTCGAAACCCAACTTGCCGCATTCCCGCACAAAGAACTGGTGTGGGATTTGGAGGAGAATGCCGGCGCCGTCGCCGGTTTCGGGATCGCATCCGCAGGCGCCGCGGTGCGTCAGGTTGAGCAGCACCTGGATTCCCTTGCTTACGATCGCGTGACTCTTGTGGCCGCGGACGCTGGCCACGAATCCGATCCCGCAGGCGTCGTGCTCTTGCGCAGGATGGTACAGACCCTGAGCGGGCGGAGGACCGTTCGTTCTTTCCAGACGCGTCGTCATGGGCACGCTTGCGGCATTGGCATCGTTGCGGCGCACTTGGCCGCTTCCGGGTCAGTTGTTCTTGAGTTGGGAGTTGGGACTTCGCCGCAAGGGCTACGGCGGCGGCGCGCACTTCGGCTCAGGAACACACCTCTGTACATTCTTACTACTGCCAAGCGAGCGGTAAAGTACAATTCAGAATTTCGATGCAAAGGATGCAAATTTCGGAGTTTCGTGGTTCCACGGTAAGTTCAGTCTAATTTCCCGCGAGACCCGCGGAGTCCGTTATAATCCCCGCATAAACTCAATGGATTTCGATCAGCTCATCACGTTTCTGGAAGTGGCAAAACAGGGGAGCTTTTCTCGCGCCGGCGAGAAAGTTTTCCGTTCGCAATCGGCGGTGAGCGCCCAGATCCGCCAGTTGGAGCAGGAGTATGGGGATCGGCTGCTCGACCGCTCGGGCAAGACCGTGAAACTGACCCCGGCCGGACAAGTGTTCTATGACTATGCCGTGCGGCTGAAGCTGCTGCGCGAGGAATCGCTGATCGCGGTGGCAGACCATAGCCGCACACCCCGCGGCACGCTTCGCGTCGGCGCCAACGAGGCTACCTGCCTGTACGTTCTGCCGGAAGTGTTTGCGGAATACTGCCGGCGCTACCCGCCCGTGCAGATCGACATTTACCGGAATTTCAGCTACAAGATCACGGAAAAGCTGGAGAACGGCTCCATTGAAGTGGGCATTGTAACTTTGCCCATCCAGTCTCCCAGCCTGGAAATCCAAACTATCTTCCGCGACAAGCTGATGTTGATGGTGAGCCCAAGAAATCCCCTGGCCAAGCATAAAACGGCGGCCGTTCGCGATATCGTCAAACATCCGCTACTGCTCCCAAAGACAGGCCACACGCGCAGGCTCCTGGACAAGCTGTTCCGCCCGCATCGAGACGAGTTGCAAGTGCGAATGGAACTGCCCAGCATCGGCATGATCAAGAGCTTTGTGGCCGCCGATCTCGGAGTGTCTATCGTCAGCGCGTCGTTCGCCCGCGATGAAGTGGCGTCCGGGAGAGTCAAACTGATCGATCTGGAGGATGCGGAGCTTTTTCGCGAACTGGGGCTGGCCTATCGCCGGGACCGGACGCTTTCCTGCGCCACCACCGCATTTATCGATGTCTTGCGCCAATTCGCCACGTCAGCGAAAAGAAAGCAGGTTCCACCACCGGCGTGAGCGGCCGTGCTCGATCAGCCCAAGAACCGCTTGAGCGGCGGCGGAAGCTCTGTAGTTAGCAGCCGATCCGCCCCGTCAGGCGTTACAATTGCAGGCGGTAATTCTGAGGACGCGGGGCCTTGCATGGCAAACCTCAACGTGCTGGTTTCACTCATCACGGCTGACAATGACTTTCAAGTATCACAAGCCACAGCAGCCGCAGATGCCGCCCGGCGCCTGGATGCCGATATTCAGATTGTGTATGCCGGCAACGACGCCGTCAATCAAACCCAACAAATATTGAAGATCATCCAGGATAAGTCTAAGCGCCCGGATGCAATTCTAGTGGAACCGGTTGGCACCGGAATGCCTCAAGTGGCTGCTGCCGCAGTCGCTGCGGGCATCGGTTGGGGACTGGTCAATCGTGAAGGGGATTACGTTGCCAAACTTCGGGAAACCAGCCGGGCCCCAGTTTTTGCCGTCTCCACCGATCAGGAAGAGTCTGGAAGAGTCCAGGGAAGACAGTTTGCCGCGTTCCTGAAGGAGGGTGGATGCGTCCTATATATCGAGGGACCTTCCGCCGGCGGGGTTAGCCGGCCACGCACGTTGGGGATGCAATCCACCAAACCTGGCAATGTGACGCCGAGAATGCTCAGGGGAGACTGGACAGAGGCTAGCGGGTACAGAGCCGTCAAGTCGTGGTTGGCGCTGGGTACATCCCATCAAATGGGGATTCGCCTGATCGGTAGCCAGAACGATGCCATGGCCATGGGCGCCAGGAGAGCATTCGAGGACGTGCCGGACAGCAAGGCCCGAAAAGACTGGCTAAGCCTGCCGTTTACTGGCATTGACGGCGTACCGAAGACTGGCCAGGAATGGGTACGTCGTGGTCTCCTCGCAGCGACGGTTGTCACCCTGCCCACCATGGGCCTGGCCTTGGAAATGATGACGAAGGCCATTCGCTCCGGCGCACAGCCGGCGCCATTCACTCTTGTCAAGTCCACTTCCTATCCATCTCTCGAAGAGATAGCCGCAAGACTGAGCTAGAGTCTCGACCGGGCGATTGTTGCTGCTGTCGATCCAAGCTTGCTGGCGGAGAGACGGGCGTCCCCGCCCAGTTGGACGGGCGAGAGGCCCGTCGCACTCTTAACGGGTCAGGACGCGCCTGATGCCAGCGTCAATCGCTTTCGCAGCCGATGCACCAGCGGCCTGACCCAGCCCGGTCTGCGCTCGTCGCTATGTTCGTCACACTAAGGTGTGCCGCGCGTCACAGATCGCGGTAACGACCAGTGTTGTACTGACTGCGCGGAGAGTTGCCGTGTGCCTTGCCATACCGGGGAAAATCCTCGAAATTCAAGAGGTGGGTCCGTTGCGGACGGCCCGCGTGCAGTTCGGCGGGATCGTGCGCCAGGTATCTCTGGACTTTGTCCCCGAGGCTGGCTTGGGCGACTATGTGGTCGTCCATGTGGGCTTCGCCATAAGCCGTATAGACTCATCCGAAGCCGAGCGTACGTACCAGCTTTTACAAGAAATGGGAGCGCTGGAAGCGGAACTGCCGCCGGCGGAACCGTAATTTTCGCGCGCACTCACTTCGAGGCCTCGCCGGACTTGCCTGCGCACCCTTCCGGTTCTGGGTCACATCAAGGTGTGACCTTTATCACCGAGAGGCTGTTCGCCTCTGGTTAGAGTCTTGCCTGCGGGTTTTGCGCCATGAAATACCTTGACGAATACCGTGACCAGCGCATCGCGCGGGCCTTGGCGGCTGAGATCGTTCAGCGTACAACCCGGCCCTGGGTGCTGATGGAGATCTGCGGCGGCCAAACCCATACCATCATGCGCTACGGCATTGACGAACTGCTGCCGCGCGGCATCGAAATCGTGCATGGACCGGGATGTCCGGTCTGCGTCACGCCGCTCGAAACCGTGGACAAAGCCATCGCGTTGGCCCTGCGGCCGGACGTCATTCTCGTTTCCTATGGAGACATGCTGAGGGTGCCTGGGTCCCGTTCGGATCTGCTTCGGGCCAAGGCCCAGGGCGCGGACGTTCGCATCGCGTACTCCCCGACTGAAGCGGTGAAGATCGCCCGCTCGAATCCCGATCGTAAAGTCGTGTTTCTGGCGATCGGTTTCGAGACTACAGCTCCCGCGAATGCGATGGCCGCATGGCAAGCCCGGCGCGAAGGCCTCACCAACTTTTTCATGCTGGTTTCGCACGTGCTGGTCCCGCCGGCGATCCGCGCCTTGATGGTTTCGAGCACAAACCGGGTGCAGGGTTTCATTGCGCCCGGGCATGTCTGCACCGTGATGGGGTGTAAGGAGTATGGGGACCTGGTTCGCGATTTTCGCGTGCCGATTGTGGTCGGGGGATTCGAGCCGGTGGATATTTTGGAAGCAATCCTCATGCTGGTGCGTCAACTAGAGGCAGGGGAGGCGCGGCTGGAAAATCAGTATGTGAGGTCGGTGAGCTACGAGGGGAACTTGCCGGCACAGCAGATCATGGCCGAGGTGTTTGAAGTTGCCGACCAAAAGTGGCGCGGCATAGGCCCGATCCCGCGGAGTGGTTTGCGTTTGCGCGAGGAATATGCTGCCTTTGACGCCGACCGCGCCTTTGATTTGGGCGAAATTGCAGTAGACGAGCCCGCCGAGTGCATCAGCGCCCAGGTTTTGCAGGGATTAAAGAAGCCGACGGATTGTCCCGTGTTTGGCATGCGATGTACGCCGGAAAATCCCCTGGGAGCGCCCATGGTCTCGAGTGAAGGGGCATGCGCGGCGTACTATCACTATCGGCGCCATGCGGTCGCGAGTTAGGAGGGGGACGTGTCAACGAAAACTGGCGCCGAAATAAATTTCGAGCTCAGTTGCCCGGCGCCGCTCGCGGCCAAAGACACAATTCTGTTGGGGCACGGCAGCGGCGGCAAGTTGAGCGCCGAGTTGATTCGCGACATCTTCCTGCCGGCGTTCCAGAATCCGGTGCTGGCGCGCCTGGATGACCAGGCCATCGTGAATGTGAACGGCCAGCGTCTCGCCATCACCACCGATTCCTTCGTAGTAAAGCCGCTGTTCTTTCCCGGCGGCGACATCGGCTCGCTCGCGGTTCACGGCACGGTGAACGATCTGGCGATGGGCGGAGCCACGCCGCTGTTTTTGAGCGCCGCCTTCATCATCGAAGAGGGCTTCTCGATGGACGATCTCCGGCGCGTGGTGAATTCGCTGCGCCAGGCTGCGGCGGAAGCGGGCGTGCAGGTGGTGACTGGCGATACCAAGGTCGTCGAGAAAGGCAAGGGCGACGGGCTGTTCATCAACACGACAGGAATTGGACTGGTGCCAGAAGGACTCGACCTTTCCGCCGACCGTGCCCGTCCCGGGGACAAGGTGCTCCTGAGCGGTTCGATCGGCGATCACGGCATCGCGATTTTGGCGAAGCGCGAGGGGCTGGAATTCGAGACTCAGATAAAAAGCGACAGCGCTGCCTTGCACACACTGGTGGCCGACATGCTTGGAGTGACTCGCGAGATTCGCTGCATGCGCGACCCGACGCGAGGCGGCGTCTCCAGCACGCTGAACGAAATCGCGGAGCGCTCGCGGGTTGGAATCGAACTGGAGGAGAGTTCCCTTCCCATCCACGAAGAGGTTCGAGGCGCGTGCGAGTTACTCGGCCTGGATCCCTTATATGTCGCCAACGAAGGCAAGCTGATCGCAATCGTAGCGCCCAAGGCCGCCGACGCTGTATTGCAGGCGATGAGGCGTCATCCGCTGGGAGCGGAGGCGCTGATTATTGGCACGGTAAAGAAAGAGAACCCGGGGCTGGTAACGATGCGAACGCCGTTCGGCACGACCCGCATCGTGGACATGCTCGCGGGCGATCAGTTGCCGCGCATCTGCTAACGCTCCTGTAGAGACGGGGCTTGCCCCGTCTCCTTTGGAAGCGGCGGGAGACGCGGCAAGCCGCGTCTAAACGAGAAAGCAATTTCGAGCATAGGGAAATATGCACGAGATGGGAATCGCGAATTCGGTGCTGGAAGCGGTCAGAACCGAGATGGGCCGCCATCCGGGAACCTATCCGTGCAAAGTCGGAGTCCGCATCGGCGAAATGGCAGCCATCGATCAGCACGCATTGCGCTTCTGTTTTGAAGCGATCGTTCACGAGACCGATCTGGAGTCGCTGGAGCTGGGGATCGAAGTCTGTCCCCGCCGCCATCGTTGTCGGATCTGCGGACGCGACTTCATCGTGCGCGACTACGATTCTCGCTGTCCGCAATGCGCGAGCCTGGAAACCACATGCATCAGTGGAGATGAGTTGGAGTTGGCCTATCTGGAGGTGGAAGAATATGGACCGAGTCCCGTTGGAACGAAAAGTACTCAGTGAGAACGACCGCATCGCGGCTGAGTTGCGCGCCCGATTTCAGGAGCACGGCGTTTTGTGCCTGAACCTTATCAGTTCTCCCGGTTCCGGTAAAACCAGTCTTCTGGAGTGCACTCTGGAAACCCTGCCGCGGCATGATCGCGTGGCCGTATTGACGGGCGATATTCAGACGGAAAACGATGCGAACCGGCTGAAGCGATTTCACTTCCCGGTAAAGCAAATTACGACCGGCGGTACTTGCCATCTGGATGCTCGTATGATCGAACGGCACTTGGCCGACTGGCGTCTTGAAGACCTGGATCTTCTGCTGATCGAAAACGTGGGCAACCTGGTTTGCCCCTCCAGTTATGATTTGGGCGAGGCGGCCAAGGTGGTGGTGTTGAGCGTGACCGAAGGCGAAGACAAGCCGCTGAAATATCCTTCCATATTCTTCAAGTCCGACTTGCTGGTGCTAAGCAAGATCGATCTGCTTCCCTACGTCCCGTTTGACATCGACGCGGCAGCGGAGAATGCTCGCAAGGTGCATCCGGGGATGGAGATTGTGAAGGTGTCCTGCCTGACCGGCAATGGTTTGCACGAATGGATGATGTGGCTGGAGCAGCGGCGAAGGGCACATAAATCGCTGGCGCAGGTGACTACGAGCTGACGATGTATGGAGGTTCGGCGCCAGATCGAAGTTTCAGGCATTGTGCAGGGAGTTGGATTCCGGCCATACATCTATCGTCTCGCAACCGGCAGGCGCCTTCGAGGCACGATTCGCAACACACCCGCCGGAGTAACCATCGAAATCCAGGGGCCGGCAGAAGCCGTTCAGGATTTCGTTGAGCACTTGCCCGCCGAAGCGCCGCCTCTGGCGCGGATCACGAGCCTGGCCGTCCACGACGTGCCCTGCGTTGCCGTTCCGCTCGGTGACGATCGGGACTTCCGCATTGTTCATAGCCACGAGGGCGAAGAAGTTCGCACGCTCATTTCGCCGGATGTCGCGATATGTGCGGATTGCCTGCGTGAAATGTTTGACCCGAACGACCGGCGTTATCGCTATCCGTTCATCAATTGCACCAACTGCGGGCCGCGCTTCACCATCATTCGCGATATTCCGTACGACCGGCCGAGCACGTCGATGGCGGTGTTTCCCATGTGCCCGGCGTGTCTTGCGGAATACGAGAACCCGCTGGACCGCCGCTTTCACGCCCAGCCCAACGCCTGCTGGGAGTGTGGGCCTCGGGTGGAACTTTGGGATAAGTCTGGAAAGCGGATCGAGTGCCGCGATCCAATCGTCGAAGCGGTCTCCGGGCTGCACGCCGGATTAGTCGTTGCGGTAAAGGGACTGGGCGGTTTCCACTTGGCGGTCGATGCGACGAACCCCGCGGCGGTCGCTCTGCTGCGGCGGCGGAAGCGCCGGGTCGAGAAGCCGTTCGCGGTGATGGTTCCGGATTTGCGGGCAGCCCAGGAAGTCTGCGAGTTCGACAGTGCGGCGCAAACGGTTCTGCAGTCGATGCAGCGGCCCATCGTTTTACTGCCGAAAGTTCTGCTTCCGAAAAAATCGCCCAGCGTGATTCCCGGCGAGGTTGCGCCCTTCAACCACTACCTGGGAATTTTTCTGCCGTACACACCGCTTCACTACCTCCTGCTCGCCGAGGGAGGCTTTAAGGCTTTGGTGATGACCAGCGGCAACCTGAGCGAGGAGCCGATCGCAATTGACAATCGAGAAGCAATCAACCGATTGAACGGCCTCGCCGACTATTTCCTCGTGCATAATCGCGACATCCTGCTGCGCTGCGACGATTCCGTGGTGCGAGTTGCAGGCGGCATCACAAGGCAGTTGCGGCGTTCCCGCGGTTTTGTTCCGGTGCCGGTTTTCTTGAAGGACGATCAGCCTTCGGTGCTGGCCGTCGGAGGTGAACTCAAGAACACCATCTGCCTCACCAAAGGAAAGCACGCTTTTCTGAGCCAGCACGTCGGAGATTTGGAGAACGTAGAAAGTTACAGCTTCTTTCACGAAGCCATCGAGCATCTGGAGCGAATTCTCGAAATCCGGCCGGAGATCGTCGCCTACGACCTTCATCCCGACTACTTTTCCACCAAATGGGCGCTGCAACAGAGTGGGGTCAAGTTGGTGGGCGTGCAGCATCACCACGCCCACATTGCCAGTTGTATGGCAGAGAATCACCTTGAAGGCCGTGTGATCGGATTCGCCCTGGACGGGACTGGCTACGGCACCGACGGACATATTTGGGGCGGAGAAGCGCTCATCGCCGGGTATGAAGACTTCGAACGCGTCGCGCATTTCGAGTGTGTGCCTTTGCCCGGTGGAGCTGCCGCCATCCGCGAGCCATGGCGGATGGCGGTAAGTTACTTGGCACATCATTTCGGGCGCGAGTTTCTGAATCTAAATATTCCCTTCGTGCGCGAACTCAATCGACCGAAAGTCGACCTCCTGCTGCGCATGATGGATCAAGGCGTGAATTCACCTCTCACGTCCAGTTGCGGGCGTCTGTTCGATGCCGTGGCCGCGCTAGCCGGAATCCGTCAAGAGGTCAACTACGAGGCGCAGGCTGCGATCGAACTGGAGATGGCGATGGCATCGTCAGAGACTGCATCGTCGGAGAAAGCAACTGCCTATCCGATGAAGCTCTTGCCGGAGGATGACCACTGGATCGTCGGCACTCGGCCGCTGTTTGAAGCGCTGCTGGACGATCTCGGCCGAAACCTCCCTGTCGGAGCGATCAGCCGGCGTTTTCACAACGGGTTGGTTGAGGGATTCGTCGAGCTGGCAACGCTCCTACGAGAGAAAACCGCTCTCAATCGTGTGTGCCTGAGCGGCGGAACCTTTCACAATGTCTACCTATCCGAACGGCTCGAAGCGCGGCTGTCCGAAGCTGGATTTGAGGTGTTCGCGCAGAAAGAAGTGCCATCCGGCGATGGCGGTTTGAGCCTAGGACAGGCGGTGGTCGCGGCAGCGAAGATGTGGACGTAGGAGCACAATAACAGTGGCCTTACTTATGATATTATGTAAGACATGAAAGACATGTGTTCTACGTTCACATCGAAGGGCCAACTAGTGATTCCGGCGGAGCTTCGCCGCAAACATAAGATCGAAGCGGGCACGAAGGTCAAGTTTCTGGAAGACCAGTTGGGCCGCATCGTCTTGCAGCCCATCACCGAAGAGTACATCGACCGTGTCATGGGCTTGTTTGCAGATGGGCCGGACCTGCTAGCCAGCTGGGAAAAGGAACATCGCGAAGAAGGCAAGCACGATAAATGAAAACATACGTGTTTGATGCCAGCGCTCTGATTGCTTTTCTGCAGAAAACACCGGGTGCTTACAGAGTCAACGAACTTCTAAAAGAAGCCTGGCAAGAGCGCGCGAAGGTCCTGATGTCAGCCGTGAATTACGGGGAAGTGTATGGCAAGATTCTTCGTGAGCGCGGGCGCGATCAGGCAATCATGGCGGTGCAGGCGGTGAGTCCGCTGCCGATCGAGATATTGGACGCAACGCCGCACAGGGCCTGCAAAGCCGCCGATGTGAAGTTTAAACATAAGCTTTACTATGCCGACAGCTTCGCGGCGGCACTGGCGATCGAGCACAACGCTACGCTCGTGACCAGCGATTCCGATTTCCGCAAATTGGGCCGCGGGTTCCCTGTCGTTTGGCTCAAGGTCTGAGGAAAGCGCGAATCTTCATACTTCCGTGTTGGTGGAGGCGTTCATGACGAGCGGACAGACTGGAACGGAGAAAAATCCAACTCGTGGCGCGCATTGGCCGGCAACCATCGCTTCCCTGGCCGTGGGCGCTGCATTCTTTGCGCTGTGGTTCTGGCTGCTGCCGTCGTGGCTGGGCTTTCGCGTTGACGCGGCAGGTGCGGCACGATGGCGCTGGATTGCGGCCGCGCCCTCGGTGCTTGGCTTCGCGGTGGCACTACGCTGCGTGTGGGACTTCGGATGGACGGGACACGGAACGCCAGCGCCAGTTGCTCCGCCGAAGAGGCTGGTTGTGGTGGGGTTCTATCGATACGTGCGGAACCCGATGTACTTGGGGTTCTTTGCGGGATGGATCGGGCTATGGGTGGTCTTCGGACGCGCGAACTTGGCCGCGATCGCGGTGGCGTGCGTGGTGGTGCTCGGCGTCGTTTTGTTTGTGCTGCTGTACGAGGAGCCACACCTGCGAAAGACATTCGGCGCGGATTATGAAGAATACTGCGGGAACGTCCGCCGATGGGTACCGCGAATGCGCGCATGGAACAAGTAATGGCGGCGTCCTCGAAACGCTGCGCAAGATGGACGCAGTTACTTCTTTTCCGACGGTGGTTGCGCCATATCCTGCGGGAAGCTTTTCATCTCAACCTGGCGCGAGCGGGAAGAAGTCTTCTTCGCTTCGCCGGTGGTGTTCTCGACGAGGGTTCCCTTCAGCACGTAATACGCTTCGTCGCCCCGGCTTTTGCCCTCGCCGCGCTCGAACGTTCCCCGAAATTCGAACGACACGCCATGCACGGTCTCGGTGGTAAATGCGAGTTGATTGCCGTCGAGCTTACCCGACTTAAAGAAATGATCGAGGAACCCGCCATCGCTCTCTGAGTCGCCGTAGCGCGAAACAAAACCGATGACGTGTCCCTGGTCCTCGACGGTGATCTGCACAAACTCGCCTTCTTGCAGAAAGCTGTACATGCCGGAGTAATCCGCACCGGGCGCTGCTGGATTCGGGGCCTTGCTCTGCCCTTCTTTGTTCTGCTCGTCCGGCTTCGCCTGCGCGCCGGCCAGCATCAAAGCAAAGACAATGAAACATGCAACTTGCAGCGCATAGAAGCGGTTGGCGTGGATCGGCATGGTCACCTCGGAACATTCAGTATAGCGGCCATGATCAGGAGTTGCGTAAAATGCAAGGGTTGCCTCGCGCGTCTGCGCCCTCGTCACATCGCGAGCTTGGGGAACTTTTCCCTTGGCATCTCCGTACTTTTTCTTGCCAGGCGGAGAATCGCCAAATTGCGGCCGCCGTTTCATACCGGAGGATCATGATGCTCAAATTCGCTGTCTTAGGACTCCTTTTCAGTCTGCTCTACGCACTGCCTGCGAACGCCGCTGCCTCCGCGCAGGAAATTCTGGACAAGGCAAAGCAGGCGTCGGGCGGAGATGCCTGGAACTCGATCCACACGACTCATGCGACCTTTAAGCTGGCGACGAGTGGGCTGAACGGCAGCCTCGAGATATGGGAAGACAATCTTGCCGGGCGTTCCGTAGTTCATTATCAAATGGGGCCGGCGTCGGGCGCCGAAGGTTTCGATGGGAAAATAGTGTGGTCGCAGGACTCGTCCGGCCAGCCGCTCGCGGACGGAGGCGATGAGGCGCGCCAAGGCGCTGCGAATGAGGCCTACCAGCACGCCCGCGCCTACTGGTTTCCCGAACGCTGGCCGGCGCAGGTCGAATACTCCGGCGAGAAAGAAGACACCGGAAAACGCTTCTTCGTTTTGCGCATCACTCCCAAAGGCGGTCGGCCCTTCGATCTCTGGATAGACGCCGACACTTACCTGCTCGACCACACGGTGGAGAAGGCAGACATTGAAACCCGCACTTCTTATTTCTCGGACTATCGCAGCGTGAATGGAGTCAAGATTCCTTTCGCCGGGCGCACCACCAATGGGGACACGAAGTACGACCAATTCGTGACGATGGAGAAGATTGAGTTCAATCAGCCGATTGAGGATGCGCAGTTTCACCTGCCTGCGCCACCGCCGCCCGATTTCGCGATTGCAGACGGCAAGACTTCCACCACGGTTCCGTTCGAGCTGATCAACAATCACATTTACCTGCAAGTGAAGCTCGATGGTAAAGGACCGTTCCGGGTTCTTTGTGACACGGGCGGAGCCAATATCGTGACCCCCACCATGGCGCGCGACCTGGGCTTGAAATCCGAGGGGGCGTTGCAAGGCAGGGGCGTTGGCGAAAAGTCGGAAGACGTCGGGCTGGTGAAACTGCAAAGCCTGCAGGTGGGCGGCGCGACTCTGTCGAACCAGCTTTTCGCGGTCTTCCCCATGGAGTCTTTGTCCGCTGCGGAAGGCGTGCCCGAGAACGGCATGATCGGCTTCGAAGTTCTCAAGCGCTTCGTCGTCAAAGTGGATTACGAACATGAAATGCTGACACTCGTCCTCCCGTCCGCGTTCGCCTATCACGGCGATGGCACGGCTGTGCCCTTCCAGTTCAACGATCGCATTCCCCAGGTCGAAGGCTCGATTGACGGCATCCCCGGCAAGTTCGACATCGATACGGGCAGCCGCGCTTCCATTGACTTGTTAAAGCCTTTCGTCGAGAAGAACAATCTGGTCGCGCACTACAACGCGAAGATCGAAGCCGTTACGGGATGGGGAGTGGGCGGCGCGGCGCGTTCTCTGGTAACCCGCGCGGAGGTTCTTCGTCTGGGAAGCGTGGAAGTCGCTCGTCCCGTTACGCAGCTGTCGTTGCAAAAGCAGGGATCGTTCAGCGGCGTATACGTTGCTGGGAACGTGGGAGCGGGCGTGCTCAAGCGCTTCAACATCACATTCGACTATCCTCACCAGCAACTGATCTTCGAGCGCAATGCGAACTATGACCAGCCCGACGTTTTCGATCGCTCTGGAATGTGGCTGAACCAGGCAGGCGGGACTTTCGAAGTTGTCGATGTGGTTGCTGGCGGCGCCGCAGCGGGTGCTGGTCTTCGCGTCGGCGACAGGATACAGGCCATAGACGGCCGGTCTGCCGATCAACTCTCGTTGCCGGAGATCCGTCGTCGCTTCAAGTCCGAGCCGGCGGGCACAAAGCTGCATGTGACCGTTCAATCAGGTGATCAGAGGCACGACGTCGAGCTGATCCTGAGGGATCTCGTCTGAGAAACGCCAGCAGGCAACCCCACGAGGTCAGTTATAATCTCTCTACAAAGCAGCCGTCCGTGGCGAGCCAGCGCAGGCGCCTCGGATCCCGCCTTCCGGGGGCACCGTAGTAGTAGGAAATAGGAGTTGGCTAGAGCGCAACTTGGAGCGAGATGGAATTCCCGGGGAAAAGACTGTTGAAACTTTTGGTGGAACGCGATCCGGCGAGCCCGGAATTCCGCGGCAAAGTTCGCACGGCTCTTCGTCCGGCACTTGTCTCGGTGGAGCCGCGCGGCGACGACGAATTCGGCATGTGGCGGGATGTCTTTGTCCAGCAAAAGTTGCCGTGGGGACGCTTCCTGCAATCCGCGCTGCTGCACGCAGCGGCAGTCGCCCTTATATATACGATTTCGCTCGCGTGGATCCGACAGCAACAGATTCTGGATCGCGCCGCGTTTGACCGGGCGTCATTTGACCGGGCGTCGCTGGTAACTTATTCGCCGCAAGAATATCTGCCGCCGCTCGACACGGGCGCATCCGAAGCGCCGAAGGCGCAAAAGGGAGACCCGGTTTACGCGAAGCAGCCGATCCTTTCGGTTCCGCGGGAAGCGGACAACCGGTCGCAAACCATCGTCGTGCCGCCCGATCTAAAGCTTGACCATGACGTCGCTATGCCCAACATCATTGCCACGGAAGCTATCGTGCCGGCGGTTCCGCTGGACGCGACGCGAGCGTCATCGAACCGCATAGTCGCGCCAGAGGCGCAGGTCGTGGCGCCCGCGCCGGACGTCGAGTTTGCGCCGGACCGTGTGGTTCAAGCGGCAATGAAATCGGATGTGATTGCGCCGCCTCCGGAATTGACGCCATCGAAGAAGGGACATGTTGGGATCATGAACATTGGCCCGAGTGATGTGGTCGCGCCCGCTCCACAGCTCACGCTGACGGAACAACATTTGCTGGCAGCGCGCGGTAATGGACGACTGCCGGGCGGTGGCGTACAACCGGTAGACCCTCCGCCGAGCGTGGCTGCGGCGCGCGGCAGCAGTGCGGGCGGACGGCTGGTCGCATTGGGGATTCATCCTGTCGCGCCGAGCGGACCGGTCGCTGTTCCCGCGGGCAATCGCCGGGGAACATTCGCCGCGGCTCCGCGGGGAAAATCAGGCGCTTCGGGAACGCCAGATTTGGCGGAATCGAAATCGGAAGCGAAGAACGCGGGCGATCGAGGAGACGGCGGCAGCGGTTTCAACGCGCGCGACAACGTCCATGGCTCTCTGCCGGCTGGCCTGCATGTTGGCGCGGCGGACTCCAGCGCGGACGGCGCGCGCGAGGCGGCTGACCTTTCGACAGCGGGAGCGACCCCGGGCGCGCGCGCTGCGTCTCCGGTTTCCGACGATAAAATCACCGACGTGGACCGCAAGGTTTTTCGCGGCAAGCGCGTCTATGGGAGGACGCTGAACATGCCGAATCTGAATTCCTCGACGGGCAGCTGGGTGATAAAGTTTGCCGAACTCGACGGGGGGCGGAAAGAAGGGGAACTGCTGGAGCCGGTTGCCACGGAAAAATCGGACCCCGGCTATCCGCTGGAATTGATTCGCGCCAACGTGCACGGCATGGTCACGCTCTATGCGGTGATTCACGCCGATGGAAAAGTGGGCGACATTCGCGTCCTCAACAGCCCGGACGAACGTCTGGATTCCTATGCGGCGAGAGCCCTCGCCCGCTGGAAATTCGTGCCCGCGGAAAGAGCGGGGAAACCGGTGGCGCTCGAAGCGGTGGTGGAGATTCCGTTTCTGGTTCGGCGCAGTTTCTAGACGGGTGTTACTGCTTGCCGGTGGAGTGCCGGGCGTCCCCGCCCGGCGGGACGGGCGAGGGCGCTCGTCCCTCCACAAACCTAACGTGGGGCAGACGCGGATTTTTCTCCGGGCAGGGCGGCGTACACGGCGGGGTTTGCACATACTTCGTAATAGTAGCCGCCGCTCCAGCGCAAGATGGATAGATCGCGGACATCGACCTGGGCGATGCGGTTCTTGCGGATGGCAATTTTGCGAAACACTCCATTGGCGATGGGAACGGTGCCGACGAAGAACTCGCGCTCGTCGTCGATCCAGGGGCTATTAAACCCAGACTCGCTCCGATCCGCTGCCCAGGGGGAGAGCGAAATTTCCTGCTGCAGTTTGCGAAAGGCCGCTTCACTCAGGCAGATTCCGCCGACGTTGTAGTTAAGGCGCATTACTTCCGCTCCGTCGTCGTTATTGCCGCCGCCTCCGATCTGAACCGAGTACACCTGGAAGACGCCGGCATCGGGCGCGATTTTCTTGCGGACGCGCTTGTTGCAGGAGGAGAGACGGTCGCTCTCATTGATGGCGTCGGAAATCATGATGCGGTGCTCGCCATCCATCAGGTAGAGCGGAGGCGAATCCTGGTAGGCGATGCCCAGGCCAACTTCCATCTGGGGCAAACCGGAGCCTTCCAGAAGTTTGTTGTACTCGCGCAGCAGGCTCACAATCTCCCACGCCAGGACGCAGGCGCGGCCGACGCTGAGCATGGCTTCGCCCTCGCGCTCGAGCAGCGCCACGATGATGGCATCGCCTTCGAGAAAAACTTTGGCGGCGCCATATTTCGCCAGCAACTTGTTGACCGGATCGTAGAAATTAAGACTGAAATACGAGGCGGCGTTCATGCCTCTTTCCATCAGCGAGCGAGTGAGGCGCGACGAATCGCGCACGTCGGCCTTCAGGATCGCGTGGTGAACCACACGATCCTCGGCGGGCTTCTGGTCTTCCGGTGGCAGGAACTCGTAGAGCATGCCGTTGAGCGTGGAGAGTTGGCGGACTTTGTCGTCGCTGACCAGATTGATACTGTCAAAAGCGGCGGTGAGGGTATCGAGCCCGCGCAGGTCGCGGTGATAACAAAAGAGGTCGTGCAGAAGACGCGCGGCAAAGCGGCCGCGCTCCGAGCCGCGGCACGAGGCTACGCGTCCGACGGCGGCAAAGAGGCGGTCGGAATGGAGCCGGCCCTCGGCAATTATTTTTTCGACGCGCTCCGCTTCTTCGCGGAAGATCAGCGCGTTCTTGAGCTGCTGCGGATTCACCCGCGGCGCATATTCGGCTAGCAGGGGAACGGCTTCATAGGAAGCGACGACGTGCGAAAGAACGCCCTGGCGCTGCAGCAGGCGGGTCCAGATGTCGAGGCGGTCTTTTCTGTTGCGATCTTCCGGCGTCGCGTCTTCGCCGTTGCCGGTGCCAACCAGAGTGGCAGCGTTTTCGGGAACATTGAGCGCCTGCTCCAGATGCTCATCGTCAATGGCTTCGCCGTATCCGAGTTCGCGCAGAAAACTTAGCGCGAACTGGCGGAGATTGGGAAAACGGTCGGGATCTTTGTCGAAGTTGCCGAACATGTAATAGTGCTCGGCGCAGAGATAATCGTCGCGTCCATCGTCGGTAAGAATCAGCGGATTGAGGAACAGGCGATAGCAGTCGGCGGGCAATTCGCCGAGCAGCGAGCGGCGAGTGCGGGCCAGCGTTTCTTTTTCGATTTCGCGAAGCAGACGAAACATCTCCTGGCCGGCGCGGCGGAGGATGATCTTCTTGCACACCTGGAAAGAGGAGACGAGTTCCTGCGTCTGCATCATTTTCGCCTGCCGCACGCCCTCGAGCGACTTCGACTTCATGCGGCATTGTTCGAGAATCCTGGCAAACTGCGCTTGCAGTTCGGTGCGTATGAACTTGAGCACGGCCACGCGGCCGAGCATATCGACCGAGGGATTGCCTTCTGCCTTGGCGCGATTCAGGATCGCGAGATGAATCGAGACCAGCAGAGTTTTCAAGTCGGCGGGACCGGGCTTGCGCAATTTGGTGGCGCCCTCGGCGGCGCGTATGAATTTGGGTTGCATCGCGGAGGGAACGTCCATTTCGAGCAGCGATTCCACCTCGCCGATGCGGCAGATGTAACGCGCGAGATGAAAACTTAAATCCGCGGTGATGCGCGGGCTGAGAAAAACGTCGTACCGGAGATTGTCGACGCCCAGTTTCAAATCGCTGAACGCGAGTGCGGGCCCGTAGTATTGCAGATCGGGCCTGGTGGGCGGTTCAGAACTGCGCAACCGGAAAATCGGGAGTTTGGGCATCGGGCGACGGTTGTCTCTTGTCTATTACGCTGCTGGCAAATTGCTGAAGCTGCAACACCAAGCAGCAGACTAGCACGCCGCCGGGACGGGTCGAAAGTTACGCTGGTGCAAGCGCAGAAGTATCGTGGTAACGGCTCTTGTCCCGCGACCGCGGGATCAGTTTTTCGAGCCTCAACCAGCGCGGAAATCGCTTACGTCTTCTCCGGGTTGAAAGATCGGAGGGAGCGGAGTTTGCTGCGCGGCGGCGAGCTGGCGGTTGACGTCCTCCACTTCCTTCTTGACCCATCCGACGCTGGTGATTTCGATCTGGCCGTCTTGTCCAATCAAGAACAAAGCAGGCACATTGGTCAGGCCGTAAGCATTCGAAACAGCGTAGCCGCTCGGATCGTCGAGCAGCGTGCGGAAGGTAACACCGTACTCTTTCAGAAAGGCGGCCGTGTCGCGCTGGTTGTCCTGCGAGATGCCCACGATCGTGATTTTCTTGTCGCCGTGCGCTTTATAAATGCGTTCGAGGTAGGGGAACGCGTATTGGCAGATCGGGCAGGAAACCTTGAAGAAGGCGGCAAGGACCGGCCCTTGTTTGAGAGCGGCTTGCAATGAGAATTTACCGTCGTCTTTGCCGCCAAAGACGGCGGGCAGCGAAAAGTCAGGCGCTTTGGTTCCGGCCGGCAATGCAGCCATATCTTTCGTTCCTCCGAACAGACGATTGAGCCACTTCATAGAAGAAATGCCTCACGACATTAGATGATACCGCCGGCCTTCAGGATTTTCCGGGTCAACCCGGTGATGGGGATCTGCGGGATGCGATCAATTGCGATCCACTTGCCTTTCGCGGCGGGCGAAGCACTTGGCAACGGCGAATTCCGCAACGGCACGTTCCGTATCACATGAACAGTGTAGTTGGTGATGGTAATGGAATGGCGAAACGTGCGCCAGTACGCTGAAGCCGGCAATGGGCGCGGGAGCGCGGACGATTGAGGCAGTTCCCACATGCCCGGCATGAGCGAGGCCTTTCTCGCGCGTTGCACGAGCCGAACCTTACCATTGCCATTGCTCTCGCCATCGCGCCGCTCAAGGACACACCAGATTTGTTTCTTTTTCTGGCGGGAGGGCGGCGCGGGGCGCGGGACTTCTCCTTGCGTGACACACCACTTCCGGACGGGACACACCATGCAGCGGGGCGCGCGCGGCATGCACACCGTTGCGCCGAGTTCCATCACGGCCTGATTGAAATCCCCGGGCCGGGAGTCAGCGAGAAGCATTTGCGCATGTTGCCAGGTTTGCGGCGTGGTGAGATTGATGCCGATCAATCTATGCAACACACGCTCGACATTGCCGTCGACAACGGCTACGGGCTCATCGAACGCGATGCTGGCGATGGCGGCGGCGGTGTAACGTCCGATGCCGGGCAGGGCGAGCAAGGCTTCGGAATTCCGCGGGAAGCATCCGCCGTGCTGTTCAGCGATCTGCCGCGCGCACCGATGCAACATGCGCGCTCGCCGATAGTAGCCCAGCCCGCTCCAGGCGGCGAGGACCGCGTCTTCCGCCGCCGCAGCTAGCGCCTGGACATTCGGAAAACGCTTGAGGAAGATCCGGTAGTGGTCAACGACGGCGCTCACGCGCGTCTGCTGCAGCATGATTTCGCTGAGCCAAATGCGGTAGGGATCGCGAGTTTCACGCCAGGGAAGGTCGCGGCGATGCTGGCCGTACCAGCGGAGCAGCGCCCGCCGGAAGCGGCCGAGATTCTTCCCAGAAACAACGGAGTTGACCCAGGTCCGAGAAAGCGGGGGCGATTCGACGGCCATCCTCGGACGCATGGCGCGATTGTACCGTGACCCGGTGCGATCTCCGCGGGTGGGCAAGTGCCCGAGCAGATTCGTCCAGATTCATCCGGATTTGACCGCCGGGAGTGAGCCCACGATAATGAATGAAGCCTGGTAACCGCGACACACGCGTGAATATTAACCCGAACCGGCAGGATGGGTATGACCGAATTCGACCGCAAGGTGGAAGAGGCTTCCGCGCGCTTCAATCGCTCGGTAGCGAATATCGCCGAGACTCTGGAAAAAGAGACGGCGGAACTGGTGGCGTATCTGAACGACGAGGTTGTGCCAGCGGTGCGAACACACTCGTCGAAGGCGCTGCGAACGGCGGCGGGAAAGCTCGCCGAGTTCGCGGACTTTCTGGAAAAGCAGCGCAAGGATTCTTGAACTGCCTCCCTTCCAGCCACCCGCTCCAGAACGCGTGGCGGCCGTTGTGGCGACCGGCGGCATTCCCGCTGCCGTGTCTTGTGTTCCTGCTATTGCTGGGCAGCGCGCTTCTGGGCGGTTGTGGTGGGCATAAACATACGCAGGCGCAGGTTCCACCGCCGCCCTCCCTTCCGCAGGAAAAGCCCGCCGAAACTCCGCCGCCCGCGGAGACGACGGGCGCGAGCGAAAAGATCGAGGTTCCCGCCGGCGCGAAGCCCATCTTTGAAGAAACCGGGGTGGCGAGCTGGTACGGCGCTCCGTATCACAACCGGCGCGGATCGAACGGCGAAGTTTACGACATGAACGCGATGACGGCGGCACATCTTACTTTGCCGTTGGGCTCGATCGTGCGCATTACGAATTTGAAGACCGGACATTCGGCGTTGGTGCGAATCACCGATCGCGGCCCATTCGTTGTAGGACGCATCGTCGATCTTTCGCTGGCCGCCGCGAAGGCGCTCGATGTGTACTTGCCGGGCACTGCGAACGTTCGGCTGGAGGTACTGCAAGCGCCTGTGCCTCTCGATACGGGAGGACGCTGGGCGGTTCAGATTGGATCCTTCACCGGGCAAAAAGCGGCCGCGGAATTAGCGGAACACATGCAGAAGCGTTACCAGACGGCCAAGGTCCTGAAGTTTGTGAGTCCCGTGGGAGACTGGTGGGTGCGCGTACGAGTGCTGGACGACGACCGCCAACGCGCGACCGCTCTGGCCAACGAGACGGAGACGCCAGAGGGGTCGGTGTTTCTGGTGCGACTCGACTGAAAGCATTCCCCGCAAGAAGTTCCGGCGAACTGCGGCTCCCTCACGCCGCTTGGGATGATAATTTCTGAAATTGTCCAGCAATCTGTTAACTGGAGTGATATTGTTTCTTCCAGAGATATAAAGCACCTATTTCTGTGTGTTACTTGCGGGGTAATCGTAATCCCAGGCGAGCGGAGAATAACCTATGGCGGACTGTCTATTCTGTCGCATTATTCGCGGCGAAATACCATCCAAGAAAGTCTATGAAGACGAGCACACGTTTGCCTTTGAAGATCTGAACCCGCAAGGCCCGACCCATGTGCTGGTCGTCCCGAAGAAACATATTGCCGGCTTGAAGGAAGCGGCGGCGGAAGACGCGGAGCTGGTGGGACGCTGTCACCTGACGGCCGCTCGCATTGCGCGGGAGCGGTCGATTGAAGATGGCTACCGCACCGTGCTGAATGTGGGCCCGCGCGCGGGGCAATCGGTTTTTCATCTGCATGTGCACCTGATCGGCGGGCGCACGCTAAAGTGGCCGCCGGGATAAAATCAGGTCGCTGGTCCCAGGTATCAGGTCTCAGGAAAATCGCTCTGGGGTGCTCGGCTTTGGGTTTTCCTAACACCTGGCACCTAAGACCTGCGACCTGACACCTTTCCCGGCCCCGAAATCGTCCCTCACCATCTCTGGCTTACAATCGTGGCATGGCAAACCTGACATTGGTGTACGGTCTGCGCCTGCTGCCCTCCGATGAGGTCGCGGAGGTTGGCGCGGCGACGATCAAACTGAAAAATGGGCGGGATGCGCACATCGCCATGCACATTCTCGAGGGCGGCAAAGACGAGATCGAAAAGCAGCTCAAGACGAGTCTCGCGGCCTTTTTCGACATCTATCCTGAGATATGACGCCGGAGATATTGACGGCAGGCGCGGCGTCCTATAATCAGGCGGCGAATCAGGCAACCCGATGAGACTGATCTCTCTGGAACTCGAGAGCAAGCTGCGCAACAAAAGGCTCTGGCCGCAGAGTTGGATCGCGTGGGCGGCGCTCTATGTGCTGGCGCTCGACCTGCTTCTGTTCGCGGTCCAGTGGCTCACGCGTCGCGCGAGTCCAGCGACGTCGGCGAGCCTGAGCGGCTGGGTAACATTTCTCAGCCTGCTGGCGATTGTGCTGCTCGCGATTGCCGGATTCCGCTGGCTGCGCTCGCAACTATTGTGGCGGCTGCGGAACCGGCTGATCGTCACCTATGTTTTCATTGGCGTGATTCCGGTTTTTCTGCTGGTGATGATCTCGCTGATCACGCTCTATCTTTTTGCCGGACAGTTTGCCAGCTTTGTCGTCACTTCCGACATCGCCACTCACCTGCGCAGCTTGGAGTCAGCCAACCACGCCATCGCCCATCACCTGGCGACACAAATCTCGGGCGGTGCAAAGCTGGGTGCGGAAATCCTCGGACGAACCCGGCCGCGCCGTCCGGAGTGGTCGCGGCGGCAGGTGTGCGCGTGGTACGGGAACCAGCCGCAGCCTTACTGCTCCGGTCCGGAGGGCGCGGCTGGCTTTGAGTCTCCGCCGTTTATCACCGGGGATTTCCGCGACATTGTGAGCGACCACGGCAAACTCTATCTGCGCACCGCGACCGTGCTCGGGGCTGAGCCGGAGTCTTTGCGCGTGATTTTGAGTGAGCCGCTCGACAGGGAGTTCGTCGAGAACATCGCTGGAGACCTCGGCCGGATTGCGGTCTATGGAACGGAGAGTCCGGCTGCGAACTCGACTGCCGGATCGAGCGCGCCGCAGCAGCAGGACGGCTCGAAGTCCTTTCTGGCATTCGATTACGGGACACTGCGAGAGCAGATTTTTTCTGCCGGGACGATTCCGCCAGCAAGCAACGCGCTGGATCGCGAGATCACTTTAAGGATCCCGCTGCAGGTGGTGGATTGGGCTACGGGAGGACGACGGCCCGTGGGAGCGATCACCGAGGTCGATACGCGGTCCTCGATGCTCTATGCGACACTTTTTGGGGCGCGGGGAGATTATGCCAAGGGCCTGGAAACTATTTTGGCGTTGATTGCGATTGTGTTCGGCATCGTCGTGGTACTGGCTCTGATCGTTGGAAGGAAACTGACGCGCAGCATCACCTCAGCGGTCGACCAACTCTACGAAGCGACCAAACACGTCAATCGGGCCGACTTCAGCCACCGCATCACGGTGCGGTCGACCGACCAACTGGCAACGCTTGGAAACTCCTTCAATTCGATGACCACGTCGATCGAGAAACTGGTCGAGGAGCAGAAAGAAAAGCAGCGCCTGGAAGGCGAATTGGCGATCGCTCTGGAAGTGCAGGAGCAGCTCTATCCCAAGGCGATCACGCAACTCGAGACCCTGGAAGTGCACGGCTTCTGCCGTCCCGCGCGGACGGTGAGCGGGGACTACTACGATTTTCTGGCGCTGAATTCCGACCGGCTGCTGCTGGCGGTTGGCGACATCAGCGGCAAAGGAATTTCGGCGGCGCTGCTGATGGCGACGATCCACTCGGCGGTGCGCGCCTACAGCATCGAAGACGTACCAGTGTTGCGCGAATCGGTTGCGGCCGGTGCGGCGGGGGGCTTGGGGCCGATGCTGGCTTCGGAGTCGAGGGGGGCGGACGCGTCTCCAGCAACGCTGCTGACGCTGCTCAACCATCAGCTTTACGAAAGCACTCCGGCGGCCAAGTACGCGACTTTATTCTTGGGAATCTATGACGGAGCGACGCGGCGATTTACGTACGCGAATGGCGGCCACCTGCCTCCGATCCTGATTTCAGAAGACGGGTCGTCTCAACTGCTGAGCTGCGGCGGAACCGTGGTCGGCTTGTTCGACGACTTGAGTTTTCCGGAAGCGACCGTGCAGCTCCGCCCCGGCGATTTGCTGGTGGCGTACAGCGATGGGGTGACCGAGCCGGAAAACGATTATGGCGAGTTCGGCGAGGAGCGGCTGATCCAACTGGTGCGCGAGAATCGCCGCTGGCCGTTGGAGCGCATCACCGAAATTGTCACCGCCGCCGTGGCCGACTGGATCGGCGACAACGAACAACCCGACGATATAACGCTGGTTCTGGCGCGGGCGAAGTAATGGCGCAGCCGGGCGTCCCCGCCCGGCCGCGATACTCAGCACGGGCGAGGACGCTCGTCGCTCCATTGTCGGGTTCCTAGATCGTCTCGATTTTCAGAGTCGGAAACGCAACTCGATATAGCCGTTCGTCCATGGTCAAGAGCCGATAATCGTGAGCGGCGGCGTGAGCTCCAATCAGAAAATCAGCGAGAATCCGCCGCGCGCCCGAATCGCCGTGTTTTCGACGGCGTTCCGCGTAGCCGCGAAAGGCTCGTCCGGCAGATCGCCATATCGCTTCGCTCAGATGCCAATCAATCGCGATTCCCGTGTCTTCAAAGAACCCATTCACGAACTGTTCGCTGCGACCGGGACCAGCTACCAGTTCGGCGAAGACCGGTGCGGCCACGGTTACATTTCCATGCCCAAGAGCTGATTCCAGGGCAGCCTGTACGGCCAAGCTTAGCGATGGGTCGGGGCCCCAGTACGCGACAACCACATTGGTGTCGAGGGCGGTCGTCATTATTCCCCGCGCATTTCCCGCAGCCAGCGGTTGATGGCTTTCCTGCCCGATCCAACTCCGGGAGTGCCGATGCCACGATACTTTTCAAGTACGCTAAGGCTGCGAACTGGCCGAATATGTACGCCGTTGCTGTCGCTCTCGAATAGCAGCCGGTCTCCCGCCCGAACGCCCAAGAGTCGCCGGACCTCGATGGGCACGGTGATCTGGCCTTTGCTCGTTATTTTGGATTGTTTTTGCATATCGAGTTTCCGATTCCTTACTTTAACACATATTCCTTACTTTCGACAATGCCCAAAAAAACGCGGGAGGGATTGCTCCCTCCCGCGCCGTTTGCCTCTCTATCAACTGCAGATCCCTCGCTTCGCTCGGGATGACAATCCCGAGTGAGGGAGAGGCGATTTGCTTACACCAGCCCCTGATCCAGCATCGAGTTCGCGACCTTCAGGAAGCCCGCGATATTGGCGCCGTTCACCAGGTTGCCGGGCGTGCCGTACTTCTCGGCCGTTTCGAAGCAATTCTTGTGGATGGCGATCATGATGTTGTGCAGACGGTCGTCGACTTCTTCGCGGGTCCAGGAGATGCGCATACTGTTCTGCGACATTTCCAGTCCGGAGGTGGCAACGCCGCCGGCATTGGCGGCCTTGGCCGGTCCGTAAAGGACTTTGGCGTCGAGGAACGCTTTGGTGGCTTCGAGGGTGCTGGGCATGTTGGCTCCCTCGCTGACCAGCTTCACGCCGTTCTTGATGAGATTGGCCGCGTCTTTCGCGTTGATCTCATTCTGAGTGGCGCTGGGGAACGCGCAGTCGGCCTTGATGGCCCACAGCCAGTTGTGGTCGAGCTTCTTGTCGGTGGCGTTGTAGATGGCGCCCTTGAATTCGCCGGTGTACTCCTGGATGCGGCCGCGGCGATTGTTCTTCAGCTCCATGATGAAGGCTAGCTTTTCGCGGTTGATGCCGTCGGCATCGTAGATGGCGCCGTCGGAATCGGACACGCTGACCGGCTTCGCTCCCAGATCGAGCAGCTTCTCGATGGTGTACTGCGAGACGTTGCCGCTGCCGGAGACCAGACAGACTTTGCCTTCCAGCTTGTCTCTGCGGGTCTTCAGCATTTCCTCGGCGAAGTACACGCAGCCATAGCCGGTGGCCTCGGGACGAATCAGCGAACCGCCCCAGGCCAGGCCCTTGCCGGTGAGAACGCCGGTGAATTCATTGCGCAGCCGCTTGTATTGGCCGAACATGAAACCGATTTCGCGTCCGCCCACGCCGATGTCGCCGGCGGGAACGTCCGTGTCGGGGCCGATGTGGCGGCAGAGCTCGGTCATGAAGCTCTGGCAGAAGCGCATCACTTCGTTGTCGCTCTTGCCCTTGGGATCGAAGTCGGAACCGCCCTTGCCGCCGCCCATGGGCAGCGTGGTGAGCGAATTCTTGAAGACTTGTTCGAACGCCAGGAATTTCAGAATGCCGAGATTCACCGAGGGATGGAAGCGCAGTCCGCCCTTATAGGGGCCGATGGCGCTGTTCATCTCGATGCGGAAACCGCGATTCACTTGCACTTTGCCCCGGTCATCGAACCAAGGCACGCGGAACATAAGGACTCGTTCGGGCTCCGTAATACGCTCCAGAATCTTGGCTTCGTGATACTCCGGGTGGCGCTCCAACACGGGCCTCAAGGACTCAAACACTTCGAGCACGGCCTGGTGGAATTCCGGTTCGGCTGGGTTCTTGGCTTTTACTAGGTTGAGAATCTGATTGGTGTAGTCCGCCGCAGCATTAACCTTGGGCGGTTCCATGACAGTCATAGGCTTTCCTCCGAATTTTAGGTGACGAACGGATTATCAAAAAAGGACGCCGCAGGTATTGCGGCTGTAACAATTAGATGCCTGCAGGCGAAGCTGTGCGGTGACTGGCGTCACTGGATTCCGTGATAATTGGGCACAAGGCTGTGGGCGTAGATCACCGTGCGCAGAACACAGTAACCTCCGTGGAATGTGTCCGTTAGCGCAATAACGATGATAACGTTACCGCTCGCCGGCAGGTTTCACAACCGTTACCTTGGAGGTAACCTGCTGGCCTTTTTCCATGCCTCCCACAATGACCAGGCTGCGGCGCGCGACGAGCAGGCCGCGATGGTCCATGGTGGGCTCGGGAGTGTCCTCGTCGATTGTCTCCCAATCGCCGGTGTAGTCGTTGAACGCAAAGGTCACCGGAGAAGGTTCGGCGGGCCGGCCGTTATAGCCGACTCCGTCGTAGTTGTAAGGGGTGTCGGAACCGCCGGAAAAATAGATTCTGCCGGCTCTTTTTTCCAACGGTCCAGCCCCGGCCGCGATGCGAAAGCGCGCGTTGCCGGGATGGGCTGTAAGTTTTGTCCATTCAATTTTCGTGATGTCACCCTTCTTCGAATCTGGAAGCGTGCCCATCCAGCATTCGTTGGACGCGAGGACCTTGGGACCTGTGCCGCTCTTGTTCGTGTAGGCGCCATCCACATAAACGATGGTGTTGTCGATGATGGCGCCGGCGTGTCCGAACACGGGCGTGCCCGGAATCGGTGTGGCCTCCATCCAGGTATCTTTATCGGTGTCGTAGATCTGGACGTTGCGGACGGCATCGGGCTTTGACCCGGGGCCAGACCCAGGTCCTGACGATGACCATCCGCCGATGAGGAAAATGTAACGGTCGTGATAGAGGCCGACCACGGCGTCAGCAACCGGCACGGGGATGTCGCGGCCGCGATAGTAGCGATTCTCATCCGGGACAAAAATGTTCAGGTCGGAGACGGTGGTCTGTCCACCCTGCGCGTCGACGATGTAGCCTCCGAAGATGAAGACCTGGTAGTGGAGCGCGATCGCCGACGCCCCCAGGCGCCCGGCCACGCCCGGCACGGGACGCTTTTCCTTCCACTTGCCGGTGCCCGGATCCAATTCGTAGGCGCTGGCGGTGATTGCATCCCAGGTTTTTTTCGGACCAATGCCCATGAAGGAAAAAATCCTGGGTCCGCCTTCGTCATGTGAAATGGCAACCGCATTGTTCGAGAGCGGCGCCGGAAGCGGGCTAAGCTTGGGTTCCTCGGCGGAGTGAAGGCGGCCCACCAGAAGAATACAGAACAATGGCAGGAGCAGTTTGGCCGATGCTGATTTCATTGGTGAAATAATAGCAGCCCCGCTCGTGGAGAACCGGGCGAGACGCCCGTCCCTCCACCGCACGACTCGCCACGCGTGGAACGCACTAGAACCACGTCCGCGTGCGGCAATGACAATCGCTCATCTTTGAAAACGGCTGGGGAGCGGTCGGGGCGGCTAAGTTTTCCTACGGAAGATCGCTCCGTAATGTATCAATTTACTGAATTTGGTAGACTCCCGACGCTTGATCTCTGGTTACTCATACACATTTAGCCGCTCCACTCGTAAGTGCTTGAAACATCAGATGCTGCCTTTTGGTCCAACAAATGCCATGGCTGCACCCAACAAGCGCCACTTTCATTGTTCCGGGGGAAGAGCGTTTCCAGGAACTATCGCTTGGCTCGATGCGCAGAATCAGAAAGATAGCTTGACAAGACGTGGTTCTGAGGTGCAAAATTCCGCGCACTTCACAGTCGAAGCTAGACACCGGTGCCTGCACGTGACCGGTGATGACTTCGAGACGGTTTGATCTCTCGGTTGGGAGGAAAAGAAATGCACATCCGCAGCGTGAAATTCGCTTTGGTTCTCCTTTTGGTGGTTTGTGTGGCAAGTGCTCTCCCCGCGTGGGCACAATCATCGTCAACCGGCAGTGTTGTCGGCGTGGTTACTGACCAGACGGGAGCTGTGGTGGAGGGTGTCGAGGTCACGCTTACGGATGTCTCGACTAACACCCCGCGAACCACTACTACCAACGCCAACGGGCGCTACCTCTACGTGAACGTCAACCCGGGCATCTACACCCTTGCTGCTGCTAAGGCGGGGTTTGCAACCTCGAAGGCTGAGCGCCAGGAGGTAAAGGTCGGACTCACTCTCACGGTCGATTTATCTCTACAGGTAGGCGCACAGAATGTTGTAGTGGAAGTGCGAAGCGTTGGCAGCGAACTGCAAACGCTGAATTCCACGCTTGGCAACGAGGTCACGAGCGAGGCGTTGTCGAACTTGCCGACCCTTGGGCGCGACACCAGTTCGTTCGTCACACTCCAAGCCGGCGTCAGCCCTGACGGCAGCGCTGCTGGCACCGTGGTGGATCAAACGGTATTCACGCTCGACGGCGGCAACAACAGCAACGACATGGACGGCAGTTCGGGCGTCTACAACCCCAATTTTGGCGACGATCCCGCCGGCGGGTTGTTCTCCAACAAGTTTAATCAAATCAGCGGAGCAATCAACGGGATCAACGGCGGTCAGGCCTCGGGCGTGATGCCAACTCCGGTCGACAGCATTGAAGAGTTCAAAGTCTCGACCACGAACCAGACCGCCGACGTCAACAACTCGTCTGGCATGCAAGTTGCCATCGTCACCAAGCGCGGCACTAACGCCTGGCATGGTACGGGTTACGAGTATTACCTGGACAACAACTTCTCAGGTAACACCTGGGATAATAACCAACACAAGGGCACCCCTAGCTATGTCCCAGTCCCTGACTGGCACCGGAGCTGGTTTGGAGGGTCGATTGGCGGCCCTATCATTTCCAAAGAAATTCTTGGCGGCAAAACCTATTTCTTTTTCAATTACCAGGGCACGCGCTGGCCGGGGAACTCGGAGACAATAAACAAACTTGTCCCCAGTGCTAACATGCGCCTGGGGATTCTAACCGATCCCAACAACCCTTCGAACACCTACAACCTGAACACCCTTGATCCGCGCGGCATTGGGATCAATTCCTACATGCAGCAGTTGTGGAACACGTATATGCCCGTTGTCGCGGCGGGTGCAGGTTGTGGTGCTCTCGCCGGCGACGGCTTCTGCGACGGGGTCAACACACTCGCCTTCAGGGCAAACCTGGTCCTTCCGCTGAAGGACAATTTCGCAGTGGCGCGCCTCGACCATGACTTTGGACAGAAGTGGCACTTCGTGTCGAGCTACCGCCTGTACCATCTCATCCGTGCCACCGACGATCAGGTCGACATCGGAGGATTCTTCCCCGGCGACAAGTTGGGCACCCCAACTTCGCTCACTAGCCGCCCGCAAGTGCCCTGGTTCTTGGTGATCGGAATGACGACGAACATTAATCCGCGCTTGACGAATGACTTCCACTACAACTTTCTGCGCAACTGGTGGCAATGGGGATCGCACGGCGATCCGGCTCAGTTTTCTGCCCTGGGTGCGGCCCTCGAGCCATTTGGCGAGGAGCGGGATGATATAGCCGCTCCATATAACGTAAACAACCAGCAGACGCGGACGCGGTTCTGGGATGGCAAGGATCATTTTTTCCGCGATGATGTTTCCTGGCTGAAAGGCAACCACTTGTTCCAGTTTGGCGCTCAGTACCAGCATAACTTCAACTATCACCAGCGCACGGACAACGGCGGAACCATCAATTATTACCCCGTGTATCAGATCGGCGATTCTTCTGGCGCTGGAACAGTGGATCTCTCGTCTTTAAGTACCGCCATCAACAGCAACCCGACGCTCGCCCGCGAGGCGGCCGCAGTCCTGGGGATTGTGACGGACACGCAGCAGGTATACACCTACGGCGTCTCCGGTTCGAATCTAGTTCTGAATCCACCCCTCACCCCGGCATTCGATAAAGCAACCATTCCCTACTACAACCTGTACGTCAATGACACGTGGAAGCTGAAACCTTCTCTTACCGTCACGTACGGTTTGGGTTGGGCCTTGGAAATGCCGCCCACAGAGCAAAATGGCAAGCAGATCCTGTTGGTGGGTGCAGACGGTAGACAGATCGACACACAGTCGTACCTGGCACAACGCAAGGCAGCCGCGCTCGATGGGCAGGTTTACAACCCGGAAATCGGCTTCAGCATGATCGGCAGCGTTACCGGACACCCGAAGTACATGTACGACCCGTTCTATCACGCGTTCAGCCCGCGCATCGCAATCGCGTGGAACCCGGACTTGGGGGACAGATTGGGAGGAAAGAACACAGTGTTCCGCGGTGGCTATGGGCGAATCTATGGCCGGTTGAATGGCGTGGGCCTAGTGCTAGCGCCGCTCCTCAGCCCCGGCTTGATCGATGCGGTAAGTTGCCCGTCTGTTCTCCAAACACCAGCAAGTCCCACTCCCAATGGGTCGTGTGGGACTGGGGCCACCGTGGGCATTGACCCGATCACCGGGACTACCGCTTTCCGCATCGGAACTGATGGCACGAGCCCTGTAATTCCCGTCCCAGCCACGACGGTGGCGCAACCACAGTTCCCTGGGGTCAACGGGGCCGCTACAGCTGCGACGGCAGCGCCGCTAGACCCGCAAACCCGGCCGAATTCGGTTGACTCGTTCGATCTCACCGTTCAGCATCAGTTTACAAGTAAGATTTCGCTGGAATTGGGCGGCATCAGCCGTTGGATCCACAACACACTTCTATCGGTCAATTTGAACTCCGTGCCGTACATGATGACCCTGGGCGGGCAGCAATTCCAGGCCGCTTACGCCAACCTGGAAAAGGCAATGGGTTGCACGACGTCACTAACTGCTTGCAACGCGGCGACCGCGGGGATGACTGTTGCCTCGCAGCCTTTCTTCGAGGCAGCGCTCGCGGGAACCGGTTTCCCCTGCACGCCCAGCTGCACGCAGGGGTTGGTCAATAACGCCGCTTTGTTCAGCGACCTGCAAAGCCAGAAGGTCTACTCGCTGTGGACAGCCCTGGACAACGGGGGAGGACCCACCTCGAATGGATTTAACTTTCCCGCCAGCACGATGTTCGGCTCAGGTCAAATCTCGGGCAACGTCACCCCGGCGACAAGTCTGGGGCATGGTAACTACAATGCCCTTTTTGCAACGCTCAAGCTCAATGACTGGCACGGCGTCACCATGCAGAACAATTTAACCTTCAGCCGGGCGCTTGGGACGGGAGACGTGATTCAGGCCACAAGCGAACAAGGCGTCGTGGACCCGTTCAACCTTAATACACAATATGGCGTACAACCCTCGGACCGCAAATTCGTGGAAACGACGTTCCTGGTTTACCAGGAGCCGTTCTATCGCGGCCAGCAAGGTGTCCTGGGGCATATTTTAGGGGGCTGGACGCCGTCGTTCGTTTTTGCAGCGGGCAGCGGAGCGCCCCTGTTCTGCTCCGGCAATTCAGGTGGTTTCGCGGAAGAGGGTTATAGCGGCGCACAGGAATTTGGCGCCGCCGATGGCGCCACAGTCTTCACGGATGCAAACTGCGTGCTGACGGGACCGGTGCCGTCGGCGTCGTTCCATAATCTCAATGGAGTCTTCACCGCTTTCGGAAATCCAACTGCGGTGTCCAACGAGATTCGGCCTCTGGTCCTGGGGTATGACACCAGAAGCGGAGGGTACGGGCAGTTCCGCGGCCTGAAGTACTGGAATTTGAACTTCGCGATAAAGAAAAATGTCCGAATCACGGAGCGTTTCAACGCTGAGGCGTCACTCAACGTCAACAACATACTGAATCACAACCAACTGCTGGATCCAGTGCTCGCCGTCGGCAACGCTGGAGCGTCGTTCGGGCAGTTCTCGATCGAGGGAACTACCCCACGAGCGATGGAGATGGGCATCCGGGTCAACTTCTAATCGGGTGGTGGTTTGAAAATTGATGCAGCCCTTGGCCGGGAGCAACGCTCCCGGTCTTTTTTCTTCAATCATGGAGTTCGGCCCCCTGTGATACGCTGACGCAGATGAGATCACTCTCCGGTCGCAGGGCAATCATCCTTTTTGCACTCATCCTCACGCTGGCGTCCCTCCAGGCTGCTTCCTGGGCGCAGGCTTCGCCTGCCGCCGCAGCCGCCTCCGCCCAAAATCCCGACGTGTTCCTCATCACGATTGACACGCTGCGCGCCGACCATGTCGGCTGCTACGGATACAAGCAGGTCGAAACCCCTGCACTCGACGCGCTCGCCGCCGATGGTGTCCGCTTCACCGAGGCCTTCACTCATAGCCCGATCACGAACACTTCGCACGTTACGATCTTGACCGGCCTCTTGCCCAGCGTGCACGGCGTTACCGATTTTGGCATCCCTCTCTCGCCCCAGCATGTAACCGCCGCGGAACTGCTGAAGAAGCACGGCTACCAAACCGCAGCTTTCATCGGAGCTGTGATTCTCGACAGCAACACCCTCGCTCCCGGCCTCGATCGCGGCTTCGATTTCTACGATAACTTTCCCAAAACCGATGGCAAGGACGCCGACGGCAAAAATACGGATGGTAAGAATAAAGAGCGCTGGGGACGCGTCGAGCGCCGCGGCATGGAAGTCGTCGAGCACGCCGAAGCATGGTTCGACAAACACCGCACCGGACCTCACTTCGTCTGGGTGCACCTGTTCGATCCGCACGATCCCTACGAGCCCCCACCCCCATTCTCGGAGAAATACAAAGACCATCTATACGACGGCGAGATCGCCTACGCCGATTCCGCCGTGGCCCACTGGATTGCATTTCTGAAAAGGGCTGGCGTCTACGACAACGCCATCATCGTAGTCACCGGCGATCACGGCGAAGGCCTCGGCGAGCACGGAGAAGAAACTCACGGCCTGTTTCTCTACGATTCGACGCTCCACATTCCCCTCATTCTGAAAACGGTGGGGGGCGCTCATCGCGGCACCGTCATCGATGCCCAGGTGCGCACCACCGACATCCTTCCAACCATTCTTTCCGCGACGGGCGTGGCGGCACCGGCAGAGCTGAACGGCGAGTCGCTGTTTCCTCTTATTGAAAAAGCTGCCAACGCGCAAGCTCCGTCCAATCGCGAACTCTTCGGCGAGACCGATTATCCGCTCCGCTGGGGATGGGCCTCTCTGCGCGCCTTGCGCACCGAAAACACGAAGTGGATCGAAGCGCCCCGCCCCGAACTCTACGACCTGCACGCCGATCCAAACGAGCTGAAGAATCTCTACGCTCCCGACAACGCCAAGGTGCAGAGCATGCAATCTGAAATGGCGAAATGGGAGGCCGAGCTCCCGCCGCCGAGCAACTCCGCTAAACCCGGAGAAACTTTGCCGGATCCGAAAGACAAAATCGAAATGCAGAACCTGCTGCACAACGCCATGCTCGCCGCTGACGACAATCGATCGAGTGACGCGCAGCAGTTTCTGGAAAAAGCGCTGCAGATCGACCCGGCTTCGCCGACCGCGCTGCGCCAACTGGGCGAACTCGAACTCGCTGCCGGAGATTTCTCGAAAGCGGCTGTGCACTTGAAGCGGGCTTGTGAATTGCGTTCCGGCGATTCCAGCGCCGCTTTCGAATTGGGCGAGGCGCGAGAGAAGTCTGGCGATTGGCCCGGGGCGCGCGATGCGCTCGAATCGAGCCTGAAGCTCGCGCCCAGCCAAATGTCCGCACGGCTGCTGCTGGGCCACGTTTACCTGCAACTAAGAGACGCGAAGAACGCGGCAGACCAGTTCGAGGCAGCCCTGCTGGTGGATTCGAACAACAGCGACGGGCGGCTCGGATTGGCCGAAGCGCAAATTCAGCAATCCGATTTTGCCGGCGCCTTGCCCGATCTCGAAGCGTTCACCAAAACCGATCCGCGAAACGCCGCAGCTCTGCGCTTGCTCGCGCGAGCCTATCGCGGACTGGGCAGAGCGCAAGACGCTAAGCGAACTGAAGAGCAAGCCGCAGCGCTGGAAAAGAAGTAAGCAAAGAAATCGACCGCGGCTCTGACTCGCCGCTTCCACACGGCGGCAGCACCGGTCATTTACATTCCTTTCACATTCCCGCTTTATGCTAGCTTATTCGTAGTTACTAGCTCGTCCCGAATTGCGCGAGTTCCCATGGCCCGAAAACAACCGTCCCCGGCTCCACGACCGAAGCGCCGCTCGACTGCGCCGCGATCTCGAGCCGCAGAAGCTCGCCCACGCCCGATTCAGACTGGCAACGAAGCCTTACATGAAGATGAGCTGACGGCCCTGGTCGTCCGCGGATGCCTGATCGCCCGCGACGCGGTCTTCAATGCCAGGGACTTTCTCGCGGACGGTTCGCGCCTGGCATTTCTCGCGATCAAGGATTGCGAAAAGGAACTCGACCAGATCGAGCGCAAGATTGACGACCAACTGCCCGAAGCCATCACCCGCGTAGGGGAAGCCAAGGCGCGCGAGTTGCTGGCGTGTTTGAAGTTCATCACCGACCTGGAACGTATCGGCGACCTCGCCTACAGTGCGGTCATGCAACTGCAAGCGCGCCGCGAAAAATTGCCGGCGGCGGACTCCCGTCAACTCGTGGAGATGGCTTCTCTGCTTTGCACAATGCTGGAGCAGGTTCATCAGGGCTTTCTCAAGCGCGACGTGTCGCACGCGCAGAGCGTTCTGCAATCAGATCCGGAAGTGGACCGCTTGTGCCATTCCTTGTTTCACAGACATCTGGCCGAGCCGAACAGTCCGAGCGGACAGAAGAATTTCGACATCCTTCTCGCCGCTCAGGCGCTCGAGCGCATTGGCGATCACGCCAAGAATCTGGCGGAAGAACTCTATGGCCTGTCCGAAGGGCGCTCGCTGCGCCACAATGCGAGGAAGCTTTCGACCGCCTAGGAAGGTCTGCAGACCCGCTCAATGAAAGTCGTGCGACGCCGTTTCCGCCTGCGTGACGCGGAGCGGCGAAACTTTTTCCGCCCGGATGTGGATCACGTTATCCTGATTCTGCAAAATTCCCTCGATCATCAGAAAGCGCTCCGAAATCAGCAGCACGCGATTCTTCTGCAGCAGATCGGGAGCGACGATCGCATTGGCGATCCCCGTTTCATCTTCCAGGCTCATGAACATTATTCCCTTGGCCGTCCCCGGGCGCTGGCGGGCAATCACGCATCCGCCGATTCGCAATCGGCGTCCATCCGGAACGCGCGCCAGATCGGAAGCGCGATAAATCCCCATCCGATTCATCTCCGCTCGTCGGTACTGCATGGGATGAGGGCCAACCGTCAGCCCGGTAGCACGAAAATCCGCTACCAATCGCTCTTCGTGCGTCATGGCCGCGAGCGGAGACTCCCCATCAACTTCCGGCAACTCGTCCAGCAACGGCCCCGACCAGCGCACCGCACGCTCCACCTGCCAAAGCGCATCACGCCGATGAAAGACCCTTTCACCACGGAGACACCCTTCGGCTGCGCTCAGGGCAGGCTCCGGCACGGAGGAATTCTTTTGATTCTTCTCTGTGTCTCTGTGACTCTGTGGTGAATCCCCGATTGCATTCAACGCTCCAATTTCCGCTAGCGTCGTCAACTCATCCTTGCGCAACTCGGGCACGCGGCGAGCCAGATCCTGCACCGAAGCAAACGGCGCCAAACTGCGCTCCCGAACCAAAGCCTGCCCCGCCGGCTCGCGCAACCCGCGCGCATAGTTCAAGCCAAGACGCACAGCAAGATGTTTGGCGCTTTTACTGGGAACTGGCAACTGGCAACTGGCAACTGGCAACTGTTTCTAAACTGCACTTCCAATCCGACCGCGTCACATCCATGGGCAACACTTTCAATCCGTGCCGCTGCGAATCTTTCACAATCGTCGCGGGATGGTAAAAACCCATCGGCTGATTATTCAGCAACGCCGCCGTGAACGCCGCCAGGTAATGGCATTTCAAATAAGCGCTGGCGTACGCAATCAAGGCAAAGCTGGCGGCATGAGATTCCGGAAATCCATAAAGAGCAAACGATGTAATCGACTGGACGATCTGCTCCTGCGTTTCGCCGTAGATTCCGTTGCGCGTCATGCCGGTGCGCAACTTTTCTTCGATCACTTTCATTCTCGCCTCGGAACGTTTGAAGCCCATGGCGCGGCGCAACTCCTCCGCTTCGCCGCCCGTAAAGTTGGCGGTGATCATGGCCATGCGCAGCAACTGCTCCTGAAACAGCGGCACGCCCAGCGTGCGGCCCAGCACCGTTTCGAGCGACGGATGCGGATACGTGACCGCTTCCCTACCCTGCCGCCGCTTGAGAAATGGATTCACCATATTCCCCACAATCGGTCCCGGCCGTATGATCGCCACTTGCACCACAATGTCGTAAAACCGCTGCGGCTTCAGACGCGGCAGGCACGCCATCTGCGCCCGGCTCTCGACCTGGAACATCCCGACTGTGTCGGCTTTTTGCAGCGCGGAATATACGATAGGATCGTCCGCTGGAAGGTGCGCCAGATCCACTTTTTCGTGATAATGATCGCGAATCAGTTCGAGAGAATCTTTCAGCACCACCATCATGCCCAGACCCAGCAGATCGACTTTAATGATGCCCATGTCCGCGCAGTCTTCTTTATCCCACTGCACCACGACGCGGCCCGGCATGGAAGCGGGCTCCAGCGGCACGACGGAATCCAGACGGCCTTCACAGATGACCATGCCGCCCGAGTGCTGGCCTAAATGCCGCGGCAAATCCTGCGCGGCGAGACATAACTCAAAATATTTGCGAATCCGCGGATGCGTGAGATCGAGCCCGGCATCGCGCAGACGGCGGTCGAGCGCATCATTCTCGTCCTTGAATTCCCAGGTGGCGACCGCCGCTGAGATTCGCTTCAGCGTGTCCGGATCGAATCCCAGCGCCTTGCCCATTTCGCGCGCGGCCATGCGATTGCGATACGTGATCACGTTGGCGGTCATGGCTGCTCCGCGTTGCCCATAACGCTGATAGACATACTGAATAACGCGCTCGCGTTCGTCGCCACTGGGCAAATCGAGATCAATGTCGGGCCACTCGCCGCGTTCCTCGGAAAGAAATCGTTCAAACAGTAATTCCATGCCGATCGGATCCACCGCCGTGATCCCGAGCGAGTAACAAACCGCGCTGTTGGCAGCCGATCCGCGGCCCTGCGCCAGAATTTTCTGTTCGCGGCAGAAGCGCACCAGGTCCCACACAATCAGAAAGTATCCGGCGAGTTTTAGCTTTTCGATCAAGCTCAGCTCACGCTCGATCTGGCGGCGCGCGCGCTTCTTCAGTTCCGCATCCGCCCGCCCATAGCGACACTGCATTCCTTCCCGCGTGCGCTCCCGCAGAAACGACATCATGGTTTCCCCGTCCGGCACGGGATAACGCGGGAACTCGTATCCCAGATCGTTCAGCGTGAACTCAAGCCGCGAAGAAAGTTCAACCGTGTTTGAGATGGCATTCGGAACATCCGCAAAGAGCGCTCGCATGGCCGCGGGCGATTTGAGATAGCGCTCCGCATTACGCGCTAGCAGACGTCCGGCAGTGGCCAGCGTGCGACGATGCCGCAGCGCGGTGAACGCATCCGCCAACTCGCGCTCCCGGGGCGTCGAATAGTTCACGCCATTGGTTGCCACGAGCGGCAGTTGCAAAGCTTGCGCGATCTCGATCGCGACCCGGTTTCGATACTCTTCCTCGCGATGAAAGTGCCGCTGCAATTCGACGTAAACATTGGACCGTCCTAAAGAAGACTGGCCAAAAATCTCCGTCAGCCGCTTCACCGCTTCGAACGCCGCTTGTGGCCCACCTTGCGCGAGCGCCGCAGCCAGCGGCCCTTCCTCTCCACCGGTCAGGCAAATCAAACCGCCGGCATGTTCAATAAAATCCGAACTCGACGCGCAGGCTCCTTCTTTGCGGCCAGCGCGCAACTTCATTTTCGTAATCAGGCGGCAGAGATTCTGATATCCAGAACGCGAGGCGACCAGCAGCGGAAGACGAGATTCACCACAGAGACACAGAGACACAGAGCAGTTCTTTTCTGAAGGTTCCCAGCATTCCTTTGTGTCGGAGCCTGCCCTGAGCGTAGCCGAAGGGTGTCTCCGTGGTGAAAACGAAGTGCACGTCACCTCAGCCCCAATGTGCGCCTTGATCCCCGCCTTTTTTGCGGCGAGATGGAAGCGCGGCGAGCCGTACACTCCATCTCGATCGAGCAACGCCATCGCCGGCATTCCCAGGTTCGCGCACACCGCGATTAGCTCCTCGGGAATCGAAGCCCCTTCGAGGAAGCTGAACGCGGAGCGGGAATGGAGTTCAACGTACATCAGTTGCCAGTTGCCAGTTGTCAGTTGGCTCTCATAAGACTGGCAACTGGCAACTGGCAACTGCTCTTAGTCATACGTTCCTTCTACAAACCAGTTTCCACTTAGCTTGTCTTGCACCAAGCGATATAATATGAGCCCCGTTGCCCGTTCTGTTTTATTAGACTGGCAACTTGGCACTGGCAACTGGCAACTGCTCTTGGCGGGGACGGCGATGTCCCACTCTTCGCGCGACCAGCCTTCCTGTTCCGACCAGTCGCCGGAAGAACGCCAGGGGCCGGCGGTCCAGACGATTTCGCCGGCGATGTCCTCGCGCTCGAGGCATCGCATCCGCACCGGCTTCGCTTCGCGCACAGTAACGCTCGCGCCGAGCGGCGGACGAAACAGGCGCAGGGCGATCACGGCGCTCATTTTTTCTTCTGCGTTTTCCTCGAGCTTTTCGTTGACTTGGCATGTATCGACCTGGCAGGCGCTGTCATTTTCTGGCCTGGACATATCCTTCTTTCGATTTCCAGACCGCCTCACTTCGGGCTCTGCGGGCGCGGGCTCTACAGGCGCAAAGTGCCGTACCGCAAACGCACCTTCGCGATGCGTATCCAGTAACTCCACCGACCCCACTCTGCCCTCGCCGACAATGCCTGCGATGCGCGCCAGCGTCAGCTCGAGTTTTTCGGGCTCGGGAAAAACCGGCTGGAACAATCCACTCTGCAGGGCTCGCGGGCGCGCCGGATCCGCCGACAAATGAATCTTCACGATGGGCGCTCCCGGCGGATGCGCCTGCAAATCCAGCTGCAACAATTTGAGAAACACTTTCGCGTCCAGCATGGGCGTGGGCAGCCGCAGCGTGCGGGTGAAGTTTCTGGTGAGAGTTCGGGTGAACGTCCGAGTGAAAGATGCGCACCCGTCCGGCTGCGTCACTGCGAGTTCGAGATTCAGATGCAGTTCCTGCACCGCCAGCGCACGCGCTCGCAATCGCGCGCACACTTGCTCCAACATGCGGTTCAACAAAAACGCCAGCGGTTCCAGCAGCACGATGGGATATTCCAACTCCACACTCTCGGCAAAAATCAGTTGCGGTTCCAGCACGCGCAAGTTGCGCGACGCCGCGCCCCGCGCCAGCTTTTGCAAACGGATTCCTCGCTGTCCCAGGCGCTCGCTGAGCGGAACTTCGGGCAGAGCCGCCAACGCACGCAGCTTGCGGATGCCCCAGCGGTCAAACGTTTCCACCCAGCGTGTGGCCTCCTCCACATCGGAAGAAAAACTTTCCAGCAGCACATCCACCGGCAGATCGCCCAGCCGCTCGGCTTCGCGGCCTTCGGGAATCAAGGTCACGCCGGGAAAACCGCGGGCTGCGAGCAAAGCAGCATCCGGGTTCGCGGCCACGGCGATGTTCGCTTCCAGTCTCATCTGCAAGACACGCTGTTCCAAATCGCGAGCGATCTTCGGCAGCGAACCGAGCAACGGCTCAAGGCCGGCGAGGTTCAGCAGCGCGGTGCCGGGCGACGTGTCTTCCACTTCCGGAGAGAACGACTGCGCACAATCGAGCAGCGCGGCGTGCGCCGATGCCTCCTGCGAATCGGAGCGCGCGCGCAGCACCAAGCACTCCCATGCTTCCAGTTGCGATTTCGTTGCGCCTACTTCAACGCCCGTTTGCCGCGCTCTTTCGTTGAGCGCCACGACTTTTTCCAGCGGAGGCCGTCCGGTGAGCACCGCGACAGGACGGGCGCGCAACTCGGGCTCAAAGCGAATGATCGCTTGTACAGAAAAATCGGGGATGAAGATGCAGGCAAACATGGAACACCAGGTCTCAGGTCTCAGGTCTCAGGTCTCAGGTCTCAGTTTCAATCCACCAGATTTTGTCATCCCGAGCGAAGCGAGGGATCTGCAATTCACCGCAAAATGCAGATCCCTCCCCTTCGGCTCCGCTCAGGGTCGGGATGACAATTCATTAAAGATGTCGGCTTGCGACTATCCCGCCCATGCGGCTCGACTTTTGAAACTGGCCGTCGAATGCACGGGCTTACGTTCCAAGCGCGAGTTCAACAGCTCGACCGTGATTTCGTAATGATCTAACAATTCCGAATGCGGCAATTTCGAATGTATCGGCGGATATCCTGAGATCTGCGACCTGACACCTGACACCTTCACCAGCACCGACGAGCAACTCCCTGCAATCGGCTGCTGCTCCAAAACCAGCAGCGCCGTTGGCGTGTGCTCAATCGCGCGGCGGAAGCGGAACCAGGACGCCAAAGGAATCCGCCGCGCGCTCTCGACCGGAACATCGCCGAGATCGAGAGCGATCATTCCGAAACCATTGCTCTGCAGCAGCAGATCGGTGACTTTCAGCATTTGCCCCAGTTGCGATTCCCAGCGCCGGCCCTCCGGATGGTTCCATCTGGTAGAACCGCAGCGGCTAAAGCCGCGCTCGTTTTCCACGACTTGCGGTATGCCTGAAGGCATACCCTGATACGAAACGCCTGAAGGCATACCTGGATGCGAATCGCCAGTTTTTCCGCAGCTTGTTAGCGCAGCCGAAGAATGCTTACGCAATGGATATTTTTCTTCGCATCGCACCCACAGCAAACGGCTCATCTCCATGCCCGCAGCCAGCGCTGACGCCGGATCGAACGCATCGCTCGCATCCACCAGCGCACAAACTTCTCCGCGTTGGGTAGCGCGGGCCAGCGCGAAAAGCAGCACGCTGGTCCTTCCCGATGAAGCCGTGCCGCAGATTTCCGTGAGGCAGCCGCGAGCCAGGCCGCCGGTCAGTAAGTCCAGTTGTGGAATGCCGCTCGAAACCATTTCCGGCGCCGGACGCACATCGAGGCGCGAAGCGGGAACGACCGCGGCCAACTTGGAGATTGCGCCCACCTGGGCCAAAATCTCCGCGGTCTTCTTTGCGGTCTTCCCCGCAGTCGAGCGCGGAAAAGACGGCGGAGAAAAAATAAAAAAGCGGCCCATGGCCGCCGATGAAAAAACCGGAGAGGCAGACATACTTTTCTCGCAATTGTCAGGGAACGCGACGGGCAGGATCAGCCCGGGCGAGGTTTGTAGTTTCGCTTTTTATTCGCCTTTGTAAGTATCCCTCTCCGGCCTGCCGTTGTCAAGAGAGTTCGGTGCGAATCATGACCAGAAGTGCAACTTGAAGACTCACAATACTTTGCGGGCCACCCCCAGGCCTCGAAAAGCGCGAGACCTGGGGCGCCCGACACCCGGTTTGGTTAGAACGAGCATTTGTTATAATCAAATTTTGTGGCAATCCATCCGCGTGGCGCTATCGTCTAGGGGTTAGGACGGAAGATTCTCAATCTTCAAACCCGGGTTCGATTCCCGGTAGCGCTACCAA
>Ga0326727_10000536_pt1 | contig 156128 bp, 134 predicted proteins | sample MB2enrmetagenome_FD_207643 | JGI IMG/M metagenome (GOLD analysis project Ga0326727, IMG submission 207643) | Lab enriched peat soil microbial communities from McLean, Ithaca, NY, United States - MB29MY | ecosystem: Environmental > Terrestrial > Soil > Wetlands > Peat | place: USA: New York...
AAACTCCGTGTTTGCGACGATCCCGGATCAGCAGTGCATCACCATAGCGCGTCGAAGACGCGCGTAACCGCGCTGACGGTGCTGCACTGCATCCGGGAAACACGGCTTAACCTAACGCCTATGACCCCCACCCCAACCCCTCCCCACAAGGGGGAGGGGACGGCCGTTGTCTGACGGGCCCTGATGGATTGCGGTCGGTGCCGCCATCAATCACAGCAGGATCGTTTTCACGCCCAGCACCGGGCCGGCTGCGGTGAGCGTGCGGTCGAGCGTGCAAAGCGTGGCGCCGTGATCGGCGCAGATGGCGAGATGCAGTGCATCGCCGGCACGCAAGCCAAGCTCGTAGCGGTCGGCAAAGCGGGCGGCGGTGCGGAATTGCAGGCCCGAAATCGCAAGCAGGGTGAAGCTCTCCTCGACGAGCCGCGCGAACGCGGCCAGTGCGTCGGCGCGGTTGGCGGCCGTGATCTGCCGGCTCCGCATTTTGAGCGCGAGCGCGGATGAAAATTCCGCCACCACCCACTCGCTGACGGCAAGGGTCGCCACGGCTTGGTCGCGCAGCCATTGCTGCATGCGCGCGGTTTCGGCCTCGTGCGTCAAGGCGGCGACGAGTACGGACGTATCCAGATAAAGCGTCAATAGCGCGCCTTGTCCCGCATCGTGCGGACAAACTCACGGGCGGATTGCTTCTGCAGCGGCATGGAATCGGTCAGCGCCCGCAATGCCGCGATATCGATCGACTGGCGTGGCGCCTTGACCGACGTGATCTGCGCCACTGGCTTGCCGCGGCGGGTGATCCGTACCGTATCGCCGGCGGCGGCGCGCTCGACCAACTCGCTCAATCGAGCCTTGGCATCGGCCAGGCTGACGTTCTGCGTTGCTTTCGGCATCTTGGTGACCATCTCGTTGGTCACTTATAGCACGATTTCGCCACCGGCCAAGCCGCGGACAAACATGCTCTGTGAGAAGCCCCTGATCCAGGGCCGCGACAAATCCCGTGACAATTCGTCACCGATATTGACAAACACCGCGTAATCGGATACAAATGCCACGAATCTCGCTCACGTAAGGGAACGCGTTCCAGAGGCGATCCTGGAAGGCGGGGCGAGTGCGGTGCCCGCGGGCGGTCTCGCAAACCGCACCCGGGCAGCTTCGGGCATCATCTGGCCGGCACTACGACCGGTCCGGGAGGTGCGTTCCCTGGACTGGGACTGATGGGCGCGGGTAACACCCGTGAAAAGGTGCATGATCTTTTCGGAAAACCGGTTTCCACTTTTCCGGATCATGCGCTGAAGAGCGCGAGGTCTCCGTGCCCCGGTTGGCGCGGCCGTACAGGATCGAACGTCCTGTTTCGTCCCAGGAAGCCTGGCCTGAAGTTGCGCCTGCGGGCCGAGAGGCCCAACGGCTAGAGCCGTGTGCGGAACGCCGACAGGCGAGCGCGTGCCGATGCACGCGCGCCGCGCCCCGCTGGGCGCGGAGGTTGGAATACGCGTCTGCCGGCGTTCCGCCTTCCTTTTTTGTTTGTTTGATGGGTGGTGCGGGCGCCCACAAGGGGCGCCCCTACGAACCGCAAAGGCGATTAATCGTCGTTCCGTAGGGGCGGCCCTTGTGGCCGCCCTGGGCCTCGACGCTTGTCAAAAACTCGGACGCTATCGCGCCGCGAGAACGCAATCCATTTTACCGCTCCCCTTCGGGCGCATGGAAGCATTCAATGCAAACTCGGGCCCTTCAGGAACCGATCGCGCTCGCCGGATTTGATGCGCATTTCCATGGTGTGGCCGTCGCGATAGATGGTGATGGGGATATCGACGCCGGCCTTGCCTTGGGCCCAGACGCGGCGGAACAGGCTGGCGAGGTCGTGCACCTCGGTGCCGGCGACGGCGAGGACGACGTCGCCGGTGCGCACGTCGGCGCGCTTGGCCGGTCCGCGATCGGCGAGGCCGACCACGACGAGCCGGTCCTCCACCTCCGTCGCATAGAGCCCGAGCCAGGGCCGCGGCGGCCCGCTGCGGCGGCCGAACTTCATCAGATCGTCGAGCACCGGCTTGAGGAGATCGATCGGCACGATCATGTTGATGTTCTGCGCCGGCTCCTTGTCGACGGCGTGCTGGAGCTGCAGCGAGCCGATGCCGAGGAGTTCGCCGGCGGGCCCGATCAGCGCGGTGCCACCCCAGTTCGGATGCGCCGGCGCCGTGAAGATCGCTTCGTCGATCACGTATTCCCAGTAACCGGCGAATTCCTGCTTAGCGACGATGCGCGCGGCGACCGAGCGCGCGCGGCCGCCGGCGGCGCCGACCACGACGCGCTCGCCGACTGGAGCCGCCGCCGATTGGCCGAGCGCGAGCGCGGGCATCTCGAGCTTGGCGAGCGCCTGCACCAGGCCGAAGCCGGTCTCCTGGTCGTAGCCGAGCACGTGGCCGGGCACCGAGCGGCCGTCGGAGAGCGTCAGCCAGATCGTCTCCGCCTCGGTGATGAGATAGCCGATGGTGAGCACGACGCCGTTGCGAATGAAGACGCCGTTGCCGGCGCGTTCGGTGCCGAGCGTGTCCGCGGTGAAGGCATCCGCCGGAACCGTCGCGCGCAAAGCGACCGTGGCGGCCAGCGCCCGGTCGAGATCGTAGGCGTAATCTTCCGGCTTCGGCTGCTCGGACGAGGGCACCTTCCAATCGCTCACGGACGGCATCTCACGGTTTCCTTCCTGTGGACGTTGCCTTGTAGCCGCATAAAGTGGCGGCAAAACCGGGCCGGCGCGTGTCTTTCCCCGCATTCCAGCTTGGCCCGATCCGGGCTATGTGCGGAGCGGCGGCCTGCAGATCAAGCCCGGCCCTCTGTGGCGCGATCGCCGCCGAAATCGAACCGAGGCGCTCACTCCTTCTGTTCCGGCACCGCGGCGTTCTTTTGCAACTCCTGGAGTCGTTTCTCGAGTTGCGGCAGGCTCTGCACGAGTTCGCACTTCTCCTTTTCCTCCTGCGCTTGCTTTTTCACCGCTTCCCAGCGCTCCTTCGCATCCTCCAAGCTCCACGGCCGCCGCTTTTCGGGGTTGAAAACCTGTGCTTTGACCAGGTTATCCAGCGACCGAAAATACTCTTCCAAATCGAGAAGGCGATTGTGCATCCGCTGATAGAAACTCTTGCCGTTCAGCTCGTTGCAAAATTTCAGCCCGTCCGCAAACGTCTTCTGCGCCATATGGGCGTCGAAAATCCTGCCCTTGAGATCGTCGATCCCGAGCTCTTCCGCGTTGCCGTGCGCCGCCCCCATCAGCAGAAGCGCCAACACGCCACAGCCAAACCCCTTCAACTCTCGTCTCCCCAAATCCCGTGGCGACCAGTCCCAGTTGCATCACTTTAACACGACGGCGTCGCAGCGGCACGGCCGCCCATGGAACAAATCACGCTATACCAGCATACAAGCCCGCCGGCGCGTTTACGATCCATTATCCATCGCCGCGTCCCGGCGGGCCGGCCGCCTGTCCGCGGCGCCCGATTTCACCCACCGGGCGCCGGCTTGCCTTGTTTGCGCCCAAACTTCTTTGCAAAACAATCGCTTTGGGATCATCGGGGGGCATCGCCGTGCGCGCAAGCATCCTTGTTGTCGCGTTGGCATCGACACTGTTCGGGGCAGCCCTTGCCGGCTTCGCCGGGGTGGCCTCGGCGCAGTCCTATCCGCCCTATCCTCCGCCGCCCGCCGATTACTATCCGCCGCCGCCGCGGCCGTATGACGCGCCGCCGTCCGGCTATGATGGCCAGGCGACGGTTCCGCCCGGCACGGTCTACGACGATGGGCCGCCGGTCTATCGCGACGCCTATGGCATGCCGCCGCCTTATCCGCCGCCGGGCTATGGACCGCCGCCGGACCGGCCGTATTTCGTGCGTGGCGGCAGCGCGCCGCCGTCCTCCGCGGCGGCATCGCCCGGCGACGGGATCCCGCGGCCGCCGGCCGATATCTACGGCGCTCCCGTCGACGCGACCGGTTCGGTGCGCGACGAAACGGGAGCCGCGACCGGGCCGGATCGCGGCACGGTGGTGGCGGCACTGCCGCCGGAAGATCGTCCCGAACAAGGTCCGGCCAAGGAACTGCCGCCGCAATTCCGGCGGCAGCTCGTCGACTACAACAGCTCGGAGCCGGCCGGCACGATCATCATCGATACGCCGCACACCTACCTTTATCTGATGCTCGGCAGGGGCAAGGCGTTGCGCTACGGCATCGGCGTCGGACGCGAGGGGTTCACCTGGTCGGGTACCGAGCGCGTCTCGCGCATGAGCGAATGGCCGGATTGGCATCCGCCCAAGGAAATGATCGAGCGCCAGCCCTATCTCCCGCGGTTCATGGCCGGCGGCGACGGCAACCCGCTCGGCGCGCGCGCGCTCTATCTCGGCAACACGGTCTACCGCATTCACGGCACCAATCAGCCCTCGACCATCGGCTCGTTTGTTTCGTCGGGCTGCATCCGGCTGACCAACGAGGACGTCGAGGACCTTTACAGCCGCGTCAACGTCGGCACGCGCGTGGTGGTGTTGCCGGGATCGGCGCCGTCGACCGCCGCCGCGCAAAATCGAGTCCTACGTTAGGCTGGTCGTACGTCAGGTTGGGCACGATCGCGAAAAGTGGATGCCGGTCGCGGGCATCCACGTCTTGAAGGCCGGTCATTCGGCGGCGTGCAGCGAATTATAGGCGTAGGTTTTCCAGGTCGGCGCATATCCTTCGTCGGCCTGATTTCCCCAGCTGCACCAATTTTTGCGGGTCCCCCGCGCGAACAGCTCGATGTAGGGGCCGGGACTGCAGGACTCGATAATCGCGTATTGCTCGTCGGGCTTGCGCGAGTGCTCGCGCTTGCGCGTCGCGAGCAAATTCACTTGCCGGCGGCCCGGCGCGAGCGTGCGTGCGTTCTTGCCGCGCACGCCGAACAGAACGAGCTCGGTGACGTTGCGAAAATAGAATCCGACGCCGCGGCCGTCGGAGCCGCCGTCCTTTCTGATCTTGTGCCAGACGATGTTGGACTTGTAGGTAAAGCCCCATGCCCTCATCACAGCGAGGCCTTCGGGCAGCAACGCATTCGGACACCACAGATAGAGATGGGACGGTTGCGCGGCAATTTGCGTGACCGGCAATGCCTTGATGTCCTCGAGCGTGAGCGTGGGATAACGCGACAGCCGCCGATGCTCAGGCGCTATTTTTCCGGTCTTGTTGGTGAACTGCCATGGCGGGTCGGCAAGGATCGTTGCGAACCGCCGTTCGCCGGCGAAGCCGAGAAGATCGCTGCCCGCAGCATGCATAAGTCACCACGGCTGGAGACTGTCACTTCCCGACCGCATCCGCCCCGGCCTTCGCGACCTGGGCATCCTGCGACGACAGCGCGCCGGAGACGCCGATGGAGCCGACGATCTTGCCGTCGGCGAGGATCGGGAGACCGCCTTCGAGCGGGGTGATGTCCTTGACGGCGAGGAGGCGCAGGCCCGCGCCGCCGGCGGCGATGGCGTCGTCGAGCGCCTTTGACGGGCGCTTGAACATCAGCGCCGTGCGCGCCTTGCCTTCGGAGGCGCCGATGGCGGAGAGCTGCGCGTTGTCGACCTTGTGGAACATCACCATGTTGCCGCCGGAGTCGAGGATGGTGATGGCGACCTGCCAGGAGTTCTTCGCGGCCTCGAGCTCGGCGGCCGACATCGCGTGCTTGGCCTGGTCGAGGGTGATCGCCGGCCCGTAAGGCGGCGTCGGCGCGCCCTGCTGGGCCGACGCCGGGGTCAGGATCGAGCCGGCCGCAAACGCGAACGCGGCCAACGCGCCGGCAAGCGCAAGCATCCGAAACATCAGCGGCACCCCTCCTCGGGCAAAAGCGATTCGCGCGGCGCGCGGCGGGCACAATAAGCGGCAAAGGCGGCTGGTGGAAGCCGCTCCCACGCCGCGGCATCGCAGAAGCGCGCGGGCCAAGCTCGCGCCGCGCTCGGGGAATCGTGATCGCCGCGCCGGCTGCGGCGCGCGGGCTCACAGCTTATATTCCGCGGGCCACCCAAGGAGACCCCCGATGTTCGCATTCAGGACCAAAGTCGAAATGCCGACCGCCGAAACCGCCCTGCCGGGGCGTGCGACGCCGATCCCCACCGCCCGTCAGCATTTCGTCAATGGCCACGCGCTCAAGGGCCCGTACCCGGAAGGGACGGCCATGGCAATATTCGGGCTCGGCTGTTTTTGGGGCGCCGAGCGCAAGTTCTGGGAGCTGGGCGACGGCGTCTGGGTGACCGCGGTCGGCTATGCCGGCGGCCTTACGCCCAATCCCACCTATGAAGAGGTGTGCAGCGGACGCACCGGCCACAACGAGGTCGTGCTCGTGGTCTACGATCCGAACAAGATTTCCTACGAGCGCCTGCTCAAGACGTTCTGGGAGAATCACGACCCCACCCAGGGCATGCGGCAGGGCAACGACGTCGGCACGCAATACCGCTCCGGCATCTACGTCTTCACGCCGGAGCAGCGCGCCGCTGGCGAAGCGTCGCGCGCGGCCTATGCCAAGGCGCTCGCGGGCGAAGGCATGGGCGCGATCACGACGGAAATCCGCGACGCGCCGCCGTTCTATTTCGCCGAGGATTATCACCAGCAATACCTCGCCAAGAACCCGCACGGCTATTGCGGCCTCGGCGGCACCGGCGTGAGCTGCCCGATTGGTACCGGCGTCGCCGCACATTGACCGTGCGCGGCGATTGACGGCACAGTGCCGGCCGAGCGCGGCGTAGTTGGTCGCGCATGGAGGTTCTATGCGCGCCATTCAAGCAGCAGTGTTCTGGTCGCGCTGGCTGCTGGCACCTTTTCTGGTCGGCCTGGCCTGCTGCCTGCTGCTCCTGATCGTTCGCTTCTTCGAGGACTTCTACGGGCTCGCCGTCAAGGTGCAGACTTTGAGCTGGCACGACCTCGTCGTCGATGTTCTCAACCTGCTCGACGTCGCGCTCACCGCCAACCTGATCCTCATCGTGATCTTCTCGACCTACGAGAATTTCATCCACAAGGTCAGGCCGGACGAGCAGTCCGATTGGCCCGAGGGCCTGGTCAATGTCGGCTTCGGCGAGCTCAAGCAGAAACTGCTGGGCTCGATCGCGGTCATTGCCGCGGTCGATGCGCTGGCCTGGTATCTCGATCTCGAAAAGACCGCCGACGTGGCCAAGCTCGGCTGGGCGATCGCCTTCCCGCTGATGTTCGGGCTCGCTCTCCTGTTGCTGGCACTCGCCGATTGGCTGAGCCGCCGCGCCGACGGCAAGTCGCAATAAAATCGACGCCCGCGGGGCCGGCGCGACGGCAATTTCCGCTGCGCACCAGTCCCGGTGAGGGATTGTTAACCATACCCGGCGTTAATCAGGCCTCAACGTTCCCTCGAACGGGGCCGGATTGCGCGTATGCGGGTCATCCGCTCTTTGATGATGGTCTTGGCTGCGGCCATCACGCTCGCGGCTTGCGCGACAGCGCCGGGGTCGCGCGGCCTCTACATGACCGCCGCCCCTCCTCCAGCGCAAACGCAGGCGCGGCTGCAACCGCCGCCGCAGCCGCAAGGCATCGACGGCGTTCTTTACGGATCGACCGTCGCGCCGCTGCCCCCGCCCGTACCCGCGCGCGTCGCCGTGGCTGCCCCGATGGCGTACGCGGCGACCGATGAAGGACCCTACACGCTAGATTCCGGCGATCGGCTTCGCATCGTGGTGTTCGGCCAGGACGGCCTGACCAATTCGTATTTCGTCGATGCCGGCGGCAACATCGACATGCCGCTGATCGGCTCGGTGCCGGCGCGCGCGCTCACGACCAATCAGTTGGCGGGCCGCATCGCCGAGAAGCTGCGCCAGGGCTACGTGCGCGAGCCTCACGTGGCGGTCGAAATCGAAGCCTATCGGCCGTTCTTCATCCTCGGCGAGGTCACCCAGCCGGGCCAATACCCCTATGTCGCCAATATGAGCGTCGAGACGGCGGTGGCGATCGCCGGCGGCTTCACGCCGCGCGCCTTCCGCAAGACGGTCACGATCAGCCGGCCGCTCAATGGGCTGGTGACGCGCATGACCGTGCCCGTGACGTTTCCATTACGCCCCGGCGACACCGTCAACGTGCAGGAGCGCTGGTTCTGACCCAAGATTTCTGACCGAAGACGCGGCGCGGCCGACGGAGGACAAGAGCACTTTCGGCCCGTCCTCCGCCCGGCGTCGTTCGCTGACTATTTTTTGATGTGCTTGCCCAGGAAGTCGAGCGTGCGTGTCCAGGCGAGCTTGGCGGCCGCCTCGTTATAGCTGCCGCGCTCGTCGCAATGGAAGCCGTGGCCGGCGCCGGGATAGACATAGATTTCCGTGTCGCCGCCGCGCTTCTGCTTGATCAGATCGACGTCGCTCATCGGGATCGAGGCGTCGGTCTCGCCGAAATGCAGCTGGGTCGGAATCTTGGGCGCCGAATCGACGTTCTTGGCAATCTGGCCGCCGTAATAGCCGACGGCCGCGGAGAGGCCGCTGAGCTTGGACGCGGCCAGAAACGCGATCGAGCCGCCCAGGCAAAATCCGATGATGCCGACCGGGCCCTCTTTCTCGAGCTCATCGATCGCGGCCTGCACGTCGCGCATCATCGCGGCCCAGTCCGGATTGGCGACGAACTTGCGCGCATTGGCGATCTCGTCGGGCGAATACCCGCATTCGAAATTCGGCTGCTGGCGGTCGAACACGGCCGGCGCCACCGCGGCGTAGCCGTCCGCGGCCAACTGGTCGCAGACCGCGCGGATGTGATGATTGACGCCGAAGATCTCCTGGATCACGACCATGCCGCCCTTGGCCGGGCCGCTCGGCTCGGCGCGGTAGGCGCCGAGCTTGAAGCTGTCCGATGCAACGAGTGAAAAATGCTTACCCAAGTGGTTCCTCCTTCGACTGATTAATCCGTGCCCCGCAGCAGCGACCTAACATATACCGTCACGCATGTCGCCTGAATGGCGGCTCGATCCGGTTGTCGGTTCGCCGGCCTCTCGCATCAGTACGCGCCGCCGATCGCCGACGGCAATTCGTCCAGCAGGATTTCGCGCAAGCGGACGATCGCCGGCGGCGGATTTGCTTCCCCGCCATAAAGCGACAGCGCAAGCTGTGGCAGCTTCGGCAGCCCGCTCGATCGAGCCAGCACCGCGAGCGGCGCCGGTACGCCAAGTGGCGTGCGGACGGTGACGCCAAGTCCCGCGGCGGCCGCGGCCCATAACCCGCTGAGGCTCGGCGACGTGAAGGCGAGCCGCCACCGCCGCTTGGCTTTTTCCAGCGCCTCGACGCCGGGTTGTTGGAACACGCAAGGCGGTTCGAACAAAGCGAGCGGAATTTGCTCGTCCGGCGCGTAGCTTAAGCCCTTGCGGCCGACCCAGACCATCGGCAAGCGCCGCACGATCTTGGTGTTCGGCAGCGCCGGGCTGCTCCACAACAGCGCCAGATCGAGCCGGCCCTGTGCAATGCGTTCGACCAGCTTGTGGGTGCGGTCGACGCGCACCTCGATCAGCACGGAAGGGTGCATGCGGGTGAAGCGCGCCAGCACCGCGGGGAGCCAGGTATCGCCGAAGTCCTGCGGCACGCCGAAGCGCACCGAGCCTTCCAGCGCCAGGCCGCGCGCCGCCGCCACGGCCTGATCGTTGAGTTCGAGGATGCGCCGCGCGTAGCTCAGCACCACGTCGCCGGCCTCGGTCAGCGCCAGGTTGCGCCCTTGCCGCCGAAACAACGGCCGGCCGACGCGATCCTCCAGCCGGCGCATCTGCAGGCTCACCGCCGACTGCGACCGTCCCAGGCGCCCCGCCGCCTTGGCAAAGCCGCCGAGGTCCATCGCGACGGCGAGCGTGCGCAGCACGTCCATGTCGAGATTGGCAAGCTGCATATTTCACTTTCACAAATGTATTGGATGAAAATTATCAATTTTTATTATGTCGGACAAGCGCCCATAGTGCGTCGCGACGGCCATCAAGCAGGGGCCACCCGGACCGGCCGTTGCCATGGAGGATGCCATGCCGTTGCTTCGGATTTCGCTGCATGTCGGCAAATCGGCCGCGTACCGGCGCGCGATCGCGGACAATATCTACGCGGCGCTGCGTGAAACCTTCGACGTGCCGGAGCATGATTTCTTCGCCGTCATCTCCGCGCACGACCCGCAGGATTTTCTCTTCGACCGGACCTACTTCGACATCGCGCGCTCGGACGACTTCGTCATCATTCAAATGACGGTGAGCAACACCCGCACCGTCGAGCAGAAAAAAGCGCTCTACCGCCGTCTCGTCGAACGGCTGCAGCAAGACCCCGGCCTGCGCCCGCAGGACGTCTTCATCAATCTCGTGGAAGTCGCCAAGGAGAATTGGTCGTTCGGCAATGGGGAGGCGCAATATGCGTGATCCCGCGCGCCGGCCGCCGACCGGCGTCGCCGGCATCGTCATTCTCGCGCTCGCGGTCGTCGCGGCGCTCACGGCCGCGGCGGTGTTGTTGCTGCGCTCCAACGCCGTACCGCCGGACGTCCTCGACGGATTGACATCGCCGGCGCTGTTCGGCCAACGAACAACATAGCTCGCTCGACGCGTCATGGTGGTCCGCTACCACAGAGCTGACGATTGACTCATGTCAACGCGATGAAGCCGCAATAGCGCTTATGTGATGATCGGTCAGCGGGGGCGACCACCGCCCGAGGCCAGGCGGCCTTGACCGAACCGATTAGCGTCGGCTCAGGTCTCAGCCGTCTTAAATTTCTGGTCCGCGAACTTCCGATCGAGGGCACCGGTGCGATACGCGACGCCGCGGGCGCGCGTATCAGCGGGTGACGACGATAAAATCGGTGCCTTCTCCGGTCTCCTCGCCCAGACCTTGATCGGAGATGACCAGCGACGAACCCGGCATCATGAGCTCGGAAATCTGGTCGATCACGCTCTGAGGAATCTCGATCCGGGCCAGAGCCTGTTGCGGCGTTTGCGGCGGCTGTGGATCGGGATTCGGCTTGGCGGCCTCGTGCTTTTTGCCCTTGGCCTCCTTCTCCGGTTTCTTTTCCGTCGCGCGCGCCGCCTTCGGTTCTTCGGCCGGCAGCGAAGCGACGTTCCAGCGGAACGTCGTGCCGTCGTCCAGATACCCCATGGCGGTGAACACGTGCGTGCCGAGCGGTTCGTCGGGACGTTCGATGGTTACCGCCGCACTAAAGAGCGGGGCGAAGTCCTGCCGCACATAGATCTTTTTCGTCCTGCGGCTGACGAAAATCGCGATCGGATCATGCTTTGCGGGTTTCGCGATCACGGCCGGCTTGGGTGCGGGGACCGGCACGCTCTCAGGTGTCGCATCGGCCGGAGTCGGCGACGCTACGTCGACCGCGGGCGTCGCTGGCTTGCTTGTTTCGCCGCTGACCGGCGCGTTGTCCGGTTTCGGGGCCGCGACGGTGGTCGTGGCCGTGGTGTCGGCAGGGGCCGTTTCGGCGGGAGCCTGTGCGGCCGTATCGGATGGCGGCACACCGGGTGAATCGATGGTCGCCGGCTTGTGCGCGGCCGCGTTTTCAATCGGCTGCTGCTCGGCGGCGGGCGCGGGTGCAGCTTTTGGGTCGTCAAGCTGATGGCTCGCCTTGCCGTCGGCATGATCGGCCGTCGCCGCGGCGCCAGGCGCCATCTGGTCCTTCACCGAGACGAACGTACGCGTACCGTCGACCGGCCCGGCCGGCGCATCGGACACGACGGCATCCGTCGTCTTGCTGCTGTCGATGGATTGTGCGGTCTTGATCGGTTCCATCGTCGCCGGTGCGGCGGCGCTCGCGGCCGGCGGCGCTGCGGTCTTGTGCACGAACAGATGCGGATCGGCGATCTCCGCCAGTTTCAATTCCGGCCGGGCGATGATGACGCGCGCGCCAATGCTGTGAAGCAAAAACAGACGCGCCGCGAATTCGTGCGGCATGCGGATGCAGCCGTGCGACGCCGGATGGCCGAGCCCGACGCCCTCATGCATGGCCACGCCCGACCAGGTGATGCGCTGCATGTAGGGCATCGGCGCGCTGCTGTAAATGTTGGACCGGTGGTAGCGGTCCTTCTCGATGACGCTGAACACGCCCATCGGCGTCGCGTGGCCCGGCATGCCGCTCGCGATCAAGGCGTCCGTCACGTGGGCGCCGCCGCTGTAGAGGTGAAGTCTCTGCTGATTGATGGAAATGATGATCTGCAACGGACCCTTCGGTATGCTGTCGAACGGGTCTTTGCTGACGTGCGCCGTCTCTTTGTGCTTCGGCTTGTGCTTGTCCTTCGGATCGGCATGCGCCGCCGCGGCCGGCAGCGACGTTGCCACAAGTGACATGGCCGCGAGAGCCGTCGCCAAGGCGGCGGCGCAGACGGTGCCGCGCAATATTCGGTCGAGGTGGCGATGGCGGGAGCCTGCCGAGGCAACCCGCGCGCGATCAGTGCTCAAGTTGGTACCCAGCCCAAAATGAAGAGAACGATTCGCGGCGCAAATCTTAGTAGACGCGCCGATATCCCGCCACGGGGTGAGCCGCGGACGGGCGACCATTTCGGGAATTAATGATAATGAAAGACAGAACGATAACAACCGCCGCGCGTCCGAAATAAGTGGACGGCGCGAGTGCCGCAAAGCGACATGCGGCCATGCTGGAGGCGGCCGCATTGCGTGCCGGCCGCTTATTCGGCCGGAACCAGCCCGAAGGCCTTCGCCAACAGCTCATAGGAGCGCCGGCGGGCAGCATGATCGTAAACCATGGTCGTGATCATGACTTCGTCGACTTTGGTTGCCGCGATCAGCGACTTGAGGCGCTCCCTCACCGTGTCCATGCTGCCCACGAACAGCCGTTCACGCTGCCGGGCGATGCGGTCGCGGTCGACCGGCGTGTAGGGATAGGCGGCGGCCTCGTCCGGTGCCGCGAGCGGAAGATATTCCCCTTGGGCGCGGCGGACGAAATGCAGATCGGCGCTCGCCGCGAGGCGCTCGGCTTCCGCGTCGGTGTCGGCGACGATCGCGGCGGTAGCGAGGATCGCGTAGGGCTGCGGCAGCTCCTGCGACGGCTTGAAGCGGGCGCGATAGCTCGACATCGCGCCTTCCGCATCGTGCTCGGCGAAATGATGCGCGAAGGCGAAGCCCATGCCGACCGCGGCGGCGAGTTCGGCGCTGTAGCCGCTCGAGCCGAGCAGCCAGATCGGCGGCAGCGCCACGTCGGCCGGCACGGCGCGCAAATTGTGGAACGGATGGCCCTGCGGAAAGCCGCCGCGCTCCAACAGAATGAGCTCCTGAAAACGTTCCAGAAAATCGTCGCCGTCGCGCGGGTCCTGCCGGCGCCGCAGCGCGTAGGACGTGATCTGGTCGGTTCCGGGCGCGCGGCCAAGGCCGAGATCGATGCGGCCGGGAAACAACGCTTCGAGCACCTTGAAGCGCTCGGCGACCATCAGCGGCGCGTGGTTCGTCAGCATCACGCCGCCGGAGCCGACGCGGATGCGCGTCGTCGCCGCCGCGACCTGGCCGATCATGATGTCGGGCGCGGAGCTGGCGATGCTCGGCAGGTTATGGTGCTCGGCGAGCCAGTAGCGCGTATAGCCGAGCCGATCGGCGAGCCGCGCCAGATCGAGCGAGTTGCGCAGTGCCGCCGCCCCCGGCGTGGCCGTGGTCACGGGCGACAAATCGAGGACGGAGAGCGGGGTCTCGCGGGCAGGCGGGAAGATCTGGTTCACCCGCGTTACGTGGGCTCACGCCGCCCTTGGCGCAAGCAGTCTTGGCGCAAGCCGGCGATCCGCCCGCACTTCAACGTTGCGGCGGACGGACGAAAGGCCCGCCGACGGCGGAGCGTTTCCGCGCCGGCTTTCGGGACGTGAGTTTGACGCGACGCGCGCCGTTAGTCTGCGCGGCCGGCCCGTCCAGGGCCTGCGGCGCGGTCTGAAATTGCGGCGACGCAGTGGTGGCGAACTGTGATGCCGCGCCCGTTTGCGCGTCGAGATCGGCGACGGTGTTACTGCGAGGTCGACGAGCGCGGCGGGTCCTCGCCGCGACGCGCGTGCGCTTTTTCTCTTCGACCTGCCGGGCGGGTTTATGGGCAGTGGCGCTCCGCGGCTCGCCGCCAGCACCGGCGTGCGACGCCTCACTCTCCTGCTTGGCCTTCTCGACCGGAAGTGCCTGTGCCGCGGCGGCATCGGCAACGGCGTTCATCTCGGCGAACGTTGCGAGGCCGTCCGTCCGCTCGGCCGCGTGTTCCTCATCAGGCAGCGAGGCCTGCTGCGGCTGGTCTTGCGGCGACAACGGCTTGGGCGGGCTTGCGCTGGCGGTCGGAGCCGGATCCGATTCCGGCGCCGGCGCTTCGGCGGCGCGTTCGTCCGTGGCCTGCACGGTCGGCGCGGCCGGTGGCTCTACGGATTCAAGCGCTGTCGGTTCAGCCTCGGCAGTGCGCGGCTCGGGAGCTTGAGGCGCCGCCGGTTCGGGTTCGGCGGCGGCCGTCTGCGGCTCCGGCACAACCGCGGGCGCTGGCGGCGCCGCCGTTCCGCCGGCGTCATCGTTGCGGATCGGCGCATCGATCATGGTGAGCGCGGTCGGCGGCGCCGCCGCGATCGCCAGCGGCAGCGGCGCCGCGTTGCCGACGACCAATTGCAACGGCGCGGTGGCCGACGGCAGCCGTGCCAGCGGCTCGTGATTGACGCGGAAGGCGGCAAACACGCCAAATCCGCACATCAGCGCCACGACCGAACCGAGCACCGCCGCGATCATCAAACGAAAATCGGGAAACATTCCACCTCGCAGAAACGCCCAGCGCATGACCCGCAGAAACACGCGTCACTAGGGGCGAGAGATCATCGCGAGGGCGGATGACCTTAAGCGTCGGCCGCCGACTGCGATCGACACGGCGCCAGACTCATGACCCGTCGGAGGCCAACCGACTCCGGCGGCGCGACATTAGCTTGAGTCGCCGAAAAGCCAACATGAAAAAAATGACGAACAACAACAGCCGTCGCAGCAGATAATGTCTGCGGTAAGCGGGTGTCGCAGTTCGGACGATGCGCGGCGGCGCGCTAAGCGATCGCCTTCACCGCGGCCCGCGCGGCCTTCAATGCCGTCGCTGCCGCCGAATAGCCGCCTTCCGCGCCGTCGATGAAGTGCACATGATCGCTGCGGCTTGCGGCCGGCGTGAAGCAGGTCATCATCGCCGCTTGCTGGCGATGCAGGCCGTAGAACGCGGTGCCGGCGCGGGCGGCCGTGGCGAGGCGGTGGTCGAGGTCGTCGGCGAGATCGAGCGTGCAGTCGACGATCATGCGCAGACCGTCGTCGTATTTGCGGAAGTCGGAGTTCTCAACGACCTGGCGCAAATAAGTCGACGGCACGAAGCGGCCGACGCGGATGCCGAACCGCAGCACCAGGAAATAAAAGAAAGTGCGCGTCAGCACGCGCAGGCGGCGCAGGCGCCGGTCGCTCCGCCAGGTGCGGGCTTCGAGCTCGAAACCTTGCGGCGGCCAGCGGATTTGCGGTCCGCCCGGCGGCAGCGGCCGGCCGGCATCGGGGCTTTGCTCGATCAGCGCCACGACCTCCTCGGTCAGCGCGCGGAAGGCAGCCGGCTCGCCACCGGGGCAGGGCAGCACCAGAACCGAGAGGATGAGCCCGCGCGTGGAGCGGAACTCCTCGAAACGGCACGACAGCCCCGACAAATCCGGCCAGGTGCCGGGCGGCGCGGCCGCGACGGCGAATTCGCCGCGTTTCATGGCGGCGTCCGCCCACGCTATGCCGCCGCCGCAGAACATCGCGTAGGTCAGGTTTTTGGACGGGGCGAAGCGCGCCACCCGGACGTCGAGATTTTGCGCGCGGATGTCCGTGAGCGGCACCAGCGCCGTGCGCAGCGTCAAGCCAAGCTCGGCCGCGGTCCAACTCGCCGTCGCCGCCAGCGCCGCGCTCGCCTGGTCGCGGTCGCACGGCGCGACCGCGAAGCTCGCGCCGTCACCGCCGAACACGAACGGAAACTCGCGGTGGCCGAGCGCATTGGTCACCGCCGCGATCACGGCGGCACCGGCCATGTTGACCGCCTTGTAGCGGTTTTCCGCGATCGCCTTGGTCGATTGCACGACGTCGGCCATGCCGATCAGCCAGTCCCGCGGCAGCGGCCGGTAGCGGTCCCAATCCATCAAACTGCGAAAGCCGCGCGATACCGGCACGCCGGCATAGAATTCCGCGCTGTCGTCGTTCGCGCTCATCGCTCCCTACGCCCTGATCCCGGCGCCGTAGTCGGCGGCGTCACGATGATACATACGGACGGGAGCTTGACGAGTTTTCGCGGGGCCTTCAATTTTTCGCCATCGCCGGGAAGGAGTGGAATAGCACCTCCGGCACCGGCTTCGGCGGCACCGTCCGATCAGTCGTCGCGGGCCGGCGTCTTCACCTCGTGCAGGCGGGTGATGCTGACCACGACCTGCGCCACTTCTTCGTCGTCGAGCGGCGGCCGGCACCGCACACGGTTCCATGCCAGCATCAGCTCCAGCGCCACGTGCGGATCAACGCCATGCCAGAGCAGATGGCCGGTCAGTGAGGCGATCGTGGAATTGCGCTCGCCTTCGGGTACGCCGTCGTGCACGAGCTGCCGCCACTCCGCGAGCGAGCGCCCGGCGCGCAACGGGCGTCCGGCGAAGAAGAGCCAACGCGGCAGCGCAGCCAGCGCCACCTCGTCGGGCGATCGCCTTGGCGCCCAAGAATATATTTGTCCGCTCGGATGCAGCGACGGCGGCGCCACGACGTAACCGCCGTCGCCGCGCAGATCGATCCCCTGCGCCAAGCCGGCACGGTTGGGCACCGCGGTACCGGGATGGGTGAAATAAAGGTGCCGACCGCCGCCACCGGTGCGTGCCTCCACGGTCTCGGGCAGCACTCCGAACCGGTGCTCCAGTTCGCTGAGCGAATCGTCGCCGCCGTGTTTGGGATCGACGTCGAGCACGATCAGGTTGGAGATTTCGCCGGTGACGATGCCGATATTGGCGTCCGGCCAGCGATCGAACCAGTGCGCCAGGGTGGCCGCGTCAGCACGCGATTGCTGCAGCGCTTCCCACAGGATCAGCGGCCGCTTGTCGCCGCGCTTGAGCGGCAGCACCGACCAGCCCCGGGCGAGGTAATCGACGGCGGCCTGCGCGATCGGCGTCTCTCGCATCAGAGCCGGCGCGGGTTGAAGCCGCCGCGTATTTTTGTTTCACCCAGCGCCGCGCGTACGGAAGGGATGCGCCACGGCAGCAGCACGATCACGAAGCCGACCGCCGCCATGGCAACGAGGATGATCGCCCTCTGCGGCCAGGGGCCGAGCATGAGGATGAACGTCGGCACTTCGCTCTCGACCGCGGGATTGCCGATGAAGCCGTAGTCCGCGCCGAACCAATGATTGACCGGGACGATGATGGCGACATAGACCGCGCTCACGCTCAAGGCGCGGCCGAGATCGCCCCAGTCCGGACGAAAGCCCCCGACCACGATGTCATAGACGGCGCAGGCGGCGATCACGGTGTGCGCGACCCAGAACGCCCAGAACACCAGCGACGCCGGGCCGAGTGTCAGCGCGGGCTGAATGAACGCCTGCAGCGTCAGCGCACTGGTCCAGAAATACAGCGTCGCGCGCGCCCAGCGCCGGCCGGTCAGCAAGGCGAACGGCGCGATCAGCCCGTTGACGTCGCAAAGTTGCAGCGGCAGTCCGGTGCGCCAATCGAGGCCGTGCCAGTTCCACCACGTATTGTAGGCGATCCAATACAGCACCGCGACCGCAGCGAGGAGCCGCCGCAACAATACTTCGCGATCCTGCTGCAACGCGCGGCCGAGCACGGTAGGCGCGGCGATCAACAACGCGCAGACCGCGACGGTAAGGGCATGCAGCCCCGTATAGGGAACGAAGATCTCCGGCATCGTAGCCCGCCCTCAACTCGCCCATCCTCGCCCAATCATGCCCTGCGTCAATGACAGAGCAACCACAAAGCCGGTCCGCGGCGATTTGGTCTAGCGCCGGCGCGGCTTGAAGCCGCCGCGCATGCCGGGGCGGCCCAAAGTGGAGCGGGGGCCGGCGCGTTCGCCCGGAATCGATTCGACCCCCGGTCCCATTTCGTCGAGCGTCGGCTTGCGCGGGTCGCCGCGCTTCGCGGTATTTGCTCCGTCGCGGTGCGGGGCGACCTCGTGGTAGAGCGCGATGCCCATTTCGTCGAGATCGGGCTTGTGCGCCTTACTGCGCGGTACTGCCCCACCCCGTCTCGCTGCGCTCGCCGACCCTCCCCCTGCAGGGGAGGGTAAGAGTTTCGCGGTCGGATCGTCGACGACCGCAAGCTCGGTCGCGCGCAGGCGCTTGAGCTCGTCGCGCATGCGGGCGGCTTCCTCGAAATCGAGGTCGGCAGCGGCGGCGCGCATGCGGGCTTCGAGGTCGGCGATCACCGCTTCGAAATTGTGGCCGATGGTGGCGGCGTCCTCGAACTCGCCGCCGGACCCGACGCCGGTCGCCACCAGCACGTGGTCGCGCTCGTAGACGCTGTCGAGGATGTCGGCGATGCCCTTGCGCACGCTTTCCGGCGTGATGCCGTTGGCGGAATTGTAGGCTTGCTGCTTCTCGCGCCGGCGATTGGTTTCCGCCATGGCGCGTTCCATCGAGCCGGTGATGCCGTCGGCATAGAGGATGACGTGGCCGTCGATATTGCGCGCGGCGCGGCCGATGGTCTGCACCAGGCTCGTCTCGCTGCGCAAAAAGCCTTCCTTGTCGGCGTCGAGGATGGCGACCAGCGCGCATTCGGGAATGTCGAGCCCCTCGCGCAACAGATTGATGCCGACCAGCGCGTCGAAGGCGCCGAGCCGTAAATCGCGGATGATCTCGATGCGTTCGATGGTGTCGATGTCCGAGTGCATGTAGCGCACGCGGATGCCCTGCTCATGCAGGTACTCGGTCAGGTCCTCGGCCATGCGCTTGGTCAGCACGGTGATGAGGCTGCGGTAGCCCTTTTGCGCCACCGCCCGCACCTCGCCGACCAGATCGTCGACCTGGGTGCGCGCCGGGCGCACCTCGACCGGCGGATCGATCAAGCCGGTCGGACGGATCACCTGCTCGGCGAACACGCCGCCGGATTCGTTGAGTTCCCAGGCGCTCGGCGTGGCGGAGACCGCGAGCGTCTGCGGCCGCATGGCGTCCCATTCCTCGAACCGCAGCGGCCGGTTGTCCATGCACGACGGCAGCCGGAAACCGTATTCGGCGAGCGTCGCCTTGCGGCGGAAGTCGCCGCGATACATGCCGCCGAGCTGCGGCACCGTGACGTGGCTCTCGTCGATGAAAACGAGCGCGTTGTCGGGCACATATTCGAACAAAGTCGGCGGCGGCTCGCCGGGCTTGCGGCCGGTGAGATAGCGCGAATAATTCTCGATGCCGGCGCAGCTGCCGGTCGCTTCCATCATTTCCAGATCGTACAGCGTGCGCTGCTCGAGCCGCTGCGCTTCGAGCAGACGGCCGGCGGCATTGAGCTGATCGAGCCGCCCCCGCAGCTCGTCCTTGATGCCGGCGATCGCCTGCAGCAGGGTCGGGCGCGGCGTCACATAGTGCGAGTTGGCGTAGATTTTGACGAATTCCAGCTCGTCGGTCTTTTGCCCGGTGAGCGGATCGAATTCCTGGATCGATTCGATCTCGTCGCCGAACAGCGACACGCGCCAGGCGCGGTCCTCGTAGTGCGCCGGAAAGATCTCGATCACGTCGCCGCGCACGCGGAACGCGCCGCGATAAAAATCGCCGCCAGACCGCTTGTATTGCAGGGCGACGAGATCGGCGATCAGCGCGCGCTGGTCGATGCGCTCGCTGCGCTTGATCGAGAATGTCATGGCCGAATAGGTCTCGACCGAGCCGATGCCGTAGATGCACGACACCGAAGCGACGATGATGACGTCGTCGCGTTCCAGCAACGCCCGCGTCGCCGCATGGCGCATGCGGTCGATCTGCTCGTTGATCGAGGATTCCTTCTCGATATAGGTGTCGGTGCGCGGAACGTAGGCTTCCGGCTGATAATAATCGTAATAGGAAACGAAATACTCGACGGCATTGTCGGGAAAGAAGCTCCTGAACTCGCCATAGAGCTGCGCCGCCAGCGTCTTGTTGGGTGCGAGGATCAGCGCCGGGCGCTGCGTCTCCTCGATCACCTGCGCCATGGTGAAGGTCTTGCCCGAGCCGGTGACGCCCAGGAGAACCTGGGTGCGGTCATGACGGCGGACGCCCTCGACCAGCTCGGCGATGGCCTGGGGCTGATCGCCCTTCGGCGAAAAATCGGATTTGATGACGAGCTTGTGTCCGCCTTCGGATTTTTCCGGCCGCGGCGGCCGGTGCGGGGTCCAGACTTTTTCCCCGACGCTGTCGCGGAATTCGGCGCGGCCTTCGCGCAGCAGGCGGTCCAATGATTGCTGACTGGCAAGACCGGCGACGCTGCCGATGCCGCCGGAGGCCGGTCGCGCCAGCCGCAAGTGGGCCGGACCCATGTCGGGCGTGATCACGTTGCGCGCATCGACTTTGGCGTCATCATCCGGCTCGTCGATACCCAGCGCGCGGGCGAGATCGGGATCGAGCTCGCCGGGCGGCACGGGCGCCTTAGCGACATAGCCCTGTTGCGGCGCCTCGCCGAATCCGCGCGCCACCGAGGCCCGCGCGCGATGCGCGCTGGCAAAATCGGCGCGGCGATCGAACGAATTGTCCGACGGCGGCTTAAGCCGCTCCCCTCCCCCTTGTGGGGAGGGGCTGGGGGTGGGGGTCGCGAAGTCTTGCCTCCGCATGGACGATGCGTCCGCATCCGGTCCGGTCTGCGAACCAACACCGGCCCGGCCCTGACCGATCGCGGGATTGAGCAAGTCCGCAAGCGCCGAGTCGAGCGCCGCCGTATCCGGGCGCGCCGCCTTGGCGCGCGTCGGCTTTGCCGGGTCTTTTGCCTTTTTCGGCTTTTCGGGGGGCCTGACCATCACCGGGAATATGGGCCGCGGTACCGGCCAAAGGAAGGCGGGTTAGGCCATCCTTAGGGCCCGGCGCGCAGTCGCCAGCCATGTCCACAGGCGGTCCCGATCGCCGGCGCCGATCAGCCGCAGCAGCAGATACGCGGCGAACGCCGGCGGAATCAGCGCCGGGCCGGGAACGTGCCAGGTTCCCAGCACGATCTGAATGAGCGGCAACCAATAGATCAGCTTGGCGAGCGTGCGGCCTGGTGGATCGAGCGTATCGCTTGCCAACAGCACCACCGCGAGACAAGCCGCGGGCAACGTATCGTAGGCCAGGAAATAGGGGCTCGCGCAAATCGAGCAGGCGAAGAACAAAGCCGCGAGCAAGCGCGGGTCGGCGTCCTTGCCGGATCTGAAAGCATAAAATACCGCGCCGACCGCGAACGCGGAAAAACACGCCTGCGCAGCCATGGCGAGCCCGTAGCTCACGCCGGTGCCGTGCACGTTCATGAAGATGGTCGGATAGTACAGGGTGCCCAGCCGCTGCGGATCGACCAGGATCAGGTTCTGGACCGGAAGGCCCTCGAGGACGAAGTCGCTCCAAACCTGCGGCCCGAAGGCCGCCGTCGTGGCGGCGGCTATGAGCCCAGCAGTCGCGGCCGCGGCGGCGAATACCCGCCAGCGGCCGGAAGCCGCCAACATGACAGGAAGGAGGAGCCCGAGCTGCGGTTTGAGCGTCAGCGTCCCAATCAGGATGCCTGCGACGAGCGGCCTCTTGTCGAGGCAGGCGAACACGGTCAGCAGGATCGCCGCCGTCACCAGCGAGCTCTGTCCCGAGATCAGGCAAAACACCATCGCGGGCGACAGCAGGATCGGCAGCAGCAGCCGGCGTTCGTCGACCGTCCGCAGCACGGCCCAGACGAACACCCCAAGCCCGAGCACGGTCCAGACGCCGAGCGCGGCGAGATACGGCAGGCGGCCGAACGGCGCGGCGATGAGCATGAGGCTCGGCGGATAGGACCAATTCTGCCCCGGATAGTCCGGACCCAGCAGTACGGTGAGCGCGTCGCGGTAGATTTGCGGGTCGTAGTAGCGGCTGGGGTCGGCCGACCATGCGGCGCGCCCGTACATCCAGAAATTCAGGAAGTCGCGCCCGACCACCAGCGTGGTGGCGTCGCGTGGGATGCTGCCCGGCCACGAGATCGTCCAAGCATAATGCAAGGCGGTGAGGACGACGAAAATCGCGCTCGCCCATGTCAAGAGGACGATGGCGCTGCGGCCTTCCTCGCGCGCGTCGGTAGCGGCGGCCATGTCTCGATCCGGGTTCGCTCGCGCGCCGACTATGCCCGGGGCCGTATTGTCATTTCCTTACCCAAGACCACCTAAAGAGGGCCGTCGGCGCGCTCGGGCAGCAATGCGTCCGGGGAGGGTTCGCGCCACCGGCCGAAGACGCTAGATTGGCCTTATTCACCCCAAAGGCACCCCCGAAAGACAGGCTTTGACATGATCGATCTCTATTACTGGACCACGCCGAACGGCCACAAGATCACGATCTTCCTCGAGGAAACCGGACTGCCATACAAGGTCATTCCGGTGAACATCGGCAAGGGCGAGCAGTTCAAGGCCGACTTCCTCGCCGTCGCGCCGAACAACCGCATTCCCGCCATCGTCGATCATGAGCCCGCCGGCGGCGGCAAGCCGATCTCGGTGTTCGAATCCGGCGCCATCCTGGTCTATCTCGCCGAAAAGACCGGCAAATTCATCAGCAAGGACCTGCGCAGCCGCGTCGCCACTCTCGAGTGGCTGTTCTGGCAGATGGGCGGGCTCGGACCGATGGCCGGGCAGAACAATCACTTCAGCGCCTATGCGCCGGAAAAAATCCCCTACGCGATGGACCGCTACCGTAACGAGGTGAACAGGCTCTACGGCGTGATGAACAAGCAACTGGCCAATCACGAATACCTCGCCGGTGATTATTCGATCGCCGACATGGCTTCCTACCCTTGGGTGCTGCCGTGGGAGCGTCAGGGCCAGAACATCGAAGACTTCCCGCACCTGAAGCGCTGGCTGGAAGCGATCAAGGCGCGGCCCGCGGTGGTCAAGGCCTACGAGTGGACGCCGAAGATCAATCCCGGAGCGGGCGGCGTCCGCACGGCGGAAGAACGCGCCATTTTGTTCGGTCAGACCGCAAAGTCGGTCGAAAGCGCCGTGACGAAATAATCGACGGTGGGGTGGGCAGGGAAAGCATGCCCACCATGCGCCGCGAAATGACACTGCTGTTCGAAGACCAACAACAAAAAAGCGTGGGCAGGCGCGTTACGCGCCTTTGCCCACCCAACAGAAGCTGACAAATCAATTCTGCCGCACGATGACGTGGGTGCCGATCGGCGTGCGGTCGTAGAGATCGATCACGTCGTCATTGACCAGGCGAAAGCAGCCGGAGGAGACGGCGTGACCGATCGTCTCCGGTGCGTTGGTGCCGTGGATGCGGTAGACGGTGTTGCCGAGATACATGGCGCGGGCGCCGAGCGGATTGCCCGGACCGCCGGCCATGAAGCGCGGCAGATAGGGCTGGCGCTCGATCATCTCCGGCGGCGGCCGCCAATCGGGCCATTCCTGCTTGCGCGTGATCGTCAACAGGCCCGCCCAGGTGAAGCCGTCGCGGCCGACGCCGATGCCGTAACGCAGCGCGCGCGTCTCGCTCTCGATCAGATACAAATGCCGTTCGCCGGTCTCGATGATGATCGTGCCGACCGGATGCTGCGAGCGATAGAACACCGCCTGGCGCTGAAATTGTTCAGCCAGATCGTCGCTCGAATTGCCGTGATCGACGCCGGGCGCCGGGTCCTCGATGGTGGGCTGAAAATTGGCGAGCGATTGCGACCATTGCGGCCGCTGCTCGGCTACCACGGGCGCGGACGCGATGCAGAGAACCGCCGCACCGATCCACGCCAAACTGCGCAGGCGTTTCGCCATCACTCCCATCGCCTCCCCGGTCGCTAGCCGCGGCATTGTCCTCCGGCGGCCGGGAGCGATCAATAGGCCATTTTCCGGAAAAGTGGTTGCCGGTTTTCCGAAAGGAAATACGACTGACATGAAGCTTGACCGCATTCCGGTTCGACCGAAACGGAATGCGGTTAGCCTCGGTTGACGAGCGCCATCACTCTCCGGCGCCGCCGAAATAGCCGGTGATCTTCCAGCCGCCGCCGTCCTTGGCGTAGCACATCTGGTCGCTGCCGAGGCCTGAGATGGAGTCGGCCGGAACGAAGCCGGCTTTGCCGCCGGGCGTCGCCACGTGCAGAAACGGCGGTTGATTGGCGTTTTCCGGCGGCGCGCTGTCGGGCAGCACGCGCACCAAATTCATACCGAGCTTATCGATCACCGGCGCCTTGGGCTGTCCGGCGCTGTGCACCTCGAGGCCGTCCTGGGTCGGATAGCCCCACTCGGATGCATCCGTCTGGGTGCTGTCGATCAAGGCCTGGAAGGCCTTGGGGTCTATGTTCGGACCGGCCGGCGCGCACACCACGTTCTGCTGGTCGGGCAGCGGCCCGGCGGTGTCCTCGTCGGCATAGCCGGCGAGAACGTCCCAGCCCGATCCGTCCTTGGCGTCGAGATCGATCGCCTTGGCGAGATTGTCGATGCCGGATTTGTTCTTGTCCGCCAAGTCCTTGTCCTGGACCCAGAAGAAGCCGTGCGCCACCACGAGCTTGGCGAGCGCGGCCCGATCCTTGTGCGCGGCGGCATCGGCGAGCTGCTTGCGGAAGGCGACGAAAGCCGGATCGCTGTACGTGGCCGGTCCGGTGACCGCGACCGGCTTGTAGGGTTTGACCGGAGCGGCCGGCGGCGGCTTGAAGCCGCCCGGCGGCAATGGCACCTGCGGCTCCTGTGCGCCGGCAAGTCCCGGAACGAGCAAGGCCGTGGTCAGCGCGGCGAGAAACAGCGACGTAGCAATGGGAAAACGGGGCATCGCAATGATCTCCGGTTTCGAATGCGGCAAAGCGATCGGCGAGAGGGAGCCACTCCGTAGCGCCGAATTGCGACCGACGTGCGGCGGTCGGTCGCAGGCGTCATCAATTCAACGGCCGGCTTGGCCGCCGACGAAGCCGGCGATGCGCCAGCGTCCGGTGATGTCCTTCACGTAGCAGAGCTGCGGCGCGCCGGGCGACGACAGGCCACCCGGCGCGACGTAACCGACTTGACCGCTGGGCGCCGCGATCCGCGCCCAGGATGTCCGCAGCGGATCGGCATTGGCCGGCGCGGTGTCGAAGCCGAGAATGCGCACGAAATGGCCGCCGAGCTTTTCGGCCACGGCGCTTGCGCTGCGTGGCGCGGCGTGCAGCTCGAGACCCTCGATGCGCGGAAACACCCAATCGGCGGCCGTCGTGCGCGTGGTATCGACGAGACGATCGAAATCGTCCTGGCTGAACGCCGGCGCGCCCGGCGCACATATGACACCAGGCAGCGCCGCAATTTCGGTCGCGGTCGGCTCGGCGGCAAAATCGGCGAGTGTCTGCCAGCCCCTGCCGGAGCCTTCTTCCAGCCGGATCGCCGCGGCCAGATTTTCCGCGCCGGTTTTTTTCGAATCGAACGAACCGGTGAAGTCGCTATCCCAGAAAAAGCCGTGCGGAACGACGTTGCCGGCGAGTTCCGCGAACACGCGGCGGACGGCAATGCCAGCGAGGCTGGCCCGAAACGCGGCCAAGCCGGCATCGGCAGGCACGGGCGCCGGCGTCACCCTCACGCGCTCGTACGGCTTTGCCGTCGGCTGCGACCGCGCCTGATGCGGCACGACCGCGGCCGCAGCCGCCGCGATCATGCCAAGGGCGATGACAAAGCTTCTGACGCCGGACATCGGGCCCGCACCCGAATCAGTTTCTGGCTGCAAGGGAGATTACGCCGAACCACGGTGAAAGGGAGCGCGTTTTGCCGCGCCGCCGTCTGATTTGTTTGGAACCAGCTAATCGGGCTAGGAACTACCGATGGGTCGCACCGCCGTCGACGTTGAGCGATTGGCCGGTCATGAACGCCGAAGCGTCGGAGGCGAGAAACAGCACGACGCCGACCAGATCGTCGGGGATCTGCGGCCGCGGCACGCATTGCATCGCGACGATGCGCTCCTTCTGCTCCGGCGTGACGGTCTTGCGGGCGATTTCGGTGTAGGTGGCGCCAGGGAGCACGGCATTGACGGTGATGCCGTCCGCCCCGAGTTCGCGCGCCATCGAGTGGGTCATGCCCTCCAGCGCGGCCTTCGAGGCGATGTAATGCAGATAGTTCGGCCGGCCGAGCGTGACCGCGCCCGACGCCATGTTGATGATGCGGCCGAATTTGTTCCGCCGCATCAGCGGCAGCATCGCGCGTGCACACAGAAAAGGTCCGGTGACGTTGACGCGTAGCACCTGTTCCCACTCGGGCAGCGGTATCTGGTCGAACGGACGCATCTCGAGCGTCGAGAAAATCGCGGCATTGTTGATGAGAACGTCGGCGCGGCCGAACTGGCGGTCGACGCTGGCGCCGAGCGCGGCGACGGATTCCGGATCGGCGACGTCGGTCTCGACCACCGTGGCGTGGCCGTTGCCGGCCGCGATCTCCTGCGCGACGGAATGCGCCTTCTCCACGTTGCGTTCGGCGATCACCACGCGCGCGCCGGCCGACGCGAACGATTTGGCGAACGCCCGGCCGATGCCCTGGCCGGCGCCGGTAATGACGACGACTTTGTCAGCGACGGAAAATGTTTCGGACACGGCGGCCTCTGTCTTTCATTTCAGTTGATGAACTTGTTGAATGCGGAATTGAATGCCGCGGAACGATCACGCCGCCTGCGCCAGCGCGCCGAGCGCGGCGCCGGCGTCGGCGGGCTGCCACCAAAGCTTCGCGCCGAGATCGCGGGCAATGATGCCGGCGGTGATGTATCCGGCGCCGCCGGAGATCGCGCCGCCGGGATGACCCGCCGAGCCCGCCATGTAGAGATTCGGAATCGGCGTGCGGTAGCCGAAGTGATTGTACATCACCTGCTCGGCGTTGAACGCGCCCATGAAGATGTCGCCCTGGCGCATATTGATCAGCTCGTGGGTGTATTCCTTGGCGGTGTAGACGTATTGGCCGATGATGTTGCGGCGGGTCAGGTTCGGACAATAGCGCGCGAAGGTCTCGATGATCTTTTCGGCGAACTCGCGCTTGAACTCCTCGTAGTCCTGGCCGCCGATATCAGGCGCAAGCGGCATCACGTGCCAGCAATAGGTCGTGTGCTTGCCGGGCGGCGCCTGGGTCGGGTCAATCAGGCTGAGCGGTCCCGAGCCGAACTGGACGACGCGCGGCACGCGGTTGGCTTTGACGTCCTCGTGGGCCGAGAACAGATCCGCCATGGTCTCGGCGCCGATGCTCCATTTGAGCGTGCGGTCGATGTTCGGGTCGAACGACGCGGCGGCAAACCGCGGGGTCTCGTGCAACGCGAGATGCAGGCCGAACAGAGTCCACCCCGTGTACTGAAAGCGATCGAGCTTGGCGACAAACGGCGCCGGCAATTGTGCGCGGCCGACCAGCGTCTCGAACGTCTGATGCACGTCCACGGTGCTGGCGACGAACTGGCGCGCCCGCACGGTGCGGCCGTCGGACAATGCGATGCCGGTCGCGCGGCCGCCTTCGATCAGGATGCGGTCGATCGCGACTTGCGGCGCAAAGGCGCCGCCGGCAGCGATGAAGGTCTCCATCAGGCCGCGCGCCAGATTGAACGAGCCGCCCTGGCAGAGCTGATAACCGGTTTCCAGGTCGAAGGCGCGGATCACCGATCCCATCGGGCTCGTCTTCGACAACGTGTCGGTGAGCCAGGTGCCGAACAAAGAGACCTTGAACAGGAACAACAGCTTGACGTGATCGTCCTCGAACAATTCGTCGACCACGTCGAGCGGCTGGCGCCGGCTGACCTCCAGAAAATCACGGCCGATCGCGGTCTTCGCCAGCAAGGCTTCGCGCTCGGCCTGCGGCAGCGGCTCGGCGTAGCGTTCGGGCATCAGGATCCGGGCGGTGATCTCCTCGGCGCGGCGATTCCACTCGCGGAAGGTTTCCGCGTCCTTCTTCGAGAAGCGCGCGACGTTGGCGATCGTCTCTTCGCGGTCGCGCCCGAATACCAGAGCGGTACCATCGCTGTGCGCCTGGCCGAACTCGTAGCGCGGTGTGATGTAGGTGACGCGTTCTTCCAGCCCGAGGTCCTTGAACCAGGGCGTCTCGGAAATGTGGAAGTGATTGATGGAATGCAGGTTGTGATAAAATCCCGGCGCCGTGACCTCTTTGGTGGTCAGGCCGCCACCGTATTGCAAGCGTCGATCGACGAGCAAGATGCGCAGCCCGGCTTTGGCGAGGTAACAGCCGAGCACCAGACCGTGATGGCCGGCGCCGATGATGATGCCGTCGTAGGTCTTTTCCAAAGCCTTGGTCATCGTCTCTCCCCGAGGCCTTGGAATCATGCGTCATGCGCAAGACCCAAAGCCTGATGTCTTGCCGGCCGTTAGTATGTCGCCGGCTGTATATTTTAGAGCGAATCTGCAACAGGGCGTAAATGCAAGGCAAGCGCGCCGGTCGCGCGGCTGATCTGCGTATCGGCCGCATCCGAACGCGTCGTCCCGGGTCTCACCCGACGCGGACGACGATTTTGCCGAAATGCGCGCCGGAAGCCATGTGCTGATAAGCCGCCTTCACGTCATCGAAGCCGAACACGCGGTCGATCACCGGCTTGAGCTTGTTGGCGGCGATGGCGGCGCTCATCTGCAAGAACATCTCGGTCGAGCCGACATAGATGCCCTGCACGTTGGCGCGCTTGGTGAAGATCAGCCCCGGATTGAGCTCGGTCGCGCCGCCGGAGAGTCCGCCGATCATGCTGACCTTGCCGCCGTTGCGGATGGCGCCGAACGAGCGCGTCAGCGTGTTGGCGCCGCCGACCTCGATGACGTGGTCGACGCCGCGGCCGCCGGTCCATGCGACCGCTTCTTTGTCCCATTCCGGCGTCGTCTTGTAGTTGATGCCGTGAGCGGCGCCGAGCGCCTTGGCGCGCGCGAGTTTTTCATCGCTCGACGAGGTGATGATGGCGGTGATCCCCATGGCGTGCGCGAATTGCAGGCCAAAGATCGAGACGCCGCCGGTGCCTTGCAGCAGCACCGTGTTCCCGGCGATGAGCTTGGCGTGATGCATGATGGCGTTCCACGCGGTCACGCCGGCGCACGGCAGCGCCGCGCCTTCTTCGATCGACAGATGCGGGGGGATTTTGACGACGCCCTCTTCCTCCAGCACGACGTATTCGGCGAGCATGCCGTCGACGGCGCCACCGAGCGCCGAACCCGCGACCTCCACCGGGTTAGCCTCGCCGCCGGGCCAGCGTTGAAAGAAGCAGCCAGCGACCTTGTCGCCAGCCTTGACGCGCGCGACTCCCAGGCCGATTTCCACGACCTCTCCCGCACCGTCGGACAGCGGAACCAGATTGTCGCGCGACGGCATGCGATAGCTGCCGCGCACGATGCCGAGGTCGCGGAAATTCAGCGAGCAGGCGGCGACCTTGACCAGCACTTGGCGGTACTGCGGCTTCGGCATCGGCCGGTCGACGATGGCGAGCGCATCGATCCCGGCGCCGCCCTTGGGCAATTGATAGGCACGCATGTGTTTTGCTCCCGGTGTGCGTAAGGCGAAGGCCTTTCTAACCTTAATGGCGCGACCGAGGGTAGTCAGGTGCTCGCGGTCCGGATCCCGGCGCCTTGCATGGCTTGTCCAGCCGCTTGCGCGCCGCCGAACATGGCACCGGTGAAACCGCCGCTTCCGGCATAGGCCGAAGCGAGCCAGAGGCCTTGGATCGCCGTGCGCGGGCCTTGCTTGATCGTGTCGGAGAGCGTGCCCTCCGGCGCGAAGCCGTAAACCGCGCCATCCGGCGTGTTGAGATAGTGTTGCATGGTCTGCGCGGTCGCCATCTCGCGATGGGTGATTGCGGCGGCAAGCCCGGGAAAGCGCCCGTCGAGATCCGCAATGACACAATCCATCCATTGCTCCTTGCGCGTCTTGACCGCGCCGGCGTCAAGCGACGACCAATTATCGAGGCGGTCGCCGCCGCACAGACTCAGCACGGAGGGCCCGGTCTCGTTAAGGCCGCTGTCGATGCGATTGAAGTCGACCGCCACGTAATAAGGCACGCGGCCGTCCGGCGCCTTCGCCATCAAAGCGGAGGCCTCGCGCATTTGCGACAAGCTGCGCATCCAGTCGGGAACGATGAAATTCGAATAGCTGCGGAGACCGAACTCACGCGGCGGCCGGCTGACGGCAAACGACATGGTCCATAAGGAACTCGACGATCGGCGTCGCGCGTAGGGCTCAAGGAACGCGGCCCGTCGATCCTGCGGCAGCATCGCAGCGAGCACCTGTGGCGCCGCATTGCCGAAGATCGTGGGCGCCTCGTCGCAGCGCTCGTCGCCGCCGCCCCGCGCGTGATGGCCGACGCCGACGATCCTGGCGCCTTCGAACAGGAAAGAATCCGCCTCGCGGCCGGCTTCAACCGTGCCACCGGCCTCCTTGACCAAGGCGACCAAGCGATCGCTCAGCGCCTGCGATCCACCGCGCACATAATGACCACCGCCGGCAAGGTAAGAGCCTTGCGGAACGGCGTAGTGGAGAAACGACATCTTGTCTGGATCGTCGTGATAATATCCGATGTTGGCGGCGAGGGCGAATTTGACCGCCTCGTCGGCGCCAAACAGTTCGCCCAGCACCTCGCTCACCGTGGCGCGGCCGTAGCGCACCAGCGGCCACAGTTGGCCTGCCGCTTCGACGGCATGCGTCAGCCACCAGGAGCGATCCAACCGGTGCGCGGCGGCGAACGCCACCGCATCGCGCAGCGCCTTGATGCGTTTGAAATATGTTTCAAGGCCGGATCGGTGCCGTGGAAAACGCGCGATCGCGGCGGCAAGCGCCTTGCCGTAGCCGTGCGGCAGCACGAATGGCGCATCGAGCGGCCCGCCGCGAACTTCATAAAGATCGCCAACGTCGACGAACTGCAAATCGCGGTGGAGGCCGAGCGAGCGGATCAGCCCGAACTTCGGGTCCTGAGCGTCCAATCCGTCGATCTCATGCAGCGACGCTTCGATGGCAACACCATTGTGCCGGTAGACCGTCGCCGCGCCGCCGAACGCATCGTTGCGTTCGAGCACCAGCACCCGCATGCCAGCCCGCGCGCACAGCGCCGCCGCAGTGAGGCCGCCCAGGCCGGAGCCAACGACAATCGCATCGAATTGCCGGCGCATGTATCATGCTCGCTATCACGCGACCGCACGATTGCAGGATTCGGCAATCTAATCCTTGATTCAAATCAGTCATCGCATTGTCACATGCGATACGAACGGCGAGCTAATTCGTCACCGGCGTGACGTTCACCGACACTTTCATCCGTTGCCCGCCCGAACCGACGATGACGCCGTCCATCGGCGCGACGTCGGTATAGTCGCGGCCGACCGCCAGCACCACGTGCTGGTCCGAGGCGAGGATGCCGTTGGTGGGGTCGAGCCCGATCCAGCCGCGCGCTTCCTTGCCCCAGCTGTCGGGGAGCGACGCTTGCGGGCCGCACCACACCAGCACCCAGGCGTGCATGGCGTCGGCGCCCTGCAAGCGCGTCGGATCGCTTCGCGGCAGGGTGCGGAGATAGCCTGATACGTAGGCGGCGGGGAGCCCGATGCCGCGCAGGCCGGAAATCATGATGTGCGCGAAATCCTGGCACACGCCGCGGCGCAGCGCGAACGACATCGGCGGCGTGGTGGTGACCGTGGTCGCGCCGATCTCATAAACGATATCGGCCTTGAGCCGATGCATCAGCTCCATCGCCGCGTCGAGGATAGGCCGGCCGGCGGGGAAACTCTCGCGGGCGTAATCGCGGATTTCCGGATCGAGCGACACCATGCGGCTCGGGAACAAATAATGCGCCGGCGACAGCGGCCCGATGTCGCCGACCGCGAACGCGGCCTCGCGGACTTCTTCCCACGGCGGCGTCGCCGCCGGATCGGACTCGACCAGGGGATCGACCGCGACCCGCGCCGCCAATTTGATGGTCAGCGTCTCGTGCGGCTCCTCGATATCGACCCAGGTGAGGCGATTGCCGAAAAAATCCTGGCCCTCGCGGCGGCGCACGGGCTCCGGCAGGATCTGCAGCGCCGCGACGTGCACGCGCTGGCCGGCGCGCGGGATCGGGGTGAGCCGCAGCACGTGATGCGCATGCGCCACCGGCGAAGCATAGTCGCACGTCGTGGTCTGCCGGATGTCGTAGATCACGCCAGCGCCTCCCACACCGATTCCGAACGCTCGTTGGTGGCGAGATAGGCGGCGCTGATCGCGTCGGAGAGCTTCATCAGGGATTGCTCGACCTCGATCAGCAGTCCCTCGTCGACCGCGGCCGCCTCGGCGGTGCGCAGCCGCGTCGCGATCGAGGCGGCAATCTGCTGCACCGGCGACAAGCGGCCGGTGGCGTTGCGCCGCGGCAGGGCGGACAGGTGCGTCTCGATGCGGTCGAGCTGAAACGCCGCCGAACGCGGATTGGAGGGATCGAGCATGACGAGATCGATCACCGGCGCCCGCGCCGCGACCATGACGTAGCGCTGGCGGTAGGTGATCTGGCTGTCGGCGATCTCGAGCAGGACGTCGAGCCCGCCTTCGGGCGCAGCCGGCTGCGCGAAGGTGCGCACCAGCCGGCTGGTGAGGATGGCGCGCTCGATCCGGCGGCCGAGTTCGAGAAAGCGCCAGCCGGCGAGTTGGGTCATGTTCTCCTGCGCCAAGCCCGACAGCGACGCGATGATGCGCAGTCCGGCCTCGACGCGCTCGATCATGACGCTTTCGGCCGGCCCGACCGAAAGCGGCGTAGCGACCATGGTGGCGAGATCGTTGATCGCCCGCCACGCATCCGGCGAGAAGCGGTCGCGGATCACGGAAGCCGCCGCCCGCGCCGCGCCGGCGAGCCGCGGCAACGCGCCTTCCAGCTCCGTGTTGGTCAAGGCGGCGCGCGCGATGAATGCCGGCGGCGCGGCGCCGGTGTCGGCCGGCACCGCGCTCCAGGCTTCGAGCAAGTCGCCGATACCGGCGATGACCGGCGCCGCGGCCTCGTCGGTGTCGGCGATACGGTTGATCATGGCGCGCACCAGCCGCAGCGTCGCTTCCGCGCGTTCGACGTAGCGGCCGACCCAGAACAGATTGTCGGCGGCGCGGCTCGGCAGGAGGCCGGTGGCACGCTGCACCTCGATGCGCTCGGCCGTCGGCAGCAGCGTCGTCTCCGCCACCGGCCCCTGCGACAGCACCCAGGCGTCGGCCGTGGCCGCGCCGCGCTGCAAGCTCACCGCCCGCGCGTCGCCATGCTCGGCGATGCGCACGAAACCGCCCGGCATGACCCGCCAGCGCTCGCCCGTCTTGGCGAGAAACAGCCGCAGCGTGAACGGCCGCGGCTGCAGCTCGCCCTCGCGCCAGACCGGCATGCTCGACAGCGTCACTGCTTCCTGCGCGACATAATCGACGCCGCGGTCGCGGATCGACCGCAGCAGCGCGGCGCGCGCCCGCTCGTCGAGCTTTGCGCCCAAGACTTCGCTGCCTCTGACGCCGTCGACCTGCGACTCGAACGCCGACGCAATCACCATGCTGTCGAGCTTGCCGATCATCTCCTCGCGCATATCGGGCCGGCCCAGCCACCAGGTGGCGATATTCGAGATCGCGAGATCGGTGCCGAGCACGATCGGCGCCAGCGCCGGCAGGAACGCCAGCATCGCGCGGGCTTCGACCAGGCCGGCACCGAGCGCATTGACGATCACGACCTTGCCGTCACGCACGGCCTGCAAGAGACCGGGGACGCCGAGCCGCGAGGCGGCGTTGAGCTCGAGCGGATCGGCGAAGTCGGCATCGATGCGCCGCAGCAGAACCTCGGTCCGCTGCAGCCCGGAAACGGTGCGCACGAACACGCCGTCGTCGCGCGCGATCAGATCCTCGCCGTCGACGAGCAGAAGCCCGAGGTAGCGGGCGAGGTAGGCGTGCTCGAAATAGGTCTCGCTCATCGGCCCCGGCGTGAGCAGGCAGATGTGAGCGTCGTCCTGACGGCTCAAGGCGGCCAGCTCGGCCTGCAGCGCCTGGAAGAAAGGGGCGACCCGCTCCACCCGCGTGGTGCGATAGAGCGCGGGCAACGCGCGCGACAAAGCGAGCCGGTTCTCGATGGCGTAGCCGGCGCCCGAGGGCGCTTGCGCGCGGTCGCTCAGCACCCACCAGCGGCCGTCGGCGCCGCGGCCGATATCGACGGCGTAGAAGCGCAGATGCGCGCCGCCGGGCGGCGCGACGCCGACCAGCGGCCGCAGGAATTCCGGATTGCCGGCGACCAGCGCCGCCGGGAGCCGGCCGTCCTGGATCAGCCAGCCGGGACCGTAGCAATCGGCCAGCACCGCCTCCAACAGCTCCGCGCGCTGGATGAGGCCGGCCTCGAGCTCCTTCCACTCCGAAGGCTCGATCAGGAGCGGCACGTGACTGAGCGGCCAGGGGCGTTCGATGCCGGCGGCGTCCTCGTAGACGCGGTAGAACACGCCGGAGCCGCGCAGATAGCGGTCGGCGGCGGCGAAACGGCGGTTGATTTCCTCGGCGCCGAGCCCGGCGAGCATGGCGAGGAACGGCCGCCAGTGCGCGCGCACGCGGCCGTCGCCGTCCATCATCTCATCGAAAACGCCGGGAAGCAGCCGATAGCCGGCAACGAACTGCTCCAGGCTTGCGGCTTCCGATTCGACCACCGTGTCGAGATGGACTTGCATGACAGAGATATTTTCAGAACGGACGGCGCAGGTCGAGGGTCATCGGATATTCGAGCGATACTCGAAGCGCCGGAATGTCCATGATACCGCCAGTGTGGCCGTGATCCTGGAAGCGGGTGCGACGGCGCGCTTCCGCTTCGTAGGAGTTGACGGGAAAGGTCTCGTAATTGCGGCCGCCGGGGTGGGCGACGTGATAGACGCAACCGCCGAGCGAGCGCCGGCTCCAGGTGTCGACGATGTCGAAGGTCAGCGGCGCCTGCACGTCGGTGGTCGGATGCAGCGAGGACGCCAGGCTCCAGGCCTTGAACCGCACGCCGGCGACGAATTCGCCGCTGCGGCCGGTCGAGGTCAGCGGCAGGGGACGGCCGTTGCAGGTCACGACGTGACGGCTTTCGGTCAGGCCTTCGATCCTGACCTGCAGCCGTTCGACCGACGAATCGACGAACCGCGCGGTGCCGCCGGGCGAGCCTTCCTCGCCGAGCACGTACCACGGTTCGATCGCCTGCCGCAGTTCGAGCGTGACGCCGGCATGCTGCACGCTGCCGCACACTGGAAAACGGAATTGCCGCTGCGCCTCGAACCACGCCGGGTCGAATTCGTAGCCGGCCCGCTCGAGATCGTCCAAGACCTCGAGAAAATCGGTCCAGATAAAATGTTCGAGCATGAAGCGGTCGTGCAGCGCGGTGCCCCAGCGCACCGGCGTGCCGTCGAGCGGCGCGCGCCAGAGCCACGCCACCAACGCGCGCAGCAGCAATTGTTGGGCGAGCGACATGCGCGCGTCCGGCGGCATTTCGAACGAGCGGAATTCGACCAGGCCGAGCCGGCCGGTCGGGCCGTCGGGCGAGAACAATTTGTCGATGCAGATCTCGGCGCGGTGGGTGTTGCCGGTGACGTCGACCAGAAGGTTGCGGAACAGGCGATCGACCAGCCACGGCGGCGGCGCCGCGCCGGGCGGCGGCGGTACGTTGGCGAGCGCGATTTCCATCTCGTAGAGCAAGTCCTGGCGCGCTTCGTCGAAGCGCGGCGCCTGGCTGGTCGGCCCGACGAACAGACCGGAAAAGAAGTAGGACAGCGACGGCCGGCGCTGCCAATACAGCACCAGACTTTTCAGCAAGTCCGGCCGGCGCAGAAACGGGCTGTCGGCGGCGTCGCGCCCGCCGAGCACGACGTGATTGCCGCCGCCGGTGCCGGTGTGCTTGCCGTCGAGCATGAACTTGTCGGTGCCGAGCCGGGCGAGATGCGCTTCTTCGTAGAGCGCCCGCGTCGTCTCGACCGCCTCGCGCCACGTCGCGGCCGGGTGAATGTTGACCTCGATGACGCCGGGATCCGGCGTCACCTTGATGACGTTGAGCCGCGGATCGGGCGGCGGCGCATAGCCTTCGACATGGACGGGCAGGCCGAGCGCGGCGGCGGTCGCTTCGACCGTCATCAGGAGTTCGAGATAGTCCGCCAGCGTCTCGGTCGGCGGCATGAACACGCACACGCGACCGTCGCGGACTTCGACCGTCAGCGCCGTGCGCACCGGCACGCCGCCTCCCGGCGCGACCGCGCGTGGCGGCGGAACGCCTTGCGCGACGAAGGTCTCCGGCGCGAGTGGCGGCGCCGGCACGCCGCCATTGCCGCTACCGGCGAGAGCCAAAGCGCGAACCGGAGGCGGCGGCGACGGCAGGGGCTGACGCTCGGCGAACGGATCGGCCGGCACCAGATGCGGGTAATCGACCGGCGCGAGATACGGCAGCGCCTGCAACGGCAGCCGGAAACCGAGCGGCGAATCGCCCGGCAGCAAATACAGATGGTCGCGGCGGGTGCGCCACACTTCGCTCAGCCAACCCGGCTTCGCCCGTGCGGTCCAGCGCTGCACCGGCAGCACGAAGCCCGCCGGCTGGCCGCGATAGTTCGCGAACAAATTCAGAATGCGGGCGCGCTCGATCGGATCGTCGACCTTGGGATCGGCCGGATCGATATTTTCCGCGATGAGGCCCTGCTTGATCATGCGATCGACCGGGTCTTCGTAAGCCGGCTGAACGAAGTCGGTCGCAATACCCAGCCGCGTGGCAATGCCTTCGACGAAGCGCCGCGAGTCCCCGGCAGTCGGCTTGTGGTCGTCGGCTTCGAGCGCGATCAGCTTTTCGTCCTGCCAGATCGGCACGCCGTCGCGGCGCCAATACAGCGAGAACGCCCAGCGCGGCATCACTTCGCCGGGGTACCATTTGCCCTGGCCGTAATGGAGAAGCCCGCCCGGCGCGAAACGCCGGCGCAGCCGGCGCACCAGATCGTCGGCACGCACCCGCTTGGTCGGACCGACGGCGGCGGTGTTCCATTCTTCGGATTGATAATCGTCGACCGACACGAAGGTCGGCTCGCCGCCCATGGTCAGGCGCACGTCATGCGCTTGAAGGTCGGCGTCGACTTTGTCGCCGAGCGCGTCGAGCGCGGTCCACGCCTCCTCGGAAAACGGCATGGTCACGCGCGGCTGCTCGGCGATGCGCTTGACGCTCATCTCGAAGCCGAACGTGACCTCGCACGGCTCGACCAGACCGCTGATCGGCGCGGCGGAGCGATAGTGTGGAGTAGCCGCGACCGGCAGATGACCCTCGCCGCACAGCAGTCCCGACGTGGCGTCGAGCCCGATCCATCCGGCGCCGGGCAGATAGACTTCGGTCCAGGCGTGCAGGTCGGTGAAATCCTGCTCGGCGCCGGCGGCGCCTTCGAGCGGCTTCACGTCCGGCTTGAGCTGAATGAGATAGCCGGAGACGAAGCGCGCCGGCAGACCGATGTGGCGCAACAGCTGCACCAAGAGCCACGCCGTATCGCGGCACGAACCGGCGCGCGACGCCAGCGTCTCTTCCGGATCCTGCACGCCCGGCTCCATGCGGATCAGATAACGGATCATCTGCCGCAGGCGCTGATTGAGCTCGACCAGAAAATCGACCGTGTTGCGCTTGTGGCGCGGGACCGATGCGATCAATTCCTTCAGGAGCGGGCCGGCGGGCTCCGCTTCGACGTACGCGGACAAGTCCTCGCGCAGCTCGGGCGGATATTCGAACGGCCAGGAATCGGCATAGGGCTCGACGAAGAAGTCGAACGGATTGATCACCTCCATGTCGGCGAGGAGATCGACCGTGACGGAAAACTCCGTGGTCTTTTCCGGGAAGACGAAGCGCGCCAGCCAGTTGCCGTGCGGATCCTGCTGCCAGTTCACGAAGTGCTGCGCCGGCGTGACCTTGAGCGAGTAGCTCGGAATGCGGGTCCGGCTGTGCGCCCCCGGCCGCAGCCGCACGGTTTGCGGGCCGAGATTGATCGGCCGGTCGTATGTATAGCGCGTGGCGTGGTGAAGCCCGACGAGGATGGACATGCTGTTACGTGATGCGGACCATTTGCCCAATTTCCATGCAAGTTCCGGGCCGCCATCCGCTGCTGCGAACACGCGGCATCAGCCCGCAGATGCAAGTGTTTTGGCGGTGGGGTCAAGTGCAAGCGAGCAGCGACCGCCGGACAAAGCGCAGCCGGTCGCACCGAAGTGTCGCTCGAGAGGTTTTTTGCTTCAACGCAAACCTATGAAGCCTCGTCATCGCTCTGTTCGCGCCGCTCGTCCTCTTCCTCGTCTTCCATCACCGGCACGGCATAGACGCCGGAGAGCCAACGGTTGAGGTCCACGTCGGCGCAGCGGCGTGAGCAGAACGGCCGATAACGATCGACGACAGGCTTGCCGCAAATCGGGCAGGCGTTGCGCCTCGGGGCATCAGACATGGCTGGGATATGGGGCGCGCCGCCAGAGCGCGCCACGGCGACGAGTTCTCAGAGCGCGTTGAGCCAGCCGAAATGGACCGGATAGCCCTCGCCGCCGAGGAGCGACATGGTCTCGTAGAGCGGCAGGCCGACCACGCACGAATACGAGCCCACGATCTTGACGATGAAGGTTCCGGCGATGCCCTGCGCGGCATAGCCGCCTGCCTTACCGCGCCATTCGCCGGAAGCGAGATAGGCCTCGATGTCTTCGTCCGAGAGCCGCTTGAAGCGCACCCGGGTTTCGACGTGGCGCTGACGGAAGTTCTCCTTCGGCGTCACCAGGCAGATCGCGGTGTGGACGCGGTGGTTGCGGCCGGACAGGAGCCGCAGGCATTGCGCCGCCTCGTCGAGCAGCTCCGCCTTCGGCAGGATGCGGCGGCCGACCGCGACGACCGTGTCGGCGGCGAGGATGTAGGAGCCTCTGAGATCCTCGTCGAGCCGCACCATGGCGAGCGCGGTCTCGGCTTTGCTGCGGGCAAGCCGCGTGGCGCAAGCGCGCGGCAACTCGCCCCGTTTCGGCGTCTCGTCGATGTCGGCGGGACGCAGCGCATCGGGCTCGATGCCGGCCTGGTTGACGAGCGCGAGCCGGCGCGGCGAGCCGGACGCGAGCACGAATTTCGGCCGCCCGATCACGGCCGGACGCTCGCGTGCCACTGCGGGCGTTTGGCCGCGCGGCGGAGCGGAATCAATAGTCGAGATGATGTGGCGATCGAGATCACTTGAAGCGGTAGGTGATGCGACCCTTGGTGAGGTCGTAGGGCGTCATTTCCACCAGAACCTTGTCACCGGCGAGCACGCGGATGCGATTCTTGCGCATGCGCCCGGCGGTGTGCGCGATGATTTCATGGTCGTTTTCAAGCTTGACGCGGAACGTGGCGTTCGGGAGCAACTCCGTGACGACGCCAGGAAATTCGAGGAGTTCTTCTTTCGCCATTCGATACCCGGGAGTAGTGGCGGCCCCACGCCGCCGCGTGCCCGCTTCGATTTGCGCGGAACCTAGCGGATGACGGCCGATTTCACAACTGGCGCCAAACCGGGCAAAAGACTGGCATCAAGGTCGCGCAGGCTGACCGCGGCCGCGTCGGGACGGGCACGTCCATCGCCTCAACGCACATGCTGGCGAATGGTGTCGAGAAAAACTTCTCCATATTGGCGAAGCTTGGCCGCGCCGACGCCGTGGACAGCGCCCAGTTCCGCGGTATTGGTGGGCTTGCGCCGGGCCATGTCGATCAAGGTCTTGTCGGCAAAGACGACATAAGCCGGGACGCCCTGCTCCTTGGCCAGCTCCGAGCGCCGGCGCTTGAGCGCCTCGAACAAGGCGGTATCGCCGCTGCCGCCATCGGCAAGCGCGGCGGCGTTCAAGGCGGCGCGCGCCGCCTTGCGCGTCGCCGGTTTGAGGGTGTCCTTGCGCAGCGTGACCCGGTCGGCGCCCTTGAGCACGCGCCGTCCGGCGTCGGTCACCGTCCACGCGCCATAGCCGGTGATGTCGAGCGCGATGATGCCGGCGCCGTGCAGCTGACGAAAAATCGCGCGCCATTCCTGCCGCTCGAATTCCTTGCCGACGCCGAAGGTGGGCAGGCGCTGGTGGCCGAATTTTTCCACAGCCTCGGTGCTGTCGCCGAGGAGCACGTTCGTCAGATGCTCGGTGCCGAAGCGCGCGCCGGTGCGAACGATGGCCGAGAGCGCCTTCTGCGCCGCAATCGTGCCGTCGATCACTTCGGCGCCGTCGCAGCAGAAATCGCAATTGCCGCAGGGTTGCGTCGTCTCGCCGAAATAGGCGAGCAGCGTCTGCCGCCGGCAGCGCGGCGATTCGCACAGCGCGACCAGCGCGTTGAGCCGCGACCGGTCGACGCGTTTCTGCTCCTCCGACGAATCGCTTTCGTCGATCTGCAAGCGGCGCAGCCGAATGTCGCCCATGCCGTAGAGCGTGAGCGTGGCGGCGGGAAGCCCGTCGCGGCCGGCGCGGCCGATCTCCTGATAATAGCTTTCGATGTTGGAGGGCATGTCGGCGTGCAACACGAAGCGGACATCGGGCTTGTCGATGCCCATGCCGAACGCGATGGTCGCGACCGCGACGATGCCGTCCTCCTGCAGGAACACGTCCTGGTGGCGCGAGCGTACCGCCCCCTCCATGCCTGCGTGGTAAGGCAATGCCTTGACGCCGCCCGCGCGCAAAGAGTCCGCCAGCTCTTCGGTCTTGCGGCGCGAGGCGCAATAGACGATGCCGCTCTGCCCGGCATGGGCCGCGATGAAATCGGTGATCTGTTTGCGGCTGCCGGTCTTGGCCCGCATCGCGAGCCGTAAGTTCGGGCGATCGAAGCCGTGCACGAAAACCGCCGGTTCGCGGCGGAACAATTTTCGCTGGATGTCCGTGCGCGTCGCGCCGTCCGCCGTCGCGGTGAACGCGACGGTCTGCACGGCGCCGAGCTCCGCCTGCACCGTGCCGAGCGCCGCGTATTCCGGACGGAAGTCGTGGCCCCATTGCGAGATGCAATGGGCCTCGTCGACCGCGAGCAACGCGACCTTGGCGCGCTTGAGAAGTTCGAGGGTGTCGGCTTTCAGCAAACGTTCCGGCGCGACATAGACGAGCCGCAGCGCGCCGCGCGCGATGTCGTCGATGACCGACCGGTTCTGCTCCGGATCGTTGGCGGAGTTGAGCGCAGCGGCCGCGACGCCGTAGCCGCGAAGCTGCGCCACCTGGTTGCGCATCAGCGCGATCAGCGGCGACACCACGACCGTGAGGCCGTCCCGCAACAGCGCGGGAAGCTGATAGCACAGCGATTTGCCGCTGCCGGTCGGCATCACCGCGAGCACGTCGCGGCCGTCAAGGATGGCCGAAACGATATCGGCCTGGCCGGGACGGAACGCGTCGAAGCCGAAGGTCGAGCGAAGCGCACTCTGAGCCGCGGCGAGGTCCGTCATTCCGTTCTCCCAAGCGCCATGTTCTATATTTGTTCGAAATCGGCGGCAAGTCACTCGCGGCAAGACACTCGCGGCAAGACACTCGCGGCAAAGGCTTGCAAAAGATGCTGCGGCGCGAAAAGACCCTTGCATGGGTTGTTCGCGTTTTTGCAAGGGTCGTTTCCTTGCGCCCCGCCGTCCGCTCATGCAGTGCTTAACCCGACCGAACGCTCCGATTCCGTTGCAGCAAAGCCCTTCATGTCCTCAGCAGGAAGTTCCGCCGTCGCGTTCGGCGCCGGCCGTTTGGTCAGGCTCCTCTCCGCGCTGTGTCTTGCCGGCATCGCCATCCGGCTGACGATCCTGGCCCTGCCGCCGGTGATCCCGCTCGTCCACGACGACCTGCACATGTCCGAGACGCAGGTCGGGTTCGTGGTCGGATTGCCGCTCGCGGTGTTTGCCCTCGCCTCGGTGCCGGGGTCGCTGCTGGTTGCGCGCAGCAGCTCGTTGCTCACGGTCATCCTTGGCATGACCATCGCCGCCCTGGGCGGCGCCGCCCGCGGCGGCGCCGGGAGCGTGTGGACCCTCTATGCCGCCGTGATCGTGATGGGCTTCGGCATTGCCATCACCCAGCCGGCATTGCCGTCGCTGGTACGCGAATGGATGCCGAACCGCATCGCGCTCGGAACCGTGGTTTATTCCTGCGGCATGGTGCTCGGGGCGACCATTGCGTCGTCGCTCACCCTGCCGCTTGTCTTGCCCTTTGTCGGCAATAATTGGCGGCTCGATCTCGGCTTCTGGGCCATCATCTCGATCGCGATGGTTCCAGTGTTTTTCCTGCTTAGTCCGCGGGGCCAGGACGAACGCATCGACGCGGCCGCGATCGGCGGGCGCTGGTGGCCGGACTGGGGCAGTCCGGCGATCTGGTTTCTCGGCCTCTCCTTTGGCGGCAACAACGCCGCATTCTATTCGATCATTGCCTTTCTCGGCGACTATCTGACAAGCCAAGACAAGGCCGACTTCTTGAGCGCGGCATTTGTCTGGCTCAACGGTGCGCAAATCGTCGGCCTCGCATTGCTCATAGGGGCGAGGGACCGTCTGCAAGGGCGGGCCTGGCCGTTCGTCGTCTTCGGCCCGCTGATGATCGCCGGCTTTGCCATTCTGATGGTCGCCCCGACCGCGCTTGGCATCGCCGCGGCGGTGGCCCTGGTCGGCCTCGGCTGCGTCGTCACCATGACCGCGATCCTGGCTTTGCCGCCGCATCTCAGCGCGCCCGGCGACGTGTCGCGCACCGCCGCCGGCATGTTCACCATCAGCTATACCTGCGCCATCCTCGTTCCGACCATCAGCGGCGCGTTGTGGGACGCGACCGGGCTGCCGTGGATGGTTTTCCTGCCGAGTTGCATTTGCGCGGCGATCCTCACAGTGTTCGGCGTGGCAGTGACGCGCGGCCGGCGGACTAAGCACGCGGCGTGACAATAACGATAGGGAGGTTCGGCCATGGCCATGCGGCCCAAGAAGAAGACCATGCGACGGCTGACACCGGCGCGGCCGCGTCGGGCTGCGGCATCTGTACCGCCGAAGCCGATGCTACCGACCGATCGCATCGCCTATTCGGCCATCACCGAAAGACCGAAGCTGACGCTGCCCGACGGCGCGCGCGTCGCGGTGTGGGTGATCGTCAATGTCGAACAATGGGACGCGACGCAGCCGATGCCGCGTACGGTGCTGCCGCCGCCCGCCGGCGGCTCGCCGAGCCCGGACGTTCCCAACTGGGCCTGGCACGAATACGGCAACCGGGTCGGCTTCTGGCGCTTCGTCAAATTGTTCGATGAGTTCGCGATTCCCGTGACGCTCGCCATCAACGGCTCGGCGATCGCCGCCTATCCCGCCATCGTGCGCGCGGCGGTCGCGCGCGAGTGGGAGTTCATGGGGCACGGCTTTACCCAGCGCAACATGCAGAAAGTGGCGGACGAGCGCACCGACATCCGCAAGACCCGCGAAGTCATTCTCGAAGCGACCGGCATGCCGCCACGCGGCTGGCTCGGACCGGGCCTCACCGAAACCTGGGAGACGCCCGATATCCTGGCCGAAGAGGGCTATGATTACGTCGCCGATTGGGTGCTCGACGATCAGCCGGTCTGGCTCGAGACGCGCGGCAAGCCGATCATCAACGTGCCCTACACGCAGGAAATCAACGACGTTGCCATGATCGCGGTCCAGCATCACAAGGGTTCGGAATATGCCGAGCGCGCGATCGACCAGTTCGAGCAGATCTACGACGATGCGGCCGATTCGGCCCACATCGTGGCGCTGGTGGCGCATCCCTATCTGATGGGCGCGCCGCACCGCTTCAAATATCTGCGCCGCGTGTTCGAGACCGTGCGCCAGAAAAGCGGCGTCAAGTTCTGGACCGGCGCGCAAATCGCCGATTGGTACCGTTCCGCCGGGCCGAAAGCGCCGTGACGATCGGGAGCGGCGCGGCGGGCGCGCACCATCCAGCAGGCGGCGACGTCGCGGCCCGGCTGATGCTCGTCGTCATGTGCGTCATCTGGGGCATCACCTGGCCCTTGATGAAGATCGCGCTCAACGAGATCCCGCCGCTGAGCATGCGCACGATGACCGCCGCGTTCGGAGCGGCGGTGCTGTTCGCGTTCTGCCTGGCCACGCGCCGCAGCCTGCGTATTCCGGGCGCCAAGGCGTGGGGGCACGTGGTGATCGTTTCGCTGCTCAACATCACCGCGTTCAGCCTGTTCAGCGCGTTTGCGCAAATGACGGCGGCGACGTCCCGGGTCGCGATCCTCACCTATACGATGCCGATCTGGACCGTGTTGCTGGCGTGGCTGTTTCTGCGCGAACGCCCGAGCCGCCTGCAGATGATCGCGACGGCCATCTGCGTCCTCGGGCTGGCGATCCTGATCTATCCGTTGACCACGGCGGGCGTGCCGCTCGGCGCCATGCTGGCGATCGCCTCGGGCCTGAGCTGGGCGGCGGGAACGGTCTACGTGAAATGGGCGCGCATCGAAGCCGATCCCGTGGGCACCACGGCGTGGCAGCTTATCATCTCGTTCTTCGTCATCGCGGCGTGTCTGTTCGTCGTCGACGGCCGTCTCGATCTCGACCACGCGCACGCCGGCGCCTTGGCCGCGACGATCTTCACCGGCATCGTCGGCACCGGGCTCGCTTATGCGCTGTGGTTCGAGGTCGTGCGCCGATTGCCCGCCGGTACGGCCGCGCTCGGCAGCCTCGGCACGCCGGTGATGGGCGTCCTGATGACCGTTCTCATCATCGGCGAGCGACCCACCGCCGCCGATATCATCGGTTTCGCGCTGATATTCGCGGCGTCCGCCGCCGTCGTGCTCGCCCCGCAAACGACGGTCAAGCCGACGCGTTGACCAGCGCCGCCAATTCGGCGAGCCGAGCCACCATCGCGCTCTGCGGATCGGCCAGCGCCTCGATCACGGTGAAGTGGTTCTTGCCGGCGAGCTCTTCGTAACGCGTCTTGGCCGAGTTCTGCCGCCAAGCCTGCGCGACGGTGCTGCTTTGGCGTTTGAATTCGCTGGATTCGTCGCCGCCGACCACCGCGTCGAGGATGCGGCCGCCCGGCACGGGCCAGAACAACGGCGACACGCGGCGCGCCTCCGCGGCATCGAGCTTGAAATCGGCGTTCATGCCGACCTCGATCATCGGCGCCAGATCGAACAGCCCGGAGATCGCGTAGCCGGCCGGAACAAGATCGGCGGGGGCCTTGGGAAACAGCGAAGGCCAATCGGTGGCGACCATCGCCGCGGTCAGATGGCCGCCGGCCGAATGGCCGTACACCAACAAACGCCGCTCGAACCGCTGCCACAAGAACGTGCAGGCGTGGCGGATTTCGTCGATGATGTCCGAGATCGTCACGACCGGACAAAGATCGTAGCCGGCGACCGCAACGGCAACGCCGTGGGCGTTCAGCCCGCGCGCCATGTGACTGAACGAGGACGGATCGAGCGAACGCCAGTAGCCGCCATGCACGAACAGCGCGAGCGGCGCGTGCTCCCCGGCGTCGGGCAGGAACAGATCGATGGTTTGCCGCGGCGAGTCGCCGTAGGACAGGCCGAGCTGCGCGCGGTCGCTCTTGAGCGTCTCGACGCGATAGTCTTCCGCGTCCCGCACATAGCGGGCGAAAATCTCCAAATGATCGGGCACGCGCGCGCGATTGTCGTACTCGGCTTCGTAGTCGATGGCGGCCATCGGGATCTCCGGCGGATTTGACTTATCAAATGGGGCAGCAGCGCTCCGCAGGCAAGCGCGCGAGCGGCGGGAGCGCCGCGACAAGCCGAACTGAAACGGAGACCGGCCGCGCTATTCGACGTCCGTGTACGCGCTGATCGCCATCTGCCACTGGCCGTTGCGCTTGACGAACACGCGCGTGGTGCGGTGGGGCGGTTGCATCCCGCCGGGCAGCGCCTCGCTTGCGGTCATCACCGCGCCGTCGCCGTACACCGAGAGCCGCATGGCCTGCACTTCGCCGATCGAGGTTCCGTCCCCTTGTTGTTGCTCGATGGCAGCGACGCGATCGGACTTCGACAACGGCGCGCGGCCGGTCCCATAAAGCACGAACTCGTCGGCGACGTGTTTACCCCAAGCGTCGGGCTGGCGTGCGACGACCGCCTTGACGATCGTCTGATAGGCGTTGACGATGTCCTGTTCCGATGCCGAGCGAACGCGATAGGGAATCGTCTGGCAGGGGTTTTTGCACGACGCGGCCGTTTCCGGATGCGACGTCAGCGACGCCGTCGGCGTTTCGGCGGCGGTATCGGCGAGATCCTGCATCACCAGCGCGCGCCAGGCGCCCTTTTGGCGGGCCCAGACGTCGAGGAAGAAAACGTCGCGGCCGCTCGCCGATTTACGGTGACCGGTCACCATCGCGAGGAGGCCGTAGCGGCGCACCTTGGCGTCGCTCACGCCGGTAGCGGCAACACCTTTGAGTTCTGCGAGAAAGTCCCGGCGCCCATGGACCTTGCCGCCGGCGTCAACGAACGTGAATTGCAGCGACAGCAGGTGGCGGGCGATGTTCTTGTCGCCGCTGCGCATCGCCTGGCCGAGCGCTTCGTCGGCGGCGAGCACCACGGCCTCGTCGCGGGCGCCCGGCTGCGCCTTGGATTGCGATTTGGCACCCGCAAAAACCGCGATGAGCGCCCCGGCGGCTACTGCGCCGAGCCATCCCCACCGCTTGGCATGTTGCAACGTCCGTCTCAGCGCCGCTGGTGTCGCCCCCGGCATGCCCTCTCCGCGAATTCCGCCCCGACCCCGTCGGTAGTCCCCTTATCGCGCCAGCACCATGGCATTTTCGGGTCGAACAACTCAAGTCGTTCGCGGCGGCACGTCGCAGCCGCCTCGATCACGACGAAATACGCCGATCAGTCGCAATGCCGGCAATGCCGATGATGACGGCGGCCTTCATGCCGGCCGTGTCCGCCGCCGTGGGCCATCGCGAGGCGGCATTCCGAGCTGAGCTGCCGATGCTTGCGTACCATGCAGGCCGTGATTTTCCGTTCATCCGGAACGAATTCGCCGCAAAGCGACAGTGCATCGTTCTGACAGACCTGGCGCGGGTCGCCCTGGGCGGCGGCGCCATGGACGCCGGATACGACCGCAGCTAAACCCAATACCAGTGCCAAAGCTGCAAGATGCATGGTCCGCATTGTTTCCCCCAATATCTCTGACACGGAGCCCTTGGGCGGGTGTCGTCGGCGGAGCCCTACCGGGGCCAAGCCGGCCGTCGATGGCCGCCTTCGCCGGCCATGTCAATCCCGCAAATCTGGGAAAGCCCCGCAAATTGCCGAAAACCGGCCTATCTATCAGCCGCTTCAGTGCCCGCGGCCCCAGGCAAATTCCGTCTGGTGCCGCCCGGACGCATCCCGTGGACACGGCGCCACGTTGCCGGCCACGAGTTGAGATGTCGCATTGTCGAAGGACATGTGACGGCAAAAGGCCTTGTCGGGCAGCGAGTAGAAAACTTGCCCCACATGCGTCTGCTCCTCGTCCTGGGGCGCGACCGCGAACTGCAGCGTGTCGAACACGACATCGCCACCGACCAGGAAAGCCGCCGCCAGGAGTGCGAGGAACAACGAAAACGCGATCGCAAAGCGCGCGGAGGGCAGATCGCGCCAAGCCCACGCCGTGGAGCGCGGCATCCGGCGGGCGTCGATACGGCCCGCTGCGGCCCGGGAGTTGCGTTGCATGTCATCCCGCCATTGCCAGAGCATTGCCGCCATCGAACACCAAAGCCATTGCGATCCCCGTAAGAAATTCCCTGCAATTGAATCGAAATTCCCGCGCCCGTTTGCCAATGCTATAGGGTCGCGGCATGCGCACCCAAGTCGCCATTATCGGGGCGGGCCCGGCGGGATTGCTGCTCGGCCAGCTCCTTCATAAACACGGTGTCGACAACGTCATTCTCGAGCGGCAGACCGGCGAGTACGTGCTCGGCCGCGTCCGGGCCGGCGTGATCGAAAAGGTCACGATGGACCTGCTCGACGAGGCGGGCGTCGGCGCCCGCATGCACCGCGACGGCCTGGTGCACGACGGCGTCCAGATTTGCGTCGACGGCGTCCGCCACCGCATTTCTTTCAAAGAAATGACCGGCAAGGCGGTGATGGTCTACGGCCAGACCGAGATCACCAAGGATCTCATGGATGGCCGCGCCGCAATTGGCGCGAAGACGGTTTATGCCGCGGAAGACGTCGCCCTTCACGATATCTTCACCGACCAGCCGCGCGTCACCTACCGCGCCGACGGCGCCGAGCACGAACTTGCCTGCGACTTCATCGCCGGCTGCGATGGCTTTCACGGCATCAGCCGCAAAAGCGTCCCGGCCAATGCGATCACGAACCACGAGCGCGTCTACCCGTTCGGCTGGCTCGGCATTCTGTCCGACACGCCGCCGGTCTCGGACGAGCTGATCTATGTGCGTCATCCGCGCGGCTTCGCGCTGTGCTCGATGCGCTCGCCGACGCGCAGCCGGTATTACATCCAATGCAGCCTCGCCGAAGACATCGAATCGTGGCCGGATGACCGGTTCTGGGAAGAGCTCAAGCCGCGGCTCGACGACGAGGCGCGCGAACGCCTCGTCACCGGCCCCTCGATCGAAAAGAGCATCGCGCCCCTGCGCAGCTTCGTCGCCGAGCCGATGCGCTTCGGCCGGCTGTTCCTCGCCGGCGACGCCGCCCATATCGTGCCGCCGACCGGCGCCAAGGGCCTCAATCTGGCGGCAAGCGACGTGCGCTATCTGTCACTGGCGCTGATCGAGCACTACGCGGAGAAATCCGCCGCCGGGCTCGACGCCTATTCCGCTCGGGCGCTAGCGCGGGTGTGGAAGGCCGAGCGCTTTTCCTGGTGGATGACGACGCTGATGCACCGGATTTCGGACAATTCGTTCGACCACAAGATCCAGCTCGCCGAGCTTGATTATCTGTTCCGCTCGCAAGCCGCCGCGACGGTATTCGCGGAGAATTATGTCGGGTTGCCGTATTAACTGGCGTTGGCGCTGGTGTCGTCCGCTGTGGGTTTGATGCGATAGGCGGCGACATAAAGCGCCGGCAGGAAGATCAGCGTCAGCACTGTGCCGGCGAGAATGCCGCCGATCATCGCATAGGCCATCGGCCCCCAGAACACCTGTTGCGCGATCGGAATCATGCCGAGACTTGCAGCCGCGGCGGTAAGAAGAATGGGCCGCACGCGATGGCAGGTCGCCTCGACGACTGCATTCCAGGGAGTCCGACCCTCGTAGAGAAAATCGTCGATCTGCGTCACCAGGATCACCGAATTGCGGATGATGATGCCGATGAGCGCCAGCACGCCGAGCAGCGCCACGAAACCGAGCGGCGCGCTCGACCCCAAGAGCGCCGCGACGACACCGATCAGGCCAAGTGGCCCGACACTGACGACCAAAGCGAGCTTGCCGAAGCTTTGCAGCTGAACCATCAGCAGAAACGCCATGACGAGCAGCATGACCGGGACGACGGCGGCGATCGGACCCTGCGACTTGGCGCTCTCTTCGACGGTGCCGCCGGTTGCCAGGCCAAAGCCCGCCGGCAGCGTCTTGGCGAAGGCGTCGATCGAGGGCTTGAGTTCTTCGACCACCGTGGCCGGCTGTGTCGCGTCGAGGATTGAGGCGCGAACGGTGATGGTCGGCAGCCGATCGCGGCGCCAGACGATCGGTTGCTCGATGTCGTAGCCGAGCCGGGCGAAAGCGAGGAGCGGCACGACGCGGCCGTTAGACAGCGCGATCTGCAACGTTTGCAGCGTATCGAGCGAATTGCGGTCGAACGCCTGCGTTCGGCCGATGACGTCGACGAGATAAATCGAGTCGCGGACCTGCGTAATGGTGGTGCCGCCGACGATTCCGTTGAGGAAGTTGGCAATGTCCTGCGAGGTGATGCCGAGCTGGCGCGCCTTGTCCTGCGCAATCTCGACCCGCAGCACCTGTCCCGGCTCGTTCCAATCCAAGGTCGGCGGCCCGACATGGGCATTGGCGCTGACGATGCCGGCGAGGCTCAACGCCCGTTCGCGTACGGTTTGGAGGTCCGGCCCGCTCAAGCGGTATTGCACGGGCCGCCCGACCGGCGGGCCGAGATCCAAGGGATGGACGAGCACGTCGGTGCCGACGAAATGCTCGCGGCCGAATTGCTGGAGTTTCGGCAGGATGCGGTTGCGTGCTTCGAGCGATTTGGTCTCGATCACGATCTGACCGAAGAACACGTTGCTGAGTTGCTGGTCGAGCGGAAGGTAGAAGCGGATCGCGCCCTGCCCGACATAGGAGCTCCATTGCACAATGTCCGGATCGTCCTTGAGCCGCGCCTCGAACTTATCCATCTGGCGGCGCGTTTCGGCGATCGAGCTCGACTGCAGCAACGTCATATCGACCAGAATCTCGGGCCGGTCGGACGCGGGGAAGAATTGATGTTGCACATAGCGCAGGCCGAACACCGAAAGTGCGAGAGCGGCGACGGTCACGCCGATCGTGATCCAGCGCCACCGCATCGCCGCAACGAGCGCGGTACGAAACAGCGGCATCAGGCGGGCCGGCCGCTCCGTGTGGCGCCGCATCGTCGCCGGCAAAACAATGACGCCGACCAGCGGCGCGAACAGAACCGCGACGATCCATGAGACGAGCAGCGAGACGGCGATGACGACGAACAGGCTGAAGGTGTACTCGCCCGCGGCGCTGGCGTTGAAGCCGATGGGCAGAAAGCCGGCCACGGTGACGAGCGTGCCGGTCAGCATCGGGAAGGCGGTCGAGGTGTAGGCGAAGGTCGCCGCGGCGTTTTTGCTGTCGCCGGCCTCGAGCCGAGCCACCATCATTTCGACGGTGATCATCGCGTCGTCGACCAGAAGCCCGAGCGCGATGATCAGCGCGCCGAGCGAGATGCGCTGCAGCGAAATGCCCCAGACGTCCAGGATGACGAAGGTGACGGCGAGCACCAGCGGAATCGAGATCGAGACGACGAGCCCGGCGCGCACGCCGAGGCTCAGAAAGCTCACCAGGAGCACGATCACGACGGCCTCGCCGAGCGCTTCGGTGAAGCCGCCGACAGCCTGTTCGACGATCTGCGGCTGATCGGAGACGAGATGCACGCCGACGCCGATCGGCAGCGTCGCCTCGACTTCGCGCATCTTGGCTTTCAGCGCAGCGCCGAAGTCGAGCAGGTTGCCACCCTTGCGCATGGCAATGGCGAGGCCGATCGCGGGTTGGCCGTCGTAGCGGAACAGCATTTGCGGCGGATCGACATAGCCGCGACGGATATCGGCGACATCGGTCAGCCGGAAGAACCGGTCGTTGATGCGCAGATTGATCGCCTTGAGGCTTTCTTCCGACACGAACTGTCCGCCGACGCGCAGCGAGATCTGCTCGGCCCCGGCCTGAATCACTCCGGAGGGAACAACGGCATTCTGCGCCTGCAAAGTCTTGACGAGGGCCTGCAGATCGATGCCGAAACCGGCCAGCTTGCGGGCCGAGATGACGAGATAGATCGCCTCGTCCTGGGTACCGATCAGCTCGGTCTTGCCGATGTCCTTGACCTGCAGCATGGCGTTGCGCACGCCTTCGGCGTAGTCGCGCAATTGCCGCATGGTGAGGCCGTCGGAGGTGAACGCGTAGATGTTGCCGAAGACGTCGCCGAACTCGTCGTTGAAACTGATGCCCTTGAGACTGTCGGGAAAGCTGCCGCGAATGTCGTTGATGTGCTTGCGGACCTGATAAAACAGGTCCGGCAGCTTCTTCGGATCGGTGGTGTCCTTGAACTGGACGAAGACGACGGTGCGGCCGGGGACGGTATAGCTGCGGGTGAAATCGAGCGACTCGACCTGCTGGACTTCCTTCTCGATGCGGTCGGTGACCTGATCGAGCGTTTCGCCGATGGTGGCGCCCGGCCACTCGGCGGCGACCACCATGATTTTGATGGCGAAGGAGGGATCCTCCTCGCGTCCGAGGCGGAGGTAGGACATCGCGCCCGCCACGATCGCGACAATCATCAGAAACACGACGAAGGAGCGATGCGCGAGCGCCCATTCCGACAGATTGAGGCGGGTCATAACTGGGTCGCCTCGGCTTTGCTGGCGGTTCCCGCTTCGCCCGCGACCGCCTGCCCGTCGTGCAGGCTGTGAACGCCGACGACCACGACGCGGTCGCCGGCGGCAAGCCCCGACTTGACGACGGCATTGTCGCCCTCGGTACCGGCGACCTCGATGACGCGCCGCGCCACCTTGGCGCCGTTGTCCGCGAGCACCCAGACGTATCGCCCGACGTCGCCGTCGACGACCGCGGCCGAGGGGACGAGGATTTTCGGCGCGATGGCGTGTTCGGATTCGACGGCGATGGTGGTGCCGATGCGAAAAGCGGCGACCGGATCCTCGAGCGTGAGCCGCACACGGTGCAACCGCGTGATCGGATCGGCGAGCGGCGTGATCTCGCGCACCTTCGCCTTGGCGGTGATGCGCGGCGATTCCTGAAGCCGCACATTGAACTCCATTCCGGGCGTGACGCGCGCCATGAAATCGTCCGGGATGTCGATGACCGCGTCGCGGCTGTCAGAACGGGCGATCGTCACGATGGCCTGGCCGGCGTTGACATATTGGCCGACTTCGGCCGACCACGCGGTGACGACGCCATCGAAATTGGCGGTCAATTCGGTGTAGCCGATCTGGTGCTCGGCGAGCCGCAGCGCGGCTTGCGCCTGATCGAGCCGCGCTTTGGCGGTGTCGCGGCCGGCGACGGCGTTATCGAGCGCCGCCTGGGTGGAACTCCCCTCCGCGGCGAGAATGCTCTGCCGGCGCGCGATGCCTTCGGCATTGGCGAACTGGGCATCGGCATCGGCGACGTCCGCCTTGGCGCGGGTCAAGCCCAGCTGCGCGATGATGGGGTCGAGCGCGGCGAGCCGCTGTCCGTTCTTGACCCGATCCCCGACATAGACGTCGCGCGCCACGATGCGGCCCGAGGTCTGGAAGCCGAGTTGCGCCTCATACCGGGCTTCGACCGTACCCGCGAACGGGCCGAACCGCTCCGTCGTGATCGGCGTGATTTTGATGGTCAGCACCGGGCGCGGCGGCGCGGGCGATGGCGTTTCCTGGCTGCAAGCGGACAGGCCGGCGGCAGCCAAGACGAGCAAAGCCACGCGGATGCGCATGGTCAACCCGGAGGACCCGGCACGCGAGATCATGGCGCCTGCTCGCTCGTTGCGATGTCGACGACCTGGCCGGGGTACAGAAACTGGATGCCGGCGGTGACCACCGTTTCGCCGGGGGCAACACCGCCAGACAGCACCAGGTCGCTGCCGACGTAACGATCGATGGTGATCACCGCCGGGTTCACCACGCGGGTTTTCGGGTCGAGCAGCCACACCGCCGGCGCATCGTGCCAGCGAAACAGCGCGCCGCGCGGCAATATGATCGCGTGGCGCGCCTTGAAGGTGCCGAGGCCGACGACGACCGCGCCGAGCGACATCGCCGGCGGCACATTGTCCAACGCGACTTTGACCTTCACGGAGCCGGACGCAGGATCGACCGTCGGCGCGACCTCGCGCACCGTTCCGGTCGTGGCGATGCTCGGATCGGCCTGCAGATAGACCTGCACGATCGGGCTCGGCGGATCGGTCAGCACGGCTTCGTAGACGTCGAACACGGCGTCGCGGGGACCGTCCTGGGCCACGGTGAAAACCGCCTGGCCGGCCTGCACGACCTGCCCGGTCTCGGCGTTGCGCGCCGTGATGATGCCGGCGACCCCGGCCTTGAGCTCGGTATAGCCGAGCTGCTCTTCGGCGGTAGACACCGCGGCCTGGGTCGAATCGACCGCGGCCTGCTGCGTGCGCAATTGCTGTTGCGCCTGATCGTAGGTCTGGCGCGTGGTGTAGCCGTTCTTCAGGAGCTCGGTCTGCCGATCGAAATTGGCGGTGGCCTGCGTCAGCAAGGCCTGCGCCGACAAAAGGACCGCCTTGGCGGCGTCGAGATTGGCGGTCTGCTCGCGTGCATCGAGCCGCGCCAGGACCTGATCCGGTCCGACATGGTCGCCGACATTGGCAAATCGCTGCTCGATTCTGCCGCTGGTGCGAAACGCGATGTTGCTGGAAAATTTCGGCTCGATGCTTCCGGTGAGGATGACCTTGGGCGAATACATTTCGTCGGCCGCACGCGTCACCTCGACCAGGACGCAGCGCTGGCCGCAGGGCGGCCGCGGAGCCGCGGCCGGTTCGGCCGACACGCGATCGATCGGGGCAGCGATCAAGGCGACAACGCCGAGACCGATAACGCCGCTCAAGCGCCGCCACGAAAGTCGACGCCGCCGCTTTTCGTTCATCGCTCGGTTACTCCGTCGGCCCGCGGTGCCGTCGACCAGACATTACCCCGCGCGCGCCGCAGGGTGCCTCCCAATCGCGACGGCGTTGCGACGCAGATGACCGCAGTCCCGGCGAGAGGCAAGAGGCAATGTCGGCCCGGCGTGAACATTCAGCACTTTAGGACCTTCGCCCTTTCGCTTGCGCGACCAGGAAACGGGAGAGACGTTGACGCACGGCGTCGGCCGTTTCCGGCGTCCATTGGCGGAAGCCCTCGCCCGATTTCATGCCGAGCTTGCCGGCTTCCACCTTGTCGCGCAGATACGGATGCGGCCCGGCGGTGCGGTCGAGATCGGCGTAGAGCACTTCGGCGATCTCGAGCGTGAGGTCCAATCCGACGAGGTCGGATTGCTCCATCGGTCCCAGCACGGCCATGCGCGTACCGAAACCTTCCTTGACCACGGTGTCGATCGTTTCGGCGTCGCACACGCCGGCGGCGACGAGTGCGATCGCCTCGCGTTTGAGGGCGTGTTGCAGCCGGTTGCCGACAAAGCCCGGAATATCGCGGCGCACATGCACCGGCGTCTTGCCGGCGGCACGCAACAATTCGATCGTCCTGCGCAAGACCTCGCCGCTCGTCCATTCGTTCTCGATCACTTCGACCAGGGGAACGAGATGCGGCGGATTCCAGAAATGCGTGCCGAGGACGCGCTCGCGATGTTCGAGACGGCGGGCGATCTCGGTCGTTGGAATGGCCGAACTGTTGCTCGCCAGTATGGTTTCCGGCGCGACCGCGTCTTCCAGTTCAGCGAACAGACGTTGTTTGAGCGGCAGCCGCTCCGGCGCCGCCTCGAACACGAAGGCGACCCCGTCGGTGGCCGCATCGAGCCGATCGTGCACGGAAATGCGCTGCAGCAGCGCGGCATCGGCGTCGAACAGTTCGACCAGCGCCTGCAGACGGCGCGGCAGCGACGCGCGGCTCTCGGCCGCGGTTTCAAAGATGCGCACGACGTGTCCGGCATCGGCCAGCAGATAAGCAATGCCGTGCCCCATCAGACCGCCGCCGATGACGGCAATTTTCTCTATTTTTTGCATCTTGCTCCCGTGCGCATCCGACCTGCTCGTTTTTACGAAAGTTTAACAGGAACTCAAAGGACGTTTGGAACGTTTCGTATGCAAGAGTGATCCTAAAGGAGCACCGGCCATGCCAACTCTCATATGGATCGCGTTCTGGTCTTCGCTGGTCGGCACCGCGGTGTGTTTGCAAGACGCTGCGCTACCGGTCCGGACCAAGGCGGCAAAAGTCAAGAACCAGGATCGGCCGCGGTCATAGAACTTCCATCCTTCGACACGCAGTCCCTTCCCACGCGCCGCGGCGCTGTTTTTAGCGCTTTCCGCCCGGATCGGCCTGGCATCGCGCGCCGGGTAATGCTCCGGTTGCAGCGCGCCCACCTCACCGTTATCAATACGCGCCATTTCGCGCCGGCCCGCCACGCACGGGGCGCCGGCGCACGAAGAAAGCCGCAAAGCGCGGCCACGAAAGAGAGCGCCACAACCCTTATGGCCCGTCTTGTCATGAAATTCGGCGGCACGTCCGTCGCCGACATCGACCGCATCCGCAACGTCGCGCGCCACGTCAAGCGCGAGATCGACGCCGGCCACGAGGTCGCGGTCGTCGTGTCGGCGATGGCGGGGACCACCAACCAGCTCGTCGCCTGGTGCGAGGCGGCGCTGAAAGCGCGGCGCATTTTCGACGCGCGCGAATACGATGCGGTCGTCGCCACCGGCGAACAGGTGACCGCGGGCCTGTTGGCGATCACGCTGCAGGACATGGACATCAATGCGCGCTCCTGGATGGGCTGGCAGCTTCCGATCCTGACCTCGAACGCCCACGCCTCCGCGCGCATTCTCGACGTCAACGGCGCCGAACTGATCCGGCGGATGAGCGCGAGCCGGGAAGTCGCCGTGATCGCCGGCTTCCAGGGCGTGCATCAGGAGACCGGGCGCATCACCACGCTCGGCCGCGGCGGCTCCGACACGTCGGCGGTCGCAGTCGCCGCCGCCATCCGCGCCGACCGCTGCGACATTTATACCGATGTCGACGGCGTCTATACCACCGACCCGCGCGTGGTGCCGCGGGCGCGACGGCTCGACAAGATCGCCTTCGAGGAGATGCTGGAACTCGCCTCGCTCGGCGCGAAAGTCATGCAGGTGCGCTCGGTCGAGCTCGGCATGGTGCACAATGTGCGTATTTTCGTGCGTTCAAGCTTCGACCGGCCCGAGGACATCGACCCGCACGGCACCCCGCCCGGAACGCTCATCTGCGACGAGGAGGAGATTGTGGAACAGCAAGTCGTCACCGGTATCGCCTTCTCCCGCGACGAGGCGCAAATCTCGATCCGCGAGGTGCAGGACAAGCCCGGCGTCGCGGCCGCCATCTTCATCCCGCTCGCCGACGCCAACATCAATGTCGACATGATCGTGCAGAACGTGTCGGCCGACGGCAAAACCACCGACCTCACCTTCACCGTGCCGGCCGCGGACTATCAGCGCTCGCTCGAGGTCATCGGCAAGGCCAAGGCGCAGATCGGCTACGCCCGGCTCGACAGCGCCACGGACGTCGCCAAGATCTCCGTCATCGGCATCGGCATGCGCAGCCATGCCGGCGTCGCCGCGCAGGCGTTCCGCGCCTTGGCCGAGCGCGCGGTCAATATCCGCGCCATCACCACGTCCGAAATCAAGTTCTCATTGCTGATCGACGCCGCCTTCACCGAACTTGCGGTACGGACGCTGCACTCGCTGTACGGACTGGACAAGGCGGCATCATAGCCCCGTCATTCCGGGGCGCGCCAAAGGCGCGAGCCCGGAATCCATAACCCCCGCGCAGGGAGTATGGATTCCGGACTTGCCGCTTCGCGGCAATCCGGAATGACCAATTCGGAATGACGCCGACTCTCACGCTGCGCCGCACAAATTCCGCTGCGTCGTCATATGCTCGTCTCTGGCTTGCGGTTTGCATGCCGCATTCGATATACGCTTGAGGACGTCGCTGCGGGCCGGGGCCCGAGCGGAATCCTCTTTGATCACGACCGGTACGACGCGGGCGGCGCGCCGGTCTAGAGGGAAGGCCCGAGGGACCTCACGCCATGCGTGGCGCGCTCGGCGGTCCGCGCGTGCTGTTGCGCCGTCTTCGCGAAGTGATGGCGGAGCCGGTCAGCGCGCAGGAACGCCTCGACAAGATCGTGGTGCTGATTGCCGCGAACATGGTGGCGGAGGTGTGCTCCGTCTACGTGTTGCGCGTCGACGCGACCCTCGAACTGTACGCCACCGAGGGCCTCAACCGCGACGCCGTCCACCACACCGTGCTGCGTTCGGACGAAGGTCTGGTCGGCCTGGTGTCGAGCCAGGCGAGCGCCATCAATCTTTCCAACGCGCAGGCCCATCCGGCGTTCTCCTTCCGGCCGGAGACCGGCGAGGAAATCTACCATTCCTTCATGGGCGTGCCGATCCTGCGCGCCGGCAACACGCTCGGCGTGCTGGTGGTGCAGAACCGCGCGCGGCGCACCTATTCGGAAGAGGAAGTCGAGGCGCTGCAGACCACGGCGATGGTGCTCGCCGAGATGATCGCCTCAGGCGAGCTTTCGGCGCTGGCGCCTCCGGGCGCCGAACCGGCGGCGCGGCGCTCGCTGCATTTCAAGGGCAGCGCGTTGAGCGACGGCATCGCGCTCGGCCATGTCGTGCTGCACGAGCCGCGCGTCGTCGTCACCAATTACATCGCCGACGACGTCCAAAAAGAGCTGAAACACCTCGAAGCGGCGGTCGAGACGCTGCGCTCGAATCTCGACGAAATGCTCGAGCACGGCGACGTGGTCGAGGGCGGCGAGCATCGCGACGTGCTCGAGGCCTATCGCATGTTCGCCCACGACCGCGGCTGGTTTCACAAGCTCGAAGAGGCGGTAATGACCGGCCTGACCGCCGAGGCGGCGGTCGAGCGCGTGCAGTCCGATACCCGCGCGCGCATGCTCCGCCAGACCGATCCGTACCTGCGCGATCGCCTGCACGACCTCGATGATCTCGCCAACCGTCTGATGCGCCAACTCACCGGCCGCCGTCACGCGCCCGCGCGCGAGAACCTGCCGGACAACGCCGTCGTCGTCGCCCGCTCGATGGGGCCCGCCGCGCTGCTCGACTATGACCGCAAAAAGTTGCGCGGCCTGGTGCTCGAGGAAGGCGGCCCGGCCTCGCACGTCACCATCGTGGCGCGCGCGCTCGGCATCCCCGCGGTCGGCGGCATCGACAACGCCACCGGCATCGCCGATCCCGGCGACGCCATCATCGTCGACGGCTCGACCGGAGATTTGCACATCAGGCCGATGCCCGACATGGAGGCGGCCTATGCCGAGCGGGTGCGGCTGCGGGCGCGGCGGCAATTGCAGTATCAGGCGCTGCTCGACAAGCCGTGCGTGACCAAGGACGGCGAAGAGGTGAAGCTGTTCATCAATGCCGGGCTGACGGTCGACCTGCCGCACATCGTCGACACCGGCGCCGCCGGCATCGGCCTGTTCCGCACCGAGCTGCAGTTCATGGTGGCGCCGAATTTTCCGCGCGCCAGCGAGCAATACGCGCTCTACCGCACCGTGCTCGACGCCGCCGGCGACAAACCGGTGACGTTCCGCACGCTCGATATCGGCGGCGACAAGGTGCTGCCCTATATGCGCAACGTCGAGGAGGAGAATCCGGCGCTCGGCTGGCGCGCCATCCGGCTCGGGCTCGACCGTCCTGGTCTCCTGCGCACCCAATTGCGGGCGCTGTTGCGCGCCGGCGCCGGGCGTGCCTTGAAAATCATGTTTCCGATGGTGGCGACCGTCGACGAATTCATTCAGGCCAAGGAGCTGGTCGAGCGCGAGCTGACGCATCTGCGCCGACACGGCCATAAGCTGCCCGAAGAGGTCGAGGTCGGCAGCATGGTCGAGGTGCCGTCGCTGCTCTATCAGCTCGACGAACTGCTCGCGCGTGTCGACTTCCTCTCGGTCGGGTCGAACGATCTGGTGCAATTCCTCTACGCCGTCGATCGCGGCAATCCGCGGGTTTCCGGCCGGTTCGATCCGCTCTCGGCGCCGGTCTTGCGCGCGCTCAAGGACATCGCCGACAAGTGCCGCGACCACAAAATGCCGGTAACCTTGTGTGGCGAACTCGCCTCGCAGCCGCTCGGCGCGCTGGCGCTGGTCGCCATCGGTTACCGCTCGCTGTCGGTCACGCCGTCGGCGGTCGGGCCGGTCAAAGCGATGCTGCTGGACGTCGATTGCCGCAAGGTGGCCGCGTTCCTCAACCTGCTGATCGAAAAGTCGTGCGGCGTGCCGATCCGCGCCCAGCTCGAAAAGTACGCCGCCGACAACGGCTTGCAGATTTAGCGCGCGCCGAGGCCTTTTATTTGGCGTGAAAGCAAGTATTTAGCGTGCAACCAACCTTCAGCGAGACCATCCTTTGGTGCCCGGCACGGCGGCCGGGGTGACAAGCAGTCCTGATGATCCCTGAGCAGAAACTCGACGCGATTGTTGTTCGCCATGCAGAACTGGAACGCAACCTCGCCGGCGTCTTGCCGCCGGAGACGTTCGTGAAGCTGTCGCGCGAGTTCGCCGAACTGGCGCCCGTGGTCGAGGCGGTGAACGCCTACCGCGCCGCGCGGCACGAACTCGACGGCATCGAGAGCCTCATCGACGATCCGTCGACCGACGCCGAAATGCGTTCGATCGCCGAGGCGGAGCGGCCGCAGCTCGAGACCCGGCGCGCGACGCTGGAACAGGAGCTGCGCCTCGCGCTCTTGCCCAAGGACGCGATGGACGAGCGCAACGTCGTGCTCGAAATCCGCGCCGGCACCGGCGGCGACGAGGCTTCGCTGTTCGCCGGCGATCTGTTCCGCATGTACGAGCGCTATGCCGCCAAGCAAGGCTGGACGGTCGAGGTCGTCACCGCGAGCGAAGGCTCGATGGGCGGCTACAAGGAAATCGTCGCCGAGATCCGCGGCCGCGGCGCGTTCGCCAAGCTGAAATTCGAATCGGGCGTGCATCGGGTGCAGCGCGTGCCCGATACCGAAGCGTCCGGCCGCATCCACACCTCGACCGCGACGGTCGCCGTGCTGCCCGAAGCGCAAGACGTCGACGTACCCATCAACGACGCCGATCTTCGCATCGACACCATGCGTTCGGGCGGCGCCGGCGGTCAGCACGTCAACAAAACCGAGTCGGCGATACGGGTGACGCACATTCCTTCCGGCATCGTCGTGATGATGCAGGAAGATCGCTCGCAGCATCGCAACCGCGCCAAGGCGATGGCGGTGCTGCGGACGCGGCTCTACGACCTCGAGCGGCAGAAATTGGATGCCGCCCGCGCCGCCGAGCGCCGCGGCCAGGTCGGCACCGGCGACCGCTCCGAGCGCATCCGCACCTACAATTTCCCGCAGGGCCGGGTTTCGGACCACCGCATTAACCTGACGCTCTACAAGCTGCCGCAAATTTTGGAAGGCGAGGCCTTGGGCGAGATCATCGACGCGCTGGTTGCCGAGCATCAGGCGGCGCAGCTCGCCGCCGAGGAGGGCGGGCGATGATTGCGAGCGCCGTCGCTCTGTCGGTCGAGCCCGGCGCGGAGGCCGGCGGCACTGTCGACCACGCGCGGCGCGCCTTGGCCGCACAATTCCGCGTCGCCGGGCTCGATACGCCGGAGCTCGATGCCCGTCTTCTCGTCGGCCACGCTGTTGACCTCGACCATGCGGCGCTGGTCGCGGCGGGCACGCGCAAACTCGGCCGTGAAGAAGCCGATATGATTAACGCGCTGGCGCGACGACGGCTCGCCCGCGAGCCGGTCGCGCGCATCCTCGGCCGCAAGGAGTTTTGGGGCCTCACGCTCGCGATCGATGGCGCAACGTTGGTGCCACGCCCGGAAACAGAAACCGTCGTCGAAGCGGTGCTTGCCGCAATCGATGCGGCCGGCGCGCGTCAGCAGGCCTTGCGCATTGCCGATCTCGGCACCGGCAGCGGCGCGCTCATTCTCGCGCTGCTCGCCGAGTTGCCGAACGCCACTGGCGTTGCAACCGATATCGACGTCGGCGCTTTGCTGCGCGCCCGCGCCAATGCGCGCGGTCTCGGCCAGACACGCGCGGCGTTCGTCGCCTGCGACATGGCGGCAGCGCTCGCTGGTCCCTTCGACGTGATCGTTTCCAATCCGCCTTACGTCGCATCGGACGACATCGCGACGCTCGCTTCGGAAGTGCGCGATTTCGACCCTCGCCGGGCGCTCGACGGCGGGGCCGATGGCCTCGATTTCTATCGCGCGATCGCGACGGCGGCGCCGGCGCTGGTCGCGCCCGATGGCTTCGTGGCCGTCGAACTCGGCGCCGGTCAGGCCGACGCCGTTGCCGCGCTTTTTTCGGCGGCGGGACTTGCGCCGGAGCCGCCGCGTACCGACCTTAACGGCATCGCTCGCGCCCTGATTGCGAGAAAAGTTGCGCCAGACGGGCGACGGCAGCAATGAGCGGCGAGCATTGCGCCCCGGCAAAAACGCACCAAAAAAGCGCTTGGAATATTTGCCGGAACGGACTAGTTTGCGCGCACGGAATCGGTCCGAAGTGATCGTGCCACGCTGCCTTGAACGCCCGGCTTGAGCGACTGGAGCGTCCCTTTCGAAGGTTGGCAGCGCAGGCTGAAGCAGCAACGCAGGCCGATGAACAGGCCCATTTGAACGGCGAAAGCCACAATAGAGCTGATCGGACGCCAAAGTGATCGGACGCCAGACTCAAGGCAGCCAGGCTTGAGGCAGACGGAATCGCCATATTCAACGACCGAGAAGTCAAAGACCGAGAAATGATAATGGCGCGGCACGGATTCGTCCGGAATGCCGCAGGCACGGACGGGGGTTCGCCGCGGCAAGTCCGCCGGCGTCGGGCTATAGGGCTGCATTGCTGAAGGTTCGTGACGTTCATGAAGAGGTCACAACGGCGGACGCCGAAAGCGGCGTTTGCATCGCCGCATGCGGCGCGCCGCCGGGATTTGCGCGGGGAAAGCGCGCAAGGCAAGGCAGACGGTGAATTGACACGCAAGGAAGTGCGCTGGCGGCATTCGTGCCGCCGCAGGTAAGGGGATTGGCGGAACAGCAAACCATGAGAAACGGTCAAAATAAGCGCATGCGGGGTCGCAACCGCAAAGGTGGTGGTGGTCATCACCAGAATCCATTGTCGCGCATGTACGAGTCCAATGGACCGGACGTGAAAATTCGGGGCACGGCATCGCACGTCGCCGAGAAGTATCTCCAGCTTGCCCGCGACGCCCAAAGCTCCGGAGACCCCATCGCCGCCGAAAACTACTATCAGCATGCCGAACATTATTTCCGCCTGATCGCCGGCGCGCAGGAGCAGCTGCGCCAAACCCAGCCCGCCTATTTCCAGCAGAACGGCGAGTATCGCGGCGGCGCCGACGACGGCTACGACGACAGCGAGAACGAGCAACCCGTCATCGGCGGCGAACCGTTCGCGCCACGCGAGCAGCCGTTCTATCAACAGCAGCCGCAAGCACCGCAGCCGCAGCTGCAACAGCCGCAATTCCAGCCGCGGACGCAGCATGTCGCGCCGGCCAACGAGCAAGATGTCGAGCGGCTGCCGTCCTTCATCACCGGAGGTCAGCCGCTCGCGCCGCAGCCGCAACCGGCGCCGAACGGCTCGAACGGCTTCGAAGGCTCGGCGGATCGCTTCCCGTTGCACCGGCGGCGTCGGCGCCATCGCGGCCCGCGCGACCAGTCAGCGGCCGGCGAGGGTGATGGGCAAGCGCCGGCCGGCCCGCGCCCGATCGACGAATAATCGCCGCTGCACGGTGAGGCCGCCGTTGGCGCTCGATTGATTTCGGGCGCGCAACAAGCGTCAGCGTCCGCGCGGCGCCCTGCTCAGACGGACCAGGAGCCAGATCGGCACCACGATCACGGCACCGAGCAGAAAATACTGCCAAAGCCAGCGCACCGCGTCGAAGCCCATGTTCCAGATGTGCAGGACGAGGAGCCGCACCGACTCGATGATGTTCCAGGGATCGAGGCCCAACGCAGCGAGAATGACGCCCACCAGAATCGACAACAAAACCAGCCGTCCAATCACCGCGAGCGGTGGGCCGCCGAAGAAGCGCTGAACGTAATCGACGCGTTTGTCCCTGCTGCCGTAGTCTTCGCGCTCGTGGGTCATCACGATCTCCCGGTTGGGCCAAATTCCTGACGCGGCGGACGCTATTTCCAGTGGAATAGCAGAATTGTCGCCAGCGCAAGCGCCCGCGACGGGGGCGTTGCCACCGCTCTACAAGTGGCGCTAAGTTGCGCGCGCTCCGAGAGCCTTGCAGGCAACAGAGCCTACCGGGCATTAAGCGCCTTCCGGGCAATTCCTGAGGATCATTCATGGCCAAGATCGAGGACCGCGCGCTCGCCGCGAAGACAAGCCTCAATGACGACATCGGCGAGGACAAGCGGCTCGAAATGTTTCGGCTGCAGGTCGAGATTCGCGAGGCCGAGCAGCGCGCCTACGATCTGTTTCTGCAAAATCTGGTCAAAGGCACCAGCCACCTGTCGCTCGGCCAGGAGGCCGTCGCCGCGGGCTTCGCCGCCGCCATGAAGCCCGGCGATCTTTCTTTCTGCACCTATCGCGGCCACGCCCACACGCTGGCGCGCGGCGTGCCGATCGTGAAAGTGCTCGGCGAACTGATGGGGCGCGACATCGGCCTGATGCGCGGCAAGGGCGGCTCGATGCATCTGACCTCGGTCGAGCACGGCGTGATGGGATCCTACGCCATCATCGGCGCGCATCTGCCGATCGCCTGCGGCGCCGCCTGGCGCGCGCAATACAAGGGACAGAAGGACGTGTCGGTCTGCTTCTTCGGCGACGGCACCACCAATATCGGCGCTTTCCATGAGGCGCTGAACTTCGCCGTGGTGTGGAAGCTGCCGGTGATCTTCGTCTGCGAGAACAATCTCTATATGGAATACACGCCGATCAGCGAGGTCACCGCGGTGGAGCATCCGGCCGCCGACCGCGCCGCCGCCTACGGCCTGCCGCGCATCGTCGTCGACGGCAACGACGCCGACGAGGTCTACCGCACGGCGATGGCCGCGTACGACAAGGCCCGCGCCGGCAAAGGGCCGTCGCTGATCGAATGCATGACCTATCGCTACAGCGGCCATTCCCGCGCCGATCCCGCCAAATATCGCCCCGAGGGCGAGTTGGATAAGTGGAAGGAGCGCGATCCGATCAAGACCTATCGCGAACGGCTCAAGCAATTCGGCATCGATGAAGCGGCGATCGCGCGCATCGAGACCGAGGTGAAACGCGAGGTCGATGAAGCGACCGAAGCCTGCAAGGCGTCGCCGCCGCCGGCGCTCGATCTCCTCACCACCGACGTCTATGCCGATGGAGGCTTCGCATGGCGGAACTGACTTATCGCGACGCCGTCATCCGCGGCATCGCTCAGGAAATGGCGCGCGACCCGGATGTGGTGTTCCTCGGCGAGGACATCGCCAAGGCCGGCGGCGTGTTCAAGGCGACCGTCGGGCTCTACGAGCAGTTCGGCCCGTTGCGCGTCCGCGACACGCCGATCTCCGAGCAGGCGATCCTCGGCGCCGCCATGGGCGCGGCGATGACGGGATTGAAGCCGATCGCCGAGATCATGTTCTCGGACTTCATCGCCGTCTGCTTCGACTATATCGCCAACGAATTCCCGAAGAGCCGCTACATGACCAACGGGCAGGTCAAGGTCCCGCTGGTCGTGCGCACCGGCAATGGCGGCGGCGCAAGGTTCGGCGCCCAGCACTCCCAGAGCGTCGAGAACTGGTGCATGATGATCCCGGGCCTCAAGGTCGTGGCGCCGTCGAGCCCGCGCGACGTGATCGGGCTGATGGCGGCGGCCGTGCGCGATCCCGACCCCGTGATCTTCCTCGAGCACAAGTCGCTTTACGCCACCAAGGGCGAAGTGCCGGACGGCGAGATCGTCGATACGCTGGGCAGCGCCAAGATCGTCCGTCCGGGCAAGGACGCCACCATCCTCGCGCTGGCGTTGATGGTGCCGCGCGCGGTCGCGGCGGCGGAGGAGCTCAAGACCGAACACGGCATCGATTGCGAAGTCGTCGACGTGCGTTCGCTCGTGCCGATCGACACGCAGACGATCCTCGGCTCGGTCGCGAAGACGCACCGGCTGTTCACGGTCGAGGAAAATCCTCGGCTGTGCGGCTGGGGCGCGGAGCTCGTCTCCATCGTCGCCGACGAGGCGTTCTATGATCTCGACGGGCCGCCGGTGCGCATCACGACGCCGCACATTCCGCTGCCGTCCGCCGACATTCTCGAGGACCTCGCTTTGCCGAGCGTCGATCGCATCGCCGAGCGGGTGCAACGCAGCCTCGGCGGATAGCGGCGGCAGCAAGCGCGAAACCGATAACAGGGAGGATCAACATGGCCAACGAGCCGACCCGCGAAAATCCGTGCGGCCCGATCGGGACGAAGGTCGTTTTCGAGAATGACCAGGTGCGGGTGTGGGACATGCGCGTGGCGCCGGGCGGCAAGAAGCCCTGGCACCACCACACGATGGACTACGTCATCATCAACGTCACCGGCGGCAAGATCGAGCTGGAAAACGTCGAGGGCAAGACCATCATCGCCGACGACAAGGTCGGCGGCGTGATCTGGCGCGACGCCGGCGAGAAGCACGAACTGCGCAACTTGAGCGGCCAGCCTTATCAGAACATTCTCGTCGAGCTGAAAAACGGGAAGTAGCGTCCAACGCCCAACAGGATGGCAGTCAACACGATGAGCGCCAGGTACGATAATCTTCTCGCCAACGTTCCGACCGACCTTTGGATCGGCGGCAAATGGCGCAAATCCTCCGACGGCGGCCGCTTCGACGTGATCGATCCGGCCACCGAGAACAAGGTCGCCTCGGTCGCGAGCGGCACGGTCGATGACGCCAAGGCCGCACTTGACGCCGCCGCCGCCGCCTTTCCCGGCTGGGCTGCCAAGAAGCCGCGCGAGCGTGGCGAAATCCTGCGCAAATCGTTCGAGCTGATCATGCGCGACCAGGAACGCCTGGCGAAGCTGATCACCATCGAGAACGGCAAGGCCTTGTCGGATTCGCGCGGCGAGGTCGCCTACGCCGCGGAGTTCTTCCGCTGGTTCGCGGAGGAGGGCGTCCGCAATATCGGCCAGAATTCGATCGCGCCGGCTTCGGGCGCGCGCATCCTGGTGCACCACAAGCCGGCCGGCATCGCCGTGCTGGTCACGCCGTGGAATTTCCCCGCCGCGATGGCGACGCGGAAAATCGGACCGGCGCTCGCCGCCGGCTGCACGGTGGTGCTCAAGCCCGCCTCCGATACGCCGCTGACCATGCTCGCTTTGATGCCGATCCTGGAAGAAGCCGGCGTGCCGCCGGGCGTCGTCAATGTGGTGCCGTCGCGGTCCTCCGGCAAGGTCGTGGGCGCGATGCTGCATGATCCGCGCGTGCGTGTGGTGTCGTTCACCGGCTCGACCGAAGTGGGCCGCAAGCTGCTCCACGAGGCCGCCGACAATGTGCTGCGGCCGGCGATGGAGCTCGGCGGCAACGCGCCCTTCATCGTGTTCGATGACGCCGACATCGACGCCGCGATCGACGGCGCCATGATCGCCAAGATGCGCAACATGGGCGAGGCCTGCACGGCCGCGAACCGTTTCTATGTGCACGAAAAAGTGCACGACGCGTTCGCCCAAAAGCTCACGGCAAAGATGGCCGGACTGAAAATGGGCAACGGCCTCGACGACGGCGTCGCGCTCGGGCCACTGGTGAACAAAGAAGGCCTCGACAAGGTGATCGAGCTGGTCGACGACGCCGTGCAAAAAGGCGCCAAGGTCCTGACCGGCGGCCAAGCGCCCGGCGGAACCGGCTTCTTCTATCCGGCCACCGTTCTCGCCAACGTCTCCGACGACGCCAAGATGCTCAACGAGGAGATTTTCGGCCCGGTCGCGTCGCTGCAGACCTTCAAGTCCGAGGACGAGGTGATCACGCGCGCCAACGACACCGAATACGGGCTGGTGGCGTATGTCTACACCAAGGATTTGAGCCGCGGCCTGCGCGTCTCGGAAAAGCTCGACTTCGGCATGATCGGATTGAACCGCGGCATCGTTTCCGATCCCGCGGCGCCGTTCGGCGGCATGAAGCAATCGGGCCTCGGCCGCGAAGGCGGGCACGAAGGCCTGATGGAATTTTTGGACACGCAATACGTCTCGGTGAACTGGTGAGCCGCAGTCGATGAACATCCTCATGCCTCAACTCGGCGAGACCGTCGCCGAGGGAAAAATAACGCAGTGGTTCAAAGCGGCCGGCGACGCGGTGAAGCCGGGCGACAATTTGTTCGAGATCGAGACCGACAAGGTGTCGATGGAAGTGCCGGCGACCGAAGCCGGGATTTTGAGCGAGATCCGCGTCGCGGCGGGCGAAGTGGCGCCGGTCGGCGCCGTTGTCGGCGTGATCGGCGATCGCGTCGGGGCGGCGGCGAGCGCGCAGCCGGCGCCCACACCGGCCGCCAAGGCGCCTCCCGCGGCACCTGCTCGCGCCCAGCCCGCGCCCGCGGTGGCAGCAACCGCCGCGGCTTCCACCCCGCAGCAGCCGATCAAGCTCGATCCGTTCTTCGAGGTGCGCACGCCCGAGCGCAATTTCGGACCGGCGCGGCTGTCCGGCGGCGTCACCGTGACGCCGCTGGCGCGGCGTCTCGCCAACGAGGCCGGCATCGATCTGTCGCGATTGAGCGGCACCGGTCCGCACGGCCGCATCATTGCCCGCGACGTCGAAAACGCCCCGCGTCCGGCCGCTCCCACCGCAGCGCGCGCGCCGGCGGCGCTGGCCGAGGCGCCCGGCGCCGAACAGGTCAAGGCGCTGTACGAGCCGGCGAGCTACGAGGAAGTGCCGCTCGACGGCATGCGCAAGACCATCGCGGCGCGGCTCACGCAGGCGACGCAGACCATCCCGCATTTCTTTCTCACCGCCGACGTCGAAATCGATCGCCTCAAGAAGCTGCGCGAGGAGGCGAACGCATCCGCACCGAAGGACCGCGACGGCAAGGAGTTGTTCAAGCTCTCGGTCAACGACTTCATCATCCGCGCGCTGGCGCTGGCGCTGCAGCGCGTCCCCGCGGCCAATGCAGTGTGGGCGGGCGACCGCATCCTGCGCTTCAAGCACTCCGACATCGGCGTCGCCGTGGCGCTCGACGGCGGATTGATCACGCCGGTGATCCGCAACGCCGAGACCAAAACGCTCAGCGCCATCTCGATCGAGATCAAGGAACTCGCCGCGCGCGCCCGCGACAAGAAACTCAAGCCGCACGAATATCAGGGCGGCGCTTCCGCGGTGTCCAATCTCGGCATGTATGGCGTGCGCGAATTCTCGGCCATCATCAACCCGCCGCACGCGACGATCCTCGCAGTCGGCGGCGCGCGTCGGCAAGCGGTGGAAAAGCCCGACGGCGGCGTCGGCTTTGTCAGCGTACTAACCGCGACGCTGTCCTGCGACCACCGCGTGGTCGACGGCGCGCTCGGCGCGGAACTCCTGGCGGCGATCAAGAGTTTGATCGAGACGCCGGTGAACATGCTGGTTTAGAGGCTGCGTTGCGTGATTGGCCTGCTCTCGCGCCGTTGGCGGTCCTGTGGCTCGCTTGGCTCGCCTATTGGGTGGCCGCCGCGCGGAACGTGAAAGCGACCAGTCGCCGCGAAGGCTTCGCGACGTTCCTGCTCAACCGTGCATTCGTCGTCGTCGGCGCGCTGCTCTTGGTCGTTGGCCCTCAACCGCTTCATTGGCTCAATGAGCGTTTTGTGCCGCCGACCATGGCGGCGTATTGGCTTGGGCTATTTATGGTCGCCGCCGGCCTCGGCTTTGCCGTGTGGGCCCGCGTTTATCTCGGCCGCAACTGGAGCGCCACGGTCACAATCAAACGAGATCACGAGCTTGTTCGCACGGGTCCCTACGGCGTGGTGCGCCATCCGATCTATACCGGGATATTGCTGGCGCTCCTCGGAACCGCCATTGCCATCGGCGAGTGGCGCGGCCTGCTGGCGCTTGCATCGATCACGATCGGATTCTTGTTCAAGATAAGAACCGAGGAGCGCTTCATGGGCGAACTCTTCGGTGAACGATACGCCCGTTACCGCGCCGAAGTGCCGGCCTTGATCCCCTTCATTGTTTGAACCTGTCGGATCGTGCGGGAGAAACGATTTGCCTGAGCAACGCGCCGAAGTCCTGCTGGTCGGGCCGTCGCGGCCGGTCATCGCCAAAGGACTGTCCGGATTTACCGTGCATGACCTCGCCGACGCGGACCGCGAGGCGCATCTCCCCCCGCTCGGTCATGTGCGCGCGATGGCGGTCTCCGCGATGCTGCCGGTCGACGATGCGCTGATGGCCCGGCTGCCCAACCTCGACATCATCGCGAGCTTCGGCGTCGGCTATGACCATGTCGACGCTGCGGCGGCCGCGCGCCGCGGCATCGTCGTCACCAACACGCCCGATGTGCTCACCGAGGAAGTCGCCGACACCGCGATCGGCCTTCTCCTCTGCACGGTCCGCGAGTTGCCGCAGGCCGAGCGCTATCTGCGCGCCGGCAAATGGCGCGAGCGCGCGTATCCCTTGAGCCGGGCGACGCTGCGCAACCGCACCGTCGGAATGGTCGGCATGGGGCGCATCGGGATGGCGATCGCGCGGCGGCTCGAGGCGTTCGGCACGCCGATCGCCTATTACACCCGCCATCAGCGGCCGGACCTTCCCTACCGACACTACCCCGACCTGATCGACATGGCCCGCGCCGTCGACGTGCTGATGGTCATCGTGCCGGGCGGCGCGGCGACGCGGAACATGATCGACGCGTCCGTGCTCGAAGCGCTCGGTCCCGACGGCGTTCTCATTAACGTCGCGCGCGGCTCCGTCATCGACGAGGATGCCCTGATCGCGGCGCTGCAACGGAAAACCATCCTGTCCGCCGGACTCGACGTGTTCGCCCATGAACCCGAGGTGCCCGCGGCGCTGATTGCGATGGACAATGTCGTGCTGCTGCCGCACGTCGGCTCGGCCTCGGTCTTCACGCGCGAAAAGATGGACCAGCTGGTGGTGGACAACATCCTGGCCTGGGCGGCAAGAAAGCCGCCGCTGACGCCGGTGCCGGAAACGCCGTGGCGGGCCTGGCGGCAGGACTGATCCCTGCCGCATGACCGTGCATGACGACGCAGCGAGGCCGTGATAACTTTTGCACATGAATCTGCGCATGAACATGAACGGTCGCCGTCGTTGTCGGGGTGCGATAATTGCAGCCTTGGTGAGCGCGCTCGGCGGCGTCGCGGTCGCGCAAGACACGCCGCCGTCGGAGCAGCCGCCGAGCGACGCCGCCAAGCCCGAACCCAGCACCGTCATGTCGGGCGCCTGGGAATTTTCCAACGCCGATCGCGACAAGGTCTGCCGCTTCGTGTTTCGCCCCGACGCGGTGGGCGGCGGCTATAAGCTCGACATCGATCGAAATTGCGCGACGCTGTTTCCCGTCACCAAGGACATCGTCGCCTGGACGACCGACAAGTTCGGTGCATTGCGCCTCATCGACACGCACGGCGGCGCGGTGATCGAACTGACCGAGGCGGAGACCGGCATCTATGACGGCTTCGAGCCCGGCCAAGGCCGCTACATTCTGCAGATCGCGGCGGCGGCGCCGGTGCGCTCAGCCGACGACATGGTCGGCGACTGGGCCTTTGCGCGCGGAACCGGCAAGCCGATCTGCGCACTCACGCTCGCCAACGCACCCGCCGGTGCCGACACGCTGGCCCTCAAGGTCAAGCCTGGCTGCGATCCGCTGATCACCCGTTTCGGACCGAGTTCCTGGCGCATGAACCAAGGGGAACTCCAGTTGCTTTCGCTGCGCGGGCAGACTTGGCGGTTCGAGGAAAACGATGCCGACACCTGGCAGCGCGTTCCTGAAAGTTCCGATCCGATTCTGCTGGTGCGGCAGTAGGTGCTGCAACGGCCGGCCGTCTTGTGCTGGTCTTGAACGAGCGGAACCGCTACGCTTTTGTTTACCGACGTGGTGATGCCGGAAATGAACGGCAAAAAACTCGCCGAGGCGGCGCTGGCGCGCGGGCCAGATCTCAAGATCCTGTTCACCACCGGCTATACCCGCAATGCCGTCGTGCACGGCGGCGTGCTTGATCCCGACATCAATTTCATCAGCAAACCGTTCGCGATCCGGCAATTGGCGAGCAAAGTTCGCGCCGTGCTCGACCGCTAAAGGACTGCCATATCGCCAGGCGTCGCGGCGGCGGGGCGAGACTTTCAACCCGTCACTCTATTTTTAGTTGCTCTATTTTTAGTTGATCAATGCTCGTTTACGTCTAGCATGCAGGTCCCCGCCGCGCGCCGCCGATGGGGCACGTTGATCGCGCGCGGCTGCTTTGTGAATATTGGGGGGCGTCTGTGGCGTTCGGTGTCGGCGTTGGGGCGACGGCTCGACGCGCGGAAGTAGATAAGCGCGGGCTTGGCGAACTGCCGCGTGCAGTCGCCCGCCGGATTCGGCAAAGCCTGCCGCGAATCGCGCCGGCGAGCCTCTGCCCGGAACTCGCGTGCCTGCGCGATCTGCTGCCGCGCCGCATCCTCGCCGCCGCGGAGCGCCGGGCGCACGCGATCGGTCTTGGCGCCGACCGGGTCCTGATCACCGCCGATGCGATTACCGAAGAGGCCTATCTCCGCGCGCTGGCGGCCTCCCTCGGCGCATCCTACGAGCCGCTCGACACCGTGGCCCGGGCGGACTGTCCGCTCGACGATCATGACCTGATCCAGGCTGCCGCCGCGGGCCTCTTGCCGTTGCGCCAGGGCGGCATGCTGATCTGGATTATTGCGCCACGTTGCCTCACGGCGCGCAACCTTGCCGATCCGCGCCGGCCGACGCCGCAATGGCTGCGCTCGTTCCGGCTCACATCGGACGAGCGGCTGCGCCGTTTCGTGGCGCGGCATACCGGCAAGGCGCTCGGTCGCCGCGCCGCCGACGGGCTTCGGACCGCCCGGCCGCTGTTCTCGAATGCGCCGCGCGCGCACGGAGCCTGGCGTATCGCCGCGATCGCATTGGCGATGGCGGCCGTCGCGGCGCTTCCCGTCATTTCCCCCGCAACGATGGCGGCGCTCGATACGATCTTGGGCGCGGTGCTGCTGGCCGCGGCTGCGCTGCGGCTTGCCGGCATTTTGTTCCCGCGCAACGAGCCGCGCCGCACGATCCATCGCCGCGATCAACAGCTGCCGATCTACACGTTGATCTGCGCGCTTTATCACGAAGCGGCGGTGGCGACCGATCTCGTCGCCGCGATCCGCGCGCTCGATTATCCGCCGGAAAAACTCGACGTGAAGCTCATTCTCGAACCCGCCGACGACGAAACCCGCCGCGTCCTCGCGCGGCTCGATCTCGGTCCCCCGTTCGAAATCATCACGGCGCCGCCGGTCGGACCGCGGACCAAGCCGAAAGCGCTGAATGTCGGGCTCGCCTTTGCGCGCGGCGAGTTCACCGTCGTCTATGACGCCGAGGACATACCGGTCCCCGATCAACTGCGCCGCGTGCTCGACGTATTCATGGCGGCCGACGACAAACTCGCCTGCGTGCAAGCGGCGCTCACGATCGACAATACGACCGACAATTGGCTGACACGCATGTTCACGGCGGACTATGCCGGGCAATTCGACGTGTTCCTGCCCAGCCTCGCCGCCATGCGCCTGCCGCTGCCGCTCGGCGGATCATCCAACCATTTCCGCACCGCGGCGCTGCGGCACGTCGGCGGCTGGGATCCTTATAACGTGACCGAAGACGCCGACCTCGGCATCAGGCTCTGCCGCCTCGGCTACCGCGCGGACGTGGTGGCGTCCGCGACCTATGAAGAGGCGCCGGCGCGCCTGGTGCCGTGGCTCAAGCAGCGCACCCGCTGGTACAAGGGCTGGATGCAGACTTGGCTGGTGCATATGCGCCGGCCGCACCTTCTCCTGCGCGACCTCGGGCCTGCCGGCACGCTGGTGTTTCAGCTGTTGTTTGCCGGCAACGTGTTGTCCGCCCTGGTGCATCCGATCTTCATGGCCGGGCTGTGCTACGCCTTCGCGACCGCGCCGACCGCGGACGCCATACCCGGCGGCTTGGCGCCCTTATTCATCGCCGCGCTGCTGAGCGGCTACGCGTCGACTATCCTGCCGAACGCCGTTGGGCTGAAACGGCGCGGGCTTCTCACCCACGCCTGGGTGCTGGTGTCGGCGCCGATCTATTGGCTGCTGCTTTCGCTCGCCGCTTGGCGCGCGCTGCTTCAGCTTCTCTACGCGCCGCAGCGCTGGGAAAAGACCGAACACGGCCTGGCCAGGACCTCGCGCCTGACCGGTTTCTCCGCTTCTTCGTAACAAGCAACACGTCGCCGCAGCGGCGGCACCGCTCATCCTTCCACGAACGGCACCGGCGCGGCGATCGCGATGCCGTCCAAATCGATGCTGCAACGCCAGGCCAGCATCTGCACGCCCCTGGCGCGCGCCCGCTTGAACGCCGCGGCGTAGGCCGGATCGATATCGCCGGCGATGGCGAAGCGCTCGGCCGAAGGTATCTGGATGACGAACAGAAGCACGGCGCGCGCGCCGCTCGCCACCACCGCCGCCAGCTCGTCGAGGTGCTTGGCGCCCCGATCGGTCACGCAATCCGGAAATTCGGCGAGCCGCGGCGTGCGCATCAGATGGACGTTCTTGACTTCCAGATAACAGGGCCGCCGCGTCGGACTTTCGAGCACGAAATCCACCCGCGAGCTGGCGCCGTATTTCACTTCGCGGCGAACGGTGGGGTAGTTGCGCAATTCGGGAATGACCCCGGCCGAAAGTGCGTCGGCAACCAACAAATTGGGCAGCGCCGTGTTGACGCCGACGAGTTCGGGGCCGCTGCCCAGATCGGTCTCGACCAGTTCCCAGGTCAGCGGCAATTTGCGCAACGCATTGCCGGAATCGGACAGCCATACGCGCGAGAACGGCCGATCGAGCCCGGTCATCGCGCCGGGATTGGCGACGTGCACCGTCGTCATGTCGCCGGACTCGAATACCACGTCGGCGAGAAAGCGCTTGTAGCGACGCGCCAGCGTGGCCGGAACGAGGGTCGAAACATATCGCATGCCCTCACATTGATCCTTGGCGGGTCGCGAGGAAAGAGTTTTGTATCAAATTTGTAAATCTAGGGTGTGAATGTACCGCCGAGATCGTCCTCGATGTGGACACGGATGATCTCATCGAATGAACTTTCCGCCTGAAACCCGAGCGCCAGCGCGCGGCGCGGATCGAACCGGCTCGGCCAACCGGCGACGATGCGCATGATGAGCGGGTCCGGCTCGCGCCGGATACGGGCAGCGACCTTGTCGCCGGCGATCCGCCGCAGCGCAGCGATCTGCTCGGCGACGGTGCAACACACGCCGGGCATGGCGAGATTGATGCGCGGGCCGAGTCGATCTTTTGCCAATCCGGCCGTGTGCATGAGAAAGCCGACGGCCGCGCGCGGACTGGCGTGCCAGTGTAGGACATTCTCGCCGACCGGCAGTACCGCCTCCTCGCCGGCGAGCGGCTCGCGGATGATCGACGAGAAAAACCCCGACGCAGCTTTGTTGGGCCGGCCCGGCCGCACCACGATGCTCGGCAACCTGATACCGACACCGTCGAGAAAGCCGCGCCTGGTGTAATCGGCAAGCAGGAGCTCGATCATCGCCTTCTGCGTGCCGTACGAGGTGAGCGGCGTCAGCGCGAAGTCGTCGCCGATCGCCTCCGGGAACGGCGCGCCGTAAACCGCGATCGAGGATGAAAATACGAGCCGCGGGCAATAGGGGGCGCCGACCGCGCGGATCGAGTCGAGCAGCGTGCGCGAGCCGTCGAAATTGACCCGCATGCCCTTGTCGAAATCGAGCTCGGCCTCGCCGGAAACGATCGCGGCCAGATGAAAGATCACGTCGGGCCGGTGCGCGATCGCCGCGCCGAGCGCTTTCGCGTCAGTGATGTCCGCGCCGATGGTCTCGACCTCTGCGGCGAATTTCTCCGGCCGCGGCGGCGCGCTGACGTCGAGCAGCGTCAGCCGTTCTATGGCACGGCCATTGAGCGCACCGTCGCTCACGAGGCGCGCCGTTAGCTTGCGCCCAATCATGCCTACAGCGCCGGTGATGAGAACGTGCATGGGTTTGATCGATCGCCGCGTTACAGCGCCATGCCGCCGTCGACGAGATGCGCTTGGCCGGTAATGTAGCTCGCCTCGTCGCTGGCGAGGAAGAGTGCAAGCCACGCGACTTCTTCCGGCGTGCCGAGCCGGCCCATCGGCTGGCGCTCGACGAAACCCTGGCGCACGGCGTCGAGCGCGCGCCCGCTCTCCTGCGACACCGCGCTGATGCGTTCGCCCAGCGACGGCGATTCGATCGTGCCCGGGCAGATGGCGTTGCAGCGGATGCCTTGTTTGATGAAATCCGCGGCGACTGCCTTGGTGAGCCCGATCACCGCGGCTTTGGTGGTGCCGTAGACATAACGGTTGGGTACGCCGCGTATCGAGGAAACCGCGGAGGCGACATTGAGGATCGAGCCGGATTTCTTCTCCAGCATGGCGGGCAGGAAGGTCTTGATCATGCGGTGCATCGATTTGACGTTGAGATCGAACGAAAAATCCCAATCCTTGTCGGTGCAGTCGAGCACCGTGCCCTGGTGCACATAGCCGGCGCAATTGACCAGAATATCGGGCGGCCCGAACGCGCCGGCGACATCCCTGCGCAGCGCGTCGATATCGGCCTGCGCCAGCACGTCGAGCTTGTGCAGCGTGGCGTTCAAGCCTTTCAGCTTGCCCGCATCGAGGTCGGTCGCGATCACCTTGGCGCCCTCGGCGGCGAATCTTTCCGCGATGGCGCGGCCGATGCCTTGTCCCGCCGCCGTGATCAGCGCGACTTTGTCTTGCAGTCTGTTGCTCATCTTCGCCTCACGCTGCTCATGGCGACCATGTCTTGCGGTCTTGCTCGAAGAACTTGTTCAGCTCCGGATTGGAGATCAGACCGGCAAAGCTGTCGAACTTGCCGTCTTGGGCAATCTCGGTCGCGGCGCGGACGAAGGCGTGCATCGCCGCCCGCGCCAGCGAGCCGCCGATACTGATCCGGCGCACGCCGAGCGCCGCGAGGTCGCTCACCGTCAGACCCAGCGCCCAGCCATTGAGGAAATTCACCGGCTGCGGCGCGACCGCCTTGACCACGGCTTCGATCTGCTCGCGGGTCTTGATGCCGGGCGCATAGAGGCAATCGGCGCCGGCGTCCTTGTAGGCCTCGAGGCGGCGGATGGCGTCGTCGAGATCGGGCACGCCGCGGATGAAATTTTCCGCCCGCGCCGTGAAGACGACGTCGCCGCCAGCGCGGTCGATCGCCGCGCGCGCCGCTTTGACGCGCGCCACCGAAAGATCGAAATCATAAAGCGCCCCCACCCTACCCTCCCCCGCTTGCGGGGGAGGGTAGGGTGGGGGATTGGGCGCGTCCTCGATCGACAGGCCGGCGACGCCGGTCGCGATGCAGCGCGTTACGTTCTCGGCCACGCCGTCGGGCGTATCGGCAAAGCCGTTTTCGAAATCGGCGTTGAGCGGCACATCGGTCGCCTCGACCAGTTCGCGAAAATGCGCCAGCACGGCGTCACGGCTTTGCGCACCGTCCGGATAGCCGAGCGCATGGGCATGGCCGGAACTCGTGGTCGCCAAGGCCTTGAAGCCGAGGCCTTGCAGATAGCGCGCGCTGCCGATGTTCCACGGATTGGGAATAACGAAGCAGCCGCTCTCATGGAGCTTGCGGAATGTCGCGCGTTTGTCGGCGACCGACGGACGGGAATTGCTCATGGAAGTTCACCCGGAAAATCTTGCTGAATGCCCGAACGGGCATCAATGACTATCGCGCGGCACGGAGGTTTGCGCCACCCGCTGATATTTGACCGCCGGTCCCAACACCATGCCGTCGGCAAGCTGATCGACCATGGCGCGCTGGATTTCCTGCCAGGGAGTCTGGCTCGGCGGATAACGATAGCCGCCGTCTGCCTTCAACGCCGCACTGCGCGTCGCGAGTTCCTCACGCGCGACCAGCATGTCGGCGGTGCCGCGGTTGAGATCGATGCGCACGCGGTCGCCGGTCTTGAGGAGCGCGAGCCCGCCGCCGTCGGCCGCCTCCGGCGAGGCATTGAGGATCGACGGCGAGCCCGACGTGCCGGATTGCCGTCCGTCGCCGATGCACGGCAGCGCGGTGACGCCGCGTTTGATCAGCGCCGCCGGCGGCTGCATGTTCACGACTTCGGCCGAGCCCGGATACGCGATCGGCCCGGCGCCGCGGATGAAGAGGATGGTATCTTCGTCGATCTTGAGCTCCGGATCGTCGATGCGGCGATGGTAATCCTCGGGCCCGTCGAACACGACGGCGCGGCCCTCGAATACGTCGGGGTGCTGCGGATCGTTGAGATAGCGCCGGCGAAACTCTTCCGAGATCACGCTCGTCTTCATGATCGCGGAATCGAACAGATTGCCGCGCAGCACCTTGAACCCGGCCTGCGCTTTCATCGGCTTATCGTAAGGAAGGATCACAGCGGAGTTGCTCGCCTTGGCCCGCGCGACATTCTCGGCGACGGTCCTGCCGTTGATCGTGCGCGCATCGCCGTGCAGCCGGCCGGCCGTCAGCAATTCGTGCAGCACCGCCGGCAGTCCGCCGGCGCGATAATAATCCTCGCCGAGATACTCGCCCGCCGGCTGCATGTTGACGATAAGTGGCACGTCGTAGCCGACGGTCTCGAAATCCTCGATCGCCAGTTCGACGCCGACATGCCGCGCGATGGCGCAGAGATGGATCGGCGCATTGGTCGAGCCGCCGATCGCCGAGCAGGCGACGATCGCGTTCTCAAAGGCGGCGCGCGTCAAGATGTCCGACGGCTTCAAATCTTCGCGCACGATCTCGACCGCGCGCACGCCGGTCTCGTAGGCGATCTGGCCGCGTTCGCGATAGGGCGCCGGGATCGCGGCGCAGCCGGGCAACGACATGCCGAGCGCCTCGGCCATGGCGTTCATGGTCGACGCGGTTCCCATGGTGTTGCAATGCCCGATCGACGGCGCGGACGCCGCCACGATGTCGAGAAATTCCTTGTAGTCGATCCTGCCGGTGGCGATGTCCTCGCGCGCCTGCCACAGCACGGTGCCGGATCCCAGCAATTTGCCGTCCTTGCCGTAGCCGTCCAGCATCGGCCCGCCGGACAGCACGATCGCCGGCGTGTTGACCGTCGCCGCCGCCATCAAACACGCGGGCGTGGTCTTGTCGCAGCCCGTCGTCAGCACCACGCCGTCCAGCGGATAGCCGTACAGCACCTCGACCAGGCCGAGATACGCCAGATTGCGGTCGAGCGCCGCCGTCGGCCGCTTGCCGGTCTCCTGGATGGGATGCACAGGGAACTCGAACGCGATACCGCCGGCATCGCGGATGCCTTCGCGCACCCGCTGCGCCAGTTCCAGATGATGGCGGTTGCACGGGCTCAGATCGGAACCGGTCTGCGCGATGCCGATGATCGGCTTGCCCGATGTCAGCTCGGCGCGGGTCAGGCCGTAATTGAGATAGCGCTCCAGATAGAGCGCCGTCATGCCGGGATTGTCCGGGTTGTCGAACCACAATTGCGAGCGCAGGCGGGGCTCTTGCGGACCTTGCGAACCATTCGTCGTCATCGCCGTCTCCCGACGCCCTCACCTTGCTAAGATAGATAGGTCGATTTCAGTCGCAATGCGAACCCAACGTTGGGGCATCCGCGATTGCGTGCGCACACTCTACCGCCTAAGGTTCAGTGACTGCGTTCCGGGCGTTGGACCGTGACAATTGGCCGGTCACAACCCAATAATCAGGTGCTCCAAAGCTGGCGAATAACCTCACACGAATTAGCAAATAGATGTTGCCATTTGCGCTGCACCATTCGTGCTCGATCTCATGAAGAGAGTTGGTTGCGGGTAAATCGTGCGCGCGACCACCGACAAAGTGCCAAGGACATTCGCCCGTCCCAAGAATATGCTCCAGAAGCAAGGGCGAAAATCCGTTGATGCCAAAACGCGCAACCGCATATGAGTGGGCTATTTTTGCGAGCATTTGGGAAAATCTTTGCGCCTCCATCACCGGGCTCATGATGCGTCGAATCTTGTACTTCGAGAAGGAGCTGGGATTTACGTTCATCCTATAAATCCACATCTGTCTCATATCGCCTACGTCCCGTGGCCTCCCAGCCAAAATTCCGGGTGGTCCTAATCGCGGGAAAAATAAGATAGTTGGATAGTCTTCAATCGGAAGGTTGATGTTGGTTTCCTCACCATCGACATTTGCCGTTGCCGCGAATTCCGTCGGTCTCTCTTTGGGTCGCTTTGTCCTAAGCTTTAATATCGTGCGTGGTGCCCATAATATCGTGCGCAAAATGTTTCCTTCGATCTTCCCCGTTACCTTTTCGCATCGACGACAGCTAGCACGTGGCAAGATCAAAGTACCACTAAGCCCTTCCGCGACGACATGCTCATCGCTAAGAGGTCGAATTTCAGCGCCTGAATATCGAGCCGCGCCACAATAGATGCAACATCCGACTGTTCTGTATCGCGTAATTGGACTGTCAATTTGAATCGAAACCAAGTCAGCCATGACCGAAAACCAATGATAGCTAAGGTGGTCAGCACGCCCAACCGGCCCGCGGCGCGCATCGGAACGTTAAATGCCAATCACGTAGGAGGCATTGTGCATAGATAATTCGATTCGACGCCGGTGCGAACCACCCATCGCAATGCCGCAATGCAGCACGTCGCCGGGAGTTTGCTTTTGGCGATCATATGGGTTGAAGTTGACTCATGTCTGAAATGTCAGGGATCTTGCTCGAACCATGCTGAAAACCGTTGCCGCCTTCGATCGTCTCGGCGAGGAGAACGCCTTCGCCGTGTTGGCACGCGCGACGCAGCTTGCGGCGGCCGGGCGCGACATCATCAATCTCGGCATCGGCCAGCCGGATTTCCGCACGCCGGATTTCATCGTCGAGGCCGCGGTCATGGCGCTGCGCGACGGCCATCACGGCTACACGCCGGCGGTCGGCATTCTGCCGCTGCGCGAGGCGGTCGCCGCCGATCTCGACAAGCGCTTCGATGTCAGCGTCTCGCCGGACTCTGTGATGATCTTTCCCGGCGGCAAGCCGACCATGTTCATGTCGATCCTGATGTTCGGCGAACAAGGCGCCGACATTCTCTATCCCGACCCCGGCTTTCCGATCTATCGCTCCATGATCGAGTTCACCGGCGCGCGGCCGGTGCCGGTGCCGATCCGCGAGGAGAACAATTTCGCCTTCTCCGCCGAGGAGACGCTCGGCCTGATCACGCCGCAGACGCGGCTCCTCATTCTCAACTCCCCGGCCAATCCGACCGGCGGCGTGACGGGCAAGCGCGAGATCGACACGCTCGTCGCCGGGCTCGAGCGCCATCCCGACGTCGCGATCATGTCCGACGAAATCTACGACCACATGCTCTACGACGGCGAGACGCACGTCTCGCTGCTGCAGTATCCGTCGATCCGCGATCGCCTGATTTTGCTTAACGGCTGGTCCAAGACCTACGCCATGACGGGCTGGCGGCTCGGCTATGCGGTGTGGCCGGGAAAGCTTTACGACTACGCCCGCAAGCTTGCGGTCAATCTGCACTCCTGCGTCAACGCCCCCACGCAGTATGCCGGGCTTGCCGCGCTGACCGGGCCGCAGGACGAAGTGACAAAGATGGTCGCCGAATTCGACCGCCGGCGCAGGATCGTGGTCGACGGCCTCAACCGCTTGCCCAACATGTCGTGCGCCACGCCGAAGGGCGCGTTCTACGCGTTCCCCAACATCAAGCGCTCCGGCTGGAAAGCCAAACCGCTCGCCACCGCGCTCCTGGAAGAAGCCGGCGTCGCCCTGATCGGCGGCCCCGATTTCGGCGTGCTCGGCGAAGGCTATGTGCGCGTGTCCTACGCCAACTCGACGGAGAACATTCTCCGCGCGCTCGACCGCATGGGCGATTTTCTGGCGAGCCGCAAGGCGGCGTGATCCTTCATCCTCCCCCGCGCTCTTGCGCGGGGGATGGGGACCGCCGCGCGAAGCGCGGTGGTGGAGAGGGCAACGAGCGCGCCGCATCTTCCTCGGCTCGTAATTTTTCTCGACCGCTGCACGGCCCCTCGAGCACCCGGCTTCGCCGGGCGGTCGCCCTCCCCCGCACTTCGTGCGGGGGCGGATGCACACCAGCGTTCTCGCGGCGCGCCTTCGCGTCCGAGTTATGGCGACGACCAAGCAAACAAAGGACGCCGGGCTGATCTTCGTCAGACGCCGCCGGTGGTGGGACCGGGGGCGTCATGATCGTCGGCGGCTAAACGAAAAAGGAAAGCGGAACGCCGAGAAACGCTGTTCAACAACCGCCGCGCCTCACGGCGCGGCGCGCGCCTTGCAAGGCGCGCTCGCCTCTCGGCGTTCCACCACGGCACTTGCGGCAGCGACCGAACGCCACCGCTCAGCTCGAGCCACGCGACTTCCTGGGAATAGTTCGGCGCGCGCGTCCCGATGGTTCGAAAGACGCGCACATCGCAACGCATTTTTACGCGAAGCCGGTAAACCGGACTCCCATGCGTCACTCGCGGGCGTTACCCGCGCCTCGAAGTCCCAGTCCAGCGAGATTGCACCCGCAGTCCGGTCATGATGCCGTCCGGGCGTGTCCTGCCCAAGCCGCCCGAGAGCCGAGGTGACGAGCCTCGACCCGCGGGAACCGCACTCGCCCCGCCGGACGGAGTCACCCGGCCGGCGTCCTCTTACGGGGGCGAGATTCGTCGGCTTGTACCTCATTTGGTTACGGATTGTCAAGGGGCTGTCCTTCTATCGGCGACCGAAGCGGATTGATCACTCTTCTGCGTCAACTGAAACCCGACAACGACGACAGCCAAGCCCACAAGCTGCACGGCGCTCGGCGCCTCGCCGATCGCGACATAGGCGATCATCAGCGTGAACGGCGGCACCAGCGAGGGAAACAGCACCGCGCGACTCGCACCGAGCAGGATTACGGCGCGGGCGAACAGATAAGTCGCACCGGCGCCGGCGATTACGCCCTGCGCCACGGCTTGCAGCAGGTTTTCGTGCCAGCCCGCCGCGATCATGTTGTCGAAGCGGAAGGCGACCGCCGGCACTACCGCGAGCGACAGCACGCTGGTGATCGCGGTCGCGCGCAGCGGCGTCACCCGCCACATCCGCAGCAGCATGCCGAACACGGCGAAGAAGGCGCCGGCGCCGACGAACAAAAGGTCGCCGCCGACCGCATGACCGTCCATGCCGTGGAGCGATTCGGCGCCGATCACGGATAGACCAATCACGATCGCCAGCGCGCCTCCGACACGGCGCGCCGGCAACGGCTCATGAAGCGCGAACCGCGCCAGGATCATGCCGCCGAGCGCGGCGCTGGACGGTTGAATGACGGCGCCGTGGCCGAGCGGGACATAGACGTTGCCGATGTAGCTCAAGAGCGCCAGCGGCAGCCCGCCGAACACGGCGAGCGTGATGCCGCGGCGCCAGCCGACGCCGGCGAGATCGCCGACGCCATTGGCGACGATCATCGGGATCAAAGCGAGGCCCGGCCAGACATAGCGGTGCAGAGCGATGACGAGAGGCGACAGCCCGACAAGGACACCGTGGCGCGCGGCCACGAACCCGACCGACCAACACAATGCCGCGCCGGCTCCGCACAGAACGCCCAGCGCGGTTTTCGATTCCATGGGGCGGAGTGATAGTCACATGGAGCGGCGTTGCATAGGCTCTGCGGCGATTGCAATGCAGCCCTGAAAAGCAAACAGGACTGGGCGGCGAAGCCGCGCCGCCGCGCCCCCTCTCCCCGTGGGGGAGAGGGTCGGGGTCATAGGCGTTAGGTTAAGGTACGTTTCCCGGGCGGGCGCAGCACGAAGTGATGCGCCGCAGAACCGGGACCTTCGGAAACTCCGTGTTTGCGACGATCCCGGATCAGCAGTGCATCACCATAGCGCGTCGAAGACGCACGTAACCGCGCTGACGGTGCTGCACTGCATCCGGGAAACACGGCTTAACCTAACGCCTATGGGGGTGGGGGTGAGGGGGCTCCGGCGTATGAGAACAATAAAATACCAAGTGCCGGAGCCCCCTCACCCATCAGTATTTGTTGCATCGCTGCGGCTGCCCTCTCCCCCGAGGGGCGAGGGCGTGACGATCAGCGCCGCGCATCAAAAAGCGCCGCACGGCCTTTGTCACGGACCGGGCTTCACCAGAACAGTAAAGCCGTAGGACTCGAAGATCGATTTCGCCGCCTGGGTGCGCAGGAACGCGAGATATTGCGCGGCGTCGGGCTTGGCGTTCGTCGTCAAGGCCGCGGGATAGATGATCGGCGGATGCGAGTCCTCGGGGAACACCCCGATGATCTTCACGCTCGGCTCGACCTTGGCGTCGGTTGCGTAGACGATGCCGAGCGGCGCCTCGCCGCGCGCGACCAGAACGAGCCCGGCGCGGACATTCTCGGTCATCGCCAGTTTCGGCTCGACGGCGGCCCAGATGCCGAGCTTCTCCATGGCGGCTTTGGCATAAAGGCCGACCGGAACCGCGCGCACGTCGCCGACCGCGATGCGGCCGTTGCCGGCGAGGCCAGCGAGATCGAACCCCGGCCCGATCGTCACCGCGCCGATCTTCGAATCCTTCGACGCGATCAGCACCAGCCGGTTGCCCAGGAGATTGACGCGGGTGTCGTCCTTGATGAGGTGACGCTGCGCGCCGTAATCCATCCAATTGAGATCGGCGGACACGAAGACGTTGGCGGGCGCGCCGCCCTCGATCTGCTTCATCAGCGCCGAACTCGCGGCGTAGCTGGCGACGACGGCGATCCCGCTCTGTTTCGTGAACGCGGCACTGACGTCGTCGAGCGCATTTTTCATCGACGCGGCGGCGAAGACGACGATCTTGCGCTGTTGTGCCGCCGCGGAAAGCGGCACCGCCGCCATCGCAACGCACGCAGCGAGCGCCGCGACAATTACTTTCCGTCCGAGCACTCTCCGTCTGAGCACGGTGGTTCTCCTGAAGGTTCGGCCGCTCGCGCGCTCGCTGCCGACAACGCGCGGAGTTGAAATTCGACACGACCGCCTTGGGGAACCGTCGTTCCGGGCTCGCACGGCACGCGCGCAGCGCGCCGTCCGTCGCGGCGCGGACCATACCAGCCGACCTCCGCGCCGGTCAAAGCCATCACGGCCCAACGTTTCCCGGGCGCAGCGCAGCACGCAGTGATGCGCTGCAGAACCGGGACCTTCGGAAACTCCGTGTTTGTGACGATCCCGGATCAGCAGTGCAGCACTGCGTGCCGCACTGCATCCGGGAAACGCTGGCGGCCGCGCCGATGTGTCGGTCGCGCCCCGACCGCGCGGCGTGTTATGTTCCGATCAAATCGCGCTGCGAAGCCGCAGCGCCAATTTCGGGGTGAGGAATGGCCGAAGCCGAGGCGATCGAGGGCGAGTACGATTACATCATCGTCGGCGCGGGCTCCGCCGGATGCCTGCTCGCCAACCGGCTGTCGGCGGATCCGACGAGCCGCGTGCTGGTGCTCGAGGCGGGCGGCCGCGACAATTGGATCTGGTTTCACATCCCGGTCGGATATCTGTTCGCCATCGGCAATCCGCGCTCGGATTGGTGTTTTAAGACCGAGCCGGACGAAGGCCTCAACGGCCGCAGCCTCGCCTATCCGCGCGGCAAGGTGATCGGCGGCTCCTCGGCGATCAACGCCATGGTCTATATGCGCGGACAGACTGCCGACTACGATCATTGGCGCCAGCTCGGCCTTGCCGGCTGGGGCTGGAACGACGTGCTGCCGTACTTCAAACAGCACGAAAACCATTTTCTCGGCGAGACCGAGCTTCATGGCGGCGGCGGCGAAATGCGGGTCGAAGAGCCGCGGGTGCGCTGGGATTTGCTCGACGCGTTCCGCGCCGCGGCGGCGCAGGCCGGCATCAAATCCGTCCCCGACTTCAACACCGGCGACAACGAGGGCTGCTGCGCCTTCCATGTCAACCAAAAGCGCGGCCGGCGCTGGTCGGCGGCGACCGCGTTCCTCAAGCCGGTGCTTCATCGAGCCAATCTGCGGCTCGAAACCGGATGCCTGGTCGAAGGTGTCACCTTCGCCGACCGCCGCGCCGTCGGCGTGCGCTGGCGGCAGGGCGGCCAGACACGGACCGCGCGCTGCCGCGGCGAGGTCATTCTCGCCGCCGGCTCGATCGGATCGACGCAGATCATGCTGCTGTCCGGTATCGGGCCGGGCGAGCATCTGCGCGACCACGGCCTTGCGGTCGTCGCCGACCGGCCGGGCGTCGGCGCCAATCTGCAGGACCATCTGCAGCTGCGCCTGATCTACAAGGTCGACGGCATCGTCACGCTCAATGAGCGCTATCACTCGCTGCTTGGCCCGGCCAGCATGCTGGCGCAATATGCGTTGTTCCGACGCGGGCCGCTGACCATGGCGCCGTCGCAGCTCGGCCTGTTCACCCGCTCCGGTCCCGACCACGTGCGGGCGAACCTGCAGTATCACGTCCAGCCGCTGTCGCTCGACCGCTTCGGCGAGCCCTTGCACGAATTCCCGGCCTTCACGGCGAGCGTCGCTAATCTGCAGCCGGAGAGCCGCGGCAGCGTGCGGCTGCGCTCGCGCGACCCCGCCGAAGCGCCGCTCATCAAGCTCAATTATCTGTCGACGGACGAAGACCGCCGCGTCGCCGCGGCGTCGATCCGCCTGACCCGCCGCATCGTCGCGCAGCCGGCGCTGGCGCCGTTTCACCCGCAAGAATATCTGCCGGGCCCGAAAGTCGGCGACGACGAGGACGCTCTGGTCAAGGCCGCCGGCGACATCGGCACCACCATCTTCCATCCCGTCGGCACCGCGAAAATGGGCCTGCCGTCCGACCCGATGATGGTGGTCGACGATCATTTGCGCGTCGCCGGCGTCGATCGCCTGCGCGTCATCGACGCATCCGTCATGCCGACCATCACGTCCGGCAATACCAACGCCCCGACCATGATGATCGCGGAAAAAGGCGCCGCGCTGATCCGCGCCGAAACCAGAAGTCAGGCCAAGAGCCCGGCCAGGGGAATGTCGTCATGAACGCCATGAACGCCGCGAGCGTCGTCTTGCGCGCCGGCGCGATCATTGCCGACCCGGCCGCGGCCTGGGCCGGCATCGAGGCGGACGGCGCCGATCCGGCCTATCTCTTGACGCATTACGTCGCGCCGTTCGCGCTTATTCCGGCCGTCTGCGGATTTGCCGGCGCCTCTCTGATCGGTGTGGTCGTGCCCGGAATCGGGACGGTGCGCGCGCCGATCGGCCCCGCCGTCTTGGGCGCGATCTTCAACTATTTCGCCGCGTTCGCGATCGTGATCCTGGTCGGGCTTCTGATCGACCTCATGGCGCCGCGGTTCGGCGGCCGGCGCGATTTCGGCCGCGCGATCAAGGTTGCGGTCTATGCCTTTACGCCGGTGTGGCTGTGCGGCGTTTTTCTGCTGCTGCCGGGCCTGCGCTTTCTCGAATTCGCCGGCCTTTATGGCGCTTATCTGCTGGTGAAGGGCCTGCCCGTGCTGATGAAGTCGCCGCCGCAGCCGTCGCAATCGTTCGCCGCCTTAACGGTCATTTTCGCCGCCGCGCTGACGCTCCTTGCCGCGACCGTGCAGCACGCGCTGTTCGGGACGAATGGAATTTGACACTCCCTTCACGGCGCCATCAGAACCTTGCGGCAGGCCGCGGGCAGGGCGGCGAGCGTCATCAAATGCTCCGGCGGCTTCGGCTGCGGCGTTGGATGCAGCACCGCGTCGGTGAACCAGTAGTCGAGCTCGTGCCCGCAGCCTTCTTCCGGTCCGGGCGGGGGCTGCGGCTTGCACTGCGGGCTGTCGGGCGGACAATAAGTGCGGACATGGAAATGATAATCGTGCCCCCACCACGGCCGCACCTTGTCGAGCCAGGCGCGATCCGAGCCGGCCTCTCGGCACAGCGCTTTCTTGATCGCCGCGTTGACGAAAATGCGTTCGGTCAGCGGATCCTGCGCTACGGTGCGAATGACCGAGGTGCGCTCGTGGGTCCACACCTTGGGATCGACGTCGCGCCGGTCGTCCGCGACCATGTTGGTCGCCGAGGTGAACTCGCGCTCCTCGCGCGAGAGCTTGCGGTCGGGCATCGGGTCGAGCCAGATGTCGGCGTCGAGCCCGACCTGATGGCTGGCATGACCGGTGAGCATGGGGCCGCCGCGCGGCTGCGACATGTCGCCGACCAGGAGCCCCCGCCAGCCGACTTTTTGCGCCTTCTCGGCCACGCGCTTAAGGAACTCGATCAGCTGCGGATGTCCCCAATTGCGGTTGCGCGACAGCCGCATGACCTGCCACGCCGGACCGTCGATCGACAGCATCTGGCCGCCGGCGAGGCAGCCTTCGCTATAGAAACCGATCGAGCGCGGCGGACCGGGATCGGGCGTCGTCTTGCGGCCGAACAGCTCTTTGGCCGGCGTTGAAGGCGTTACCGGGTGGGCGAGCGGCGGCAGCGCCTTATCCTCGACCGTGCCGATATCCTGCGCCAGCGCCTGTGCCGTGCCGAGCGCCAACAGCAGCGGGATCCAATGCGTCGAAATCCGCATCACCATTTCTCTGCCGTGGCGGCGCGCTTCGTCACGGATTTTTGCCGAAACGCACTTGGCCGAAAAGCACTTGCGCGCGCCCGGCCTCGATACGCTGCCGCGAGTCGGTCGCCCTGTCCAGCGACGAACCGCTCCGCCGGAATGTTGAAATGACCGATGCTGAACAGGTCGAACGCGGGCATGGGCTCCTTGTCTTCCGCGGGACCGGCGATTTCATGACAATGACGGTTCGATGTCAGCGCTTCGTTTCCCATCAAATCATCGTGCGCTTTACACGGCGCCGCGGCGGCCACAATATTACCGTGGGGCTCGGAACCGAACGCTGTAGGGCTGATTGCATGCGCCGCGTCATTCTGTCCGCTTTATTGGCCGCTCTATCCCTTGTCTTCCTGCCCGCCGCCCATCGCGCCGATGCCAATATCCTGGTGCGGGTCGACCGCTCCACCCAGACGATGGAAGTCAGCGTCGACGGGTTTTACCGCTACAGCTGGGCGGTCTCGACCGGGCGGCCCGGCTTGGGCACGCCGGCGGGCACCTTCCACCCGCAAAGCATGGCGGTGCAGTGGTTTTCGAAGCGATACTATAATTCGCCGATGCCGCATTCGATCTTCTTCTACCGCGGCTTCGCCATCCACGGCAGCTACGAGATTTCGCGGCTCGGCGGTCCTGCCTCGCACGGCTGCATCCGCCTGCATCCCGCCAACGCCGCCGTGCTGTTCGACCTGGTGCGGCAGGAAGGCATGCGCAATACGACGATTGTGGTGCAGTAGGCCTGCATTTTGGCGAGTGGCGAATAGCGAATGGGGCCGACTATTCGCCATTCGCTACTCGCCCCTGTAGCTTTCCGACAACGATCGAGGAAACCCCATGCCAGCCTATTGGGTCGCCCGTTCCAAGGTGACCGATCCGGTCGAGTACAAGAAATACGCCGACCAGGTGCCGGCCATTCTGGCGAAGTACGGCGGCAAGGTTTTGGCGCGCGGCGGCCGGTTTCAGATCATGGAAGGGCCGGACAAATTCCAGCGCTTCGTGGTGATCGAATTCCCGACCTTCGAGCAGGGCGTCGCCTGCTTCACCTCCGAAGAATACAACAAGGCCGCCGCGTTCCGCCGCAACGGCGCCGGCGAAGTGGAAACGGTGATGATCGAGGGGCTCGAGGCAGCGAAGTAATCGCCGTCGTGGAGCATAGGGGCGGCCCTTGAGGACCCTCGAGGGTGCCTACGGACTGCGTTGTCAATTCCCCGCTTTGGCGACGACAAGCGGATAACGAGCAGATCGATTTGATCGGACGTTGCTGTCGCCCAGCAGGGGCGACGCATCGTCAACTTTTCGTGGCTTGCCATATATCAAAGGTAGTGTATTATTATTTTGCACTCTATGGTCGAGTACGCAGGGAGACCGCAATATGGGACAAACTCTCCTCTATCACGTTGTCATGGGCACGGGTCTTGCGCTGGCGATTGATAAAAACGCGCCACACGCCGGCGGACAGCTAATCCTCGCCTATCCCAACAGCGCAGACGCCGATCAGCAATGGGCGTTCGTGTTCTATCCGGCGACCCAAGCAAGCATTCTCTACAATATCGGCCGCAACCTGTTTGCAGCCCCGGCGCAAATCACAAAGGGCGCCCCGGTTGTGCTGTTTCCTCTCGTGACGCAATACAGCGGCGCCAATACGTGGCAGATACTATCCGCCAAATCCGCCGCGATACGGCCCCAACAAGACACGGGTTTGAACATGAACGCCTTGGGCAGTTCGTGGCCGCCGGAGACCAAAATTGGAATCTGGGATTGGGGCGGCGGATCACCGAACGAGGTGTGGACCTCGACCCTGCTGTAGGGCTCCGCGGCGCCGAGAGCGATACGGTCGGCGCGCGCCCCGGAATGACCCCTACGCCGCCACCCGCGGCTCGCCGCCGCCGGGCGGCGGCACCGGGACGCCGTCGGCGGCGTATTCGTTGAGCTTGTTGCGCAGCGTGCGGATGGAAATGCCGAGCACGTTGGCGGCGTGGGTGCGGTTGCCGAGGCAGTGCTTGAGCGTCTCCAAAATGAGGTCGCGCTCGACTTCGGCGACGGTGCGGCCGACTAGCGCGCGCGACACCTGCTCGGCCGCGAGCGCGGCGTGGGCGACCGACCCTGCGCTGCGCTGCTGATCGAGGCGGCCGCCGTCCGGCGCGAGGATCGCCTCCGACCCGACCTCAGGGCCGCTCGCCATCAATACGGCGCGGTGCATGGTGTTCTCCAGTTCGCGCACATTGCCCGGCCAATAATTGACGCTGAGCGTGCGGCGCGCCTCCGCCGACAAGGGTCGCGCCGGCACGCCGTTCGCCGCCGCGTATTTCTGGATGAAATATTGCGCCAATTCGATCACGTCGGCCGGCCGTTCGCGCAGCGGCGGGATTTTCAGGTTGACGACATTGAGCCGGAACAAAAGGTCCTCGCGGAAACTGCCGTCGCGCACCGCCTCGGCGAGATTGCGGTTGGAGGTGGCGAGAATGCGGATGTCGATCGACACCGGCCTCGCGCCGCCGACGCGGTCGATGACGCGTTCCTGGATCGCGCGCAACAGCTTGGCCTGCAGCCGCACCTCCATCTCGGAGATTTCGTCGAGCAGCAGCGTGCCGCCGTTCGCCTCCTCGAATTTGCCGACCCGCCGCGCCACCGCGCCGGTGAAGGCGCCCTTCTCGTGGCCGAACAGCTCGGATTCCAAGAGCTGCTCCGGGATGGCGGCGCAATTGACGCAGATGAACGGCTTCTTGGCGCGGTGCGAGCGGCCGTGCACGTAGCGCGCCAGCACCTCCTTGCCGGTGCCCGATTCGCCGGTGATGAGAACCGAGGCCTCGCTCGGCGCGATCTGCTGGGCGAGCTTGATGACGCGGGCCATGGCGTCGTCGCGGTAGATCAATTCGCGGCTGTCGTCGGCGACGGCGGCGAGCACCGCGGCGATCAATTCGGCGTCCGGCGGCAGCGGGATGTATTCCTTGGCGCCGGCATGGATGGCCGCGACCGCCGCGCGCGCATCGGTCCCGGTGCCGCAGGCGACGATCGGCACATGGATGTGCTCGGCTTCGAGCCGCGCCACCAAGTCGCGGATATCGAGGGCGACGTCGACCATCAGGAGGTCGGCGCCGCGGCCCGACCGCAGCACCGCCAGCGCCTGGGCGATATCGGTCGCGTGGGTGACGGTCGCCCCCTTGTCCATCGCGATCTTGGTCGCGGTCGTAAGCTGACCGTTGAGCGAGCCGACAATCAAGAGCCGCATTTTTTTGTTCCTTTGTCTCGTGCGAACGGCATCAGCTGCGTTCCGCCTTGATGATTTCCGTCATCGTCACGCCAAGCTTCTCTTCCACCAGCACCACTTCGCCGCGGGCGACCAGGCGGTTGTTGACGTAGATGTCGATCGCCTCGCCGACCTTGCGGTCGAGTTCGAGCACGCTGCCGGGGCCGAGCTTCAACAGATTGCCGATGTCCATCCGCGCGCGGCCGAGCACGGCAGAGACCTGCACCGGGACGTCGAAAACCGCCTCGAGCTCGGAGGCGATGCGGGTGGTCGGGCCTTCGGGCTCCGCCGCGGCGAGCGTCATGTCGGTCGCCGTCGCGCCGTCCTCGAGGTTCGGCAGCGGCACCTTGGCATCGTCGCTCATTCGACCACCTCCTCTGCACTGCGTTTTGCGCCGGCGGCACTGCGCCTGGCGCCGACATAGCGCTCGACCGCGTTGCCGATCATCGCCGCGGCGGCGGCGCCGTCGCGATTGACACCGCCGTCCGCCCACTCGATGCGGCAATCGCCCAACGCGATGCCGGGCTCGGCCATCACCACCAGACGGCCCTCGTAGCCGGCGGCGCGCGCCAGGGCATCGAGCTTTTCCCGCGCCGTCGGATAGAGCGCGTCATGGACCCGCACGACGATATGCGGCGTCGCCCGCAGCTCGCGGAAGCAGTCGGTCGCCAGCGCCGAAATTTCGGCGAACGGCTCGCGCGCGATCAAAGCCGGGGCGAGCTTGCGCGCCACCGCCACTGCGACATCGACGGCCTCGCATTCGAGCCGGGCCTCGATCGCCTCCAGCGTCTGATGGGCCTTCGTGAGACCCGCCGCGATCCGCTCCATGGCGTCGGCGATGCGGCGCTCGGCCTCGGTCGCAGCCTCGGCTTTGGCCTCGGCATAGCCGCGGCGGTGGGCCGCCGTCTCCGCTTCGGCGAGTTTCACCGCGTGCGCGGCGAGTTCGATCGTCGGCTCGGCCGGCGAGCGCTTGCCGTCGGCGGCGAAGTCGACATCGAACAGAAATTTGGTCGGCGCGCTCATCCGGACGGCACCGTCGTTACCGCCCAGTGCGGAAAGTGGGTTGTTCGTGCGCGCTTCGATACCGACATCATCAGTACACCAGCTCTTCTTCGCCGCGGGATTTGGAGATCACGATCTCGCCCTTGGCGGCGAGATCCTTGGCCAGATTGACCAGAAGCGCCTGCGCCTCGTCGACCTCGCGCAGGCGCACCGGGCCCATGGCGCCCATGTCGTCCAAGAGCATCTTGGCGGCACGGGTCGACATGTTGGAGAGGAAGAACTGGCGCACCGGTTCCGCCGCGCCCTTGAGCGCGACCGCGAGCTTTTCCTTTTCGACGTGGCGCATCAGCGTCTGCGTCGAACCGGCGTCGAGCTTGGTGAGATCGTCGAAGGTGAACATCAACGTCTTGATGCGCTCGGCGCTCTCGCGGTTGTCCTCTTCGAGCGCGGTGAGGAAGCGGGTCTCGGTCTGTCGGTCGAAATTGTTGAAGATTTCCGCCATCACCTCGTGGGCGTCACGCCGGCGCGTCTGCGACAGGTTCGACATGAATTCAGTGCGCAGCGTCTGCTCGACGCGTTCCAGCACTTCTTTCTGGACCGCTTCCATGCGCAACATGCGGTTGACCACGTCGAGCGCCAGCTCCTCGGGCAGGATCGCCAGCACGCGCGCGGCGTGCTCGGGCCCGATCTTGGACAGCACCACGGCGACGGTCTGCGGGTATTCGTTCTTGAGGTAATTGGCGAGCACCTCTTCCTGCACGTTGGAGAGCTTTTCCCACATGTTGCGGCCGGCGGGACCGCGGATCTCCTCCATGATGTTGGTGACCCGCTCGGGCGGCAGATATTGCTGCAGCAGCCGCTCGGTGGCGTCGAAATTTCCCATCAGCGCGCCCGAAGCCGACATGCGCGACACGAATTCGAGCAGCAGATTCTCGACCAGTTGGGCCTCGATCGTGCCCATGTTCGACATCACGATCGAAAGCTGACGCAGTTCCTCGTCGTCGAGCATGTTCCAAATCTTGGCGCCGTGCTGCTCGCCGAGCGCGAGCATCAGCACGGCGGCGCGCTCGGGACCGGTGAGTTGCCGCTGATTGGCGCTGTTCGAGGCGGCCGCACGGCTGGCGAGCGCTTCCAGCGCGCTGGTGACGTCGGTACGGGCCGAGCCGAGTTCGGATCTTTCAAGGGGCGGCATGGTCAAGCGCTAGGGGTCAAGCGATCAAGCGGCGGCGTTGGTGGTCTCGTTGAGCCATTGGCGGATGATGGAAACGGTTTCGTTCGGATTCTTGTCGGCGAGCTCGCCGACTTTCTGGACGGACTGGGCGTGAACCTGGCCCTGGATTTGCGCGACATCGATCATCTTGGCGGTCTTGCTGGGCTCGGCCGGGATGGCTTGGTCGGCGCCCGAAGCGGCGGCGACCGGCAGGTTCGCCCCGGCCGCGCCGTCGCCGGCGATCATCCCCGCCGGCAGCGCGATGCGCACGCGATCCTCCGGCGCAATGACGCGACGGACCAGCGGGCGGACCACCATCAGCAGCACGACAAAGCCGAGGATGCCCATCACCCCCATCTCGATCGCCCGCATGATGTCGTCCTTGGTGAATTGCAGCATCGTGAGCCAAGTGCTCGGCTCGCTGATCGGGATCGCCGGCGCCTCGGCAAAGCGCAGATTGACGACCTGCACCTGATCGCCGCGCTTGCCGTCGAAGCCGATCGCCGTGCGCACCAGGGCGGCGATCTGCTCGATTTCTTCCTTGCTGCGCGGCTGATAGGTCGATTCGCCCTTGTCGTTCTTGCCGTAGGTGCCGTCGACCAGCACGGCGACCGAGACGCGGTTGACGCGGCCGCCTTCGATGATCTCGGTCTTGGTGGTCTTGGAGATCTCGTAATTGACGATCTCCTCGGACTTCCGGCTCTGGTCGCGCGGCACGGCGGGATTTTCGGTGCCGCCGTTGGCGGTGCGCTGGTTCCCGTTGGGGACTTCGTTGCCGACCGTCACCTGATTCTCGCGGCCGTCGTTCGACGCCGAAGATTCCTCGCGGGTCTGGCTCGAGCGCACCACCCGGCTGTCGGGGTCGTATTTGTCCGACGTCTGCGTCACGCGGTTGAAGTCGAAATCGGCGGTGAGCTCGACGCGGGCGCGGCCCGGCCCGACCACGGAAGAGACGATCGCCTCGACCTGCTGGCGCATCCGCTTCTCGAACGCCATCTGGCGCTCGTCCGCGCTGATCTCGCCCGAGGCATCGTCGCCGGCGCCGTCGGCGAGCAACCGGCCCGTTTCGTCGACGATCGACACGCGCTGCGGCTTGAGGCCGTTGACCGCCGAGGCGACCAGATGGCGGATGGCGCGCACCTGCTGCGGCTCGAGCGCGCCGCGCACCTTGAGCACGATCGAGGCGGACGGTTCGACCTTGTCGCGCGAGAACAGCGGACGTTCCGGCATGACGAGGTGCACGCGCGCGGCCTGCACACGGTCGAGCGCGCGGATGGTGCGGGACAATTCACCCTCGAGCGCGCGCAGATTGTTGATGTTCTGGACGAAGCTGGTGGTGCCGAGCGCGTCCGATTTGTCGAAAATCTCGTAGCCCATGCCGCCGCCCTTGGGCAGGCCGCCCTCGGCGAGCGTCATGCGCAGCCGGCCGACGTGGTCCTTCGGCACCATGACGATGTTGCCGTCATTGCGCAGTTCGTATTGCACGCCCTGGCGTTCGAGCTCTTTGACGATCGCGGCGGAGTCCTCGAAGGTGAGATCGGTGAAGAGCGGGGTCATCTGCGGCGTCGTCACCCGCATAATGAGGAAGCCGAAAAAGCCGACCAGCGCGACGGTGACGGCGAGCATCGCGGCGATGCGAGGAGCGCCGAGCGTCTTCACGAACTCGAGCAGACCTTGCACTGAGCTTCCCCCGCCGAACGACGCGTCCTGGTCGGCAAGATTTGCCCGGTCTATGGTTAGCGGCCGGTTAACGGGGAGGTAGGAGACGCAAATCAGCCCACCTTCGATCGCCGGCGGCGCGACGGCACATCGTTACCGTTGCGCGGCGGCGACGCGAAGCGGCGACCGCGCGCGGCGGCCGGCTGCTCGAGACGGGCGATCAGGATTGCGTTACTGGCGATACTGCTGAATGCGCGTCGTGCGCAGGCCGGCGAGGCCGTGCTGGTCGATCGAATATTGCCAGGACAGAAATTCCTCGACGGTGAGCGTGTAGCGGCTGCACGCCTCTTCGAGCGACAGAAGACCGCCGCGGACCGCGGCGACAACCTCTGCCTTGCGGCGGATGACCCACCGCTTCGTTCCCGGCGCCGGCAGATCGGCGATGGTCAGCGGGGAACCGTCCGGCCCGATGACATACTTGACCCTCGGGCGATGGGGCTCAGCCATAGCAAACTCTCACGAACTCGACACACCACAAGGCTGAGACCATAAGTGTGGCCGCTTAAAATTTAGCTAAGCACATTTGTCGATTGAAGGATTTTTCCGCTGAAACCGCGGGGAGCTCCCTCGCCGGCCGCGCCTTACCAAGATGCGCGGTCACGGTGCTGCGACCGCGGTCGAGGGCGCGCCGAGCCGAGACGCGCTACAGATACTGGCTGAGACTACTGATGCTGCTGTTGAGACTGCTGATACTGCTATTGAGACTGCTGATACTGCTGTTGAGACTGCTGGTGGGACTGCTGCTCGAGACCGACTGGATCGAACTCATCGGGTAACTCTGTCCGCCCATCGTTATCGTCGGCGGGCTCTGGGTGGCATTGACCGCGCTGATGGTGCCTTGCACGCCGGTCGTAACGGTAAGCGCCTGACCACTCGCGCTGGTGGCATTGATCGCCAGCGTATAGGTGCCGTCCGGATAGGTCGTGCCGTTATTGCCTTTACCGTTCCAGCTGTAGCTCTGCGCCCCGGAGCTGAGCGACACTGTTCCGTTGTAAACCGTCTGGCCGGACGAATTGGTAATGGTGACCTGGCCGGTCCCCGCCCCGGAGGAGGTGAGGTTCCACGTCGCCGGACTGTTGGTCGCGTTGGAAAGCGGCGCCGCGCTGCCGCTGACCGTGACGGTCGACCCGATCAATTGCAGCGCCGAAGTCGCCTCCGAGGCCTGCTGCAGGGAGATCAGCGTCTGCAGATTGGTGTTGGTGTTGATCTGCTGCTCGACCGAAGAGAACTCGACGAGCTGCTGGGTGAATTGATCGGTGTCGAGCGGATTGAGCGGGTCCTGATTCTGCAACTGCGTGGTCAGCAGCTGAAGAAAGGTGTTGAAGTTGCCGGCAAGCTGTTGCGAGGCGGTGGTGGCGGACGCCGACGAACCCGTCGTATTGGACGTGCTCGACGTTCCGGTGAGAGCCGACGTAGTGGTCGTGCTGGATACGGTCATGATGGCCTCGCTTCTTTCTCACGCTTTTTGCCGCTGACACGCGGCCGCTTACACATGGTCTTTTACGCTTGGCCCCTTACACGCGAATGTCGATCCCGCCGCCGAGACCGATGCGGCTATAGGCTTGCATCACCGCGACCGGCGGCAGGTCGCTGTCGGGAACGACGATCTGCGCTTGAGCCGATGGCGACCCGCTACCGCTGTTGTTGCCGTTGTTCTGTCCGGTGAAGGATTGATCCCGCAGCGTGAACGACATGCCATTGTCGGCGGTCTTGAGACCGGCCTGATCGAGCGCGCGTTCGAGATGCGGCTGCTGATTCTGCAAGAGCGCCAGCGTATCGGGACGGTCGACGGTGATGTGCGAGGTCACCTGGCCGTTGCCGTCGACATTGAGCTGCACGTCGATGCGTCCGAGTTCCGGCGGGTCGAGCCGGATTTCAAACTGATTGGAGCCGTCCTGCGCCCGCGCCGCGATCGCGACCGGCAGCCCGGCAACCGACACGGCGCCGGCCGCGTTGGTCCCGGCCGCCGCCGTGGTGGTGGTCGCGCCGGCGCTCGTCGGCGGCGTCACGCCCGGATTGAGGAAGCCGAGCGTATTCGGCGCCGTGTCGGCACTCGCCGCGGCGTTTGCCTTGGTGGCGGTCGTTGCGTCGGTTTGATCGGCGGTGAGCGTTGCGGTCGGTGAACCGACCCGCGCGGCGGCATGGTCGAGATCGGCCCCCGCATCGGCGCCGCCCGCGGTCGCCGGGATGGCGGCAGGGTCGGCGATCTGGGCCTGTGGCGCCGCGCCGCCGCTTGGCGCCGGAGAATCTGAGCCTTTGGCGGACGCGGCCGGGACATTGGTACCGTCGCCCGCGTCTGTGGCGGAGGCGGCGCCATCCGCCGCATCCTTCGGCGCCGCCGCCGATCCCGTATCGGGCCCGGCATCCAACAGCGCTGCCGCTTTGCCGCGCGCCTTGCCCTGCCCGCCGATCGCGGCGGCCGAATTCGCTGCCGAGCCGGATGCGGCGGCGGCCGGAGTCGCGTCGACCGTGGTGTTGGCAATCACCGCTGCAACCGGCTGGCCGGAGATACCCGCTTGCGACTGGCTCGCAGCCGTCGCCGCAGTGCCGTCATCGTCGGACGCGTCGTCTTTTTTAGGATTGCCTCCGACGGCGTTTGCCGCCGTCTTGCCCTGCGGCGACGGCGCGGACGTGGTGGGACCGCTGCCCGCACCATTCGTTGCCGCAGCAGTCGTGGCGGTGCCCGCCGGTTGGGCGGCCTGGCCGTTGGCGCTGCTCCCGTTCGTACCGGCCCCGTTCGCGCTCGTCCCGCTCGGACGGGTGCCGGCGCCGTTTGCGGTACCGGCGTTCGTCGTCGCTGGTGCGCTCGCGCTGTTAGTGGCTGAACCCGCGCCGGGCGCCGTTGCGGGAGATGGTGAATTTCCGCCGGCGTTCCAGCCGGGGCCGTTGGCCTCACTCTGCTGGCTGGTTTGCGAGGCTGGAGCAGGGGGCGGCGGCGCGGTCGCCGACGCGGTCGCGTCGAGCAAGGCCGCGAACGGCTGCGACGTGGTCTGCTGGGTCGCGGCTGGTTGCGACCATTGCGGCGGCGTATAGGACGGCGAAGCGGTTATTTCTGTCGCTGCACTCGGCACGGCAACCTCTGCAATCCGGATTCCGATGAGCGGTCCTGCAACCCCCGGGCCAGCGCCTCGCGTTAAGTCAAATCGCATGAATTCAAGGTGTTAGGCCTGCCGGGCAGCCGTCGCGCGCGGCAGCTTTTGCAGGCCCGACGGCAGAAGTTGCCCAGGAAAGCCTGCCCAGGTCTCTTGAAGGTCTCTTGCCGTCGCCGTGGCGAAGCGCTGCGGCGGCGCTTATAGTAAGGAGGCCGAGCGCGGTCGCCGCACGCTTCGCCGCCGGAGGGAGTTTTGGCCAAATGGCCACGTTGAACAGTCTCGACATCGCGGGCCGCCCGTCCGACACGCGCGTCGTCGTCGCGATGTCGGGCGGCGTCGATTCGTCGGTGACGGCGGCGCTCCTCGCCGACGCCGGCTACGATGTTGTCGGCATCACGCTGCAGCTTTACGACCACGGCGCGGCCACTCATCGCAAAGGCGCCTGCTGCGCCGGCCGCGACATTCACGACGCCCGCGCGGTCGCCGCGCGCATCGGCATTCCGCACTATGTGCTCGACTACGAGAGCCGCTTCAAGGAGGCGGTGATCGACCGTTTCGCCGAGAGCTACGTTGCCGGCGAGACGCCGGTGCCTTGTCTCGAATGCAATCAGTCGATCAAGTTCCGCGACCTGCTCGACACGGCGCGCGACCTCGGCGCAAAGGTGCTGGCGACCGGGCATTACGTCGCTTCGCGCGCGCTGCCCGGCGGGGGCCGCGCGCTCTTCCGCGCCCGCGAGGCCGAGCGCGACCAGAGCTATTTCTTGTTCTCCACGACGCGGCCGCAGCTCGACCTCCTGCGTTTCCCGCTCGGCGACCGCACCAAGGCGGAGACGCGCGAGCTGGCGCGTCAATTCGGTCTGTCGGTCGCCGACAAGCATGACAGCCAGGACATCTGCTTCGTGCCGAGCGGACATTATGCCGATATGATCGAACGGTTGCGGCCGGGCGCGGCGGCGCCGGGCGAGATCGTCGATCTCGACGGCCGCGTGCTCGGCAGCCATGACGGCATCATCCATTACACCGTCGGCCAGCGGCGCGGGCTCGGCATCGCGACCGGCACGCCGCTCTACGTCGTGCGGCTCGACGCCCGCTCCCGCCGCGTCGTGGTGGGGCCGCGCGAGGCGCTGCGGACGAGCCGCATCGGGCTCCGCGACATCAACTGGCTGGGCGACGGCACGCTCGAAGAGGCGCTGGAGCGGCATCCTGAAGTTTATGTCAAGGTGCGCTCGACACGGTCGCCGCAGCCCGCTTGGCTGCGCCGCTCGGCGCAGGGCGATGTCGAAGTCGAGCTGATCGCGGGCGAGGATGGCGTATCCCCCGGCCAGGCCTGCGCGTTCTATGATGCGTCGGAGGGCCAGGCCCGCGTGCTGGGCGGCGGCATTATCGCCAACACGGTCGGTGCGGCAAGCGTCAAGCCGCTATCGGCCCCTGATCTGGTTGCGGCGCATTGACCACGTTGCGATAACGAATGTGATGACCGGGGAACTCGACAAAGCCAAAGTCACCAAGGCGTACGCGCGCTGGGCGCCGATCTACGATTTGACGTTCGGCGCCGTGTTCGAGCGCGGCCGCAAGGCGTCGGTCGCGGCGGCGGAGCGCATCGGCGGCCGCGTGCTCGAGGTCGGCGTCGGCACCGGCATTTCGCTGCCCGAATACCGCTGGACCACCCGCATCGTCGGCATCGACCTGTCCGCGCCCATGCTGCGCAAGGCCAAGGAGCGCGTCGCCGAACACCGGCTCACCAATGTCGAGGGTCTCGCGGTGATGGACGCGCAGCATCTCGGCTTCGCCGACGCGACTTTCGACGTGGTGGTGGCGCAATACGTCATCACCACCGTGCCGAACCCCGAGGCGACGCTCGACGAATTCGCCCGCGTGCTCAAGCCGGGCGGCGAGATCGTGCTGGTCAATCACCTCGGCGCCGAGACCGGTCTGCGCTCCGACCTCGAACACTGGTTTGCGCCGTTCGCGCGTCGGCTCGGCTGGCGGGTGGAATTCCGCTGGGAGCGGTTGTCGCGCTGGGCGGCCGCGCACGGCGGCGTGCGCATCATCGAGCGCCGCGCCATGCCGCCGCTCGGGCATTTTTCGCTGATCCGGTTCGCGCGGCTGGACGCGCTGCGTGGCGAGCGTTTCGCGGCAAGCGCGGCGCAAATCTGATCGTCAAAATCCGACCCGTCAGCCCTGCGCGAACAGCCCGCGCAGCAGCGCCGACCCGGCCGGCGGCTTCGCCGGCTTGTTGCCGACCATGCGGCGGCCGAGCACGGCGACGAAGCTGTCCTTCGACATCGGTTTGGCGAACAGGAAGCCCTGGCCGATGTCGCAGCCGATGCCCTGCAGCTTGTGGCTCTCGTGCGTGGTCTCGATGCCCTCGGCCACGGTTTTCAGATCGAAGCGCTTGGCGAGCTCGACGATGGTCTCGCACAAGCCGGCATTCACCTTGTCGAGATGGCAATCGGTGACGTAGCTGCGGTCGATCTTGAGCTCGCTGAACGGCAATTGCCGCAAGCGCGCCAGCGACGAATAGCCGGCGCCGAAATCGTCCAGCGCGAGCGAGCAGCCGAACCGGCGCAATTCGTCGGCGACCTCGTTGGCGATCTCGAGGTCGTGCATGACCTCGTCCTCGGTCACTTCGAGAATGAGGCCCGGCCAGTTGGACGCCGACGGCCGCTCCTCGCGCAGCATCTGCACGATCGGCAGCTTGACGAAGGCCGACGCCGGCACGTTGACGGAGAGCTTCACGGTCGCGCCCAAGGCCGCGCAGTCCTCGAAGTCCCGCAGCGCGGTGAGGATGACGCGTTCGGTCAAGGCCAGCATGTCCTCTTCCTTGGCGCCGGGAAGAAAACTGCCGGGACTGAGCAGGCTGCCGTCGGGCCGCCGTGCGCGCACCAGCGCCTCGGCGCCGACCAGGCGCTTGGAGCGCAGATCGATCTTGGGCTGGTACCATTGCTCGAACCAGTTGCGCCGCAAAACCTCGCCGAGGGTGATCTTGGCCCCGTCGGCTTTCGGCTCCGGCGCCTTCGATCCGAACAATTTATGCAGCGATTGCAGCATGAGCACTTGCCCCAGCGCCGGCAGCCGGCGGGCGTTCTCCTCGTGGGTCGCTCGAGTTATGGCGCAGGAGGTAAGGCGGCACGGTTAATTCGGCGGCCGGAACAGGGAATATCGTTTGCAAACCGTAACGGCAGTCCAGACAATTTGCGGCATCGTCGCCGCCGGCGACGACTATTCGCTTAGGCGTTAGGTGCAGGTACGTTTCCCGGGCGCAGCGCAGCACGCAGTGCTGCGCTGCAGAACCGGGACCTCCGGAAACTCCGTGTTTGTGACGATCCCGGATCAGCAGTGCACCGCCATAGCGCGTCGAAGACGCGCGTAAACGCGCTGACGGCGCTGCACTGCGTCCGGGAAACGGCTTAACCCATCATTCGCGGGCGACGTACGGCTTGACCATCTTGGCCGGGTCGACAATGCGGTCGAACTCCTCAGCGGTGACGTAGCCGAGCTCGAGCGCCGCCGTCCTGAGCGTGAGTTCACGCTCCATCGCGTAATGCGCGAGCTTGGATGCCTTGTCGTAGCCGATCACCGGCACCAATGCCGTCACCAACATCAGCGAACGCTCGACATATTCCTTGATCCGCTTGAGATTCGGCTTGGTGCCCTCGATCAGGAATTTGCGGAAATTGGTGCAGCCGTCGCTCAGGATCGTGATCGACTGCATGACGTTCTGAATGATGAGCGGCTTGTAGACGTTCATCTCCAAGTGACCGCCGGCGGTGCCGAAACCGACGGCGACATCGTTGCCCATCACCTGAACGGCGATCATCGTCAGCGCCTCGGCCTGGGTCGGGTTGGCCTTGCCGGGCATGATCGACGAACCCGGCTCGTTTTCGGGGATGATCAGTTCGGCCAAACCCGCGCGCGGACCGCAAGACAACAGCCTGATGTCGTTGGCGATCTTGTAGAGCGAGACGGCGAGCGTGCGCAGCGTGCCGGACAATTGCACCAGCGCGTCATGGGCGCCCTGCACCGTGAATTTGTTCGGCGCGGTGACGAACGGCAGGCCGGTGAGCCTGGCGATTTCCGCGGCGGCTTTTTCGGCAAAGCCTGGCGCGGCGTTGATCCCGGTGCCGACCGCGGTGCCGCCGAGCGCGAGCTGATAGACGCCAGGCAGCGCCGCCGCGAGCCGTTCCAGATCGTCGGCGAGCATGCCGGCATAGCCGGACCATTCTTGGCCGAGCGTCAGCGGCGTCGCATCCTGCATGTGGGTGCGGCCGATCTTGATGATGTCGTCCCAGGCGGCGGCCTTGGCGGCGATGGCGTCCTTGAGCGCCGTCACCGCCGGCTCCAGCCGGTGTTTCACGCCGGTCGCGGCGGCGATGTACATCGCCGACGGAAAGGTGTCGTTCGACGATTGCGACATGTTGACGTGATCGTTGGGATGCACCGGCTTTTTGCTGCCGAGCGCCGTGCCGGCGAGCTGGCTCGCGCGGTTGGAGATCACCTCGTTCACGTTCATGTTGAACTGCGTGCCGCTCCCCGTCATCCACACATGCAGGGGGAACATGTCGTGATGCCGGCCGGCGAGGATCTCGTCGCAGACCGCAACGATCAGCGCGTGCGCCTTGCCGTCGAGCCGCTTGCCGGCATGATTGACGTCGGCCGCCGCCTTTTTCAGGATGGCGTAGGCCGTGATCATCTCGCGCGGCATCAGATCCGTGCCGATGCTGAAATATTCGAGCGAACGCTGCGTCTGCGCGCCCCACAGTTTGTCGGCGGGGACGCGGACCTCGCCGAGACTGTCGGTTTCGATGCGGAATTCGGTCATCGTATTCTCCCGAAATTTCACGCGTGACGCACGCGTCGCCTTCAGCGGCGATCCCGCCTTGATGATAATGCGCGCTTTCGCATTTACGCGCGACAACTCGCCACGATTAAGGGTTCTAATACCAAAGGTCTTGATCTTTGCGTCATCATGCCCGCGCCTGTCACGGGCATCCATGTCCTAAGACCGCGCCGGATCAAAGACGTGGATGGCCGGGACAAGTCCGGGGCCGCAGGCCCCGGCATTCAAAAAATCAGCCGTAGGGTGTTTATTGACCAGCGAACAAACCGCAACGGGCCAGCAGGCTAGAGGCTCAGGATAACCGAAGCTATTTTGATTCCAACAAGAGCTAACCCCGTAGCAAATTCCAACCCTGAGCGCCGGTGACTGCGTCGGGAAGCGCCCTCGTGCGGAGTAACCGGAAGATACCGACGTAGATATCCTTAGCCAATAAAAATGGCTGCAAATACAATAATACGACGCCAGCAAACCCAACCAGGCCACAACCCAGCATACCCCAACCAATTGCCGGAGCCGCAATAACGCAAAGCAGCACTTCCTGCCACCACAAGAATGGCCCATCATGACACTCAACTAGTGTAAATATCGCGGGGATTATTCCGGAATATAAGTACATTATTTCAGCTAGCCGCTCGCCATCATCCGTAAAGAATCGTTGAGTCAACAGGTCGTCGAATCCGAAGGATCGGACGAGGGAATGGATCCTAAAGCGGAGCACCGCCAAAATGATCGCCGCAATGTTGTATACGATTATAGAGCCAGAGAACGTAGCGTCATTGATAGAATGCCATTGCTCGTAGGCATGGAAGTCAATACCTAGAATTGCAAATAGCCACCAGAACAATCCAAGTAGCCATTCGTGTACACTTTCGATCAAGCCTTGAAAAAACAAGGGGACTTTCACCGAAATATCGGCATATACAGTTTGCGATAACCAATGATACAGGTCCATAACTCTTAGATCGAGTTCTGGAAATCCAAATACTCGTTCAAGCAGAAAAATGATTACGCTGATGCCGGACACAATGGAAAATATAGTGGCCAGGAATCGCGTTGCAGGATCAACCGGTCTGTAGGCGGTCGCCGCATTTGAGCTAATTATTACAATGCAACTCCAGCTGAGGCAGGCAAAAATCTCCAGAAGTACCTTACCCATCCTCGTGCTCCGTGTCGAAGCTCGCACTGGATAACAACTTGGCAAAATTGGATTGTGATCGTGACCTAAGTGAGGCAGCGCCAAAGCCGCTCTCGGAGCGGCCGCAACGCTGCCCGTGAAGTATTTTCCCACGAAATCGTTGAAATTGTCGGCACTCGGGAGGATACCAATCGGCTATCGTTTCGAATTCCCTGGCTAGTCGAAGCAGTGGCCGCAGGACCACTTGCGATATGGGTGTTGTTCGCCTTGGTACTTGTTTTGACCGTTTCGAACGGAATGGGATGGCTATGACTCCGGTCGCAAGGAGAAGGGCTTCGGATATGAGTCAGCCGCGTTGCACTGCACTCACTTGGAACGGTTTCCCGCTCACCTACATGTCGGTCTCTTATTACCCAGCTTACTACCGCTCGAAGTAAAGGCCCGGCGAAAGGCTCCTGCTTTCGTCCATGCTTGGTATATAGACATCGCTGACGTTGATGTCTGGCGAGTGCACAAGACGAAACGGGCTGAAGCGGTTTTCGTGCAGCAGGCTGAATACTTCCGGGCCCCACTGGGCTACCTGCATGATATGCAGCGCGGCCATCGCGTTAAGCAAGTTTTCCAGAGTCGCTTTTGGAAATTCCGCTTCCCGGTGGTGTTTGACGGCGTTATAGGCGTCATACCATACGAGCGATTTAGTCGGTGCCGTGTCACTCCAGCTGCCAAAGGGGCTAAATGAGCCTAGGTGCGCATAGTCCGCCAAGCTTACAGACCATTCGCCGAGATGAAGTGCCTCCTTGACCCGACAATAATCCGCTGTGGTGTATCGCTCACGCCAATTGCTCTTGCGGGTGTTTTCCTCCAGGATTGACCGCCATTCCGATTCAATCTCCGTGCATGCGAGAAGGAGAAGCTCGCGCATTTTGTGTCCGTAAGTAAGGTAGTTGGTGACTGACGGCTCCACGTGCTTGAATATCTCAACCAATTGATCAAAAAGGCTTGCAGCCGCGACTGCGGATTGCGTGTAGCGATATCCGTATTGCGAGCGGGCATTTACCGCATTGTATGCGGTGAGCGGATTACCTTCCGGGTCGTGCCCCCGCCAAATCCGCGGGTAATACACGCCCGGCTTCGCGCTGGATAGCACGACCGACCCCTTGTCTATCAGCACCATGCGCTGGGCGAGGTAATGCCAGGCCGAGTTGATCAGATCATTGTAGGAGTCGAAATCCGTGGCACCTCTGGATGTATAGCTCTCGCGAACCGCAGTCCAGTCCTCTGTCGAATAGCTGAAATAGGCATCGTCGAACCTCGACGGAACGAAACACGACAACGTGTTTGAGTCGCTTTTCCAGAAGGCAACAAGGTCGCCATTGTGAGTTTTCGCTTTGTACACATCCGGCATTGCAGTCATTCGTTCTCGCGCTGTCCCCAGTTTTTGCTCGTCAAAAGCCCAAAGATTCAGTATTATTGCAGAATGACGGCTTCACGCTGATCGCACGTTCGGTCGCGCTCGTTATCATCGTGGATTACGGGTTTACGGGGAGACCTTACTTATTTCCTCAATTACTATCTTTGCCTGCTCGCCTGCCGCTTCACTCCGCCGCGCGCCGGGCGGCGACGATCTGATCCGCGGTGCGGCCGGTGAGTTCGGCCATGTGGTCGAACTTGAAGGTGAAAGTGCCGGCGCCGGCAGTGGCGGAGCGGATTTCGACGATGAGATCGCCGATCTCGGCCTCCGGCATCATGGCGCGCACCACGTCCCAGCCGTCCCAGCCCGCGCGGGTGTCGAAGCCGAGAATTTGGCCGCGGCGGCCGGAGAGCAGCGCGTTGATCTTCGCCGTCGCCTCGGTCGGGCAAACGATCTCGACCTGATGGATCGGCTCGAGCAGCACCGGCTGGCACTGCGGCAAAGCCTCCACGACGCCGATGCGGCCGGCGATGCGGAACGCCATGTCGGAGGAATCGACGGTGTGGTAGGACCCGTCGATCAGCGACACCGTGACGTCGACCACCGGAAAGCCGAGCGGGCCGTGCTTGAGGCCGTCGATGACGCCTTCCTCGACGGCGGGGATGTAGTTGCGCGGCACGACGCCGCCGGTGATCTTCTCGTCGAACGAGATGCCGGCGCCGCGCGGCATCGGCTTGATGTCGAGCACGACGTCGCCGAACTGGCCGTGACCGCCCGACTGCTTCTTGTGACGGCCGCGCTGGACGATGCCCTTGCGGATGGTTTCACGATAGCCGACCGAGGGCTGACGCCGCTCGATGGCGACGCCGAAGCGGTCGCTCAGCCGCTCGGTGGTGACGCGCAAATGCATCTCACCCTGGCCCCACAGCACCACCTCGTGCGTCTCCGCATTGTGCACGATGGTGATCGAAGGGTCCTCCTCCGCCAGCTTGGCCAAGGCCTGGCCGAGCTTCACGTCGTCCTTGCGCTCCTTGGCGGTAATGGCGATCGCCAGCACCGGCGGATAGGGCTCGATCTTGGCGACGGGCTTGTGCGGGGTCTTGCCGGCGGTGAGCGTGTCGCCGGTCTTGGCGCGGTCGAGCTTGGCGAAGGCGACAGTGTCGCCGGCGATCGCCGGACCGCGCTTTTCACTCGTCTCGCCGACCAGCTTGAACACGCCGGCGACGCGGCCTGCTTCGTCGTCCCCGGACAGGAACACGGTGCCGTCGCCGGCCTGGCCCGCGAGCATGCGCGCGATCGACATCTTGCCGCCATGGGCGGTGTGCTGGGTCTTGAGCACATAGGCGACGGCGTCGCCGTTCGCCTTAACGCCGAGACGCTTCGCCGTATCGGCGATGCCTGGCGCTTCGTGGCGCAACGCCTTGAGGAGCCGCAGGACGCCGTTGGCGCGGCTCGCGTTCCCCATCAGCACCGGGCAGACTAGGCCGTCGCGCAGCTCCCGCGTCAGATCGTCGAACACCTTGTCGCGCGGGGGCTGGATGTCTTCGAGCAACTGCTCCATCAGCTCGTCGTCGTGATCGGCGAGCGTCTCCAGCATGGAGAACCGCGCCGTCTTCTCCCGGTCGGCGGCGTCGCCTTCGAGCGGGACGACCTCCGAGGCTGCATGCTCTTTGTAGACAAAGGCGCGCTCGAGCGCGAGATCGACGAAGCCGGTGATGATGTCGCCGGCGAAGGTCGGGATTTGCCGCAGCACCAGCTTGGTGCGCGAGGCGCCCTGCAGCAGCTCGAGCACGTCGTGCACGCCGGCGTCGGCCTTGTCGATCTTGTTGAGGAACAAGACGCGGGGGATGTTCTGGTCCTCCAGCGCGCGCAGCACGAGCTGCAGCTGCGGGATTTTCTTTTCGTCCATCTCGCAGACGACCACCGCGACGTCGATCGCGGGCAATACCGCGCGCATGTCGTGGATGAACTCGACCGAGCCGGGGCAATCGAGGAAGGTGTAGGGATCGCCCATGAAGTTCGCGGTCGCGACGGTGAGCTCGACGCTCATGCGGTGGTCGCGCGCTTCCTTGCTGGCGTCGCCGACCGTGCTGCCGGCCTCGACGGTGCCCTGGCGCGCGATCACGCCGGTGCGGGTGAGGATGGCCTCGAGAAGCGTGGTCTTGCCGCTCTGGAAGGGACCGACCAGCGCGACGCAGCGCGGGCCGGCCGCGCGCGCACCGTTGTTTGCGTTTGTCGCCATGACTGTCTCCCGGCGCTGACCCGTCGTTTCGGTTGGGGCGGCGGGTCGGCTCGGCGCCATCGTTTCAGGCCGAGGCGGGGCCGGTCAAGGGGCGCGATGTAAGCCCTGTTTCCCGGACGCAGCGCAGCACGCAGTGCTGCACTGCTGATCCGGGATCGTCGCAGACACAGCGTTTCCGAAGGTCCCGGTTCTGCAGCGCAGCACTGCGTGCTGCGCTGCGCCCGGGAAACGTGCTTAACCTGACGCCCACGGGGCGTCGGCGACGGTCGGTCATTGTTGGACGGGGTGCAGCTCCAGCTGTCCGATGCCGGCGGCGATGTTGAGCCCGAGCTGGCCCTGCACCGACAAAGGTTGCAGCGCCACCGTCCGGTTCGAGCCGCCGACCAGCACGTTGGCGCCGAGACCGGCGCCGACGGTCGCTTCCGCCTGTGCTCCGGTATAGGTGCCGGTGAGCATGCCGGAATAGCGGTTGGTTCCGGTAAACACCGTCCAGATGATTGCGGTGGCGCTGGTCACGCCGATATCGAGGCCAATCTTCGTCATCGTCCCCGTATACATTTCGGGCGGGCCGTTGTTGGGTTTGAAATTACAATTCACGTTGCGCTGCGATCCGACGATCAAGCCGACGCTCGACGACAACGAACATTCCAGCGTTCCTACCTGGATTCGGTCTTGCGCTCCGGCCGGCCCTGCGGTCGAGGCAAAGGCGGCGGCCGCGATGGCGGTCGCCGCCGCGATTGTACGAAGCATCGGCATTCTCCCTCACCCGGCTCCCCCAAGGAGCTCGCGGCGGATTGTAGGCGAGAATGCCGGCGCCGTCTCGCGAATCCGGGTCCTACTCGGCAGCTCGCGCGGCTATTTCAAATTGCCGCAGAAACGCTGGATGCGGGCGCAGGCTTCCTCGAGCGCCGTCGTCGCGGTGGCGTAGGAGATGCGGAACGCCGGCCCATAGCCGAACGGCGTGCCCTGCACCACGGCGACGCCTTCCGCCTCGAGGAGCTCGGTGACGAAGTCCTCGTCGGTCGCGAGCTTCTTGCCGGTCGGCGCGGTCTTGCCGATGGTGCCGGCGCAGGACGGATAGACGTAGAAGGCGCCTTCCGGCTTCGGGCAGCGGATGCCGTTGGCCTGGTTGAGCATCGAGACGCAGAGGTCGCGCCGCTCCTTGAAGATCTTGTTGTGTTTGGGAATAAAATCCTGCGGACCGTCGAGCGCTTCGACGGCGGCCCATTGCGATACCGCGGCCGGGTTCGAGGTCGACTGCGACTGGATCGCCGCCATCGCCTTGATCAGCGGTTCCGGACCACCGGCATAGCCGATGCGCCAGCCGGTCATGCAATAGGCCTTCGACACGCCGTTGACGGTGAGCGTGCGGTCATAGAGCGACGGCTCGAGCTGCGCCGGCGAGAAGAACTTGAAGTCGTCGTAGACCAGGTGCTCGTACATGTCGTCCGCCATGACGTGGACGTGCGGATGGCGAACGAGCACGTCGGCGATCGCCGCGAGTTCGCCGCGCGCATAAGCGGCGCCGGTCGGGTTCGACGGCGAGTTGAAGATGATCCATTTGGTCTTCGGCGTGATCGCCCGTTCCAGCGCCGCCGGCGACATCTTGAAGCCGGATTCGAGCGTGGTCGCGACCTCGACCGGCGTGCCGCCGGCGAGCACGACCATGTCGGGATAGCTGACCCAATAGGGCGCCGGGATGATCACCTCGTCGCCGGGATTGACGGTCGCCATCAGCGCATTGAACAGCACCTGCTTGCCGCCAGTACCGACGATGATCTGCGACGGCTTATAGCTGAGCTCGTTCTCGCGCTTGAACTTGCGCGCGATCGCCGCCTTGAGCTCCGGAATGCCGTCGACGGCGGTGTATTTCCCGGCCTTGCCGTCGCGGATCGCCTTGATCGCCGCCTCTTTGATGTTCTCGGGCGTATCGAAATCGGGCTCGCCGGCGCCCAGCCCGATCACATCGCGGCCGGCCGCTTTGAGCGCGCGCGCCTTGTCCGTCACCGCGATGGTGGCAGAGGGCTTGATGCTCAAGATGCGGTCCGCGAGAAAGGCCATTGCTGTGTTCTCCACGCTCCAGGTTCGGAACGCGAGCTTGGTAAGACGCGGGCCGGGCAGAGGCAAGCGTTCTGCGCCTTGCCTCGCTAAATTGTGTGCCGCGGCGGCGCCGCGCGAGGGCGCGCTGCGTACTCATTCAATGCTCCGTTAAGGCTCCGCTGGCCTAATGCCGCGGCTTTTGCTTTTCTGAACACGGGAAGCCGCGATGGAGCGGACGCGCGAGATGTTGCGGACCGGCGCCTGGCTGACCCGCGAGCGGGTACGGCTGGTGGCGGCGGCGGTGCTGATCGCGTCCGCTGCCGGCTTTCTCTATCTGGTCGTCACCGCGCATGGCGGCGTCGATCTGCAAGGGCGGCCGCTCGGAACCGACTTCTCCAACGTCTATGCCGCCGGCACCCATGTGCTCGACGGCAACGCGCGGGCGCCGTTCGATCTGTCGCTGCAGTACGCGCGCGAACAGCAAATCTTCGGCACCGGAACGCCGATCTACGGCTGGCACTATCCGCCGTATTTTCTGTTCGTCGCCGCCGCGCTGGCGCTGATGCCTTATGGCCTTGCGCTTGCGGTGTGGCAGGCGGTGACGTTCGGGCTTTATCTGCTGACCATCCACGCGATTCTCGGCTCTTCCTTGCCCTCCCCTGAAAGGGGAGGGTCGGATCGCCGTCGGCGATCCGGGGAGGGGTCCGTCGCGGGCGAAGAGGAATCAGTTCGAACCCCCACCCGGCGGCCGCTGGCCGCCGACCTCCCCCTTTCAGGGGGAGGCAAGGCGACTGGCGACCCGCTTTGGCTCCTGCTCGCCGCCGCCTTTCCGGCGGTGCTGATCAATATCGGCCACGGCCAGAACGGGTTCCTCACTGCGGCGCTGTTCGGCTTGGCGCTCGTCAAGCTCGATCGGGCCCCGCTCCTTGCCGGCGTCCTGTTCGGGCTTCTGGTCTACAAGCCGCAATACGGGCTGATGATTCCGCTGGTGCTGGCGGCGACCGGCCGTTGGCGTTGTTTCGCCGCCGCGGCGGCGACGGTCGTTTTGCTCAGCATCGTCACCACCTTCGCCTTCGGGCCGCAGGTGTGGCAGGCGTTTCTCGACTCGACCCGCTTCACGCGTCAGGTCGCCCTCGAGCAGGGCGATACCGGCTGGTACAAAATCCAAAGCGTTTTTGCTTGGGCGCGGATGTGGGGCGCGTCCATCCCGGTCGCCTACGCGCCGCAAGGCGCGCTGTCCGTTGCGGTCGCCGTCGCGCTCACCCGGCTGTGGCGCAGCGACGCAGCTTATGCGCTCAAGGCGGCGGCACTTTGCCTCAGCGCGATTCTCGTCACGCCCTACAGCTTCGATTACGACATGACGGTATTGGCGCCCGCCATCGCCTTCCTTGCGGTCGACGGGATTGCTCGCGGCTTCGGCGCTTGGGAGAAAACGGCGTTGGCGGCGCTATGGCTCGTCCCGCTCGCCGCGCGCAACGTCGCGCACCTGACGCTGATCCCGCTCGGGGTTCCGGTGATGCTCGCCATATTCGTTCTCATATTGCGGCGCAGCAGAGTTCATCTCGCCTCCGCGCCGCTCTCATCAGCGCAGATTTCTTCCAAATCGTCGCCAGGCCACGACATCGCCGCGTTCGAGTAATATACATTTTACTCACCGCGCGATCGCGCCGTGCGAACATCTTCGCCGGCGCTTTCGTTGCAAGCGGCATGTCCTCGGCGGTACGCGGCGGTATTGATGTTCACGCTCTACTCGATGCAGCGATCGGGCAACAGCTACAAGACGCGTCTCGCGCTGGCGCAGCTTGGCATTCCCTATCGGCTGATCGAGGTCGACATTCTCAAAGGCGAAAGCCACACGCCGGAATTCCTGGCCAAAAATCCCAGCGGCCAGGTGCCGCTTCTGGAAGTCGCGCCCGGCCGCTATCTCGCCGAGTCGAACGCCATTCTCTGGTACATCGCCGGCTCGTCCGCGCTGGTGCCGGAAGATCGCGTCGGCCGCGCCGAGGCGTTGCAGTGGATGTTCTTCGAGCAGCACAGTCTGGAGCCGAACATCGGCGCGGCCTATTTCTGGCTCACCCTCGTCAAAGGCGGACGCGATCTGCAAAGCCACGCCTTCGAGGACTGGATGGAGGAAGGCCATCGCGCGCTCGGCGTGATGGAGAAGCATCTCGCATTGAATGATTTCTTTGCCGACGGCCGCTATTCCATCGCCGACATCGCGCTCTATGCCTACACCCACGTCGCGCATCTGTGCGATTTCGATTTGACCGGATTTCCCGCCGTGCGCGCGTGGCTCTCGCGCGTCGCCGCCGAGCCCGGCTATGTGACGATGGATTTCAATCCGGCCGCGGTCGTCATCGCGAAATAACGGCGACTTTCGGCCACGGGCGACGTGAGTTGCCGCAAAGTCACAGCCGTCCTTAATCGTCGCCGGCGCCTGCGGCGTTAACGCTTTATTAACCAAAACTCACGAAATCGCCTTTCTTCTTCAACGGCTTCGCCCAAGTCGGCGCCGATATTGCAGTGGCTGGATTCAAAAAGGATGACGACCATGACCGAGCTTTGCGGCAATTCCGGTTTCGCGCCGCCAAAAACCGACACGACGCGATCGCGGCGGCGCGCGCTGGAATTGATGGCGACGTTCACGCTGACCGTCTGCCTGATCGTCGCCGCTACCGCGGTTTCGCTGGGCAATCGCTTGCTCACGCGCTCGGAAGCTTTGCAGCACGCCACGGTGCTGCCGGCGAAATCCGTTCCGCCCGCGGTGGAATAGCTTGGATTGAATGACTTGCGCGCCGGGGCCGTTTAGCCCGATCCTCGTCGCCGATTCGACGGTCGGGCGATATGGATTCGGAACGGTTGGACGCGGAACGGTTGGAGCAAGCCGCGCTGTGCGATGCGCTCGCAGGCGATCAATCACGCCATCGCGCCGATGCGACGATCACGCTTGCCGGCACCACGCTTGTCGCCGATCCGGCCGGGGCATTGTTTTGGCCGGACGAACAACTGCTCGTCGTCGCCGATCTACATCTTGAAAAAGCCTCGGCCTTCGCCGCCCGCGGCGTCCTCTTGCCGCCCTACGACACGGCGGCGACCTTGGCGCGGCTGGCACACCTGACGAAGCGCTTCGCGCCGCGCCTGGTGATCGCACTCGGCGACAGTTTTCATGACGGCGGCGGACCGCTGCGCATGGCCGCGGCCGACCGTGCGACCCTGACGGGACTGCAGCGCCGCCGCGATTGGCTCTGGATTACCGGCAACCATGATCCCGATCCCGCCGACGGCATCGGCGGCCGCTTCGCGGGCACGGTGGCGATCGGCGCGCTGACCTTCCGGCACGAGCCTTCGGCGCAGGCGTGCGCCGGCGAGGTCGCCGGGCATCTGCATCCGTTGGCGCGCGTGGCGCGGCGCGGCCGCGCCATCCGCCGACGCTGCTTCGCCGGCGACGGCAGGCGGCTGGTCATGCCGGCGTTCGGCGCATTCACCGGCGGTCTCAATGTGCGCGACCGCGCGATTGCCGGCCTGTTCGGCACCCTCGCCTTTACGGCGCATATGCTCGGCGAGCGCCGGCTCTACGCCTTCGCCGCGGAACGGTGCTTGCCGGATTGATTCAGATCGAGACTGCTCAATCCCGCCGGAACACGATGCTGGCGATCCAGCCGGTCATGAGCGCCATCATGGCGGTGGCAAAGCCGTAGATGAGGCCGTGGTCGCGCGCGGCGTTGACCACGAACTGCTCGAAGCCGACTTTCACGATCTCGAACGCGGAATCGGTGCGCGCGATCATGACGCCGTCGGCGAACAGTTTCACATCGACGCCGTAGTTGCCGACCGGCACCTGCGCGGGCAGCGGAATCGCGGCGCGAAACAGCGTCGGCGTCAGAAAGGTCACGGCATTGGGCTCCTCGATATAGAGCCCGCGCTCCTGCATCAGCCGCACCAGCGCGGCCCGGAACGGGTCGTTCGTCACCTCGCCGATGTCGTTGTGAATGAGTTCGGGCAGCGGCGTATTGGCGATGCCGAGTTGCAGCCGGCGCCGATTGTCGGCGTTGGTGATGGTTTCGATCGGGCGGTTCGCCGCGACCGCGAGATAGGACGGCGGATCGACGAAGGTGCGCGCCGCGACATTGACCCAGATGCCGACGACGCGCTGCTTGCGCCGGGTCCGCAACGCTTCCCGCGGCCCGGTGACGGTGGCGACGATATCGTAGGAACCATGCCGCGACGCGGTCGGATCGCGCTCCACCGAACCGAACAGCACAAGATTCTCGCCGGTGTAGCTCGACGTGATCATGACGTGGTGATTGCTCAAGACGACGACGAGCCGCTCGGCCGCCGCGGGCCCGGCGGCCAGAAGACCGGCAACGAGGCAAGCCGCCGCGAGCGCGCGTCCGGCCGCTCGCCTCGCTTGATGCTTGGCTGGGGATCCCGGCTTGCGTCTCATGGCGCGCCCTCGATGACGCGGATCGAGTAAAGGTCGTCCGGCCGCAGCACCAGCTCGGAGGCGAAGCGCAACCCGACCGACAGCACCAGCAGCCCGAGAAACAGGCGCAGCCATTCGCCGCGGATGCGCTGCCCGGCATGGGCGCCGAACTGGGCGCCGATGACGCCGCCGACCATCAAAATCAGCGCCAGCACCGCATCGACGAGATGATTGGTCGCCGCGTGCAGCACCGTCGCCGACGCCATGGTGAGGAAGGTCAAGACCATCGAGGTGCCGATCACGGTCGCCGTCGGCACCCGCATCAGATAGATCAGCATCGGCACCAGGAGAAAGCCGCCGCCGATGCCCATGATCGCCCCGATGAAGCCGATGATGAAGCCGATCGCGACCACCGGGATCGCCGACACGTAGATTTTCGAGCGCTTGAAGCGGACCTTCAGCGGCAAGCCGTGAAACCAGACATGGCTGCCGGGCCGGCGCAGCTCGATCGGCTTGCCTTGCCGGCTGCGGATGATGGCGCGGGCGGCCTCGCCGACCATCAGCGCGCCGACGACGCACAACAGCGTCACGTAGGACAGCCCGATCATCAGGTCGAGCTGGTCGAGGGCGCGCAGCCAGGTGAACAGCGCGACGCCGCCGGCGGTGCCGATGATACCGCCCCCGAGCAACGTGAGAGCCAGCGTGCCGTCGAGCGCCTTGCGCCGCCAATAGGCGATCGCCCCCGAAAACGAGGAGGCCGCCACATGGGTGGTGACGCTCGCCACTGCCACGGCCGGTTGAATGCCGATGAAGATCAGGAGCGGCGTCATCAGAAATCCGCCGCCGATGCCGAACATGCCGGAGACGAACCCGACCGCAATGCCCATTGCGAACAGGAGAAAGACATTGACCGGAAGATCGGCAATCGGAAGATAAATCTGCACGGATCGGGGACCGGGCGTTGGGGACGCGGTTTGAACCCTTCTACCCGCGTGCCGGCTTCCGGCATACCGGTCGCGCGCGATCTGCAGGAAATGTGATGATGCTTGGTGAACTTGTCGCGCCGCGCCGCCGCCTTCGGTCCGAAACGGCGGCCTAAAACCTCAGTCGACCTTGGTCGTATCCGCCGGCGGCGTTTTCGCGCCGCTTACCCGCGGCCTCGATCTCGCCGGCGGCGTCGCGCTGACGGGCGCGTTCCAGGCGGGAGGAACTTTGACCGTAATCGCCTCGGCCGGCTGCGGCTCTGCCCGCCACGCCTGCGCCGCCAGGCGCGCCGCGGCCAGCGCCTCGCGGTCGAGGTGAGACGCGACCTCGTCGCGTTTCTTGGCGGCGTCGTTGTCGCCCTGTTTCGCGGCGAGGGAGAACCATTTGTAGGATTCGGCAAAACTCTGGTCCACGCCGATGCCGCGCGCATAGAGGATGCCGAGATTATACTGGCTGTCGGTGAGGCCACGGTCGGCCGCGGCCCGGAACCAGTGCGCGGCGGCATGATAGTCGGACGCGCCGTCGATGCCTTCGGCGTAAAGCACCGCGAGATTGTGCATGGCCTTGCCGTGGCCCTGGTCGGCCGCGGCCCGGTAGAGGTCGCGCGCCGCGGCGAGGTCCTTTTTCACCCCGAGGCCCTTTTCGTAAAAGCTGCCGAGGCGGAACTGCGCCGGGGCGAGCCCCATTTTGGCGGCGCGATCGAGCCAATGCGCGGCTTCTTCGTTGTTCTGCGCGACCCCACGGCCTTCGGCGAAACGCGTCGCGACCTCGTAAGCGGCTGCAGGATCGCCGGCGAGCGCCGCCGCGCGCAGCGCCGGGCCACCGATTGCCGCAGGCAGTTTGTCGTCGAGGCCGCCGGCGGCAGGCGAGGGAAGTGGGGTCGGCGCCGGAACCGCCGAAGCGTTCGGCGAGGCCGGGGGCGGCAGCGAACCGGTAATGTCGGGGGCCGTCCACTGCGTCGCCGCCATGTTCATCCCGGCATCGATCGCGGCCGTTTCCTGGGCCGTCGGCAACGGAACCGGCCCTTCATTGAGCGACTGCCGTCGGGATTTTGGGCCCGTTGTTCCTCCCGACGCGGGTGGTTCCGGAGCAGCGCTCGGCGGCGCAGCGGCATTCGCGGGCGGCTGGACGGGCGCAACCGTCAGCGGCGATGTCGTCGGCGCCGGGGCGGACGGCTTCGCCGGGCTGGAGCCCGACGATCCTGAGGCATTCGGCGCCCCGCGCTCCATCTGTGCGTCGGACGGCGCGCCGGCGCCATCCTCGAACCAACGCGAAGCGATATGCACGACGCCGACGATCAGAACGACGACCGCAGCGGCGACGAGCAGCGGGCGCAAGCGCTGCGGCAGATTTTTCGTCACCGCGGCTACGCTTGCGGCGGCCTCGGAGCGTGGAGCCTGCTCCGATGTGTCCAGCGCAGCCGTCCGTGCGGCGCGGCGGGCGGCGGCAATGAAATCGGACTTGCTCCCCGGGTCGGCAATAACCGGCGGTTTGGCGCCGATCGCGGCTTCGGAGGCCGCGATCCGGTCGGCCGCCGAGGCCGGCTGACGGGAACGGCCGTTGGCGGAACCGGGTTCGAGCGGATGGTCGGGAGGCAGATTGGGGTCGATGGGGGGACGGGGCGCCGCGGCGCGGGACGCGGGTTCGACCTGTGTCGATTTCGGCATCGCGGCGGGCATCGCGGGCGCGACAGGAGCGGCCTTGGGCGCGGGCGGTGCCGAAGGCTGCGGAGTTGCCGCGACTTGCGACGATTGCCCCGGCGCGGAGGCCGCAGGCGGTGCCGGTACCTTGTCGCCGGTGCGCAGGCCGCTTTCGATGGTGGCGAGGCGATCGACCACGTGCTCCACCGTCCCTTGGACGGCCTCGAGCGAATCCTGGGTGCGGCGCTCGGTCTGCTTGATCTCGGCCACATCACGCTGGAAGTCGCCACCGAGAACGATCTTGCCGTCGCTGCCCTTGCCGTTGCCCCCGCGCATCTGGTCGAGAAGCACGAGGAGATCGGCCAACCCACGTTCGACACCCGCGAGTTGCCCGAGGCGGGCGTCGGAGGCGTCGAGCCGCTTGACCAGCATGGCGATGCGGTCCTCGAGGTGGGCGAGGGCGGCGTGATCGGTGTGGGTGAGCTGGACCCATTCCAGCTTCTCGATCAGCCCGGCGAGCAGCTTTTCCAGTTCGCGCGGGACCGCCTGTCCGGCTTCGGTCGACGCATTGAGGGCGCTCGCCAGCGTGTCGAGGCGGTTCTCCAAGGCCGAAATGGCGCGGCCGCTCGCCGCGGTGTTGGCGAGGCTGTCGACTTTAGCGGCCAGCGCCCGCACGTCTTCCGCGACTTTGGCCAGCGCGTCGTTCGAGGCGACGTGCGAGACGATCCCGCGTAGCGCCCCGATGGCGGTCTCGAGCTGTTGCAGCGCGGCCGGATCGTCCTTGGCGGCGATCAGATCGACCTTGTGCGCCAACGCCTTGACGGCTTCGTCGACGCCGACCAGACTTTCGGCCGTGGTCAGGCCGCGCAGCGATTCGCGCACTTCGGCTAGACCGCGCTCCAGCCCCGCCAGCATGTGGGTATCGACGCCGGATTGGCGGCTGTGGTCGATCCGCTGGGCCAGCGCCTTGACTTCGATCTCGAGCGACTCCACCGCGCGCCGCGGCAGGGCTTCCGTGATCAATTTGCCGATCTCGGCGAGGTCGTCGCGCAAGCCGTCCATCGCCTTGTCGAGATTGTTCCCCGGCCGCAGCGTCTCGATCTGCGCCGTCAATTGGCGCAGCTGCCGCTCGAGCCCGGTGAGGTCGACCGCGGGCTCGGACATGTGCTCGAACCGCCGGCCTTCCGGGCGCGCAGGAGAGGCGTCTTCCGCCGCCGACAGCGGCGATAAAGGTGGCGCAACCGGCGCCTGTTCCTCACCGTCGAGCGCACGCTGCCGCGCGGTGATTTCGGCCACCGCTTGCTCGATCGATATGTCCTGGTTGCCAATCGGTGCGGTATTGGGCGCGGCGGTGCTCGCCGACGCCGTGCCGGCCGGCGCTGTGCGCTCCGGCACAGCGTCGCCGGCGCGGCGCGGCGGCGCGCCGGTCAGGCGCGACAGCGGCTCGTCACCCGCATCGCGCGGCGCCTGCGACCAGGGACGCGGCACCGGTGTCGGACGCGGCGCGGCCATGCTCGCCCGCGCCAGGCGTTCGACCTGCCGCGACAGATCGTCGAGACGGGCACTGACCTCTTCACGCTCGTGATCGCGCTCGCGATCGCGTTCGCGGCGGACATGATCGGCACGGTCGTGCCGCGGCGCCTCGCGGTAGGGCGCGCCGGCGTGGCGGCCGCGCGGCGCGTAGTTCCGGTCGTCCCCATGAAAGTCTTGCCCATGAAAATCTTGCCCATGAAAGTCTTGGTCGTGAAAATCCTGGTCGAAGCTTGGACGGAAGTCTTCGCGGACGTGCGGGCGAAGGTCCTGCTGCCATCGCGCCGCCCGCTCGTGCGCGAGCGGCGGAGAGCGCAGCGCTCCACCGATATCGTCGTCGTCCGCCGGCGCGATGACGCTGTTGAGCCATTCGCCGACCGACATGCCGGAGCGGCGCGCGGCCGCGCGCGCAGCCTCGCGCGCTTCCGGACGGAGACCTCTCAGATTCCACGGACCGCCCGATTTCATTCTCACATCCAAACACCGTGCGAGGAGCGAGATGTGCCCTGATCAAGCCGCTGGTCACCGACAGATAAACGTAACGGGCGCGGTCCTCTGTCCTCGACGGCGACTTTTCAGGATTACCGTAAACAACGGGTTAAAGAACCGGGTTGTCCGTTACCGCGAAACGATTTTTGCTGCCGTACCTCCGGTATGGCGGCGATCATGCGATAATCAGACGCGGCGTAGCGGTCGTAACGGTAACGGTAACGCGCGGCGCACGAGCCGGGCTTGAGCAAAAATACGCAGTACAAATTTGCGTCCCGTAACCGTTACAGTTGCCGGTTACGTCTTTCGCCGGGACCGGAATTGATGCGAACTGGTCGGGCGCGACATCTGCAGGTGGCGTCGGACTGATGATGCGGCACGCTGATCAATCTGCTGTGAACCAAAAAAGAGCGGCCAATACCGCTCGCGCCAACGACGAACATACGCCGGCGGCGGCCGCGGATATCAGCGCCGAAACGCTGATGACGATCGGCGAAGTCGCGCGCGAATTCGGCATGACGTTGCGCGCGCTGCGCTTCTACGAAGCAAAACGGCTGATCAAGCCGGAGCGTCACGGCGCCGTCCGCCTCTACGGCCGCCGCGACCGCGAGCGCATCACCCTCATCCTCACCGGCCGGCGGCTCGGCTTCACGCTCGCGGAAATCAAGGAACTGGTCGGCAAGCCCGAGGGCGACGGCCTGCATCTCACCCGCCAGCAATGCGTGGAACAGATCAATCTCTTGGAACAACAAAAGCGCGGCCTCGAAAAAGCGATCGCCGAGTTGCGGCAGATTTACTCGTCGTTTTATCAGAAGCTGCTCGACGAGGCCGGACCGCGCCGCAACGCCGCCGGATAAGACGGTACCGACGGCCGCGCCCGGCCGGACGCGAGGCCATCGCCGCGACGCCCTCGAGGAACCCGCCCGTGAACCCACGCGCCGGCCGTGCCGGAGCGGTCGACGGCGGCCGACGCACGAGCGATGAATTTCCGTCTTAATCGCCGGCGAAAATCGGCTACATTCCACCGCATGCAGTCCGGCCCGCCGACGAACCGGCGGGCGCCGTGCCGAGGAAAATATAATCATGCCGACCTACAAGGCCCCCGTCGACGACGTCATGTTCCTGTTGAGCGACGTTTTTCACATCGATCGCTACAACAACCTGCCGGGCTTCGCCGACGCGACGCCCGATCTCATCGAAGCGGTGCTGGCCGAGGCGGCCAAGTTTTCCGAGGAGGTCCTCACCCCGCTCAACCGCGTCGGCGACAAGGAAGGCTGCAAGCGCCACGGCGACGGCTCGGTGTCGACGCCGACCGGGTTCAAGGACGCCTACAAGAGGCTGACCCAGGGCGGCTGGATCGGCGCCGCGGCGCCGGCCGAATACGGCGGCCAGGGCCTTCCCGTGGCGCTCAGCCACGCGATCGGCGAATTTCAGTGCGCGGCGAACATGGCCTTCGCCATGTATCCGGGCCTGACGCAGGGCGCCGCGGCGGCGATCGCCGCCCACGGCTCGGCGGAGCAGAAGGCGCTCTATCTGCCGAAGCTCATCGCCGGCGAATGGACCGGCACCATGAATCTGACCGAGCCGCAATGCGGCACCGACCTCGGCCTGGTGCGCACCCGCGCGACGCCGCAGGCGGACGGCAGCTACAAGATCACCGGCACCAAGATTTTCATTTCCGCCGGCGAGCATGATCTCGCCGACAACATCGTCCATCTGGTGCTGGCGCGGATCGACGGCGCGCCGGAGGGCACCAAGGGCATTTCGCTGTTCATCGTGCCCAAATTCATGCCGGGACCGGACGGCGCGCTCGGCGCGCGCAACGGCGTCTCCTGCGGCTCGATCGAAGAGAAAATGGGCATTCACGCCAATTCCACCTGCGTGATGAACTATGACGGCGCGACCGGATGGCTGATCGGCGAACAAAACCGCGGCCTCAACGCCATGTTCACGATGATGAACGAAGCGCGGCTCGGTGTCGGGGTGCAGGGGCTGGCTTTGTCCGAAGTCGCCTATCAGAACGCGGTGATCTACGCCAAGGAGCGGCTCGCCGGACGCGCTTTGACCGGGCCGAAGTTCAAGGACAAGCCAGCCGATCCGATCATCGTCCAACCCGACGTGCGCCGCATGCTGATGACCATGCGCGCGTTCAACGAGGCGGCGCGCGCGCTGGTTTTATGGACCGCGCTCAAGAGCGACGTCGCCCATCGCTCGGACGACGCCAAGGAGCGTCAGGCGGCGGACGATCATATGGGCCTGTTGACGCCGGTGATCAAAGGCGTGCTCACCGACCAGGGCTTTGCCAACACGGTGATGGCGCAACAAATCTTCGGCGGTCACGGCTACATCGCCGAGCACGGCATGGAGCAGTTCGTGCGCGACGCCCGCATCGCCATGATCTACGAGGGCGCCAACGGCATTCAGGCGCTCGATCTGGTCGGCCGCAAACTGCCGCGCGACGGCGGCCGCGCGTTGCAGGCGTTCTTCGCCGAGGTGCAGGCCTACATCAAGGAGCATGCGGGCGACGCGGCGCTGGAGCCGTTCGTCAAGCCGCTCGGGCAGGCGCTCGGCGAATTGCAGCAGGCGACCATGTGGTTCGTGCAGAACGCGTTGACCAATCCGGAAAACGCCGGCGCCGGCTCGACCGATTACATGCATCTGTTCGGCCTGGTCGCGCTCGGCTACATGTGGTGCCGTATCGCCGAGGCGGCGAAAGCGAAAGCGGCGGCAGGAAACGGCGCCGGCGAACGCATGGCGGCGAAGCTCACCACCGGCCGCTTCTTCGTCGAGCGCATGCTGCCCGGCGCTTCGACCCACCTCGCCCGCATCAAGGCCGGCGCCGCGAGCACGATGGCGCTGCCGATGGAGGCGTTTTAGGTCGCTCGAATAAACTCGTCGTACCTCAGTGCATCGCCTCCTTGATCAACTCGTCCGCCGCTTCGGCCAGCAGCGTGTCGGCGGCTTCGCCGTAAACCGTCTCGCGCCCGATCTCGAGCATCACCGGCACGGCGAGCGGCGAGACGTGATCGAGCTCCCGATGCACGATGTGGCCGCGGATGCGGGAGAGCATCTCGGCGAGGCGGCGCACGTCCAACAGGCCGGTCGCGGCGTCGGCGCGCGCGGCGCGCAGCAGCATGTGGTCGCTCTGGTGCGTGCGCAGCACGTCATAGACCAGATCGGTCGAGATCGTGACCTGACGGCGGGATTTTTCCTCGCCGGGAAAGCGGCGGTCGATCAGGCCGGCAATGATGGCGCAGTTGCGGAACGTGCGCTTCATCAGCGCCGATTCCGCGAGCCAGGCCTCGAGATCGTCGCCGAGCATGTCCTGGTCGAACAGACGTTCGAGCGAGAGGTCGCCGCGCGCGATATAGGCCGCGACGTCGCCGATGCCCCAGACGGCGAGCGCGTATTCGTTGGCGACGAACCCCATCGGCTTCATGCGCGCGCGTTCGAGCCGCCGCGTCAGCAGCATGCCAAGCGTCTGATGCGCCAGACGGCCTTCGAACGGGTAGCAGACCAGATAATTTTTGCTGCCGCGCGGAAAAGTCTCGACCAGGAGTTCGCGGGCGCCCGGCATCTGCGACCGCCAGTTCTGGATTTCCAGCCACTCGCGGACCTGCGCCGGCAGCTCGCGCCAAGCGCGCGGATCGGCGACGATCTTGCGCACGCGCGCGGCGAGGTAGGTCGAGAGCGGGAATTTGCCGCCCTCATAGGCGGGAACCTTGGGGTCCTCCGCGGCCGAGCGTGACACATAGACTTCGTCCTCGACCAGCGCCTCGTATTTGAGAACCTCGCCGGCGAACACGAAGGTGTCGCCCGGCACCATGGTCTCGACAAAATATTCCTCGACCTCGCCGAGCAGCCGGCCGCCGCGCGGGATCATGCGCGAGGCGCGCGAGCGCACCAGGCGGACTTTCAACATGTCGGCCTCGACGATGGTGCCGACATTGAGCCGGTAGCGCTGCGCCACGGCGGGATTGGCAATGCGCCAGCGGCCGTCCTTGCCTTGCCGGATGCGGGCGAAACGCTCATAGGCCTTGAGGGCGTAGCCGCCGGTGGCGACGAAATCGACCACGGAATCGAAATCCGCGCGGGTGAGGCCGGCATAGGGCGCCGCCGTCGTCACTTCGGCATAAAGCTCGTCGCTCGAGAACGGCGCGCCGCAGGCGCAGCCGAGCACGTGCTGGGCCAGAACGTCGAGCGCGCCGAGGCGCAAGGGCGGCGTGTCCTGGGCGTTTTCGGCGATGGCGTCGAGGGCGGCGCGGCATTCCAGCACTTCGAAACGGTTCGCCGGCACCAGCACGCCCTTCGACGGCTCGTCCATGCGGTGATTGGCACGGCCGATGCGCTGCAAAAGCCGCGACGCGCCCTTCGGCGCGCCGACATTGACGACGAGATCGACGTCGCCCCAGTCGACGCCGAGGTCGAGCGAGGAGGTGCAGACCACGGCGCGCAGCCGGCCGGCGGCCATCGCCGTCTCGACCTTGCGCCGCTGCGCCACGTCGAGCGAGCCGTGATGCAGAGCGATGGCGAGATTGTCGTCGTTGATGCGCCAGAGATCCTGGAAAATGAATTCGGCCTGGCTGCGGGTGTTGACGAAGACGAGCGTGGTGCGGTGCGCCTTGATCAGGCGGTAGATTTCTTCCAGCGCATGGCGCGCCGAATGGCCGGCCCAGGGCAGCCGCTCGCTGGTATCGAGCATGGTGACGTCGGGCGCGGCGCCGGCTGCGGCGGTGACGATATCCGCGTGCGCCGCGCCCGCGCGTTGCGGCACCATGAAGCGCGCCAGCTCCTCCGGCTCCGCGACGGTCGCCGACAGCCCGACGCTGGTCAGTTGCGGCGCAATGTGAAACAGCCGGGCGAGGCCGAGCGACAGAAGATCACCGCGCTTCGACGTGACCAACGCATGCAGCTCGTCGAGGATCACGCGCTCGAGCCCGCCGAGCAGAAAAGGCGCATCGGCGGAGGCGAGAAGAAGCGCCAGCTGCTCCGGCGTGGTGAGCAATATCTCCGGCGGATCGCGGCGCTGGCGCGCCCGCTTCGAGGTCGGCGTGTCGCCGGTGCGCGTCTCGATGCGGACCGGCAGTCCCATTTCCGCGACCGGCGCTTCCAAATTGCGGGCGATATCGACCGCCAGCGCCTTGAGCGGCGAGATGTAGAGCGTGTGCAAACCGCCCTCGCGGCGCAGATCGCGGCCGGTTGAGAAGAGCCGCCGCTTTGCTTCCCCTCCCCCTTGTGGGGAGGGGCTAGGGGTGGGGGTCGCGCCGCTAGAACCGGTGATGGAGGAAAGTGCACTTGTCTGCGCCCGTACTTCTCGTCCCGACCCCCACCCCCGACCCCTCCCCACAAGGGGGAGGGGAGAAGAACTCAACTCCACCAAGCTCGGCAGGAAACCCGCCAGCGTCTTGCCGCCCCCGGTCGGCGCGATCAGCAGCACCGAGCGGCCGGCCTCGGCTTTGGCGAGGAGTTCGAGCTGATGGGCGCGGGGCGTCCAGCCGCGGCTGGCGAACCAGCGCGCGAACGTGTCGGGGAGGATCGCGGCGCGTTCGAGAACGGTCACCCGGTAGACGTAGCTATCGTGGGCTATGGGGTCGAGGCCTGCGCCACCACGACGAGGCTGTCGACTGGCGCGCCCTTCTCGGTCCGTACCGTTGCCGCGGCGAGATGTAGAGGCTCGAGGCCTGCCGCGGTGAGCACGTCGCGGATGTACCCTCTGCCGTGGGCGTAGCGCAGCGTCGGCAAGAGTTTTGCGCCGTCGCCGCCATGGGTCTCGACCGTAAAGGCGACGACCGCGCCCGGCGCGAGCACGCGCGCGATCGCGGCCATGATCGGCGCGAGGTCGTTCACATAAACGAACACATCCGCGGCGAGGATCAAATCATAGCGCGCACCGTCCGCGGCCTCGTCCGCGAGGAAAGCGGCGATGCCGGCGGCGACGAGGCGGTCATAAAGGCCCTTCGCCTCCGCCTGCGCGACCATCGCCGGCGACAGATCGACCCCAACCAGGCGATCGGTGCAGTCACGAAACGCGGCGCCCCCAAGTCCGGTGCCGCAGCCGAGATCGAGCAAAGCCGCGAAGTGCAACGGCCGCCCGGCCGCACGCATGACGGTCTCCACGGCATCGCGCAACGCGGCCGGGCCGCGATAACTCAGGCGTTCGGTCAGCGCCGTATCGAACCGCCCGGCATATTGGTCGAACAGCCGGCGCACATAGCTTTCGCTCATCGCCGGCGTCGCCTCGCCTGCCCCGAGCCGGGCGAGCTGCAGCCGCGCGCCGTGATAATCCTCCGGATCGGCATCGCGGGCACGCTCGAACGCAGCCACGGCCGCTTCGCGGTCGCCAAGCCGGTCGCGGATGGCGCCGAGGGCGAACCACGCGGTGGCAAAGCGCGGCGCCAGCTCTACCGTCTGCGACAGAATATCCGCCGCGCCGGCGAGGTCGCCGCGCGCGGCATGATCGAGCGCCCATTTGTAACGGCGGTCGGCGATGAGATCGCCGGAGGAAACGAACAGCGGGCCGGTGTCGGACATGGCCGGGTCATACCCGGTAACTTATCTAATGCCCATGCGTCCTGAAGATCTTCTCATGCCGACGCCGGCCGGCGTCTGTTGCAAGCGCGGCTCCTTCCATATCGATCCGACGCGCCGGGTGGAGCGGGCGCTGATCACGCACGCGCATTCCGATCACGCCCGCGCCGGCCACGGCGCCGTGCTGGCGACGCAGGAGACCCTCGACCTGATGCGGCTGCGCTACGGCGAGGATTTCGCCGGCACGACCCAGGCGGTGGCCTATGGCAAAAGCCTCGATCTCGACGGTGTCAAAGTGACCTTCCACCCCGCCGGGCATGTGCTCGGCTCCGCCCAGATCGCGGTCGAGGCTGATGGGATGCGCATCGTCGCTTCCGGCGATTACAAGGACGTGGCCGATCCGACCTGCGCGCCGTTCGAGCTGTTGCGGTGCGACGTCTTCATCACCGAAGCGACCTTCGCCTTGCCGGTGTTCCGCCATGGCGATCTGGACGGAGAGATCGCGAGGCTGCTGCACTCGGTCGCGGTGTTCCCCGAACGCGCGCATCTCGTCGGCGCCTATTCGCTCGGCAAGGCGCAGCGCGTGATCGCGCTCCTCCGCAAGGCCGGCTACACGCCGCCGATCTATCTGCACGGCGCGATGGAGGCGATCACGTCGTACTATGTGTCCCGCGGCATCGCGCTCGGCGAATTGCGCCCGGTGCGCGGCGCGAGCAAAGCGGAGCTTGCCGGCACCATTACCCTGTGCCCGCCCTCGGCCTTGAATGACCTCTGGACGCGGCGGTTTCCCGAGCCGGTCGCCGCCTTCGCCTCCGGTTGGATGCGGGTACGGGCGCGGGCGCGCCAGCACGGCGTCGAGCTGCCGCTGGTCATTTCCGACCACGCCGACTGGGACGGCCTGACCGCGACGATCGCCGCGACCGGCGCCGGCGAAATCTGGGTCACCCACGGCCAGGAAGACGCGCTGGTGCACTGGTGCACCACGCGCGGCCTCAAAGCGCGTCCCCTCGACATCGTCGGTTACGGCGACGAAGAGGAGGAAACCGAGGCAACCGAGGCGAGCGGCGAGGCGGAGGCATGAACCGCTTCGCCGAACTTTTGGACCGCCTCGCCTACGAGCACAGCCGCAACAACAAGCTGCGGCTGATGACGGATTATTTCCGTTCGACGGGCGATCCTGAGCGTGGCTGGGCGCTGGCCGCGCTGACCGGCGCTTTGAGCTTTCAATACGCCAAGCCCGGCCTCGTGCGCAGCCTGATCGCCGAGCGTACCGATCCGGTGCTGTTCGCGCTGTCCTACGATTATGTCGGCGACCTGTCGGAGACGGTCGCGCTGATGTGGCCCGTGCCAGGTTCTTCCTCCCCCGCTTGCGGGGGAGGTCGCGAGCGAAGCGAAGCGGGAGGGGGCAAGTGTTCGCCGCCTGAGCAAACGTCACCGCCCCAGGCCCCCTCCCTACCCTCCCCCGCAAGCGGGGGAGGAAAGCATGCAAACGGCGGGGGAAGGGAATTGCAACTCACCGAAGTCATCGAAACCCTCGCCACCCTCGGCAAAGCGGCGTTGCCGCAGCAGCTGGCGCGGTGGCTCGATCAGCTCGACGAGACCGGACGCTGGGCGCTGATCAAGCTTGTCACCGGCGCGCTGCGGGTCGGGGTCTCGGCGCGGTTGGCGAAGGCCGCGGTCGCAGCGCTCGGCGCCGGCGACGCGCAGGACATCGAGCTGATCTGGCCTGGTCTCGCGCCGCCTTACGTCGAGCTGTTCGCCTGGCTCGAAGGGCACGGGGAAAAGCCCGCCGGCGGCGGGCCGGCAGCGTTTCGGCCGCCGATGCTGGCGCATGCCCTCGATGCCGAAGACCTCGCGAGCCTCGACCCCACGACGTTCATCGCGGAGTGGAAATGGGACGGCATTCGCGTGCAGGCCGCGGCCGCACCGCCACGGCTCTATTCGCGCACCGGCGAGGATATTTCCAAAAGCTTCCCCGATCTCCTCGACGCCTTGCATCTGCCGGGCGGGCTCGACGGCGAACTTCTGATCGTGCGGGACCATCGCGTGCAGTCCTTCAACGTGCTGCAGCAGCGGCTCAACCGCAAAACCGTCACACCGAAGCTGCTCGCCGGATTCCCCGCGCATCTGCGCGCCTACGACCTCCTGGCCGACGGCGACGAAGATTTGCGCGCGCTGCCGTTCGCCGAACGCCGCGCCCGGCTGGAAGACTTCGTCGCGCGGCTCGCCGACCCGCGCGTCGATCTCTCACCACTCGTTCCGTTCGCGAGCTGGGAGGAACTGACGGCGGCGCGAAAGAACCCGGCGGCGGCCGGGGCGGGGGCGGATGCCGAGGCGGTCGAGGGCATCATGCTCAAACGGCGCGACGCGCCTTACCTGCCCGGCCGGCCCAAAGGCCCGTGGTGGAAATGGAAGCGCGACCCGTTCATCATCGATGCCGTGCTGATGTATGCCCAGCGCGGCCACGGCAAGCGTTCGTCGTATTATTCCGACTATACCTTCGGCGTCTGGACGCGCGGCGAGCAAGGGGACGAGCTGGTCCCGGTCGGCAAGGCCTATTTCGGCTTCACCGACGAGGAATTGTTGCAGATCGACCGCTTCGTCCGCCGCAACACCACCGAACGGTTCGGCCCGGTGCGCGAGGTGTTGCACGAGCCCGATCAGGGTCTGGTGCTGGAAGTGGCCTTCGAGGGGCTGCAGCGCTCGACCCGCCACAAATCCGGCCTGGCGATGCGCTTCCCGCGCATCAGCCGGCTGCGCTGGGACAAGCCGCCGGTAGAGGCCGACCGGCTGGAGCTGCTGGAAAGCATGCTTGCGCGTATCGAGCACGGACGGCCGTCGTGACCGGATCGGCCGCTCGGGCACCCCACAAGGCAAAACTGCGCCGGGGCCGTCATGGCGACCTTGCCGCCCTGATCGCCATCGAGACGGCGGTCTTCAGGACCGACCAGCTGTCGCGACGAAGTCTGCGCCATTTCCTGGCGTCGCCGACCGCCGCGCTGATCGTCGCCGACGACGGCAGCGAACGTCTCGCCGGCTATGCGCTCGTACTTTTTCCACCGCGTTCTTTGCTCGCCCGCCTTTATTCCATCGCAGTTGCTCCCCACCTTGGGCGGCGAGGCCTCGGGCCATTGTTGCTGGCGGCGGCCGAGGATGCCGCCAAGCGCCACGGTCGCCGGGCCATGCGTCTCGAAGTTCATGAACACAACACGCGAGCGATTGCGCGCTACGAAAAATCGGGCTACCGATTTTTCGGCAGGCATCGTGATTATTATGGCGACCACGGCGATGCCCTGCGCTTCGAGAAGCTGCTCGACGTCCGGCGTCAGCACCCGCGCCGTGCCGTGTGAAATGCCGCCCTGCTTCGCGGGCGATCCGGCCATGAACGTGCCTGACCTTGAACGCATGATCGACTTTCATCCGCGCGTATCCCCACCCTACCCTCCCCCGCTTGCGGGGGAGAGTAGGGTGGGGGAGAAAGGGACCCATCCATGACCGGCTGGGTCATCCTGGTCGACCAGCCCCGCGATCTGCCCAACGCCGAAACCCCGCACAAGGTCATCACCACGAGCGATTACCTGGCGCGGCCGCGGTTGTTCGAGATGGGGCGGCCGAAGCTGGTCAACCTGTCGCGCTCCTACGCCTACCAGTCGAAAGGCTATTACGCGTCGCTGCTGGCCGAGGCGCGCGGCCACCGCGTGGTGCCGACCGTCGAAACCATGCTGGAGCTGCGCGAGCAGAAGCTCTACGAGCACGCGCTGCCGGAGCTCGAGGACGAGCTCAATCGCTGCGCCCGGCGCGCCGATTATCAGCCCGACGCGCCGTTCCGGCTCCTGGTCTGTTTCGGCATCGCGCGCGATGCCCGCTTCGAATCGTTCGGCCGGCTGTTGTTCGACTGGTTCCGCTGCCCGGCGCTGGAAGTGGCCGTCGACCCCGGCACCTGGCTCTCGATCGACCGCATCCGCCCGCGCAACATCACCCGCCTCGCCAACGGCGAGGGCGAATTCTTCCGCGACTCGCTGCACAATCACACCAAGCGCGAATGGCGCGATCCCAAAGCGCGCTCCATCGCCAAGTACGACCTCGCGATCCTTTACGATCCCAACGAAAAGATGGCGCCGTCGTCGCCGGCCTCGATCAAGCATTTCGCCCGCATCGCCGAAAAGCTTTCGGTCGACGTCGAGCCGATCACCAAGCGCCAGCTGGCGGAATTGGCCGAGTATGACGGCCTGTTCATCCGCGAAACCACCTCCATCGACAATCACACCTACCGCTTCGCCCGCCGCGCCTGGCAGGAAGGAATGCCGGTCATCGACGATCCGATCTCGATGATCCGCTGCACCAACAAGGTGTTTCTGATGGAGCTTCTCGGCCAGAACCAGGTGCCGACGCCGCCGACCGTGATCATCACCGAAGACACCGACCTCGCGAAGCCGATCGACGAATTCGGCCTGCCGCTGGTCGTGAAAATTCCCGACGGCTCGTTCTCGCGCGGCGTGCACAAGGTGGAATCCCTCGCTGAGTTCAGGCGCGTGTGCGACGAATTGTTCGAGGAAACCGACCTTCTGCTGGCGCAGAAATTCCTGCCGACCGAGTTCGATTGGCGCGTCGGCGTGCTTGCCGGCGAGCCGCTGTTCGTCTGCCAGTACCGCATGGCGCGCGGCCATTGGCAGATCGTCAAGCACCGCGCCGACGGTTCGGCGCGCGAGGGTAGCCATCGCACTTTCGGCCTCGATCAGGCGCCGCCGGCGCTGATCGACATCGCCGTGCGCGCGGCACGTCCGATCGGCGCCGGCCTTTACGGCGTCGACATCAAGCAGACCGACAGCGGCTTCATGGTCATGGAAGTCAACGACAATCCCAACCTCGAGCACGGCATCGAGGACGCCGTCGGCAAGGACGAAGTCTGGATGCGCCTGTTGCGCTGGTTCATCGACCGATTCGAGCAGTAGGCCGCTGCGTTTCCCGGACGCGGGACGACGCGAAGCGTTGTCCTGCGATCCGGGACCGTCCCAAGCTCGGCGCTTGTGACGATCCCGGTTCTGCAGCGCATCACTCCGCTACGCTACGTGCTGCACTGCGCCCGGGAAACGAAGGTCCCGGCGCCACCTTCATCACTTGCTCCAGCGGCCAGCGGGGCCGCGGCGCGAAGTCGAGTCCGTCGGTGAGACCGAGCGCGAGGCGTTCGGCGCCGGCCCAGGCGATCATGGCGCCGTTGTCGGTACACAAAGCGGGCGGCGGCGCCACCAAAGTCGTGCCGACTTCGAACGCGACGCGGTGCAGGACCTTGCGGATCGCCTGGTTGGCAGCGACGCCGCCGGCGCAAACGAGCGCCGTCGGCGTTCCGACCCGGGCGCGGAACAGCTTCAGGCCGGCGCGCAGCCGATCGATCACCACGTCGGTCACCGCCTGCTGGAACGAGGCGCACAGATCGGCAACGTCCTGGTCGCTCAACGGCGCGACTTTCTCCGCTTCGATGCGCAGCGCGGTTTTCAGGCCCGACAGCGAAAAATTGGCGTCGTGGCGGCCGGCCATCGGCCGCGGCAGCGGAAACCGCGTCGGGTCGCCGCGCAATGCTTCCTGCTCGACCAACGGCCCGCCGGGATAGCCGAGACCGAGGAGCTTCGCCGTCTTGTCGAACGCCTCGCCGATCGCATCGTCGACGGTGCCGCCGAGTTTGAGATAATCCCCGACGCCGCGCACGCCGAGGATTTGGGTGTGCCCGCCGGAGGCGAGGAACAGGCAATACGGAAACGCCGTCGCGTCGGTCAGTCGCGCCGTCAGCGCATGGGCTTCGAGGTGATTGACCGCAATCAACGGCTTGTCATGGGTCAGCGCGATCGCCTTGGCCATGGTCAGCCCGACGATCAGCCCGCCGATCAGCCCCGGCCCGGCGGCGGCGGCGACGCCGTCGAGCGCCGCGAAGCCGAGATCGGCCTCCGCCATCGCCTTGGCGATGATGAGGTCGAGGGCTTCGACATGGGCGCGGGCGGCGATCTCGGGGACGACGCCGCCGAACGCGGCATGCTCGTTGATCTGCGACAGGACGACGTTGGACAGAATGCGGCCGCGCTCGCCGTCCGCGGTGAATTCGACCACGGCGGCGCCGGTCTCGTCGCAGGTCGTTTCGATGCCGAGGATGATCATGGGTTTATTGCTATTATAAGAGGCTCGTCATTCCGGGGGCCGAGCGCAGCGAGGAGCCCGGAATCCATATTCGCAATCGGCGGCTATAGATTCCGGGCCCGCGGGCGTTGCCCGCGTCCCGGAATGACGAGAGAAGAGTGCGGCCTAGCATCTGAAGGTCCCATGACACAATCCTCCGCCAACGCAGCTCTCGTACGCATCGGTTCGCGCGGCTCGCCGCTTGCGCTCGCGCAGGCGCACGAGGTGCGAAGCCGGCTCGCCGCAGCCGCCAAGCTCGATCCGGAGCGGGTAGCCATCACGATCATCCGCACCACCGGCGACGCCATCCAGGACCGGCCGCTCGCGGAAGCCGGCGGCAAGGGGCTGTTCACCAAGGAGATCGAGGAGGCGCTCATCTCCGGCGCCATCGATCTCGCCGTGCATTCCTCGAAGGACGTTCCGACCGTCCTGCCGGCAAGGTTGATGTTGGCGGGTTTCCTGCCGCGGGAAGACGCGCGCGACGCCTTCATCAGCCACAAGGCGAAGAGTTTGCGCGATTTGCCCGCCGGCGCGGTGGTCGGTACCGCCTCGCTGCGCCGGCAGGCCTTGGTCCGACGGGCGCGGCCGGACCTCACGGTGGTATCGCTGCGCGGCAATGTCGAAACCCGGCTGCGCAAGCTCGAAGCGGGCGAGGTCGACGCGACGCTGCTCGCCGTCGCCGGGCTGAAACGGCTTGGCCTCCTCGCGGCCGCGACCGCCATTCTCGATCCCGGCGAATTCCTGCCCGCCGTCGGCCAAGGGGCGATCGGCCTCGAGACCCGCACGGACGACGCCGCAACGCGCGCGCTCGTCGCGACCATTGCCGATCCCGACACCGCGACCGCGCTGGCGGCGGAGCGCGCCTTCCTTGAAGTGCTCGACGGCTCCTGCCGCACGCCGATCGGCGGCCATGCCACTGTCAGCGGGGACGCGATCAGCTTCCGCGGCATCATCGTCAAACCCGACGGCACGCAAGCCTTCGAGGTTTTACGCGAGGGCCACCGCGTGGACGCCGCGGCGCTCGGCGCCGACGCCGGCCGCGAATTGAAGGAACGCGGCGGCCCAGATTTTTTCGCGCGGCTCTGAGCGGTGCGGCTCCTGGTCACGCGACCGAGATCCGAAGCGGAGCGCACCGCGGCGATCTTGCGCGCGAAGGGCCATACCGTCGTCATCGCGCCGCTTTTACGCATCGAAGCGGTCCCCGACGCGGACATCGGCACCGGACCTTGGGCGGCGATCGTGGTGACCAGCGCCAATGCCGGACCGGCGATCGCGGCGCATCTGCGCTTCCCGATGTTGCGCACCCTGCCCGTTTTTGCGGTCGGCCGACGTAGCGCCGAGGCCATGCGGGACGCGGGCTTCGCCGAGGTGACATCGGCCGACGGCGACGTCGGCGATCTCGCGCGGCTTGTCGCGGAACGCCTGCCCCGCGGCGCGGCGCTTCTCTATCTGGCCGGCGCCGAGCGCGCCGGTGACATTGCAGGCGATCTTGCCGCCCGCGGCTTCGCCGTCGATACCGCCGTGGTTTATCGCGCCATTGCCGCCACCAACTTCGCGCCCGACGCCTTTCAAGCAATCACTTATGGCATCGACGGCGTGTTGCATTACTCGCCCCGCAGCGCCGCCGCTTATGTCGCGGCCGCCCGCGCCGGCGGCCTCGTCGCGGCGGCGGTGGTAAAGCCCGCGCAGTTTTGCCTGTCCGCCGCCGTGGCGGAGCCGCTGGCGCAAGCCGGCGCGACCGATATCCGCATCGCACCGCAGCCGACCGAAGCCGCGTTGATCGCGCTCATTCCGCCGGCGTCGTAAAGCATATTAGCGACCCCGCACGCCGGCGTTTGGTCCAATATGTTGCCGGCATCATTGCCCCGTACTATGCCGGGGCAGCAAGCAGCCGGGCATCGAATCGGGTCGCCCATTGTGGAGCGCGCATGACGAACGAGGCCGATAGCACGCCGCGTCGCCGGCCGCCGACCATCGACCTGACGGCAACCGAGGTCGCCGCCGAACAGCCGGCCGGTGCGACCGGCGCGGAGCAAAGCACCGCGGCGGGCGCGGGGCGCGGATTTCATTTCGGGCGCCTGCGGCCACAGGCCGCTCATATGATTGGCGCGGCCGTAGGCGCGGTCGCCGTGCTCGTGATCGTCACCGCGCTTTGGCTCGCCGGGTTTGGATCTTCGCCCGGCGGCGGGCCGGCCGCCGGTCCGCTCTCCGACACCGCCGCGGTCAAAAATATTTCAGCGCGGCTCGACAAGATCGAGACGGCGCTTGCCGCGCGCCGGCCGGACGAAGCGCTGGCAGCGCGGCTCGCCGCGGCGGAAGCCGAGACCAAGGCGCTCGACAATGCGCTGGCGGCGCTCGATCGCCGGCTCGACGACATCGCCGTGACGGCGCGCAGCGCGCAGGCGCGCGCCGACGGCGCGGCGGCCACGGCCGAGGCGTCGAAAAGCGCGGCGCAGGCCGGCGTTCAACGCACCGACATCGACGCGCTGGCGAGCCGCGTTGCAGCGCTGGAGCACGGCATGACGACGCTTTCCGACGACGTTGCGCGTCGCCCCGCCAGCGCCGACGACCGCGCCGCGCGCCTCACCGTCGTCGCCGAAGCGCTGCGCGCCGCGGTCGAACGCGGCGTTCCCTATGCTTCCGAACTCGGCGCCGTGAAATCATTCAGCGTCGATGCGAGCGCGCTGACGCTAATCGAGCCGTTTGCCGCTTCGGGCGTGCCCGGGGCACAGACGCTGGCGCAGGAGCTTGCCGCGCTTACCCCGGCGCTCGAGCGCGCATCCAATGCGGCACCGAGTGAAAATACTTTTCTCGGGCGGCTCCAGGCCAACGCGCAAAAAATCATTCGGGTCACGCCGGTCGATGCGCCGCGCGGCGATGATCCCGGCGCGGTCCTGACCCGCGCCGATGCCGCCGCCTCGCGTGGCGATATCGGCAGTGCGCTCACCGAACTGTCCCACCTGCCGGACGGCGCGCGGTCGGCGGCGGATCCGTGGATCAAAAAAGCCCAGGCGCGGGAAGCGGCCATCACGGCGAGCCGGCGCATCGCCGCCGATGCGCTGGCCGCGCTCGGCAGGCCGGTCACACAATGATCCGCGTCGTCTTCTTCCTCATCGTCGTCGGCGCGCTGTCGCTCGGCGTCGTCTGGCTCGCGGACCGGCCGGGCGATGTCGTCGTCACCTGGCAGGGCTGGCGCATCGAGACGTCGCTCATGGTGCTCGGCAGCGCGCTGCTGGCGGCGATGGCGGTGCTGGCGCTCTTGTGGACCGTACTGCGGGCGGTGCTGAATTCGCCGTTCACGCTGTTCAATCTGTTGCACCGCCGCCGCGGCGAACGCGCTTACGAAGCGATCTCGCGCGGGCTCATCGCCGTCGGCGCCGGCGATCTCCTCGCGGCGCGCAAGCACAGCGCGGAAGCCAAGCGCATCGCGCCGGCCGAACCGCTCGCGCTGCTTCTCCACGCCCAGGCGGCACAGCTCGGCGGCGACCGCGCCAGCGCCGATTTAGCGTTTCGCGCCATGGCGAGCCGCGCCGATACCAAGGCGCTCGGCCTGCACGGGCTTTTCGTCGAAGCGCAGCGGCGCGGCGACGCCTCCAGCGCCCGCGCGTTCGCCGAAGAGGCGGTGCGGACCAGTCCGGTGCTGACCTGGGCCGGCAAAGCGGTGCTCGAATTCCGTTGCGCCACCGGCGATTGGGCCGGCGCGCTGGCGTTCCTCGAAAGCACCAAGCGCTCGCTCGACAAGGCGATCTATCAGCGCCAGCGCGCGGTGATGCTCACGGCCCGCGCGCTCGCGGCGGAAGAAAACGACCGCGACAATGCCAAAGCGTTTGCGCTGGAGGCGGCAAAGCTGTCCCCGACGCTGGTGCCTGCCGCCGCGCTCGCCGGCCGCATGCTCGCCGAGGCTGGCGAGTTACGGAAAGCGACGCGGATTCTCAACAAGGCCTGGCAGGCCCATCCCCATCCGGAACTTGCCCGCGTCTTCGCCGATCTTCGCTTCGGCGATACGGCGCGCGACCGCCTCAAGCGCATGGAAGCACTGGCGAAGAAAGTGCCTGGCCACGTCGAGGGCGCGCTGGCGCTGGCGCGCGCCGCGCTCGATGCGCAACAGTTCGGCAAGGCCCGCGCCGCGCTCGCCGCCTATGTCGGGGCGCCGACCCGGCGCATCGCGCTGTTGATGGCCGAACTGGAGCGCGCCGAGCACAGCGACGAAGGCCGCGCCCGCGAATGGCTGGCGCGCGCGCTCCATGCTTCGCCCGACCCGGCCTGGACCGCCGACGGCCATGTCTCCGACCGCTGGCTTCCCGTCTCTCCCGTCACCGGCCGGCTCGATGCCTTCGATTGGCGCGTGCCGTTGACCGGCATTCTTTCCGCGCCGGTGATCGAGCCGGAGCCGGCTGCGGTCCTGCCGGTCGTGGCGTCAAGCGAGGCGTCGAAGGCGGAGGCGCCGCGGGGGGAGCCGAAAGCCGGTGCCGTCGCGGCATCCGCGGCGCCGGCGCGCCGCCGCGGCCCGTCGGCGCCGCCGAAAGCCGAGCCCGTGATCCCGCTGGTTCATGCCCCCGACGATCCCGGCCCCGATGCCGTGGAAGAAACCGAGGCGCCGGCCGTGCCGGAACCCCGCGGCTGGCCAAAAATTCTCTAGCCAAAAATTCTTTGGCCAAAAATTCTTGGGCCAAAAATTCGTTTGCTTGCCATGACTCGCCACGGTGCATTATAATACATGAACTATAATGCATACAGCGGTGCCCTGGATGGCAGAGCAGACGGCCAATCACAAGCTTGGCGACCAGCCGGTCGTCATCGGTCAAAATGAAGCGGCCGTCACGGCCGCGTTTTTGGCCGCGATCGGGCGTGAAGTGCGGCGCCATCGCGCCAAGCGCGGCATGACGCGGCGCCAATTGGCGGAAGCCTCGCTTACCTCCGAGCGCTATCTGGCGCAGATCGAGAGCGGCGCCGGCAATCCTTCCGTCAGCGTGCTGCGCGCCATCGCCCAGGCGCTCGAACTTCCGGCCGCCGCGCTGATGCCGGAGACCGATGCGCGCACCGCCGCGCTCGGCGTCATCCTCGACCTCGTCGCGCACGTGCCGGAGGGTGAGCTGCCGGCGCTCGCCAAGGAAATCGAGGCGCGCGTGGCGCTTCGTGCCGGCGGCGACCGCGGCCGTCGCATCGCGCTCATCGGCCTGCGGGGCGCCGGCAAGTCGACGCTCGGGCGCATGCTGGCGCAATATTTGGGCTGGCCGCTGGTCGAGCTCGACCGCCGGGTCGAGGAGGATTACGGCGCCAGCATCCCGGACCTCATCGAGATGGCCGGCATGGCGACGTTCCGCCGCCATGAGCGCTCAGCCCTGCAGCGCGTGATCGACGAGCACGAGGCGGCGATCATCACCACGGCCGGCGGCATCGTTTCCGACCCGGAGACCTATGCGCTCTTGTTGCGCCGGACCCATACGGTCTGGATCAAGGCGCGGCCGGACGAGCATATGAGCCGCGTCATGGCGCAGGGCGATTTCCGCCCGATGGCGCAGAACCGCGGTGCCATGGCGGATCTCGTCGCCATTCTCGAGGCGCGCCGCGCCGATTATGCCCGCGCCGAAACCGAGGTCGATACCTCCGGCGACTCGGTCGAGCAGAGCTTTGCCAAGCTTTTTCACGCCGTTGCGCCATGGACCAGGAGCGCAGCGCGTGAGTGATATGCCGGTTGTCGACCTTGCCGATGAAGGTTTTCTCGAACTGCCCGGCATGCGGCTCGAATACCGCATGATCGGCCCGCGCCCGGACGCGGCGCCAACCGTCGTCATGCTGCATGAAGGCCTCGGCAGCGTCGGCCTGTGGGGCGATTTTCCCGAAAAGCTCGCCGCGGCCACCAGCGTCGGCGTGTTCGTCTATTCGCGGGCCGGTTACGGCAAATCGAGCCCCGGCCCGCTGCCGCGCGCCGTAACGTTCATGGACGAGGAAGCGCGCGAGGTGCTGCCGCGCGTACTCGCGGCGATCGGTTTCCAGCGCGGCATTCTGTTCGGCCACAGCGACGGCGCCTCGATCGCGGCGATCTATGGCGGCAGCGTTCAGGACCACCGGGTGCGCGGTCTGGTGCTGATAGCGCCGCATTTCTTCACCGAGGATGCGGGGATCGCGGAAATTCGCCGCGCCCGCGAGGCGTTCGAGTCCGGGGTCCTGCGCGACAAGCTCAGGCGCTGGCACGCCGATGCCGACTGCGCCTTCTACTCCTGGAACGGCCCGTGGCTCGATCCGGCGTTCCGCAAATGGGATATCACCGACGTGCTCGGCTATATCCGCGTGCCGATCCTGGTCGTGCAGGGCGCCGATGACCAATACGGCACGCTCAAGCAGGTCGAAGCCGTGCGGGAGGAGTGTTTCTGCCCGGTCGAAACCGCGGTGCTGCCGGGCGTCCGCCATTCGCCCCATCGCGATGCGCCGGCGCTGACGATCGCGACCACCGCCGGCTTCATCAATCGGCTCCTGCGCGATCATGGCGAGAGCCAACGGCCCGCCGATTCCGGGGTTGCGGCCTGATGCAGTATAGTGCATAAGAGCCGAACCGGTTCATGCACTATAATACAAACCATCATCAGGGCAGGATCCCCCGGCCGAGGCCTCGAAGATGAGCCAAACCCCTCACGCCCAATCCCCTCACGCCCCTGAGCGGCCATTGGCGAACGGCCAAGCGCGGATTGATTTCCAGACCGCGCCGTCCCGCTACCGGCACTGGAAGCTCGCGGTTGACGGCGAGGTCGCCACGCTGGTCATGGACGTCGACGAGCGCGGCGGCCTGTTCGAGGGCTATGACCTCAAGCTGAACTCCTACGACCTGGGCGTCGATATCGAGCTCGCCGACGCCTTGGAGCGGCTGCGCTTCGAGCATCCGCAGGTGCGCGCCGTGGTGCTGCGCTCCGGCAAGCCGCGGGTGTTCTGCGCGGGTGCCAATATCCGCATGCTGGCCGGCGCGAGCCACGCCCACAAAGTCAATTTTTGCAAATTCACCAACGAAACGCGCAACGGCATCGAGGATCTGAGCGAAAATTCCGGCGTCGCGACGATTTGCGCCATCAATGGTACGGCGGCCGGCGGCGGCTATGAGCTGGCGCTCGCGGCCGACCACATCATGCTGGTCGACGACGGCTCGTCGACCGTCGCGCTGCCGGAGCTGCCGCTCTTAGCGGTGCTGCCGGGCACCGGCGGTCTCACCCGTGTTGCCGATAAGCGCAAAGTCCGCCGCGACCATGCCGACGTTTTCTGCACGACCGAAGAAGGCATCAAAGGCAAGCGCGCGGTCGAGTGGCGGCTAGTCGATGAAGTCGTGCCGGGATCGAAGTTCGAGCAGACCGTCGCCGCGCGCGCCAAGGAATTCGCGGCGAAATCGCGCCGCGGCGCGCAAGGGCCGGGCATCACGCTGACCCCGCTGACGCGCAGCTTCACCGCCAGCGGCGTCGATTACAGCCTCGTCTCCGTCGCCTTCGATCGCGGCGGGCGCATCGCCACCATCGCGTTGTGCGGACCCGACGCACCGCCGCCGGCGTCGATCGACGGCCTGATAGCGCTGGGCGCGGACTTCTGGCCGCTCAAGCTCGCGCGCGAACTCGACGACGCGATCCTCCATATCCGGTTCAACGCGTTCGACGTCGCCGCCATCGTGTTCAAGTCCGCGGGCGATCCGGCGGAAGTTGTCGCCTACGAAAGCTTCCTCGACGCCAACAAAGATCACTGGCTGGTGCGCGAGATCCGCAATTACTGGAAGCGGGTGCTCAAGCGCGTCGATCTGACCTCGCGTTCGCTGGTCACGCTGATCGAGCCGGGCTCGTGCTTTGCCGGCACTTTGGCCGAACTCGCCTTCGCCAGCGACCGGTCGTATATGTTTCTCGGCACCCGCGACGGGGATAATAGACCACCGGCAGCGATCGTTTTGACCGACGCCAATTTCGGCCCGTATCCGATGTCGAACGGGCTGACCCGGCTCGCCAGCCGGTTTCTCGCCGACCCGGCCGATCTCGCCGCGGCGCAAGCCGAGCGCGGCAAGACGCTCGACGCCGAGCGCGCGCAACAACTCGGGCTCGTCACCTTCACACCCGACGACATCGACTGGGACGACGAGGTGCGCGTGTTCCTGGAAGAGCGCGCCAGCTTTTCGCCGGACAGTTTGACCGGCCTCGAAGCCAATCTGCGCTTCGCCGGGCCGGAAACCATGGAATCGAAAATCTTCGCGCGCCTGAGCGCGTGGCAGAACTGGATCTTCCAGCGCCCCAACGCGATCGGCGAGGAAGGCGCGCTCAGACGCTACGGCACCGGGCAGAAGCCGGTGTTCGATACGCGCCGGGTGTGAGCTTTCACCTCTCCCCGCGGGCGGGGAGAGGTCGTCGCGCAAAGCGCGGCGGGTGAGGGGGCCTCTCCGCGAGTCTGAGCCTAGCGGAAGCGCCCCCTCACCCCGACCCTCTCCCCGCGCGCGGGGAGAGGGAGACGTGCGGCCGAACAAGGGAACAGGAGTCCGACAATGAGTGCCCCAGTCATGAACATCGAAGCGGTCGACTACACCACCAAGATTCCGAACAACGTCAATCTCGCCGAAGACCGCCAGGTGCTCCGCGCGCTGGAAAGCTGGCATCCCGGCTATATCGACTGGTGGAAGGACATGGGGCCGGAAGGCTTTCAGGAGGCGCTCGTCTATCTGCGCACCGCCGTCTCGGTCGATCCCAAGGGCTGGGCCAAGTTCGACTATGTGAAAATGCCCGAATACCGCTGGGGCATTCTGCTCGCGCCCAAGGAAGAGGACCGCAAGATTCCGTTCGGCCGCCATTACGGCGAGCTGGCGTGGCAGGACGTGCCGGGCGAATACCGCGCACTGCTGCGCCGCCTTGTCGTCATCCAGGGCGACACCGAGCCCGCCTCGGTCGAGCAGCAGCGCCACCTCGGCAAGACCGCGCCCTCGCTCTACGACATGCGCAACGTCTGTCAGGTCAATGTCGAGGAAGGCCGGCATTTGTGGGCGATGGTCTACATCCTGCAGAAATATTTCGGCCGCGACGGCCGCGAGGAGGCCGCGGAACTGCTGCAGCGCCGTTCCGGCGACGCCGACAAGCCGCGCATGCTCGGCGCCTTCAACGAAGCGACGCCGGACTGGCTGTCGTTCTTCATGTTCACCTTCTTCACCGACCGCGACGGCAAGATGCAGCTCGAGAGCCTGGCGCAATCCGGCTTCGATCCGCTGTCGCGCACCTGCCGGTTCATGCTGACGGAAGAAGCGCACCACATGTTCGTCGGCGAGACCGGCGTCGGCCGCACCATCCAGCGCACCTGCGAGGCGATGCAGGCGGCGGGCATCGACGACCCCACCGACATCGACAAGGTGCGCAAGCTCGGCGTCATCGACCTTCCGACCATCCAGAAAAAGCTCAACCTGCACTATTCGCTGTCGCTCGACCTGTTCGGCTCCGAGGTTTCGACCAACGCCGCCAACGCGTTCAACGCCAGCCTCAAGGGCCGTTTCCAGGAAACCAAGATCGACGACGACCACCGGCTCGAGAACGCGGTCTATCCGGTGCTGAAACTCGTCGACGGCGAGATCAAGCGGGTCGACGAGCCGGCGCTCACCGCCGTCAATATGCGGCTGCGCGACGACTACACCGCCGACTGCCAGCGCGGCATCGAGCGCTGGAACAAGATCATCGGCAAGACCGGCGTCGCCTTCAGGCTCGAACTGCCGCACGTCGCGTTCCACCGCCAGATCGGCGAATTCCAGAACGTGCACGCTTCGCCGGGCGGCGTGCTGCTCGACGAAGCGACCTGGAACCGCGAGATCGGCCGGTGGCTGCCGACCAAGGACGACGGCGACTACATCGTCAGCCTGATGCAGCCGGTTTCCGAGCCTGGCCAGTTCGCCCCCTGGATCGCCCCGCCGCGCATGGGCATCGACAACAAGCCGGGTGATTTCGAGTATGTGAGGATCGCGGCGTAATAACAACGGCGTTTCATATTGCTCCCTCATTATCGTCGTTGCGAGGAGCGCGAGATCTAAGGGTGCGCCAATTGGCGCACCCTTAATTTTGACGGTGAACGCATGCCGCTGACAGATGGCGTTCGCAAATCCCGCAATTGGTAGGCCAGGCGACAACGATCTTGCCTTCGGGCAAAATATCGACGACTAAGCCATTAGGACTACCGCTATTGAGTCTTACGGTGTCGCCAACGCCAATAGGCGCCTCACCGGGTCGACGGAATGACTCCGCGCGTTGGACGGTCTTCAGTTCAGACAATTGGAAACGACGGCGCGAAAACACGTTGAGTATCCTTTAATTGGAGGGAGTGATGGCAGAGAAATTTGAGTTGGGAGAGACGGTTAGGCTAAGATCTGGTGGGCCGCTGATGACGGTTGACAGCATCAACGGTGACGAAATCTGGTGCGAGTGGTTTGACGATAAGAATCAGCCTCAGGCGCGGTCGTACAAGGCGCACACTCTCACCAAGGACGACGGTATGCCCACTTTGGCCTAGAGGGCTCGCACGATGATGGACAAACCCAAGGCTAGTATAGGTGAGGCTGTTACATAATGCCGCAAATGCGGTCTCGCGACGCATCCGCGCCCGAGCTATGCCGACGCCATTCACAAAATCGTCCCGCCGAGCAGGATCGCGTCACGCCTGAGCCGGCGGTGGGACCGGCTTTCGGCTCGATCATGCCCAACAAATAGAAAGGAAGCGGAACGCCGACAGACGCATTTGTTGCACTGGAGCCGCATCGAGCGGATGCGGCCGCGCGCTGAAGCGCAGCGCGCTCGCCTGTCGGCGTTCCACCACGGCACTTGCTGCGGCGAGCCAACGCCACAGCTCAGCTCCAGAACGCGCTTCCAGGGACCTGGTCGGAGCGCATGATCCCGATGGTTCGAAAGATCCTGCGCCGTTCAACGGGCGTTACCCGCGCCTTCCTGTCCCAGTCCAGCGAGCTTCTCGCAGACCGGTCTTCATGCCGGCCGGGCGTATTCCCCGGAACCGCCCGGGAGCGGAGGTGACGAGCCCCCGCCCGCGGGAACCGCTCTCGCTCCGTCAGCCGGTGTCGCCGGCTGGCGTCCTTTAGGTGAGCGAGATTCGCGGTTTGTACCGGATGTGGGGACTAATGTCAAGACAAATGTCTCCGTTATAGCGACTCTGCGGGACGCCCGCGACGCGTAGGGCGACGATTGGCGGATCACGCTCCGCTGATCCGCCCTACAGGCTTTGTAGTTTTTAATTTTTCGATCAACACGTCCTTGAGTTCCGCCAAACCGCCGGGCCTAAACCTCAAGTGCGTCACTCCCGGCGCGGGCGGCGATGATTGCAGCGTCTTCAGCAATGGTCGTCCAGGTTCGCCCGGACCCGGCGTTTCGTCTCGTCGCATGTAAGTGATGTGGGCGAGAAAATCCGCGATCATAAGAGGCGTGCAGTCATTCTTGTCGGCGAAGGAGACTTCACCAAGGAGATCGCGGTCAAGCCCTCGCAATTCCGCTTTCGTTCCGTTGAAAATGTCCCGAGCTTCATTCCAGTTCGCGTGACCGCTTTCCAAAACAAAGTGCATTTTAGGAAGGCTACCTGCGTGCGTCCATTTCAACCCTTCCAGAGCGAAAAACATCAAAAGATTTCGAAAGCAAAGACCGTATTTGCTTTCCAGACGTAAGCGGGGCGGCTTGTCACCGCCTTTATAGTTCGCGGTGTAGTCGGCATTGTCGAGCACAACTGTTGCGCTTTCGATAAAAGCGTTTTCGGATAGGGCCGCGAGCTCGGTCAATAAGGCCAGTTGCCGAATAGGATTCCATCCTTTGAAATCGCCCCCGCGTCGTTTGAACTTTTTGGTATGAAAAGTTCGAAATCCGTAATTCGTCTGCAGTCTTGCAAACTCCGCCTCGAACCTCGACCATTGCTGCGCCGTTGCCATCACGCCTGCCATGATCGTCACGGAAGAACCGTCGTGGGTTCCGCTTTCATCCAAGTAAGTCGTCAGCGTTAGCACGACAAAAATTCGCTCCGGCTGCCACCGATGCGCAATTGCAATGACAAAGCTCGCGGATAAGGCCGGAACTTCGATTCGGGGCGCTCATAAGCTACCCCTAGTCATTGGGAGCGCCAAGTGTGACGTCGCCGATCGAAATCATAGACGAGGCTCACGCCATCGGCTGACGCGTCACGGCGTGCTGCGTTCACAGCCGCGAGGCTGGCACATATTCGAAATCTAGCCGTGAGTGCATCCACCGGAAGGAGCTGGATATACAGATTCCGCTCTCTCGGCTGGAACCCGTAGGGCGCAATAGCGAAGCATATTGCGCCGCATTGGTGGTGATTGGCGGATCACGCTTCGCTGATCCGCCCTACGGGCTCGCTTTGCGCGCGCGCAGCCCGTCATGGCCGGGCTTGTCCCGGCCATCCACGTCTTTGGCTTGTTTGTAGGCTTAAGACGTGGATGCCCGGCACAAGCCCGGGCATGACGCGTTAGTAAGCGCCAGAGCTATTGGATAGCCGCTATTCCTTGAGAAACTCCAACAAATCGGCGTTGACCTGATCCTTGAGCGTGGTGCACATGCCGTGCGGGGCGCCTTTGTAGACCTTGAGCGTCGCGTCTTTGATCAGCTTCGCCGACAGCAGCGCGGAGTCGGCGATCGGCACGATCTGATCGTCGTCGCCGTGCAGGATGAGCGTCGGCACGTCGATCTTTTTCAAATCCTCGGTCATGTCGGTCTCCGAGAATGCCTTGACGCAGAAATAGGCCGCCGGCATGCCCGCCATCATGCCCTGCAGCCAGAACGATTCGCGCACGCCCTCGGAGATCTTGGCGCCCGGTCTGTTGTAGCCGTAGAACGGCAGGCTCAGATCCTTCCAGAACTGCGAACGGTCGGCGAGCACGGACGACCGGATTTGATCGAACGCCTCGATCGGCAAGCCGCCCGGATTGGCCGCGCTTTTGAGCATCACCGGCGGCACCGCGCCGATCAGCACGGCCTTGGCGACGCGTTCGGTGCCGTGGCGCCCGATGTAGCGCGCCACCTCGCCGCCGCCGGTCGAGTGGCCGACATGAACGGCGTCTTCGAGGTCGAGTTCGTCGACGAGTTCGGCGAGATCGTCGGCGTAGGTATCCATGTCGTTGCCGTCCCATGGCTGGCTCGAGCGGCCGTGGCCGCGGCGGTCATGGGCGATGCAGCGATAGCCGTGCGATGCCAGGAAAAACATCTGGTCCTCGAAGGCGTCGGAGCAGAGCGGCCAGCCGTGGCTGAACACGACGGGTTGGCCGTCGCCGCCCCAATCCTTGAAGTAGATTTCCGTGCCGTCCTCGGTCGTCATGTACATAGCATGAGCTCCTTCGGTGCGTGATCGTCAGCAGCCTTTGGCGCCTGCCGACGGCCCCTCCCCCAATCGCGCGAGGTCGAAACTATCGACCTCGCGTAGCAGTTCGATGAAAGCCCGCGCGCCGTGCGCGAGCGAGGAGTAGCCTTTCGCGGCGGTGGCGAGCGTCGCATCGCCGACGGCGCCGGTTAAATTGAGATCCTGGGTCATCCAGGCGAAGCCGGCCGGGCGGTAGGCGCCCAGCCATTTGAATTCGCGCGCCATGGCGACGCTCGCCGATATCGCGGCCGGGGCTTGGTCCATGCGCACCGTCTCGGGCTTCGCGGCGAGCATGAGCGACGTCTCGATGTCGCCGCCGTGAATGCCGTGCTTTTTTTCCTCGCCGGAAAACGTTCCGTCGGGGTAACCGAAGCGGTGCCAGCCGACCGTGACCGCCAGCATGGCAAAGCGCGCGCGCAGGTCGCGCGCCACGAGTTCCATCGCCGCGACATTGCCGCCGTGGCTGGTGATAAGCACGAGCTTGCGCACCCCGGCCCGCGCCACGCTTTCGCCGATCTCGCTCCACGCCGCGATCGCCGTCGCCGGCGACAAATTCAGCGTGCCGGGAAAGGCGAGATGCTCGACCGACACGCCGAGGCGCTGCACCGGCAGGAACGTCACCGGCAAGTCCGCAGGAAGCATATCGCGCACGCGCGCGAGATAGGCTTCGCCGATGAACGTATCAACCCCGAGCGGCAGATGCGGCCCGTGCTGCTCGACCGCCGCGAGCGGCAACACGGCGATCCAGCGCCGAGTTGCGGCGCCCGCTTCCGCGACGTCCTGCCAGGTCATTTCCATCCAATCGCGCTTGGGTAACGTCATTCTCGTTCACTCGCCAATCGGGCCCGGCTCCCATATTGTCACGGCGCCGGAAAAGGAGCATCCCATGCGGCTCGCGACCAGGTCTTGCACGATTTTAGCTTATCTCGGCCTGTGCACCGCGGCGCTGTCGACGGCCGCAACGGCCCAAACTCCCGACAAAGTCGCGCTCGACAAGGTCACGTTCGGCACCAATTGGGTGGCGGAAGCCGAGCACGGCGGATTTTATCAGGCGCTGGCGGACGGCACCTACCGCAAATACGGCCTCGACGTCACCATCGTGCCGGGCGGCCCGAATGCCAACAACCGGATGCTGCTCCTGGTCGGTAAGCTCGACTTCTACATGAGCGCCAATACGCTGCAGGGTTTCGACGCCGTGGCGCAGAACGTGCCGACCGTGGAGGTGGCGGCGATGTTCCAGAAAGACCCGCAGGTCGTCATCGCCCATCCCGGTCAGGGCATCGACAAGCTGGAAGATTTGAAAAAGCTGACGCTGTTCGTCTCCCCGGAAGGGATGTCGACCTATTTTCAATGGCTCAAGGCCGACTACGGCTTCAAGGACGACCGCACCAAGCCCTACACCTTCAATGCGCAGCCGTTCCTCGCCGACAAGAACAGCGCCATGCAGGGCTACGTGACCTCCGAGCCCTTTGCCGTCGAGCAGGAAGGCAAGTTCAAACCGAAGGTTTTCCTGCTCGCCGACGATGGCTTCTCCGCCTATTCGACGCTGATCGAGGCGCGCCGCGAGCTTGTCGAGAAGAAGCCGGACGTGGTGCAACGCTTCGTCGATGCCTCGATCATCGGCTGGTACAACTACATCTACGGCGACAACAGCGCCGGCAATGCGCTGATCAAACGTCAGAACCCGGAGATGACCGACGCGCTGCTCGCTTATTCCGTCGCGGCGATGAAGCAGTACGGCATCGTCGATTCCGGCGATGCGGCGACGCTCGGCGTCGGCGCCATGACCGACGCGCGCATGAAGGATTTCTTCGACAAGATGGTGCGGGCCGGCGTCGCCAAGCCCGGGCTCGACTACCGCAAATCCTACACGCTGCAATTCGTCGACAAGAAGGTCGGGCTCGAGTTGCGGCCGAAGCAATAACGGCGCGGACCTGAGTGCTATGACGCCATCGCGGGCCGCCACCCTCGTCGCGCTGCGGCGGGTCGGCAAGACCTTTCCGAACGGCACCGTGGCGCTGGCCGAGCTCGATCTCGACGTCCGCGCCGGCGAATTTTTGGCGCTGCTCGGTCCTTCCGGCTGCGGCAAATCGACAGCGCTGCGTCTGATCGCCGGCTTGACCGCGCCGACCCAGGGCGCCGTCGCATGGCCGCAGGCGCAACACGCGATGCGAAGCGACGGCCGCATCGGCTTTGTTTTCCAGGAGCCGACCCTGATGCCGTGGGCGTCCGTGTCCGACAATGTGGCGTTGCCGCTCAAGCTCCGCGGCGCGCCCGCTGCCACGACGGTCGCGCGCGTCGAGGCTACGCTCGCACGCGTCGGCCTGGAAAAATTCGGCAGCGCCTATCCGCGCGAACTGTCGGGCGGCATGCGCATGCGCGTCTCGATCGCGCGCGCGCTCGTCACCGAGCCGCAAATTCTCCTGATGGACGAGCCGTTCGCCGCGCTCGACGAGATCACGCGCTTCAAGCTCAACGACGATCTGTTGCAGATGTGGCAGACGCTGCGCACGACCATCGTGTTCGTCACGCACTCGGTGTTCGAATCGGTCTATCTCGCCAGCCGCGTCGTGGTGATGGCGGCGCGGCCGGGCCGCGTGTTCACCGAGCTGGCGATCGACGCGCCCTATCCGCGCGACGCGGCGTTCCGCACCTCGTCCGACTATGCGGCGATCTGCCGCCGGACGTCGGACGCGCTGGCGGGCGCCATGGCGGCGGGAGGCGGCGCATGACCGACCGGATGCTCCGCATCGTCTTGCCGATCGCCGTGCTCGTGCTCGGCCTTGCGATCTGGGAAGCGGTGGTGCGGCTCGAAAATATTCCGCCTTACGTTCTGCCGGCGCCCGGCGCGATCCTGCAGACGCTGATCGCCGATCGCATTCTGCTGCTGCGGTCGCTCGGCGTGACATTGACGACGACGGTCGAAGGTTTTCTGCTGGCGACGGTCGGCGGCGTCGGGCTGGCGATCCTGTTCAACCAATCGCGGCTGGTCGAATATTCGCTGTATCCCTATGCGGTGATCCTGCAGGTGACGCCGATCGTCGCCGTCGCGCCGCTCCTGCTCATCTACCTGCCGCAGCAGGCGGCGGTGCTGGTCTGCGCCTGGATCGTGGCGTTCTTCCCGGTGCTGGCGAACACGACGCTGGGATTGAACTCGGTCGACCGCAACCTCGCCGCGCTGTTCTCGCTCTACGGCGCCTCGCGCCGGCAGGTGCTCTGGCGCCTCGAGCTGCCGTCGGCGCTGCCTTACATTCTCGGCGGGCTACGCATCGCCGGTGGCCTGTCGCTGATCGGCGCCGTGGTGGCGGAAATCGCCGCCGGTTCGGCCGGCGCCGGCTCCGGTCTCGCTTACCGGATCGCCGAGTCGGGCTACCGCCTCAACATCCCCCGCATGTTCGCGGCGCTGCTGCTGCTCTCCGTCGCCGGCATCGTGATCTTCTACCTGCTGTCGCTGGTCAATCATTTGGCGTTGCGGCACTGGCACGAGAGCGCGCTGGAAGCGGAAAAGTAGCGGCTGGACTTCGTCTGGCGCCTGCCCGGCCTGGCCCTGAGCCCACGGATATCCGCTCTGCCCGTGGGAAAGGGCCCCCAGATGTCAAGAAATGAAGGCTTGACCCGACCGCTGCAATCGGGAAACAAAGCCGCGCCGTGGCGCCGATGACGGACGCGGCCGGGATTCGAGCATGATCGGGAAAAAGCCTGCCCCGGACTTGATCCGGGGCGGCGCCGGTTTTCCGAAACGGTCAGGCTCCATTTGAACAGCGTCTGAAGGAGTGTCGAAAATGCCGCAAAATGCCTCGCGCCTCCCCGGGCGTCATTTCCTGCAAATTCCCGGGCCGACGCCCGTTCCCGACCGCGTCCTGCGCGCGATCATCATGCCGCTCATCGACCAGCGCGGTCCGGAGTTCGCCAAACTCGGCAAGCGCGTGCTCGAGGGCATCAAGACCATCTTCAAGACCACGCAGCCGGTCATCATCTACACCGCGACCGGCACCGGGGCGTGGGAGGCCGCGCTGACCAACACCTTGTCGCCCGGCGACCGGGTGCTGATGGTCGAGACCGGCCAGTTCGCCACGCTGTGGAAGGTGATGGCGGAGCGGCTGGGCCTCAGACCTGAGTTCATCAAGACCGATTGGCGCAGCGGCGCCGACCCGAAGGTCATCGAGGAGCACCTGCGCAGCGACAAGGCCCACGAGATCAAGGCCGTCTGCGTCCTGCACAACGAGACCGCGACCGGCTGCCTCTCGCCGATCGCCGCGATCCGCAAGGCCATCGACGCCGCCGGCCATCCGGCGCTGTTTCTGGTCGACACCATCTCCTCGCTGGCCTCGACCGATTACCGCCACGACGAATGGGGCGTCGACGTCACCATCGGCGGCGCGCAGAAGGGTCTGATGCTGCCGCCCGGCATGTCGTTCAACGCCGTGAGCGAAAAGGCGCTGCACGCGGCGAAGACCGCGAAGCTGCCGCGGTCGTTCTTCATCTGGGACGACATGCTGACGATGTACAAGCAGGGCTTCTTCCCCTACACGCCGGCGACGCAGATGCTGTACGGCCTCGATGCGTCGATCGCCATGCTGCACGAGGAAGGCCTCGACAACGTGTTCGCCCGCCACGATCGCCTCGCCGAGGCGACGCGCCGGGCGGTGCGCGCCTGGGGGCTCGAAATCCTCTGCCGCGACCCGAACTACTACTCGCCGACGGTCACGGCCGTGCTCCTGCCGGACGGCTACGATGCCGATCAATTCCGCGAGCTGGCGCTCAACACCTTCAATATTTCCTACGGCGCGAGCTTCGGCCCCTACGCCAAAAAGTACTTCCGCATCGGCCATATGGGCGACATCAACGATGCCACCATGATCGGCGCGCTGGCGGCGACGGAAATGACGCTGGCGCTGGCCGGCGTCCCGCACAAAAAGGGCGGCGTGCAGGCGGCGATGGACTACATCGCGTCGACGCGGTCCGGCGCGGCCCGCGTCGCGGCGGAGTAAGCCGGCGGCCTCATAGCTGTCATCCTGAGGCTCGGCGCGACGCGCCGAGCGCCTCAGGATGACGATCGTGATTACTCCCTCACCGCCACGCCCTGGCGCTTGTCGCCGAGCTTGAGCAGCGGCACCAGCACGAACGCGAACGCCGTGAAAGCCGCCGACACCAGCACGAGCGGCATCAGCGTGTTGTCGAACCACCGTTCGAACAAAAATGAGCCGACGATGTCGGCGGATGCGGTCGCGAAGTTGATGATGGACATCATCACCGCGAAGGTGAAACCCTCCGATCGCGGCGGGCAGAAATCGGCGGCGAGCGTGACCGTCGCCACGGTGGCGAGCATCGCGGCAAATCCGCTCGCGAAACTCAAGATCGCGGCCGCCGCTTCGTTGAACAGAAGCAGATAAGCCGCCGTCGCCACGGTGCCGAACGCGATGCTGAGATTGAGCACGCGCTTGGTGGAGAAATCGTCGAACAGCCAGCCATACAGCAGCGCGCCGACGACCCATCCGGCGGCGCCGATCGATCCCAGGATGCCGACATAGCTCTGGGAGAAGTGCAGATTATCGATCATCGTGTAATAGAGCGGCGTGCTCAGGCCGGGGCTGAAATAATAAAGAAACAGGAAAAACGCGACCAGCCACAGCTCGCGCTTGCGAAACGCCGCCGCCAGGCCGGCGAATCGCGCGCGCAAGGACGGCAGATCCATGCGGGCCTTTTTCTCATCGATCAGAAACACCGTGCCGAACAGCACCGCCAACGGCGCCACCGCCACGATCGCCGCCGCGGCGTGCAGCGCGGCGGCCGGCGACAGATGGTGCGCGAGCTGACCGCCGACGATCGCCGCGACCATGGCCGCGACGTTGAACCACAGCCATTGCTGGTTCACGAACCGCCCGCTCTCGCCGAGCCTCTGGCCGTTTTCGACCAGCACGGCGCCGCACACGGTGCTCGATATCGCCATGGCGTAGGCGGTGAGCTGCAGCGCCCAGACGAGTTCGCTCGGCGCAGTGAGCTGTGTCGCCCACACGAACGCTCCGATTGCAACCGCGTTGGCGGCGATGAGGTAGGTTTTGCGGCGATAGCCGAACAGCGGCACGAAGTCCGAGAACGCGCCATAGACCGGCTTGATGATCCAGGGGAAATTGAAGATGGCGAGGAAGGCCGTGACCTGGAGCGGGCTCCAGCCCTGACCCTGTTTCAGGTAGTAGGTGAGCGGCTGCGCGATCAGCCCGCCGACCTGGCCGACGCCTTCGACGACATAGACCAGCGCGAAAAACAGCAACAGCCGGCGCATCGCGCCGCGGTCCGGCGTGGCCGCGCCGGCGTGCGACGATACGGGATGCGCGCTGGGTGAGCTGCCGCTCGCGGGATTCGATCCTGCCGTCATACGCCGATCCTATCGGGCGGCGCCCGCCGCGGCATGACGCCTTGAAGAGAGCGTTTCGGCTCGATCGAAATTCGTTTATCGAACCGCAAGCTCTCGCATGCGGATACGCCCCGGTTCAATCACCGTGAAGTGTCCGACCCAATCAGTTCGTTCAGCGATCCTGGCGGCAAGAATATCTCCAACCCTGGCCGCCGGTGGCATCGACAACCGAAATAGCACAATGCCGCACGATGCCGGCAATCCAACACGCCAGGCAAGCTCGCCAAAATCCTTGTCGAAGGTCAGCAGCACGCGGCTTTCCCGCTCAGCCCATGCCAATACGTCCTCGTCCTTGCTTCCGGGTGCTGCGGTACGAACCCACACTATGTCGTGCCCGGCTGACTCGAGTGCGGTTACGGCATCGCGAGGGAAATTCTCGTTAGCGAGAAAGCGCATCTCACGCGGCGCTCGGGTACACTTTTTCCGATCTCAGCACATCGCGGGCGTAGGCAAGGCAAGCTGCAACGTCGTCGTGGGAGACGCCGGGATAATTGTGCAAGATATCCCCCTCAGTCCAGCCATCGGCCATGAGGCCGATGACGAAGTCGACCGAGAGGCGGGTCCCACGGATCACTGGCTTGCCAGCCAGGACGGCTGAGTCAAGCACGATGCGTGCAGGATCACTCATAGATTTCTCCTCGAACTCCGCCATTTTACCGCAGTTTTATCCCATTGCCACGCCGGGGACGCTCTGGCGAAGCCGCCCGGGACCAATCCGCGCGTCAAAGGCTGTTGGCCCGCAGGCCAGCTTGACGAGCGGAGACAATCCATCTTCCTGGCTGCAATTTCCCGGCGGTTGCACTATATGACTAACCGTCCGGTTTCACGGATGCCCAGCCGCCCGTCCAGGGAAGAGGCCCACCAGGCGAGGAGATGTCATGCCCGACGCCTTCATTTACGATCATGTCCGTACCCCGCGCGGCCGCGGCAAGACCGACGGCTCGCTGCATGAGGTCACCGCGCTCAATCTCGCGAGCCAGGCGCTCGGCGCCATCAAGAGCCGCAACAATCTCGACCCGGCGCTGGTCGACGACGTCGTGCTGGGCTGTGTCGACCCCGTGGGCGAGGCCGGCGCCGATATCGCCCGCACCGCCGCGCTGGTCGCCGGCTATGGCGATAGCGTGCCCGGCGTGCAACTCAACCGCTTCTGCGCATCCGGTCTGGACGCGGTCAATTTCGCCGCCGCGCAGATCATGTCCGGCCAGCAGCACATGGCGATCGGCGGCGGCGTCGAATCGATGAGCCGCGTCGGCATCGGCGCCTCCGGCGGCGCCTGGGCGGTCGATCCGACCATCGCGGTCGAGCATTATTTCGTGCCGCAAGGCATTTCGGCCGACCTGATCGCGACCAAATACGGCTTTTCGCGCGACGACGTCGACGCCTATGCGGTCGAAAGCCAGAAGCGCGCGGCAAAGGCGTGGGGCGAGGGGCGCTTCAACCGCTCGGTCATGAAGATCAAGGACGTCAACGGGCTCACCATCCTCGACAAGGACGAGCACATGCGTCCGGACACGACCATGCAGTCGCTGGCGTCGCTCAAGCCGTCGTTCGTGCAGATGGGCGAGATGGGCGGCTTCGACGCGGTGGCGGTGCAGAAGCATCCGGAGGTCGAGTTCGTCAATCACGTCCACCATGCCGGCAACTCGTCCGGCATCGTCGACGGCGCCGCCGCGGTGCTGCTCGGCAACAAGGGCGCCGGCGAAGCGGCCGGCCTCAAGCCGCGCGCGCGCATCCGCGCGTTCGCCAATATCGGCTCCGAGCCGGCGATCATGCTCACCGGTCCCGTCGACGTGACCAAAAAGGTGCTGCAGCGTTCCGGCATGTCGCTCGGCGACATCGACCTGTTCGAGCTCAACGAGGCGTTCGCCTCGGTGGTGCTGCGCTACATGCAGGCGTTCGAGATCAATCCGGACAAGATCAACGTCAACGGCGGCGCGATCGCGATGGGCCATCCGCTCGGCGCCACCGGGGCGATGATCCTCGGCACGGTCCTCGACGAGCTGGAGCGGCGTGATCTCAATACCGCGCTGGTGACGCTGTGCATCGGCGCCGGCATGGGCACCGCCACGATCATCGAGCGGGTGTGATTTATTCCGTCATTCCGGGGCGCGGGCGTAAGCCCGCGAGCCCGGAATCCATAAACACGAACGCTGGGGTTATGGATTCCGGGCTCCTCGCTGCGCTCGGCCCCGGAATGACGACTGGGAGGCAGAAATGACATTTCAAAATTTCACCCTCGAGACCGACGCCGACGGCATCGCCCTGATTACCTGGAACATGCCGGGACGCTCGATGAACGTCATCGACCAGACGGTGATGACCGAGCTTGCCGCCATCATCGAGCAAGTCGCGACCGATAAGGCCATCAAAGGCGCGGTGCTGACCTCGGGCAAGGACGCATTCTGCGGCGGCGCCGACCTCACCATGCTGGAGGGGTTGAGCCGCACGTTCGTCGACGTGGTCAAGTCCCAGGGCGAGGAGGCTGCCAACACGCGCCTGTTCGAGGAAAGCCGCAAGCTGTCGCTGATGGCCCGCCGCATCGAGACCGGCGGCAAGCCGTGGGTCGCGGCGCTCAACGGCACCGCGATGGGCGGCGGCCTCGAGCTCGCGCTCGCTTGCCATCACCGTGTCGCCTCCGACAATGACAAGACGCGGCTCGGGCTGCCGGAAATCAAGATCGGCCTGTTCCCGGGTGGCGGCGGCACGCAGCGCATCGCCCGCATGCTGCCACCCGCCGACGCGCTGCAATTCCTGCTCAAGGGCGATCAGCTCCGCCTCAATCGCGCCAAGGCCATGAAGCTGGTCGACCAGGTGGTGCCGGCCGCGGATCTCGTCACTGCCGCCAAGGCCTGGATCAAGGGCGGCGGCAAGGCCGTCGCGCCGTGGGACGTCGACGGCTTCAAACTGCCCGGCGGTCCCGTCTATTCGAAGGCCGGCATGATGGTATTCCCGCCGGCGAACGCGCTCTACCGCCGCGAGACCTACGACAATTATCCGGCTGCGCGCGCCATCCTGCAGGTCGTCTATGAGGGACTGCAGCTGCCGATGGATCAGGCGCTGCGGGTCGAATCGCGCTGGTTCGCGAAAATCCTGCGTTCGCCGGAGGCGGCGGCGATGATCCGCTCGCTGTTCGTCTCCATGCAGGAGCTGAACAAGGGCGCGCGCCGCCCCGCGGCGGTACCGGCGAAGCCGATCAAGAAGATCGGCGTGCTCGGCGCCGGGTTCATGGGCGCCGGCATCGCCTATTCCACCGCGCTCGTCGGCATCGACGTCGTGCTCATCGACCGCGATCAGGAAGCGGCCGACAAGGGCAAGGCCCATTCGCAGAAACTGATGACCGACCAGGTCAACAAAGGCCGTGCCACCGCGGCCGACCGCGACGCGCTGCTCGCCCGCATCACCGCGACCCCGGATTACGCGGCGCTCGAGGGTTGCGATCTCGTCATCGAGGCGGTGTTCGAAGACCGCAAGGTCAAGGAAGAAGCCATCGCCAAGGCGCAGGCCGTGATCGGCGATCAGACCATCTTCGGCTCCAACACCTCGACCCTGCCGATCACCTCGCTGGCGAAATCCTTCAAGGATCAGCCGCGCTTCGTCGGCATCCACTTCTTCTCACCGGTCGAGCGCATGATGCTGGTCGAGATTATTCTCGGCAAGGAGACCGGCGACGCGGCGCTCGCCGTCGCGCTCGATTACGTGCGCGCGATCCGCAAGACGCCGATCGTGGTCAACGATTCGCGCGGCTTCTATACCTCGCGCGTGGTCGGCACCTATATCCGCGAAGGCCAGCTGATGCTGACCGAAGGCGTGCCGGCGGCGATGATCGAGAACGTCGCGCGCATGGCCGGCATGCCGGTCGGCCCGCTGTCGCTCAATGACGAGGTCGCGGTCGATCTCGCCTGGAAGATCTTGAAGGCGACCGAAGCCGATCTCGGGCCGCAGGCGATCGATCAACGCCAAAAGGAGCTGCTCGACCAGATGGTCGAGAAGCGCGGGCGTTTCGGCCGCAAGAACGGCAAGGGCTTTTACGACTATCCGCAAAGCGGCCCGAAGCGGCTGTGGCCGGGCCTCGCCGATCTGCAGCCGAAAAAGCTCGATCCCGATACCATCGACATCGACGAACTCAAGCACCGGTTCCTGGCGATGCAGGCGCTGGAATCCGCGCGCTGCATCGAGGAGGGCGTCGTCACCGATGTCCGCGAGGCCGACGTCGGCTCGATTCTCGGCTTCGGCTACGCGCCGTTTTCCGGCGGCACGATCTCCTACATCGACGGCATGGGCACGAAGGCCTTCGTCGAGCTTTGCGGCAACCTCGCCAAGAAATACGGCGAACGGTTCAAGCCGTCGGCGCTCCTCCTCGACATGGCGAAGACGGGCGACACCTTCTACCACCGCTTCGCGCCGGAAAAGCGCAAGGCGGTTGCGTAGTCGCGTTTAGGCATGTCCCGCAAAATGCCTGCCCCCGGACTTGATCCGGGGGTGGAAACCGGTTTTGCGACAAGGACATGCTCCAACAAACCGCCGCAATTGCTGCCGGAGGGAGGGCCGGCAATGATCCCTTCTCGACTTTTCTGAAGACAACTTTCCTGAAGAGCAGACGCCCCGCGGGCTGATCGAGACCGCCGTTTCGGGCCAGGGCACTAAATCGCTGCGCGATAGCCAGCTGCCGGGTGCGGCACTGCCCGGTAACGCGAGCAGAGATCATCGCTAGCATGGGCAACGTCCTGTCTTGAGGATGGAGGTGTTTTCAACCTCA